>Ga0164241_10000241_pt1 | contig 125014 bp, 117 predicted proteins | sample OricomyardsoilBY_FD_108780 | JGI IMG/M metagenome (GOLD analysis project Ga0164241, IMG submission 108780) | Backyard soil microbial communities from Emeryville, California, USA - Original compost - Back yard soil (BY) | ecosystem: Environmental > Terrestrial > Soil > Unclassified | place... | reverse complement strand
TAGACTGTATACAGGTATCCACCTGCTTTTTAAAAGTATACACATTGATTGTTTATCAATGATAATCAAGTTGTTGTGATTTTTTAGTGAGTGATTTGTGTTAAGAAAACGACATTATTCCTAAAAGTTGTATACACCTGATTTAAGTTTTGGATTCCGTACCCAATTAAATAGCCTACTTAGCCAGCGTGTATTCTCCCCAAAAATCTGTTGGATAATATAGGTCCTTCGCATCCTGATCAAGCATAAATCTTGTACCCTTGTTATCTGTAAATGTTAAAAGATTACTTCTGCCCGGAACAGGCGTTATCGCATAGCCGTTGTAAGTAGTTTGACCATTCAATTGCAGGTTGTAGTTGAAATTTGGGTTTCCACCCACCTTATAACCTAATAACTTTAACGGAACAGCCAACTCGTATATATAATGCATCTCCTTATTAAAAGATGCGGCTGCTTTTACGTTCTCTTCGTTATAAATGGTGATAAACCTATCATTTATATCCTTTAAACCACGCACGCCTATTAGTTTTAAGGCACCTGGCATCTGGCGGTTGTACGCCTTGGCAAAACTGTCAAGCCGTAACTTATTTTCAGATTTTCCTTCTGAACTAAAATCACTGCTTATAGACATCGGCTTTTGGCCATCACTATAATATGGAAAAGTAAAAGCAGTAATGGTACTGTCTTTATTTTTATTAAGTTGGTTAAGTGTGAATGTTATTCCTCCCGCCAGTATTTTTTTTATTGTTGTGAGATCAGCAACGTCAACAATTAAATACAGGTTGTCGAGGTCGTTTGAAACAGTGTAATAAACCTGGGTGTTTTTATTATAGGCTTTTAACTCGCCCCACTCGTCGGCTTTTCCATCAATTTTAACATTTGCAGGCACACGTAAACTTACCTGCTGTATGTTGGACAGTTTTTGCGCATTTGCGTTCAGGCAAATAGCTAATAGAAATATCAATGCTAATATTCTCATAGTTTTATTTAACTAAAGTATATTCGCCCCAAAAATCAGATACGGCTATGTAAGACATAACAGGTTTAAGCTCAATAACGTTGGGCGGTGGTGGTGGCTGGGCAGCCCTGAAGGCCGCTTCTTCTTTTTCATCTACATAGTTTAACTTGATCTGATAACTAAAAGCAAGTTCAGTTTTGTTAAGAGAAAGATATTTTAGCGGTACCACTAGTTCATACGTATATAAGGAAGGTCCCCCAAACTCTGAAGCGGCTACAATACCCTTGTCGTTGTATATTGACAGATTATCGGCGTCTATATCCTTAACGCCTTCCACCTTTATCAGTTTGGATTTTGATCGCAGCAATTTATTTAAAGCTTCGGCGGAGTGATCTATCGGAACCTTTAAGCCTTCAAAGCTGCGGGTTTCAAATAAGCCTGCCAGCGCGGCACGGTCCTTACGTGCCAAAGCCGGGTAAGTTATAACTACCGGCGATGTATCTTTTTTACTTATGGAGTGATTTATGGTAAAACGCACCCCCGTCCTGGCAATTTTGCTCAAGGAAGAAGATTCCTTGGCTACCAGGCAGAGGTATAGGTTTTCATTGTCATTTGACAAAGTATAATACACATTGGTGGCTTTGTTGTAAGCCTGTAAGGTGCTTCCCCATTCGGTAATTTTTCCATCGATTTTAACATTAGCCGGGGCACGTAAACTTACTTGTTGTATGCTAGGTAGTTTTTGCGCAGCAGCACTAAGGCATATAGTCGACAGTAAGGTTATGCTTAACGCCTTCATGTTTATCTCGATAATTTATAAAAGGCAGAAAAATCAGTTGTAGCATAGTTTTTATACAATACCCGCCTTTGAATTTCATTTGCCCGTGCAAGTTCTACGTCCGAAACCGGACTTCCGTCGGCGGCCTTCATGTTGAAAATAACCGGTGTGTTATCGTTAAGGAATTTAGGGTATTTATTTTTGCCGCCGTTTAATAGAATTTGATACTCAAAACGCTGAGCTATATTGTTGTCCAGATGAAGGTGTTTTAATGGAATAGCCAATTCGTATGTATAGCCTTGCCCCGCATCAAATCTACCTGCTACTTTTATGCCCGGCTCATTATAAATTGAAATTATGCTATCTATATTTTTCACGCCGGTAACTTCAATTGTTTTGGCCTGATCTTTTAATGTCTGATTGTTTTTGATTACTATCGGGTCATCTTCTTTTCTAATTACTGTTTCTCCTTTTGCAGCTCTTAAAAACCCGGGTGGATGATCGTCAAACACCGGGTACCTGAAACTTTGCTGTTTTGCTCCGTCTTTTATTAAAAAAGTAATACCGCCTGTCAACACTTTGGTGTAAATGGGAGTGGAAGGATCAAAGTGGCATATTAAGTAAAGGTTTTCATCGTCATTACATATGGTGTAAAACATTTCGGTAGCCTTATTGAATGCTTGATATTTATCACCCCATTCATCTGCCTTTCCATCAATTTTAACGTTGGCAGGGGCACGTAAACTCGCCTGCTGTACGTTGGGCAGTTTTTGGGCGTATGCGCTGTTTAGCATATTACCCAATAGTAAAATAAGTAAAAACCGTTTCATACAATAGTGTTTCGGAATATAGCTTAAATTTTATCCGCTCAAGTTAAAACTATAATATTAGTTTTGCAAGGGTTTAGTGATTTTAGTTGTCTACAGGGTTATAACAACTCGTTCCTAAGGAATAAAGGCTTATTCAGAGACCATTAAATGCTAATTCTCTCCGCCAGGTAATTAGTGGTTAAAAAGGATTCGTACATTTCCTTGTAAGTTTTAATCTCAAAGATCCCGTTCCTAACAATTCTATAAATACGAAAGTTGTCTTTAAGCAGGTAAAAAAAGTCCTGAAAAAAGGTCCTTGAATCTATGTTACAGCCGCCAAATTCAAACTGAATGAAATCAACGGAAGTCAACAAGTTTTTAGCACCTTGTAACACCTTTAATTCGTGTCCTTCTACATCCATTTTTAAAAAGTGTATTCTGTTAATACCGTTCTTTAAACAAAAGCTATCTACGGTTGTCATATCAACGTCTTCAACCTGGTTCATATCTATTCCAAAGTGGTCTAACCTTCTGTTATATAAACTTGCTAACCCGGATTCATCTGCATTGCTAAATAATTCAACTTTAGATTCTTCATTGCCCAAACCAATATTGTAATAACTTATGTTGGAGAGGGTTTTAGTATTAGTAAGGAGTTTTTGATATGTTTTTTTTGAAGGTTCAAAACACAAGATCTGGGTATTTTTATTGAAAACTGAGCTTAACAAAATAGCATAATCGCCTACGTTTGCGCCAACATCGAATATTGTAATGTTGCTTATGTTTTTTAACTTTTGATGAACGTAATTGATTACATAGGCTTCGCCCGACGCTTCAGTTGAAGCACCTGCGCCAATGTGCATACCATCTAATGATAATAAATGCAGCTTTTCAAATAATTTTTGAAACCTGATATTGCCCATCATTGGGGTTAATATTTTTTTTATAAATTTTATCATTGCTCCCCAAACTTACTAATAATAGAGCGGAAAAGCCAGTTATAAGTTGATATGAGCGGGCTTGTATCAGGTTGCTTTTGGTAATATCTGTAAGCAACTATTCACTAACAACTATTGACCGCTCTTGCTTTTTTAAATAGCTTTACCCGCATTATAACAGATCAGCAAAAATGAATTATTGGTTAGTAAAATCCGAGCCTGAAAAATACAGCTGGGACAAATTTGTTGCCGATGGCCGCACCTTTTGGGATGGCGTGCGCAACTATGCCGCCCGTAACAACCTGCGCGGTATGCAGGTAGGCGACCTGGTATTGTTTTACCACAGCAACGAGGGTAAAGAGGTAGTTGGTATAGCTAAAGTAGTAAAGGAAGCTTACCAGGATCCTACTACTGACGATACCAATTGGGTTGTTGTGGAGCTTTCGCCGGTTGAAAAGTTGAAAAAGCCGGTAACGCTTGCCCAAATAAAAGCCGATGAAATGCTGAAGGATATTCAATTAGTAAGGTTAAGCCGTTTATCAGTAGCCAGCATTAAACCCGAAGAGTTTGACCACATTTTAAAATTAGGAAGTAACTAAAAATCCCCGAATAGGGGAGCGATACCATGAACTACAGAAAATTTAAAAATACAGCGATAGCCGAAGTTGGTTTGGGCACGTGGCAATTAGGCAGCGCCGACTGGGGTAACATTAATGATGATGACGCCTTTGCAATTTTATCAGCTTATGTTGATGGCGGCGGCAATTTTATTGATACTGCCGATGTGTACGGCATGGGTGTTAGCGAACAGGTGATAGGCAGGTTTTTAAAAACTGTTAGCGAACCTATTTATGTAGCTACCAAATTAGGTCGCCGTGGCGATGAGCCGAACGGATGGCCGCAAAACTTTACTTATGATGCTATGCGCCGGCAGGTGGAAGATTCACTGCGTCATTTGGATGTGTCTAAATTGTTTTTAGAGCAGCTGCATTGTATTCCTACTGAAGAAATGCGTTCAGGCAAGGTGTTTGATCATTTGCGTAAATTACAGCAGGAGGGTTTAATAGCCAATTTTGGCGCCAGTGTTGAAACCTCAGAAGAAGCGCTGATCTGCCTGGAGCAGGAAGGACTGGCATCTTTACAGATCATCTTTAACCTGTTCCGCCAGCATGTAGCTGATGAGGTATTTGCTAAGGCGGCACAAAAGGGCGTAGCTATTATAGCGCGTGTGCCATTGGCCAGCGGCTTATTAACAGGAAAGTTTAATCAGCAAACGCAATTTGCGACTAATGATCACCGTAATTATAATGCCAACGGCGAGAAGTTTAATGTAGGCGAAACATTCTCGGGAATTGAGTACAATGAAGGTGTGCGGTTATCTGAAAAGATAGGCTCAATGCTTCCGGACGAGCGCATGGCACAGTGGGCCATCAGGTGGATATTGGATCATCCGCAGGTAACAACGGTTATACCGGGTGCATCAAAAGTAAGCCAGGTTGAAAGCAATATACATGCGTCAACATTGCCGCCTTTACCGGCACAAACTTTCAGCGATCTGCGTAAGCTTTATGATGCTGAAATTTATGAAAAGATAAGAGGGGTTTATTAATAATAATAAACCAAGCGAGATTTGACAACCTTTTAAAGGTTGTCAAATCTTTAAAAAGGCCAAGCTATTTGGTGGCTTAGTATAAATGGTTAGTTTTAAGCTGCCAATAAATATTCCTTTTATGAGCCGTATATTTCTAACCATTCGCATATTTTCGATTTTCAATATTTTGGTTTTCGCTGCCTTTAACAGTATTGGGCAAAAACTTCCCAGTAAGCAGGAAGCAAGCTTGTTAGCACCGCCCAAGGTAAAGATTGATGGTAGAGCAAACGAGTGGACCTTTAAGGCTTACAATGTTGCAACAGATGTATTTTACACAATGGCGCATGATAAGGACAACGTTTACCTTGTAATTAAAGCCGCAGATGAAAGCTCTGTGCGGAAAATTATAAGCAGCGGAATTACTTTTAGAGTAAACAGCACGGATAAAAAGGCCAATGGCGCAGGTGCCGTCGTTACCTATCCGCTGTTTAATTATAAAAATAAGCCCGCCATAAATTTTCTTGTTAAATCTGCGCCGGCTGATAGCGTTGATTATATTGTGGCGGCTAATAATAAACAATTTACCACTATGGGTAAATTTGTTAGAGTTGGCGGAGTGAAAGGGGTTGATACGCTGCTTTCTGTTTATAATACTGACGGTATAAGTGTAGCTTCGTTATTTGATAAAGAAGCTGCCTACACCTTTGAGCTGGCCATAGCGCGCAAACATATAGCACCTTTTACTGATACGCAAGGCCGCTTTTTTTATACAGTTGTTGTTAACGGTTTAAAAATGGATGACATGCCCGGCATTGAGGTAAAACGCGATGGCGGCGGCGTTATAAAAGAAGTAAACGTTAGAAAAGAACTGTATCGCCCTAACCTGAGCCAAGGAATGAATATGGATACAGATTTTTCAGGAGAGTATATTTTAACCAAGTAAAACCTTATTATTCTTTATCTATAAACAAGGCCTTCAGCTCCGTAGCGTCTTTTGGTTTTAATTTCCCGTCCAGTATCAGGCGTAACTGGCGGCGGCGCAAGGCGCTGTCGTACAATGCCTGTTCGGCAGGTGTTTCGGGCACCAGCTCGGGTACAGGCAGCTTATTTCCTGCTTTATCCAGGGCCACAAAAGTATAATAAGCTTCGTTGCTTTTAACCCGTGTGCCCGATGGGATATTCTCGGCGTAAACATCCATGCGAATCTCAACAGACGTAGTGAATGCCCGCGAAACCCGGGCCTCAATGGTTACCACATCGCCCAGTTTAATAGAATGTTTAAAAGAAACACTGTCAACAGACACAGTTACAGCCAGGGTGTTGCAATGCTTTTGTGCAGATATGGCGGCGGCAATATCCATCCAGTGCAACAGGCGGCCACCCATCAGGTTGTTCAGCATATTGGTGTCGTTGGGTAACACCAGCTCATTCATAATAGTGTGCGAGTCTTTGGGTGTTTTTTTTAACATAAGCAGTGTTTTTGTAAATATACACAGTTGCCGCACAAATTTGTTTATCTGCTGTTAAGGTATAGCCTTGGGCGTTCTAAATAATATTAACTATTTTTATTGCGGCCGATATAAAGCTACATCAACCTTGCTGTTATGAAAAAAATATTTTTCGTTGTTTTATTGCTGATATCTGCTAACAGCGCTCTGTTTGCCGATACCATAAGCATTGATCGTTTTACGGTTAAAGAGAACCCTTTTGCCGAGAGTGAAGTAGCTATAGTGGCTATCGATACACTTGATAACATTCGTGAAGATGTTGAAGGTGTTTTTAGCTTTACCATCAATGGTTTTCAGGAGGAGATGAAGTTTGATAAGGGCACTGCATTCTATCATCGTAAACTGGATAAAAGCAGCTTCTTTTTCGTTAAGCATGTTAATGATAACGGCACTCATTCAATGCTTTACTACATTTATAAACAAGATGGTAAGCTACGACCCATAACGGTAAGCTGGGCGCTGCTGCTGGGCATCCCGTTGGCACTTGTTTTATTGGGATACCTATTCAAACGTTTTATAGCTATAATTTTGATTGTGTTCTGCATATTCCTGTTCTTCAATTATTATAACGGGCTTTCTATTTCAACCTTTTTTGAAAGTATTGTGAACGGATTGAGGGGGCTCTTTTAATGAGTAGATGTGCAGATGCTTTTTTGATGTGCAGATGTGCGAATATGCAGATGTGCAAATGATCGAAAACACTATTAATGATCTTTTGGGTCAATTGTAAGCCATCATCATTTGCACATCCATGCATCTGTATATTTTATATATCAAACCAGCATCTGCGCATCCACGCACCTGCATATCTGCACATCAAATCCATCTGCACATCAAAAAGGCATCCCTATGCCAAAATTAAGCTGCATAAAGTTGTAGCTTTCGCCTCCGTTGGCTTGCTGGTAGCTTTGTTTAAATGCCCCGCTTTTAAATAGCTCGTTAGCGTGTTTAAACAGTACCCATTGTTCTGATCCCCTAAACTGCGGATCCTTTACTTTAAACGCGGCATCCAAACGGAATACAAAGAAGTTAAGATCAAACCGCAGACCTGTACCAATACCAATAGCTGAAGATTGCAGAATGCGATTAAATTTAAATTCGCCGTTGGGGTTTTCAACTTCGGGATGCAAGCGCCATATGTTACCAGCGTCAACAAAAAGTGCTCCCTTTAAAATCGCCCCAAAAAAGTTATTAGCCAGTTTGTATCGATACTCCGCATTCATTACCAGTTTTACCTCGCCAAATTGGTCAATATATTTCAGGCGTGCGCGGGTAATATTGTCATTTCCGTAGGCGTCTCCGCGGTTAAATTGCCCCGGGCCAAGGGTGCGTGGCAGCCAGGCCCGTATATCGTTGGCGCCCCCGGTATAAAAGTTCTTCTCAAAAATAAGCTGGCGGCTGTTACCATAGGGTATACCAAGGCCGGGATTTATCCTGAAAATAAACTGTTTGTCGCCGCCGAGGCTCTTGTACACCCTAAAATCAATTTCTGCTTTTGCGTATTGCGCAAATGTATATCCAAACATGGTGCGTTGGCCAAGCGAATCGCGAGGGGTATTTAGTGCGTTACTTATCAATGACAGTAGGTTACCGCCTACATCCAGTGACCCTCTGAAATAAGTAAAATTGCGAAGCGTATTTAATTGGTTGCCGTTAACCTGGTAGGTATACTGGCTACCGGTGGTAAACGTGGTGCGACCAATAAGGTATACGTACGAAAATCTATTTTGGTCAAGGAGCTGCTGCCGGGCAATGGGATCAATAGAACCCCTTGAAAATTCAAAATTGGCGGCGGTTAGGCTATGCAATTTATTTGCAGTTTCAGCAAAATCATAAGTAACCGAGTTGATAAAACTGGTGCGCGTAACCAGATCGCGCTGAAAAAACAGTGAATAGTTGCTGGCAAATGTAGTGTGTGGCACACCGTATTTGCCCGGTTTAGCAAAGTTAAACGGCGAGATAATCCGGGGGTATGTTAAACTTACACCTATTTTAAAATCCTGGTTGGTTACACCGCTTGAGCCGGGTATGTCTCCGCCTGTGGAATATAAAATGCTGTAGTTAAACTTCAACTGTAATGTGGCGGCCTCCTTAAAAATATTCCGGTTGGTAAACGTATTACCAATGTTGTATCCGTATCGCCCTGCCGCAAATAAGAATTCGCCTTCCACCCGGTCAGACATTTTTCTGAGCGGTACAATATCTATTTTAGAATTCAGCCGGTTGGTACTATCGGCTGTTTTGGTATAAGTGGGATTAGGTACATTTCGGAAAACGTTGAGTTCTGATAGCCTCGACGTAGTGATCGTCTGCATATCTACATCATAGATATCGCCTTTCTTCTGAAAAATATAATCGGTAACCGTGTGTGGTTTAAACCTGCGTGAATGATCTACAAACGTAAATTGCGAATCTACCTGTATGGTATCTGCGTTGTCGCTTGGTCGACCGCTACTGTTTGATATGGTGATGAGTGTATTATTGATGGTATAAACCGGATGCGCATTTTTATCTGCCGGGTTATCAATTATCATATGCAGATCAATAACGCTGTTGTTAAAAACAGAATCATATTCAAAGTTGATGTATTGCCTTTTAAAATCATAATACCCGTTACGCTTCATCACCTGGTAAAAAGCATCGCGGTTATAAGCAACGCTGTCCAGATCAAACCGGCCGCCCGGGCGCAAATTAGAGAAGCTGGCGTATGTGGTATGGAAAAGCGAGCGAACCTTTTCGTCGGGGATGCTATCACTTAACTTACGTATTCTGAATAGCGGTCCCTGGTCGGTAATAAATACAAGTTCAGCCTTCTTTTTTTTGATGACGATGCTATCCTTGATTGTAGCTTTAAGATAACCTTTCGTTTGTATGAATTTTTCCATTTGAAAACGAGAGAATTCAACCAGGTTACTATCCAGTATAGAAGGGGGCTCGCCTATCTTTCTTTTTCCGTTTTTACTGAACCAATAATAGAGTTGTAAATTAACCACGCTATTAGGCTGTTGCTGTTTATCAACATAATTAACGGCGGCATCAGAAAATTCTTTGTCCATACCCTTTATGGTGATTTTACGCACCAGCGCCTGATTGGGGCCAAGCTTTCGGGTTAAACTACATCCGGTACCTATAAAAAGCAGAAGAATACCTAATATTGTAAAGCGATAAAGATGTTTTTTATTAATATATGCTTTCAAAATCTCAGGTCAGTTTATTACAATCGTTACAACATAAAAAATTCCGCAGGGAACATGGTGTGTTTTTGGTTGAGGGCCTAAAATCCGTTAACGAATTTATTCAATCAGCCTATACCATTGAAACCATTTACCACACGCCCGCAATAGCGCCAAAATTGCTTAAATTATCGCATAAAATAAACACGATAGAAATATCATTAACCATTCTGCAGAAAATAAGTTCTTTAAAATCGCCTGCAGATGTAATTGCGGTGGTTAAAATACCCAATTGGCCGCCATTAAAGCCAGTTTCTCTTAAAAATAAGTTTTCCCTGGTACTTGACGGGATACAAGATCCGGGTAATATGGGCACAATCATTCGCACGGCAGACTGGTTTGGTATAACTGATATAATTTGCTCTGAAGATACTGTTGATGTTTACAATCCTAAGGTAGTGCAGGCTACCATGGGTTCGCTTGCCCGCGTTAACCTGCAATATATGGATCTTATAGATATTCTTTCAACTGCAAATTTGCCGGTTTACGGCGCATTGCTTGATGGCGAAGACATTTATGCAACAAATTTTGGCACAGAAGGACTTATCGTTATGGGAAATGAAGGTAATGGCCTGCGCGCGGAAATTATAAAAATGGTTAGTAAAGCCATTGCTATACCGCGTTTTGGTGGAGCTGAGTCGCTAAATGTGGCTATTGCAACGGCCATATTCTGTTCGGAAATAAACAGAAATAAGCGCAAATAAATATTGGTGTGCAATAAATAATTACTATTTTTGCAATCCTTTAAAAAGGGTCGGGTGGCCGAGTGGCTAGGCAGAGGTCTGCAAAACCTTTTACAGCGGTTCGAATCCGCTCCCGACCTCAAGGTTAAAAACATTAAATAAAAAAATTGTCATGGGCGTAACTCGTTTAAAAAGAAAAGATAGAAGAAACAAAACTTTTTCAAGATTAGAAGTTCAGTTCTTAAAAAATGCTACCAACTTAGAGTATGGTAGCCGTTCACACGAATCTAAGAAAAGCCAGATAGCTAAAAACAACGAAGTTTTAGCTGCTGTTGCTGCAAAATAATTCTAGAGAAATTATGGTATAAAGTCTTGTTGGTGATAACCGGCAAGGCTTTTTTTGTGCCTTTATTTTAGTGACAAGGATACTGCAAGCCTTGCCCGCAAAGTTTTAGGAGGCTCCTATGGAGCCAAACTATTCTACTATTTTTAGCTATAAACAGGGTGCTCCTCCGGAGCAGGTATAAAAAGTGTCCGCTGAAACTTGCTGTGCGGTTGGCAACCGCTTCACTAAATTAATTTTCCATTATTAATTGTCCATTTGCAAAGAAGGCTCCATAGGAGCCACGTGTTTATAGCAATCAAAAGGGCGAAAATTGGCTCCATAGGAGCCTCCTAATACCGATATGCTATTCGAAAAAATCAAATAGAAATCTGTCCTCAAAGGCGATATCAAATTTTTGCAGCATTTCTAAATACTCTTGTTTAAAGTTCTTCTTTTGGTGATGACGTTCCTGATTGAGCACATATTTAACCACGCTATCTATGTGGGAATGTGAATAAGAAAATACGCCGTAACCTTCCTGCCAGCTAAACTTGCCTTTAACCCATTGTTTGCTATTAATAAACTCATTGCTTTCAACTTTAACTTCCTTAATAAAGTCCGAAATCAAAATGTTTGGTTTAAATCCAACAAATAAGTGAGTATGATCGGGCATACAATTAATGGCCAGCATCTTTGCATTTCTTTTTTGCACCAAAGCCGTGATGTACTTATGCAACTCTTCCTTATTGTCTTTTGAGATCAGACTTTCTCTGTTCTTAACGGCAAAAACAAACTGCAGGTATATTTGCGAAAATGTGTTTGCCACCCTACTTATTTGTTTCCATTAATATCCTCTTATTGATCTCCTTTATCAAGCCCGGCCCTTCATAAATAAAACCGGTATAAAGCTGTACAAGCGATGCACCGGCTTTAATTTTCTCAAAGGCATCCTTTGCGGAATGTATGCCACCCACACCAATAATAGGGAAGGAGCGGTTTGATTTGTTAGCCAGATAGCGTATCACTTCGGTAGCGCGTTTGGTTAAGGGTGCGCCGCTCAAACCACCGGCCTCTGTTTTTAGACCTTCGTTTTTTAACCCGGATTTATCAATGGTAGTGTTGGTTGCAATAATGCCCGCAATTTTTGTTTCCTGTACTATTTCTACAATATCGTCTAACTGTTCATTCGTCAGATCAGGGGCTATTTTAAGCACGATGGGCCTGCTTATGCCGTTTTTGCTGTTGCGTTGTTGCAAGGTGTTTAAAATATGCATCAGCGGCTCTTTTTCCTGGAGCGCACGTAAGCCGGGTGTATTAGGCGAACTTACATTCACCACAAAGTAATCAACCACATCAAACAGGCGGTCAAAACATTTTATGTAATCGTTGACGGCATCTTCGTTAGGCGTATTTTTGTTTTTGCCGATATTACCGCCAATAATCAACCCCTTTTGTACTTCAGGCTGGTTTTTGCGGTAAGCCGCTATGCGCGATGCCAAAACATCAACACCCAGGTTATTGAAACCCATCCGGTTAATAATTGCCTTATCTGCCGGACTACGAAACATCCTTGGTTTAGGATTGCCGGGCTGGGGCAGCGGCGTTACGGTACCTAACTCAACAAAGCCAAAACCCAGATTGGCCATTTCGCTTATCACCTCGCCATTCTTATCAAAGCCTGCTGCCAAACCCACCGGGTTTTTAAATTTAAGGCCGAACACTTCTTTTTCTAACCTATCATCACGCAGATCCCACAATACCCGACTCAAAGCGGCTCCGCCCGGAAAACGGTTAAAATGCCTCAAATTGCGGGTTACAAAATAGTGAACGTTCTCGGGGTCGAATTGAAAAAGGATGGGTTTGATAATGGAATACATGCTGCAAAGTTAGCAGTTTAGTTTATAGTTCATGGAGGATAGGTCATAGTTCATGGTTTGCAATGCTTACTTTTTTATTAGCCGATAAACCTCGATTTAATATTTATATTAGTGTTACCAATTATACTATTAACTAACTACTATGAGCTCATCAAACAACCGTCGCAATTTTATTAAAACTGCATCCATTGGCACGTTGGCCGCGGTCAGCATCCCTCAAATTGTATCTGCTGCTATGGCAGCGCATCCTAAAGGCAAAAAAGTTACCATTGAAAGAGGTGATGTTATACTTTTTCAGGGTGATTCCATAACGGACTCGGGCCGCAACAAAACCAATAATACACCTAACCTGGCTTCGCCGCTGGGTAATGGCTACGCGTTGATGGCCGCCGGAGAGCTTTTATTGAAGCATCCTGATAAGGATCTTAAGATATTAAACAAGGGCATCAGCGGGAACAAAGTTTACCAACTGGCCGAGCGATGGGATACTGATGCGCTTACCCTTAAACCTAATATTTTAAGCATACATATAGGCGTAAACGACTTTTGGCACACTTTAACCAACGGATATAAAGGCACTATAGACACCTATATCTCCGATTATAAAAAACTGCTCGACCGTACCAAAACCGCCCTGCCAAATGTGAAATTTATCATATGCGAACCTTTCGCGGTGATGGGAGTAAGGTCAGTGGACGAAAAATGGTATCCTACATTCGATCTTTTCCGCAAAGCGGCAATTGACATTGCCGACCAATACAACGCGCCATTTGTGCCTTACCAAACAGCTTTTGACAAAGCCATAAAACAAGCGCCACCAATTTACTGGACGGGCGACGGCGTGCATCCATCGGTGGCGGGTGCCGCGTTGATGGCGCAGACCTGGCTGGAGGCTGTTAAATAATGTTAAAGGGAGAAGATAAGTGATAAAAAGCTTGTAATATAGCAGTGCGTTGTAACCAACGCCGTTATAGTTATAAACCTTTATCTCGCAATCATGAAAAATTATATTTGCTTTATCACGCTATTGTGCCTTTGCTATACGGCATCTGCACAAAATCAATTTGTTTTGTCAGGACGAATAACAGGTGCGCCTGCCGATAGCTATATTAAAATATTTTATGTTGACAGTAAAGGGCAAAACGCAAAAGACAGCGCGCTGCTAATAAATAATAGTTTTGTTTTGAAAGGAAATATCAGTGAACCTACCCGGGCTAATTTGATTATTAAGGACAAACGTATTGAGATATTTTTAGAAAACACTACATTAACTGCTACGGGAAATTACTCCGATATAGAACATTTAAAACTTACAGGCTCAAAGACTAACGATGAGAACCTGGAGTATAAAGCTATATCAGATGCTCTGGCTAAAGAGTTCAAACCAACAAGTGATAAGATAAATGCAGTATATGCAGAACTAAGAACCGCCAGACAAAATAATAAACCTCAAGCGACTATCGACTCGCTGAACGACCGGCTTTTAGTCGTAGGAAAAGAGCGTGAACCCTTTGCAGCAAAGTACGAACAGGCCGTGCATGAATTTGTGGTAAAGCATCCCGGTTCATTCATCAGTCTGGTACTGATGGGTGTTTATTCCACCTCGTGGCCACTTAACGATGTTAAAGCGATCTTTAGCGGTTTTTCGGAGGCGATACAAAACAGTACATCAGGTAGGGTCATAAAAAAGACAATTGCAGAAAGAGATGTGCAGCAAGCCGGTTTAGCCAAAGATTTTACAGCTATGAGCCTTGATGGAAAACCGCTCACGTTATCGAGCCTGAGAGGTAAGTACGTACTGCTTGATTTTTGGGGAAGCTGGTGCGTGCCCTGCCGTGCTGAGATGCCACATGCCAAACAGGTGTATAACAAGTACCATAAAAGCGGACTTGAGATTGTCGCGGTGGCTATAGAAACGGATAAAGACAAGATAGGCAGATGGAAAAGAGCGGTAAAACAGGATGGTACCGGTATTTGGCTTAACGTACTGCAAAAAGAAGATAAAATAGGCAAACCCGGCAATATTACCGGGTTATACAACGTAGCGGTATTCCCAACAAAAGTATTGATAGATAAAGAGGGTAACATTATTGGCCGCTACGATGGTGGGGGGAGCGAGGAACTGGATAAAAAGCTGGCTGAGATATTTAAGGCAGGGTAGAGATTAGCGTAAATGGTTAAACAAGTTACAGAGAGCGACATCAAACAATCAATCTCTAATCAACTAATCACTAATCTCTGTTTTTAAGCGAAGCTTAAAAACCGTACCTTTGCGGCCAAATGATCGCGATAAATAATTTAACGTTCGAGATAGGTGCGAGGGCGTTGTATGATGAGGCCAACTGGCACATTAAACCCGGAGAAAAAATTGGACTGATTGGTGCTAACGGTACCGGGAAAACCACACTTTTAAAAATAATTGTAGGCGATTATAAGCCTACATCGGGTACCATATCAATGGCTAAGGACCTTACCATGGGCTACCTTAACCAGGATCTGTTGTCGTACTCGTCTGATAAGAATATCGTGCATGTAGCAATGGAGGCTTTTGAGCGTCAAAACCAACTGCATGATGAGATTGAAGTTTTGCTTAAAAAGCTTGAAACTGAATATACCGAAGACATTCTACATAAATTAAGCGATAAGCAACACGAGTTTGAAGCGCTTGACGGTTATAACATTGAATACAAAGCACACGAGATTTTAGCCGGTTTGGGCTTTAGCGAAGCAGATTGCCAGCGTAAACTAAGCACTTTTTCGGGCGGTTGGCGCATGCGGGTAATGCTGGCTAAAATATTATTGCAGGCACCCGATATACTGTTGCTGGATGAGCCAACCAACCACTTAGACTTACCGTCTATACAATGGCTGGAAGATTATTTGAAAGCGTTCAGCGGCGCTATCATCATCGTATCGCACGATAGGTGGTTTTTGGATAAGGTTATTAATCGTACGGTTGAATCGCGCAAGGGTAAACTGAATGTTTACGCCGGTAACTATACGTTCTACCTGGAAGAAAAAGCACTTCGTTCCGAAATTCAACGGGGTGAATTTAAAAACCAGCAATCAAAAATAAAGCAGGAAGAGCGTTTGATAGAGCGTTTCCGCGCCAAAGCATCTAAAGCAAAAATGGCGCAATCGCGCATAAAAATGCTTGACAAGATGGAGCGCGTTGAAGATGTGGATGATGATAATCCGGAAGTTAACTTCAGCTTCAAATTCAGCAAGCAATCGGGTCGCCACGTAAGCACGCTGGAACATATCACAAAAAAATATCCGGCAATCGATATCCTGGATGATGCCGAAGCGATAATTGAAAAAGGCGACAAGATTGCACTTATTGGCGCCAACGGTAAAGGTAAATCAACCCTACTGCGAATAGTGGCCGGAGCCGATAAAGATTTTACAGGTACCGCAATTACCGGGCACAATGTAACGCAAACGTTCTTTGCGCAACACCAGTTAGAATCACTACACCTGGAGAACCAAATATTACAGGAGCTACAGGCTTTTGCACCAAAACACACAGATACAGAACTTCGCTCAATACTAGGTTCGTTCCTGTTTACGGGTGACGATGTTTTCAAGAAGATCAAAGTATTGTCGGGTGGCGAAAAATCGCGCGTAGCTTTAGCAAAGGCATTAACTGCTGACGCTAACTTTTTAGTACTGGATGAGCCCACCAACCACCTGGATATGGCTTCGGTTAATATATTGATACAAGCCTTACAGCAGTACGAAGGTACCGTGATAGTAGTATCGCACGACAGGTATTTTCTGGATAATGTGGCTAATAAGATCTGGTTTATTGAAGATCAAAAAATAAAACAATACCCTGGCACTTATGCCGAATACGATGAGTGGTATGCCAAACGTAAGTTAGAGCCCAAAGCGGCTTTGCCCACTCCTCAGCCGAAAAAGGAAGAGAAAAAGCCTGAGCCGGTTAAGCAGCAACCATCTGAAAATAAACATCAGCAGTTAAAAAAACTGAACCAGGATCTTTCAAAAATGGAAGAGCAGATAGCTGTTTTGGAAAAAACTGTTAAGGATTTTGAAGCTAAACTGGCTGATGATAAGATATACAATGACAGCGCCAAACTGAAGGAAACAAACGCAGCCTATTCGCAAAAGCAGGCTGAGTTAAAACAGCTTCAACAGCAATGGGAAACATTGGCTGAGCAAATAATGGAGTTGGAGGCGTAGGGTAGCTTCTCATTGTTTGCGAATTGCGTAAGTATATATTATTGTGTAAATTTGAATATGGCAACATTAATTATGCATCCGCAGACCAAGGAACAGGAAACTGTTTTAAAAGCTGTAGCGAAGGCGCTGAAAATTAGCGTCGAGGAGAGCCCCTATGATCCGAAATTTGTAGCTATGATAAAAAAGGCGCAAAAAGGCAAATCTATTGAAGTAGATCCAAATGATGTATGGGCCAGTTTAGGGTTGAAATAAAAGAATTAGCCCAAAAGCATTTACAGAAGCACTATAAATCCGGCGATAAGGCGAGTATTAAGAAAATAGAAAAGATACTTTCGGAACTTTCTCAGACCCCTTTTGTAGGCACGGGCAATCCTGAAGCCCTAAAATATGGACTTAATGGTTTGTGGTCAAGAAGAATAAATCAAAAAGACAGGTTAATCTACGAAGTACAAGAAAATATTGTAACTGTTTTTGTTATTTCTGCAATGGGCCACTACGACCAATAGATCATGAACAGGTTCAAAATCTTATTACTGCTATTCATCAGCATAAACACATTTGCCCAAACACCTTATACAAACAACGTTTTTAACCCGGCTGTAAAAAGTGTTGAGTTTTATAATACATCCAAAGTTGGTTCTTTCCCTATCATAAACCTTAATACCCCTGAGCAGTTATTATTAGCTTTTGACGACCTGCGCGGGGGCTATCACAACTACTACTATACCTTGGAACATTGCGATCATAAATGGAACTCCTCTAACTTATCCACCGGGTTTTACATGCAAAGCTATCAGGACGACCGCATTATAGATTATTTCTACTCTACCAATACCATGCGTAAATACACGCATTATGAGCTGAAGTTTCCGAATGAGAATATCAAACCCAAAATATCGGGCAATTATATACTGAAGGTTTACGAGGATGGCGATCAGAATAAAATGATCCTTACCCTTCGCTTTTCGGTATTGGGGAGTCGTGTATCTGTAGCGGCTGACGTAGTTACACCTAACCTGGTTCAGTTACGCCAAACCGGGCAGAAAGTGAATGTACAGATAAATTATGGCGGCCTTCTGGTTCAAAATCCCAACTCAGATGTGCGGGTGGTGGTGATGCAGAACGAGCGGCCGGAAACTGCACAGATCAATATTCCGCCAACTTATGTCCGCAACGGCCAGTTGATCTATAACGACATCAACATAAACAACTTTGCCGGACGAAATGAGTTCAGGCGTTTTGATACGCGCACGCTTAAGCTTAACTCGCAACGCATAGCACGTATCTACCGCGATACCGCCTATTCTGTAGTGTTACTTACAGAGCCGGTTCGCAACAGCCCCGATTATTTATTTGAGTTTGATAACGATGGCCGTTTTTTTATACTTAACCAGGATGGTAATGATGCCCGCCGCGACGGCGATTATACCTATGTCTATTTTACGTTGGGGGGCAATAACCTGCCAACGCAAGGAGCTGTCTATATTGTAGGAAAGTTTAATGATTACAGAATAGACACCCGCAGCAAAATGGATTATGACCCCGCTATAGGGAAATATGTAATTAAGCAGTTTTTAAAACAGGGCGTTTACGATTATGAGTATATCTGGGTAGACAATACCGGCAAAGCCGATGATGTACCGTTGGAGGGAACGCACTTTGAAACAGAGAACGAGTACCAGGTACTGGTTTACTACCGTCCGCCAAGCGCCCGCTGGGATGAGTTGGTAGGATACCGTTTGCTCAGTACCGCCAAAAAATAGGTTACTTTGAGGTAAACTACTACCTTTGATTGTACAATGATGCAATCAAACCTTGCAATTGATAAACAATGGCTATACCTTTTTATAGGTATAGCGGTGCTGATCAACCTCACCGGATTGTTCATTCCGATCATGGGTCCCGATGGGACACTGTATGCTACCATTGCCAAAACCATGGTGCAGCGTAACAACTATGTTGAGCTGTTTTATAATGACACCGATTGGTTAGACAAGCCACACTTTCCTTTTTGGATAACTGCACTTTCATTCAAACTTCTTGGTTTCACAACATTTGCATATAAGTTGCCTGCCATACTTTTTATGCTGATGGGTGCGGTGTATACTTATTTATTTGCTAAAAGATTATACAATACGCAAATAGCATTATGGTCGGTATTAATATTGCTAACGGCGCAGCACATTGTGTTATCCAATAACGATGTTCGGGCTGAACCTTATTTAACAGGACTGATCATTGCTTCCGTGTACCATTTTTATCGTGCGCAAAAGGGGAATTATATACAGTTACTGTTAGCTTGTCTTTTTGCCGCATGTGCCGTTATGACCAAAGGACTTTTCGCGCTGGTGCCCATTTGCGGAGCCATAGGCGGGCATTTGTTCATCACCCGGCAATGGAAGCAGCTATTTAATGTAAAGTGGCTTATAGCGACTCTATTTATCCTGTTGTTTATTTTGCCGGAGTTATACTGTCTTTACATACAATTTGATGCTCACCCCGAGAAGCTGGTGTTTGATACGCACAATATATCGGGCATAAAATTCTTTTTCTGGGATAGTCAATTCGGGCGCTTCTTTAATACGGGGCCGATAAAAGGGCATGGTGATCCGTTCTTTTTTGTGCACACCGCTTTATGGGCCTTTTTGCCTTGGTCGTTGTTATTATTTGCGGCGCTGTTTCAGTTTGTGAAAAAAGGAAGCGGGATGATATTCCGCACCGAGTGGTATTGCATAAGCGGGGCGGTGCTTACCTTCCTGCTTTTTTCTGCATCAAGTTTTCAACTGCCGCATTATTTAAATATTGTGTTCCCATTCTTCGCTATAATCACTGCGCAGTATCTGTATAACATAAAGGGCCATTCCGGTATTAAGGCAGTTAAAATAACGCAGATAGTGATATTTGCTTTATTGCTGCTGGTTATAATTGCGCTGCATTACTTCTATCAGCCGGAAACTTTAACATTTGTTTTAAGCTTCTTTTTAGTAGTGATCTTACTGTTGGCTTTTATGCTGCCGCAACGTATCAGTAGGGGTGTTATCCCGCAAGTTTTTTTGCGCACGATAATGGTGTCATTTATTGTCAATCTTTATCTTAACCAGGTTTTTTACAAGTCGCTATTGAAATATCAGGCTGGGAGCGAGGCGGCTATGTGGATCAATGAAAATAACCCTCAGCATTTGCCGGTAATACAGGTTAATGAGGATATGACTACGCCATTTGAGTTTTATATCGATGGAGAGGCCGAAACGTTGTCAGGACCTGCAGTTGCAATACATTCAAAAGGTATTATGCTGTTTGGTTCAAAAGCATATATCAACATGCTTATCAGCAAGGGCTGGCAAGTTAAACCGCTTAAAACTTTTGAACGATATTGGATAAGCAGACTGAAATTGACTTTCTTAAATAGAGCAACCCGTAACAAGGAGCTTACCGAAATGCAGGTGGTTTTAGTAACCGCTAAATGACAATTGCGCAAAAATAAAATCCTACTTTTGCCGCAATGAATACTACACTGAAAAACAAATTTGACAGCATAATTTTTGACCTTGACGGCACACTTTGGGATAGCACCGGCGTAGTTGCCGAAGCCTGGCAGGCAGCTAAAGAGCAGGTTGATTTTATAGAGGAAGACATAACTGCCGATATGGTAAAAGGCATAACAGGTATGACCTATAAAGCCATTTTTGAAAAACTCTTCCCGTATCTGGATGACGAAAAGCGCGAGGAGTATAAAGCGATAGCGGCTAAGAAGGAGTTGGAAACGTTACATACAAAAGGTGGGCAACCTTATCCGCAATTGGAAGAAACGTTAAAGTACTTATCAGCCAAATATAAACTCTACATAGTTAGCAACTGCCAAAGCGGTTATATCGAGGTTTTTTTCAAAACCAGCGGATTGGAAAAATACTTTTTAGGGCACCAATGTTACGGTACTAAAAATATGCCCAAGGTAGATAATATAAAAGATATAGTAAACGACCACGAGCTTAAAGCACCTGTTTACGTGGGCGACACGATGGGCGATTATAATGCCGCTGTCGGTGCCGGAACACCTTTTATATTTGCTGCTTACGGTTTTGGTAAGGTGGATGAAGACCAGGTGGCAACTGTTGCGCAGGTGAGTGATTTAATTCAGTTACTATAACCCACTTCTATCATTAAGCTGTCGAAGTTGAAATAAAACCCAAAGGTATCTCTTATTTTGCCTGGATTCTTTCCTAAAGTAATTCCGCCGGTTTTTAAACTATCAAAACACCTGGTCACTTCTTCTTCGCTGCTTAACATAAAGCCAATGTGAAACGCGTCCGGGTATTCAACTGCACCCGTTTTGTTAATCATTAGCACGAGGGTAAAGCCATCAGATCCTTTTAAAATTGCTATAGCGTTATCCCCTTTAATAGCTTCGCATTTGAAGTTAAAATAAGTTGCAAACAACTTTATTGAAGCTACAACGTCGGATACTACTAAGTTTATGTGATTAAGCACCATGGTTTTTATGTTTTGGGCAAAGATAAAATTTAGGCCTTATCTTTGATCATTATGAAGATCTCAAAATACCTGCACTCCTGCTTAGTGTTTGAGCAGGATGGCTACAAGTTGTTATTTGATCCGGGCAAGTTTAGTTTTGCTGAAGGATTGGTAAGCCCTGAAATGTTTGCCGATGTAGATGGCATTATCATAACCCATATCCACCCCGACCATCTGGATGTTGATATTCTTGAGAAGGTTATCACTATAAGCCACGCTCCCGTTTATACCAACGGGCAGGTTGGTAAAGTACTGGCTAAGCATAACATACCACATACAGTTTGGATAGATGGCGTTTACAATTTAGGGCCGTTCAAGCTACAGGCCATTACAGTAAACCACGAACTGATACTGGATAATCCTTTACCCCAAATGACAGGCTTTATTATAAATGACAGGGTACTGCACCCTGTTGATTCAATGGAAGACGCCTTGCTAAAGTATAAAGGAATTGAACTGCTGATAATGGTTACTATGGCCCCTTTCACCAACGAACTACGCATTGCTGATTTTGCAGACAAGTTGCAACCCAAACAGATATTGCCGGTGCATGACGGCTACGCCAAAGATTTCTTTATTGAGCAGCGGTATGCAGCTTATGAAAAACACTTTGAGAAACGTGGGATCAAATTTAACAAGGTTTACAAAGTAGGGGACAGCATAGATCTTTAAACTACTGCAATTTTTTTATCAGATCAGCACCCAAAGCATCAGTGCTTTCGCTCGCGTTTGATAGTACGATAACAGCCAGTTTCTTTTCTGTATTAAAAGCTAAAAAACTGCTGCTGCCATACGTGCCGCCGTTATGGAAAGTGTAATCAACACCGCCAACTTTAATAATATGCCATCCTAATGCTATAGGTGCATCGCTGTTTTTAAAAGTTAACTGGTGCGTTAACTGCAAAACTTTTGATAGCTTGCTGTCATCAGTCGCCATGTTAGCTTTTGCGTAAATGGCAAGGTCGCTCACCGTTGACCGTAAAGCTCCGGCGGCAGCCAGCGCGTCGAGGTCCCATGCAGGAGTAACGTTACCCTGATCGTCGTACACCGCAACAAACCTGTCGGCAAGTATACGCGACAAATGTTGGGCCGTGCTTTTCATTTGCAAAGGCATTGTAATAATTTCCTGTACAGTTCGCTCGTATGGCTTGCCACTGATTTTCTCCAGTATAATACCTAACAAGCCAACAGCAACGTTTGAATAAGTATACGTTGTACCCGGCTCATTATTTAGTCTGCAACTTTTTAGATAAGCAAATAGCGATTGTTTAGTGTAGTTTTTGTATGGATTTGCCCGATCATAAGGGTTTTGTGCCTGAAAATTAGCCGGAAGATTGGGTAAGCCCGATGTATGATTACTTAAGTTAAGTAACGTAACTTTTTTTAGCTGAGGATTAGCAGCGACAGAATCGGGCAGGTATTTAGTTATCGGATCGCTTAGTTTTATTTTGCCCTCGTTTACATACCATGCCAGCAGCGCAGCGGTAAATGTTTTGGTTATTGAGCCAATTTCAAACACCGTATTGCCGGTAGGTAATTTATTGTTGCCTTTAGCGGTTTCGCCATAGTTAAAAATGCTAACGTTCCCATTTTTTATAACCCCTATGCTTAAACCCACAGTATTAACTTTTTGTATGTAACCTCGTGCTGCCGTATCTACTTTTTTATCAATAGTTGTTGCCAGTGTGTTATCGGTAGAGGCTTGTATTATCTTTTTAACGGAAACATCTTTGTAAGGCTGAAACAGAAAGAGCTCAATTTTATCAAACTGATCAAGACTAAGCATAAATTGCATTGTTACTGCGTCCAGTTTTAGCTTGTAGGTAGCGGTTTTGTTATTTACAAAACTGATAAGTGAATCGGACTTGATGTTGCCTAATGGAAATAACTGCTGGTTGCAAACATTCGCAAATGCATTTGGAGTTAACGCAGCTTTGAATTTATCACCCATAAGAGCGTACAATTCATTGGCATTCTTTAACCTGAATTTTTGCTTTACAAGCGTTAAAACTGAATCTGTTTTTTGTAGCTGGCGATTTTGGGCAGAAGTATTGTTGTATAAAAAAGTAAATGAAAAGATCCAAATGACTAAAATACACCTTTTCATAAATCAATATTATGGGGTTTGTCCTGCCAGAAGATACAAAACGGCCATTCTTATAGCCACACCATTCTCCACCTGATCAAGTATAATGGATTGCTTGCTATCGGCTACATCGCTGGTTATTTCAACACCGCGGTTAATAGGTCCGGGGTGCATAACAGTAATTTCTTTATCCAGCGAGTTTAGTATTTGTTTGTTCAAGCCATAAAGCATGGTGTATTCGCGTAGCGAAGGAAAATATTTAATATCCTGACGTTCCAGCTGTATGCGCAACATGTTGGCAACATCGCACCAGTTTAGGGCCTTTATTAAGTTGTGCTCCACCTTAACCCCTAAAGCGCCAATAAATTTGGGCATAAGCGTGGTGGGTCCGCAAACCATTACTTCGGCACCCAATTGTTTAAGACATAATATATTGGACAGTGCCACTCGTGAATGCAGTATATCGCCCACTATCACCACTTTTTTTCCCGCAACATCGCCGTACTTTTCGCGGATAGAGAAGGCATCGAGCAGTGCCTGTGTTGGGTGCTCGTGCGCACCGTCGCCGGCGTTTACTATCTGCGCTTTTACATGTTTGGATAAAAATATGCCTGCACCTGCATAGGGGTGGCGCATTACCACCATATCCACTTTCATGGCCAGGATATTGTTTACAGTATCAATAAGTGTTTCACCTTTGCTTACTGATGATGACGATGCCGAAAAGTTAACCACGTCAGCAGAGAGGCGTTTTTCGGCCAGCTCAAATGAGAGACGGGTTCGGGTAGAATTTTCGAAGAAGATATTGGCGATGGTTACATCCCGCAGCGATGGTACCTTCTTGATCGGCCGGTTTAAAACGGATTTAAAAGTGTCGGCGGTTTCAAATATCAGTTGAATATCCGCCTCGTTTAAATCTTTAATGCCTAATAGATGCCTTGTGCTTAGTCCCATAGTTTATTTCGAATTTCGGATGTTCGATTTCGAATTTTATTCTTTTTATTTCAGCGGCCTTTCAAAATATTCAATCCGAAATTGAACATCCGAAATCCGATATCTATTTAACCTCCGATAGCAGCACTATCCTGTCCTCGCCATCGGTTTCCTTCCAGCTTACCACTACCTTTTGCGACGCTATTGAATCAACTTCTATCCCAACATAATCAGCTGATACAGGTATGTGGCGCGAGTAGCGCCTGTCAACCAGTGTAAGCAGCTCCACTTTTTCGGGGCGGCCGAAAGCCAGCATAGCGTCCATAGCAGCGCGGATGGTGCGGCCTGTCCATAGCACGTCATCCATTAAGATCACTTTTTTGCCTTCAATAATAAAGTCTATTTTAGTTTGATTAGGCACCAGTGGTGATTCCCTCCTGCGGAAATCGTCCCTGTAAAAGGTGATATCAAGGTCGCCCTGCTCTATGGTATGGTTCGGTAATATTTTGCGCAGTTCTTCGGCTACGCGTTTTGCCAGATATATACCGCGTGGCTGAATGCCTATCAATACTGATTCCGAAAAATCATTGTGATTCTCAATTAACTGACGACATAAACGTTGAATGGTTATCTGAAATTTCTTTCCGTCGAGCAGTGTTAGATTTTGCATCGTATGGGTGGATTTGGGCAAAGGTAATAATTTTAGTAATTAGTTGATTAGTGATTGGAGATTAGTTTTTGAGTACAATACTAACTTTTTAACAAAGAAATATAATTCGTGCAATAAAAAAAGCCCTGCTGATTGCTCAACAGGGCTTGCAAAACTTATTGTTAAAGCTTAGTTAGCTTCTTCTTCTGATTTTTTAGCAGCTGATTTCTTTGCAGCGGCTTTAGTCTCAGCGCCTTCCATTTGCTCTTTTAGTTGTGCTAAAACGCTCAGGTCGCCTAAAGTTGATTTCTCAACTGAATCTTTAACTTTTTTAACTGCACTGCTTGCAGATTTAGCTTCTTTCTTGCGATTCTCAAAATCCTGCATGCGGGCCTCTGCACGGGCTTCTTCCCAAATACGTGAGTGTGATATCACAATACGTTTGCTGTCTTTATTAAATTCAATGATCTTAAATTCAGCAACCTCGTCAGCTTTTAGGCTCTTGCCATCCTCTTTAACCAGGTGTTTGGTTGGCACAAAGCCTTCAACACCATAAGGTAAAGCAACAATTGCACCTTTATCAGTTACTTTTAATACAGTACCTTCATGTATAGAGTCTATAGTGAAGATAGTTTCAAAAGTATCCCAAGGGTTTTCTTCTAATTGTTTGTGACCAAGGCTTAATTTGCGGTTATCAATATCCAATTCTAAAACAACCACATTCAGTTTTTCACCAACTTTAGTGAATTCGTTAGGGTGGTTAACTTTTTTAGACCATGAAAGATCAGAGATGTGGATCAGGCCGTCAATTCCGTCTTCCAGTTCAACAAACACACCAAAGTTGGTCATGTTTTTAACTGTAGCAACATGTTGAGTGCCGATAGCGTATTTCTCGCCGGCATTTTGCCAAGGATCAGGAGTTAATTGCTTAATGCCTAATGACATTTTGCGCTCATCGCGATCAAGGGTTAATACCTGTGCTTCAATTTCGTCGCCAACTTTCAAGAATTCCTGAGGGTTACGCAGGTTTTGAGACCATGACATTTCTGACACGTGGATCAAGCCTTCAACACCAGGGATAATTTCTAAGAATGCGCCGTAATCTGCAACGGTTACTATGCGGCCTTTAACTTTTGAACCAATTTGCAGGTTTTCGTCAAGCGACTGCCAAGGGTGTGGAGTTAATTGTTTTAAACCAAGAGCGATACGTTTTTTCTCGTCATCAAAATCAAGAACAACAACGTTGATCTTTTGATCTAATGCTAAAATTTCGCGTGGATGCTCTATGCGGCCCCATGATATATCTGTAATGTGCAGTAAGCCGTCAACACCACCTAAGTCGATGAATACACCAAAATCGGTAATGTTTTTAACTGTACCTTCCAATACCTGACCTTTTTCAAGTTTGGCAACAATCTCGGTTTTTTGATTTTCCAGGTCGTCTTCAATAAGCACTTTGTGCGATACCACAACGTTTTTGAATTCGTGGTTGATCTTAACAACCTTGAACTCCATAGTTTTACCTACGTAAACATCGTAATCACGAATTGGCTTAATGTCGATCTGAGAGCCTGGTAAGAAGGCTTCAACACCCATTATATCAACTATCAAACCACCTTTTGTTCTGCTCTTCACAAAACCGGTGATGATCTCGTCGTTATCAAGTGCAGAATTAATTTTTTCCCATGATTTTTGAGTTTTTGCACGTTTACGAGAAAGAACTAACTGTCCGTTAGCATCTTCTTGTGATTCAACAAAAACGTCAACTTGATCACCGATTTTCAGATCAGGTGTATCACGGAATTCAGAAACAGATACCAAACCATCAGATTTAAATCCAACGTTTAATACTACATCCTTGTTGTTAACATTTACAACAGTACCGGTAATAATTTCGCCTTTAGTGATAGAGCTGAAAGTTCCATCATAAAGTTTTTCCATTTTTTCGCGCTCACTGTCGCTGTAGTTACCAAATTTTTTGTCGTCAGCATCCCAGTCAAAATCTGCGTCTGGTGCTGTAGCGATCTGAGATTTGATGTCTTCGATCGATATTGAATCAGCTTCTGATTCAATCGTCTCTTTTTCTGCTGTAGCGGTTGCTGTCTCCAGCTCTGCCTCTTTAGCTTTTAATTCTTTTTCTGCTTCTTGTTTTTTTGCCATTAAATATTTTATCTCCTTTTCCCAACCTTAATTGGGACTGCAAAGGTAGGACTATAATTTTATTCAAAAAAATTTAATTTGAGGTTTATTAGTTGATTTTAAGGCTTTTTTGGGTCGCAGGCGTAGTTTTATGTAATATTATTAATGCCTTGGCTACCAGATACGCTAATCAGTGGCTAATTTTTCTCCTATTTCATTAAAAATCAGCATGTAATCAGGTAGCAATAAAGCATTATAAGCGTCGAGTATTACAGTCATTTCGTTTTCTTGTTCAGGAGTAAACGGGTTCTGCCATACCCGCATACAAATGCGCTTTAGTGCATATGTTATTTGCGATATATCTGCATAGGTATGGAGATAACGGTCTTTTTTAAATTTCTCTAAATACCTGAAGAAAAAATCACAGTCTTTCAAATCGGCAGCGTAAAAAAATTCACGTATAATGCCATCTTTGCAACTATGTAGATGATCATAAAAATCATCAACGTCTATTTTTTTGGTAGTTATAAGTAAGCTATCCAAAATAAGTTCAACGGCTACATGGCCCAGAAAAAAAGGTTTAACAGGTGATCCTTCCATAGCGGGCAGCAGCAGCTTTTTTAACTGGTGACTATGTGTTTTAAAAAATTCGGATGAATGGAAGTAACGATCAACTTCAAGGTGTTTGTTCCATCCATTAGTTATACTATTAACCTTATCGTTGGGATGATGAAGCTTTTCGGGATGAAGCACAATAGTTTTATCTGCATTTTTTAGCAGATCAGGCAGTACTGTTCCTAATATGTGATAGCAATCGGTAGCATCGCGGTCAAAATAGTAATGGGATAAAAAATTCATAGATAGCGCTTCGGGGACGACCTGCCTTAAAGCTACAAAAAATAAAACAACTGGAGAGCATTTTATGGGGATATTCTATTCATTACCGCTCAATCTATATAAACTATTATCTTTGGCGTCCCGATAGCTATCGGGTTCAAATAACATAAAAAATGAATTTTGTAGAAGAACTGCGCTGGCGAGGCATGCTGCATGATATTATGCCCGGAACTGAAGAATTGCTGAATAAAGGGATGGTATCCGGTTATATTGGTTTTGATCCTACCGCTGATTCTTTGCATGTAGGCAGCCTGGCCCAGATAATGACTTTGATACACTTTCAACGCGCGGGGCATAAGCCTTATGCGTTGGTAGGCGGCGCTACCGGTATGGTTGGCGATCCATCGGGCAAATCAGCCGAGCGTAACTTACTGTCAGAAGACGCGCTACAAAAGAATCTTGCCGGTATAAAAGCTCAGTTAGAAAAATTTCTTGACTTTAATAGTGGAGCAAACAGTGCTCAAATGGTCAATAATTTTGATTGGTTCAAAGATTTTACCTTTTTAGACTTTATACGCGAAGTTGGTAAGCACATCACCGTGAATTATATGATGGCCAAAGACTCGGTAAAAAAGCGTTTGGAAGGCGAAACCGGTATGTCATTCACTGAGTTTACTTACCAGTTAGTACAGGGTTACGATTTTTATTATTTGTGGAAACATGAGAACTGCGCGCTACAAATGGGTGGTAGCGATCAGTGGGGCAATATTGTTACCGGCACAGAGTTGGTGCGCCGTAAAGGTGCGGGAGAGGCCTTTGCACTTACCACCCAACTGATAAAAAAATCGGACGGCAGTAAATTTGGTAAAAGTGAGGGAGGCAATATCTGGTTAGACGCTACTAAAACATCCCCATACAAATTTTACCAGTTTTGGCTAAATACCAGCGATGAGGATGCTAAAGCATACATAAGGATATTCACTTTGTTTGATGAGCAAACTATAAAAGCATTAGAAACCGAGCAGGAAGCCGCTCCGCATTTACGTGCGATACAAAAAGCTTTGGCTAAGGATATAACTATACGCGTTCATGGTGAAGTCGAGTATGAAAAAGCGATAAAGTCGTCGGAGTTTTTGTTTGGGAATACAGGTATAGAATTTTTGAGCGAATTGAATAATGAGGAAGTAGTAGGACTGTTTGAGGGTGTCCCTAATTTTAATGTTGCTTTAAGCGATCTGCAACATGGTATAAACGCAGTTGAACTATTAGCGGCAAATACCGCAGTTTTTCCATCAAAAGGCGAAGCTAAAAAGATGATACAAGGCGGTGGTGTGGCTGTCAACAAGGTGAAAATACCGACGGCTGAAACCGTTTATAATGCTGATGCATTAATAAATGGCAAGTTTTTAGTCGTTCAAAAAGGAAAGAAGAATTATTTTTTAATAATTGCTGAATAATTTTGCTTTTACGACAAAATGGTTGTAAATTTGGATAAATGTCTGATAGGTTATGAAAAACTATAAAGATAATCCAACTCAAAGTAAAGTAGCCGAGCCTATGCTTGCCTATGGCTTGCAGCCTAATTTATTTGCAACCGTGTTTGGTAATACTGCCAACCAGTTTAATTCTTTTGGGGCCAGTAGTTTTGATATGCTAACGCTTAGCAGGCAAGGCCTTCCAAAAAGTGGTTTGATGGCGCTGGCCAAAAAAATATCTCTCACCCTACAAGAGTTCGCTAATATTATGCACATTTCTGAGCGCACTTTACAGCGCTATGATGATGATGCCATTATCAAGGTTGAGTACGCAGAAAAGGCCGTTGAGTTAGCGCGTCTTTACACCCGCGGCGAGGAAGTCTTTGGATCATTAGATAAGTTTAAAACCTGGATGAAAACGCCTGTACATGTTTTTAAAGGCGAAGCACCTGTATCTTTATTAGATACGTCCATAGGTTTTGATATGGTATTTAAAGAGTTGGGCCGCATTGAGCACGGTATTTTTGCCTGATGATCCTCTACCGTTTAGTTAATTGCGTTTATGCTGATGACCTGAGCGGAAACGGCGCGCGATTGTATGGGGGCAGATGGAACAGCGAGGGGAAGGCAATGGTGTATCTGGCATCGTCACGATCATTAGCGGTATTGGAGGCCCTGGCACATTTAAGCCCTACAAATATGCCTGATGACTTTTGTATGATGACCATAGAAACGCCGGACGATTTTGAGGAACTGGACGTTGAAACGCTACCGGCGGATTGGCAGGAATATCCCGAAATACAAGCAATTAAACAAACAGGCAACGATTTTCTGAAAAATAAGCGGAATTTATTGCTTAAAGTTCCTTCGGCTTTGGTGAACGAAGAATACAATTATCTGATGAATCCATTGCATACAAAGGCCGGTGCGGTAAAGGTTGTAAGTAAAAAGTCGTTCAGCTTTGATGAGAGATTGTTAGTGTGAATAAAAAGGAACGCACAGAAATTATCCGTGCCTTCCTTTTTATTATTTATTATGAAATTAAAAAGCGCTTAGCAACTCCAGCTTTTTCTGATTGTATTCTTCCTGAGATATCAGACCATTCTCAAAAAGCGTTTTCAGTCTCTTCAATTTTTCCGTAAGTGCATCGGGCTTAATAGCTTCTTCAGCCGGAGGAGCCGGTGCTACGGGTTGTGTTGCTTGCTCAACCGGAGCGGCCTGAACTGCGGCGGCAGCCACAGGCTGCGAAGGCGTTTCAAACTGCACAGAACCAGACTCTGCACGTTTTTGTTCCAGGTCACGTAATCTGCGGGCTTCACGTTCCGCTTCTTTACGCTCTTGTGCATATTGGTATAATTTACGCGCCTGCACCTTAGGCAAATAATCAACGCCCATTTCGGCGCCGTTTGTAGTGCGTACACTAAATATCGCGCCTATTATTTCTTCTTTGGTATGCACATCAACAATGTCTTTCCAAACAAAATCAACAAATTTTATAGACAGACCCAGATTAGCCGGCGTGAAGAATAACACACGTTTATTGGTTATAGCAATACAGTCGGGCAACAAGTTTACCAATGGTTTTTTTTGAACTGCTATATAAATTATTTCTTCGCCGGTGGTTAACAGATCGGTAAGGCGCAGATAAACTTTTTCAACCGCTTTAGGATCTTGTTCGTCGTTCAAAAATTTCTCCATCATAGTATTTCAATGTTTAGTGGGCAAAAATAATAAATTCCCTTAGTTATGTACCAAGTTTTACGCTATCAATAAATTGCAGCCCCGTATGTCGGCATTATCAAAACGGCCAAGCACTTCAAACTCGCCCTTGCCGTTCAGCCGGCCCAAATCCTGTGTAGCAATAAAAGAGCAGGAGTTGATATTGGCTAGGTCAATTACATTAATGCCCCCGGTTTTGTTCCCGGCAACTAAACTTAGCGGATCGTTTGTATCCCTAACAATTATACGCATCCAGGGCGGGCAGGCAAATACCCCATCACTTTTTGAGTAGGCTTGCGATAAAAGCTCCGTCATGCCGTATTCGGAATGAATGGTATGAACGCCAAATCCATTACATAATATGCTGTGTAATTCTTCGCGTATCATTTCTTTACGACGGCCCTTCATGCCACCTGTTTCCATAACTATCAAGCCGGGAAAATCTAATTGATATTGCTCCACAAAATCAAGCAAAGCAAAAGTTACACCTATTAGCAGAGTCGGTGTTCTGTCAGCTTTCTGCTTAATAAGTTGCTGGTAAAGCTCTTCGTGATTATATAAATAAAAACCGCTGTCGGTATTTTCTGATTGTTTTATCAGATCGGCAGCCATATAAATAAGTGACGAGCCTTCTCTTTCAAGATAAGATGGGAGCAGGGCCAATACAGTGTAGCTTTTAATATCGCCATAAAATAATTCAAAGGCTTTTCTGAAGCTTGCCTCGTACCAGCTAACATCGGTCACAAAGTGTTGACTGGTAACCATCCCTGTAGTGCCCGAACTGGTGAAAATAGTTTCTGCTTGTGTAGTATCGCTTTTAACAGCGTGGTTTTTAAAAAAACTGATAGGTAAAAATGGTATCTCGGCAGTGTTTGATATTTGATCCGGGTCTATTTTTAAACCTTTTAAAAAGTCGCGATAAATTTTGCAGTTCCCCGCCTGATATTTAAATATCTGTAGCGCTGTTGTATCAAACTGCTCTGCATTGCTAATAGAAAACACGTCTTGTTTACCGGGCTTTATCATTTATACAAAGATAAGCAATGTAAGTATGGCTTATAGCTTTGCAATTCAATCCTTACTCAAGGTTGATATTTCAGGAAATCGCCATCAATTATCAAAAGCTTAACATTATTTTCAGCGATTGACCTATGTGAGCTTAACTCGTCTGAGACGACGTAAGTCATACCTGTTGTCAGCTTAAAGCTTGTTCCGTTGGCCAATTCCGAGATAAACTCTCCTTCAAGGCAATGAACGATATGCCCCTTTTTGCACCAATGGTCGGCAACATAACCTGCCGAATATTCAACTATCCGGACTCTTAAGCCGGAAAAATTTAAGGTTTGCCAAAAAGCATTTCCGCTGTCGCCGGGATAGTTTATTTTCGGTATTGCGTTCCAGTCGATTACTTGAAAGGGAATGTTTTTATCGTTCATAAAAATAGCTGGATTTAGACAGCAATGGGTTAGCTCTAAATTGCAAAAATTTCATAATCCACGCTCTATTTTTGAAACCTTTTTAAATTTTCAGATTTAACTCAATTTTAGGTTGTACAATACGGTAATTGTGCGATAAAAATCGTTTATTAGCTGTTGAAACAGGTTATTTGCTGCCCGTTTTATATTATTTGCGAGCAGTAGCATCAGTTTTTAATTGTTATATGGAAGAAAATACTACAGACCCGCAAATAGAATTAAATAAAATTGTAGCTGATGACGAGGATTTTAAGCACATTAACAATCCGATTATTGGGTTAAAGCCTATACAAAAAAAATACCTGGGCATGCCCAACAGCTGCGACCAGCAGGGTAATAAATTCTATTTTACAGATGGTGACGCTAAAGTTGAGGTAGTAGTAGTAACCGATCAGATCATTCGTGTTCGGCTTGCTCCGCATGGGGTGTTTTTGGATGAATTTTCATACGGCGTACCAAAGCTTGAACAAACGGCTACTCAGTTTGCATTGTCCGAAGATGAAACAGAATTTCGCGTTTCAACCAATGCGGTAAATTGCCATATACGCAAGAGCGACTTTTTTATATCCTTTTCTGATGCTGAACATCACATTACCAGTTCGGACGCGGTATCTATGCACTGGGAAGAGAATGTATCTTTTGGTGGATATTATGTGTTCTGCACAAAAACATGTGCGCCTCAGGAAAGCTTTTTTGGTTTAGGTGATAAAGCTACAGATCTGAATTTAAGAGGGAAAAGGTTTGTAAACTGGAATACCGATGCTTACTCATTCCAATGGAACCAGGATCCAATTTACCGGACTATACCTTTTTACATCAGCGTAAACGAGGATATAGCACATGGTATATTTTTTGACAATACTTACAAATCGCATTTTGATTTTGGTAAAGAACAAGGCGACCATACCAGCTTTTGGGCCGACGGCGGCGAGCTAAGATATTATTATATACATGGTCCGCATATGATGGACGTGGTAAAAAATTACCACTTACTTACGGGCACCCACCCAATGCCTCCGCTTTGGGCGTTTGGTTATCACCAATGCCGTTGGAGTTACTATCCGGAAGCTAAGGTTAGGGCCATTGCCAGAACCTTCCGCGAGCAGAAAATTCCCTGCGACGCTCTTTACCTGGATATTGATTATATGGATGGTTACAGGTGCTTTACCTGGAACAAAAAATACTTTCCTGACCCCAAAAAGATGGTGAAGGAACTCAGTGATGACGGTTTTAAAACAGTTGTGATAATTGACCCAGGTATACGGGTTGATGATAATTACTGGGTTTTTAAAGAGGGTAAAGAGAAAAATCATTTTTGCCGCCGCAGCGATGATTACTTTATGGAGGGTCACGTTTGGCCGGGCCGTTGCCAGTTTCCTGATTTTACCAATCCGGAAGTGCGCGAGTGGTGGGGCGGTTTATTTAAGGGATTAGTTGAAGCGGGGGTTGCAGGTGTTTGGAACGATATGAACGAACCGGCAGTTTTTGGTACGGGTACCTTTCCAGACGATGTTCGTCATCAGTACGATGGGCACCGTGGTTCGCACCGTAAGGCACACAATGTTTACGGTATGCAAATGGTGCGTGCAACCTATGAGGGGCTACGTAATATTTTGAAAAATAAGCGTCCGTTTACCATAACAAGGGCGGGTTATTCAGGCGTGCAACGCTACTCATCTGTTTGGACCGGCGACAACGTAGCCACCTGGGAGCATTTAAAATTAGGCAATATACAGTTGCAACGCTTATCCATATCGGGTATACCATTTTGCGGTACGGATATTGGCGGGTTTAGCGGCGAGCCGGATGGTGAGCTGTTTACCCGCTGGATACAGGCCGGCACATTTGCGCCGTTTATGCGTGCCCACTCTGCAGGCGATACCAAAGAGCGCGAGCCATGGAGCTTTGGCGAACCATACACATCTATCAATCGTAAGTTTATTGAACTGAGGTATCGTTTAATGCCTTACTTCTATTCAACTTTTTGGGAACATCACCGTTATGGCTTTCCTATACTGCGGCCAATAGTTATGCAGGAGCAGGGCGAATACAGCAACCATTACCGCCAGGATGAGTTTAAATACGGAGATAAATTACTGATATGCCCTGTATTGGAGCCCGGACAGAAAAGCAGAAAGGTATATCTGCATAAAGGCCAATGGTTTAATTTCTGGACGCAGGAACTTATTGAAGGTGGACGCGAAGTAGAGGTAGAGACACCTTTAGATACAATACCCGTATTTGTTAAGGCGGGCGCGGTTTTGCCGGAATATCCGGTAATGCAGTATGTTGGCGAGAAAGAAATTGAAGAGGTAACATTGAATGTTTATTTTAACGATATAGAAACCAACTCATTCTTTTTTGAGGATTATGGCGAAACGTTTGCGTATGAACAGGATATCTATTCTGAAAAGAAATTTGCGGTACATGGAAGCACCATAAACCTTATAATTGAGCAAAGTATGGAAGGCCTTTACACGCCACGTTACGAGACATACCAGTTTAACGTATTTGGCTTACCGTTTACCCCAACTAAAATAACGGCGGACGATAAGCTAATAACCGAATTTGCTGTTAACGAAAGTAAGGTACTTGAATTTCAGACCAATAAAAAATTCAAAAAGATAGAGATCACACTTTGATCCACAAATAACCCCGGCTAAACCGGGGTTATTTATTATATATTATTTTTATCCTAAACATGCTTCACATATAAGTGTTGAATAATAATATATTTGATTATTATTCCAACTCCTAAATTCCCGTAAGGGCTATTCATATGGCTAAAACATCCGCTAAAAAGGACAAAGAAATCCCTGCTTCTACACCTGCTAAAATCGCAAAACCTAAGGCAACCAAAAAGATAACGGAAACTTTGCCCGGACAGCAACAGCTCCTATCGGCTGTTGAGCCATATAGCCGTTTTACTGATTTTGATGTTTCGCTATTTCAATCGGGTAAGCACTACAAGTTGTATGAAAAGTTTGGTTCGCACGTAGTAGAACATAAAGGGGTTGTGGGAACCTACTTTGCTGTTTGGGCGCCTAATGCACAATATGTGTCGTTAATTGCCAATTTTAACGGCTGGAACAAAGGGTCACACCCTTTACTGGTACGCTGGGACGGCTCAGGTATTTGGGAGGGTTTTATCCCGAATGTAGGTAATGGCGAGGTTTATAAATATTTTATTAGATCATCAAGCGGTGAGGAACTGGAGAAAAGTGATCCCTACGCTTTGCGTTGGGAGGTAGCGCCGCTTACAGGTTCTATAGTAGCAGATACTTATTATGAGTGGAACGATTCTTTATGGATGTATACCCGGCATAAGCATAATAATTTAGCTCAGCCTTACTCTGTTTACGAAGTGCATTTAGGCTCGTGGGCACGTAACATAGAAAGCCCCGATGATTTTTATACGTATGAACAGTTAGCAGACAGGTTAGTGCCTTATGTGAAGGAGATGGGCTTTACACATGTGGAGTTTATGCCGATAGCAGAGCACCCCTATTATCCAAGCTGGGGCTACCAGGTAAGTGGCTATTTTGCGGCATCGTCACGTTATGGTACGCCACAGCAACTGATGCAGTTGATTGAGCGTTTTCATCAGGAAGGCATAGGCGTTATATTAGATTGGGTGCCGTCACATTTTCCAGGCGACATTCACGCGCTGTATCGTTTTGACGGCACGCATTTGTACGAGCATGCTGATGTGCGTAAAGGCTTTCATCCCGATTGGAAATCGTACATCTTTAACTACGGCCGTAACGAGGTTAGGTCTTTTTTAATTAGCAATGCTATTTTTTGGCTGGATAGATATCATGTAGACGGACTACGGGTTGATGCGGTTGCTTCTATGTTGTACCTTGATTACTCTCGTAAGCAAGGCGAGTGGGAACCCAACGTGTTTGGCGGTAATGAGAATTTGGAAGCTATTTCCTTCCTGAAAGAATTTAATGAAGCTTGTTATGCGCATTATCCTGATATTCAAACTATAGCCGAAGAATCAACCTCGTTCACGGGGGTCAGTCGCCCTGTATTTTTGGGCGGTCTAGGTTTTGGCATGAAATGGATGATGGGCTGGATGCACGATACCATTAAGTATTTTGGCGAGGATCCTATCAATCGAAAGTACCATCACAACCAGCTTACCTTTAGTTTGATATACGCCTTTACCGAGAACTTTATGCTGCCCTTTTCGCACGATGAGGTGGTATACGGCAAGGGTTCAATGCTGCGTAAAATGCCCGGCGATGAGTGGCAGCAGTTTGCCAACCTGCGTTTGGTATATTGTTACATGTTTACCCATCCGGGTGCTAAACTAATGTTTATGGGCAGCGAGTTTGGGCAAGGGACCGAATGGAACTACCAGCATTCGTTGCCATGGCATGTGCTGGAATATCCTAACCATGTTGGTATAAAAGAGGCTGTAAAAGCGCTTAACACCCTTTATAAAACGGAGCCCGCTTTGTACGAAAGGCAATTCAGCGGTGATGGGTTTGAATGGATAGATGGCGGCAATGCTGCCGACTCAATTATGATCTATTTGCGCAAGGGTAATGATACTACTAATGATCTGGTGATAGTGTTAAATATGACCCCCGTTACCCGTCATGATTTCAGGGTAGGGGTGCCATATGCCGGTAACTGGAAAGAGATATTCACCTCTGATGCTCATAACTTTTGGGGCAGTGATGTGAAAAATAGTGTTGCCGTAAAAAGTGAAAACGTTAGCTGGCACGGGCGCGAAAACAGTATTAACGTAATAGTGCCGCCTTTGGCAGCTACTGTGTTTAAACGAATAAAATAGCCGTTGTTGGCATAGCGAGGTACGAAGCAATCGCCCGTATACAAAATTCGCGGTTGCGTCGTGCTTCGCAATGATACTTATTAATCAGGCACAGACACCTGCTCATCTTTTTTGGCTAACTCTTCGCGTTTAAAGCCACGAATGATGAGCCTTGTGCCGCCATTGTTACTGAAATAACTTCCTACCCAATTAATAAACACAATCACTTTGTTGCGGAAGCCTAATAATGAGATGAGGTGTACAAACATCCATATCAGCCAGGCAAAGAAGCCCTGAAATTTAAGTTTTCCCAGGTCGGCAATAGCTTTGTTGCGCCCTATAGTGGCTAATGATCCTTTGTCGTTATATTCAAATATTTCGGTAGACTGGCCTTTCAAAATATGCAAAATGTTCTTTGCCGCATGCTGCCCCTGCTGAATTGCCACCTGAGCGACGCCCGGATGACCTTTTGGCGTTTTATCAGTAATCATGGCAGCAACATCGCCAACGGCAAAAACATTATTGTAGCCATTCACCCGCAATGACCCATCAACACGTATTCTGTTACCGCGCTCTAAATTATCTTTACTTATGCCCTCGGGCACAACGCCCATCACACCTGCCGACCATATTACATTTTTACTACGTATGCTTTTCCCGCCCTCAAATTTTATCTCTTCGCCATCATAGCTCTCCACTTTCATATTTAACAGCACTTCTACACCCATGCCGGTTAAAAACTCTTTAGCTGCGTTTGATCCCTCATCAGAAAAAGGCCCTAACACTTTTGGAAGAAAGTCAACCAGGTAAACTTTCATTTCCTCTCTATTCAACTCCGGATAGTCGCGCGTAAGAATATCGTTTTTAAGCTCTGCCAGCGATCCGGCTAATTCTACACCTGTTGGGCCGGCTCCCACTAAAACAAATGAAAGCAGAGGCGCTCTTTCCTCCTTAGTGGATTTTAATACGGCTTCTTCCAAATTCTGCAATATCAGATAGCGCAGATTAAGCGCTTCCGGTATAGATTTCATGGGCATTGCGTAACGCTCAATATCCTTGTTCCCAAAAAAGTTGGTGGTTGATCCGGTAGCTATTACTAAATAATCAAATGCAATGGGCCCTATTGTGGTGTTTAATATATTGCTTTCAACTTCAACGCTTGAAACTTCGGCTATACGAAACCTGAAATTCTTTTGATTAGCAAAGTTTTTCCTAAGCGAGAAAGCTATAGATTCTGCTTCGAGCCTGCCTGTAGCTACCTGGTACAGCAAAGGCTGAAAAGTATGGTAGTTATGCTTATCAAGCATCAATATTTCAACAGGTGCGTCGGCAAGTTTTTTTGCTACTTCCAATCCGCCGAAGCCACCGCCGACAATAACGACCAATGGAAATTTTGAAGTTGATGTTGTGTCCATTTTATAGGGAAATATATAATATATCTATAACAAAAAAGGCTCCAAATATTCTTCGGAGCCTCTTTTATTGTAAACTGATTGTCGATTTATCTAAGGTCTTTCTTTCCGAAGTCAACTATAACCGGTGTAGCTACACATATAGACGAGTAGGTACCAAATATAATACCGATCAATAACGCGAACGAGAAGCCGCGGATAACATCGCCCCCGAATATAAATAATACGATCAGCACAAATAACACGGTTAAAGCAGTAATAATAGTACGGCTTAACGTGCTGTTAATAGCTGTATTAATAACTTCTTCCGGCTTATCAGCCTTTGAATGATGCAGGTGCAAGTGTTCTCGTATACGGTCAAACACAACCACGGTATCGTTAATTGAATAACCAATAACTGTCAAAACAGCAGCAATAAAAGCCTGGTCTATTTCAAGGAACGGTATAACATTTTTAAATAACGAGAAGAATGACAGTACCATTAAGGCATCGTGCGCGGTAGCGATCATTGCCGCCACGCTAAAATGCCATTTGCGGAAACGTAATAAAATATATGCAGCTATAATTAATATCGCAAAGAGCACCGTCCAAACTGCAGACTTCTTCAAGCCATCAGCAACCGTGGCCTCTACCTTTTGAGAACTTAAAATGTCTTTTTTAGACATTTGTGTAACTGCTTTTTTGTTCAGGGCGTCAATGAGTGTTTGCTCTACCTTGGTATCAGTGGCGGTTGAGTTATCCTCGATCATATAATTGGTAGTGATAATAAATTTATCAGTTCCGTAAGTTTTAACCTGTGTACCACGGCCTAAAATATCTATAACAGCACCACGAACATCTTCATCTGAAGCATTTTTGTTCTCGAAATGAATAACATAGCTACGGCCACCCTGGAAATCTACACCATAATTGAAGTTTTGCGTAAACATGGATACAAAACCGGCTACGATAAATAAACCAGAGAAGATATAGAATTTGCCGCGATTTTTTACAAACGCATAATTAGCGTTTTTAAAAGTATGAGAACTCCATGGATAAGAGAATTTGATATCGCCACCCTTGTCAAGCAGCCATTCAAATATTAATCTTGAAATTAATAGCGAACAAAATAATGAAGTGACAATACCTATCATTAATGTTGTTGCAAAACCCTGTATAGGGCCGCTACCGAAGATGAACAGAATAAGCCCTGTAAGGAAAGTACTTATGTTAGAGTCGAGGATGGATGAAAGCGCGTGTTTAAAACCATCACTTATTGCAAGGCGTAAAGATTTGCCTAAAGCCAGCTCTTCCCTTACACGTTCATATATCAATACGTTAGCGTCAACCGCCATACCTAATGTAAGCACTATACCTGCTATACCAGGAAGCGTTAACACAGCATGTAAACTGGTAAGTACACCCATCAGGAAGAATACGTTTATAACAACTGCAACAACAGCAACAGTACCTGCGCGGTTGTAGTAGGCTATCATAAATACCAGTACTACTATTAAGCCTAATACGCAAGACATTAAACCATCCTCAATTGATTGTTGACCTAATGATGGGCCAACAACTTCTTCGCCTATGATACGGGCCGGGGCATCCAAACGACCGGCTTTTAATACGTTGGCCAAATCCTTGGTATCATCAACAGTAAAGCTTCCTGAAATAGAAGATACACCGCCTGATATTTCGTTCTGAACAGTTGGTGCCGAGTAAACATTATCGTCAAGCACAATAGCAATTGACTTTTTAGGCGTTGTAGCTGCAGCGTCAGCGGTAATAACGCGCCATTTTTGAGCACCAGCCGAGTTCATGGTCATCTCTACTTCGGGATGGCCTTGTTGATCGGTAACACTGCGCGCATCGTTTATTACATCGCCTGATAGAACCGGGCCATTTTCTGCTCCGGTCAATTTCACTGCATACAACTCAAATGTTTTACTTTTTTCGCGCGGTTTAACAGACCACAAAAGCTTCATGTTGCGAGGGATAATGTTTTTAACCTCTTCGCTGCTTAGTAATGCATTTATTTTGGCGATATCCTTTTGCTCAGCAAGACCAGCTATGGGGCCGGGCGCTAATTGCTGCTGACCTGATGGATCAGCATAAATAGGTGGCACAAGCATGCTTAGTAGTGGATGCTCGCTCGCCATTTTTGATCTGAGCGCATTCGCCGAAGTGTCTTTGCCGTTTTTTTGAACTTTATTCAAAAGGGCAAGGCCGTCTTTTTTTGTAGTATCCGTAGCAGTGGTAGCTGTGTTTGCAGTATCCTTGGCAGTAGCTTTGGTTTTTGCCGCCAATAAGTTATCAATGCTGCTAATTATCGGATAAACTTCCTGACTTTGGAAAGTTTCGTAAAACTCTAATTTGGCCGTTCCCGATAATAGTTTACGAACACGGGCCGGATCTTTAACACCTGGAAGCTCGATAAGGATACGATTGGTATTTTTTTCTCTCGAGATGTTAGGCTGTGTTACCCCAAATTGGTCAATACGGGTATTTAATACTGTGTATGATTGTTGTTCAGCAGTTTCCGCTTCTGCCCTAAGATATTTTTCAACTTCGCTGTTAGAAGCGTTGTATTTTAGGTTAGCTTGGTTGTCTTTGGTAGAAAATATAGCAGAAAGCTTACCGTTAGGGGCAAGTTTCTCATACTCCTTAACAAACAGGGTTATATAATCCGTCTGGCTTACTATCTTGCTGGCATTTTCAAGCGCCTGGTTAAATACCGGATCGGGATTGTTATTTGAAAGTGCTTTAACAACATCTTTCAGATCAATCTGCATGGTAACATTCATACCGCCCCTAAGGTCCAAACCAAGCGCAAGCTCGTTTTCCAGGCAATATTGGTAAGTATGGCCAAGAACCGGATAAACGGGCTGTGTTGAAATAGAATCCAAATAGGCTTTTTCAACGGCTGTATCACCCTTGGCATACAAATGAGCATCGTTTTCAACCTTATGCGCTACCCACGTAAACGAAAGCTGATATATACAGGCCAAAGCCAGTATTATAGCAAAAAATTTAATAACCCCTTTTCCTTGCATTGTGGTATTTTATATAAATTAATTAGTTTATAGCATTTTTAACAAGACGGCAAATCTAACAAAATTTTATTAGCAAGAAATTTTAAATTAAAACAAAATAACATAGTGCCTGTTAGCTCCGCTCAAGGGTTATGAACGAGTAGGCGAGTTTGTTTTTTTCATCAGGTTGATAATCTTCCCGTTCAGTTTCAACCCATATATTTTCTTCAATTTCAGGGAAATAGGTATCTCCCTCAAAGTTTTGATGAACTATTGTTAAGTATATTTTATTGGTTATTGGTATGGCCTGACGGTAGATCTCGGCACCGCCTACAATAAATACCTCTTCCTCGGTTTTGCATAAAGCCAGCGCTTCCTGCAGCGAATTAACCACCTCGCAACCGGCAATGTCTATATGTTGGCGCGTTATCACAATATTGCGGCGGTTGGGTAGTGGCTTACCTACTGAATCGTAAGTTTTGCGCCCCATAATAACAGTATGGCCGCTTGTTATTGTTTTAAAGTGTTTTAAATCGTTAGGCAAGTACCATAACAGTTTATTGTCCTTGCCTATGGCATGGTTTTCAGCTATCGCTACTATTATGGAGATGATCATTTGTTTATAGTGGTAAGATGATTACTGATCCAAACCTTGATTTCATTAAAACGAATAACTCCGCTACTGGCGTCTATTGTCATAATATATTTTTCATCTTCACCAGCCAGGATATCAAACCCGTAAATATTCAAAGTCAATCTTAAAAGAACATAAGCAGTACGTTTGTTACCGTCGATAAAAGGGTGGTTTATTATAATACTCTCAAATAAGGCAGCGGCTTTATCTACAGGGGTAAGATAAAGTTCTTGTTGGCCAAAAGTTTGCCAAGGCCTTCCTAACGCTGCATGTAATGAGCCCTCGTCTCGGATACCACTTCCTCCTCCATAATCTTCAACACTTTTGTGGTGTATAAAAAGAGCAGTTTCAAAATCTATCATTCAGCTAATCGCCTTAAAAGGTTATCATCCTCTTTGAAAATCTTGTCGATAAATTTTGTTATATCTTCCCTATTGGCAGACGGTTGCTGGATCGCGATGATGTTTTCTAAAATTTGTGGCAATAATATCTCTGGCGCATTATCAATGGCTTTATGTATCTCTGCTCTTAATTCCAAAACTGTCATACACAAAAATACAAATATTTGTTTACACCGCCACAGCACCCTTAATATGCGGCCATGGGTCATAATTCTCCAGCGTGAAATCCTCAAACTTAAAATCGAATATATCCTTAACATCCGGGTTTATCTTCATGGTAGGCAGCTGGCGGGGCTCTCTGCTTAATTGCAGGCGCGTTTGTTCCAGGTGGTTGTTGTACAAATGGGCGTCGCCAAATGTATGGATAAAGTCGCCAAGCTGAAGATCGCAAACCTGTGCTACCATCATAGTAAGCAGTGCGTACGAGGCTATGTTAAACGGCACACCTAAAAATATGTCGGCACTGCGTTGGTAAAGCTGGCACGACAACTTACCGTCAGCAACATAAAACTGAAACAAACTGTGGCAAGGTGGAAGCGCCATCTGGTTAACGTCGGCCACGTTCCATGCAGATACAATAATACGGCGCGAGTCAGGATTATTTTTTATCTGATGGATGATCTGTTTGATCTGATCAATATGCCCGCCGTCAGGCGTTGGCCATGAGCGCCATTGGTAACCGTAAACCGGCCCCAGGTTGCCGTTTGCATCCGCCCATTCATCCCAAATCCTGACGCCGTTATCTTTCAGGTACTTTATATTGGTATCGCCCTGCAAAAACCATATCAACTCGTGGATGATAGATTTTAGGTGTAGCTTTTTAGTGGTTACAAGTGGAAAGCCCTCCTGCAGGTTAAATCGCATCTGGTAACCAAATACGCTGATGGTGCCCGTTCCTGTACGGTCGTGCTTTTGCGTGCCGGTTTCCATCACATGGCGCATTAGGTCGAGATACTGCTTCATAGTTTAATTATTGAATGAGTGAATTAGTGATTGATTGAATCAACAGGCGCAACTAAACCTTTTACCTTTCTGCTTTTACCTTTCACCTTTATTCTGCACTACAAATAAAAATAAACTAATTTTGGTATCCTACGGATGTTTAAAAATAAGCGCCGTGTTAATCATTATATGATATTATTCCCCAACGCAAAGATCAACATCGGACTGAACATAACCGAGCGCCGCTCTGATGGTTACCATAACCTTGAAACCATTTTCTATCCCATTAAAATAAATGATGCCCTGGAAGTTATTGAGGCGGATAACCTGAGCTTTACCTCATCCGGACTTGATATTCCCGGCAGGATGGAGGATAACCTGTGCGTTAAGGGCTACCACCTGTTAAAAAAGGATTTCGACCTGCCGCCTGTTAGCATCCATCTGCATAAACATATTCCGATAGGGGCCGGGCTGGGCGGTGGCTCATCTGATGCCGCGTTTTTTATTAAGCTGATGAATGACAAGTTCAGCCTCGGCCTAACCATTGAGCAACAACAAGCTTATGCACGAACCCTTGGTGCCGACTGCGCTTTCTTTATTGAGAACAAGCCGGTGTTTGCTTTTGACAGGGGGGACGAGTTTGAACCCATTAAGTTGGATCTGTCTACCTATCACATTGTATTGGTGATGCCGCCTGTGCAGGTCTCCACATCCGAAGCTTTCAGGGGGATACAGCCGACGCCGGTTAAGGATTCACTATACGATCTGATCTATGAGCCCGTGCGCGAGTGGAAAAAACACATCAAAAACGACTTTGAAGCCAGCATCTTTAAAAACCACATAGAGATACGCTGGGTTAAGGCTGCTCTTTACGAAGCAGGCGCACTCTACGCCGCTATGAGCGGCAGCGGGGCATCGGTATTTGGGATATTTGAGACTAAACCCGACCTGAGCGCCCTTGAGGCCAACAACGAGGTTTTCTACGGCGTTTAACTACAACAACTCATTAGCCAGGTTGGCCAGCTCGCTGCGCTCGCCTTTTTGCAGGGTGATGTGCGCATACAGCGGGTGCCCCTTGGCTTTGTCGATAAGGTAGGAGAGGCCGTTACTCTCTGCATCCAGGTAGGGGGTGTCTATCTGGTAGATGTCGCCGGTGAAGACGAACTTGCTGTTCTCGCCTGCGCGGGATATGATGGTCTTCACCTCGTGCGGGGTTAGGTTTTGGGCCTCGTCTACAATAAAAAAGATCTTGCTTAGCGTGCGCCCGCGGATAAAGGCCAGTGGCGCTATAGAGATCTTCTCGTTGGTCACCAGCTCATCCAGCTTGGCTTGCATCTTGTCATCGTCGGCAAACTGGTCCTTTATAAACTTCAGGTTATCCCATATAGGGGCCATGTAGGGGTCAACCTTTGATTTTATATCGCCGGGGAGGAAGCCAATGTCTTTGTTGCTAAGCGGCACTATCGGGCGGGTAACAAATATCTGGCGGTAGTTCTTACGCTGCTCCAGCGCGCCGGCCAGCGCCAGCAGCGTTTTGCCCGTGCCCGCGTTGCCCTGTATGGTTACCAGTTTAATATCCGGATTTAGCAGGGCGTGGATAGCAAAGGCCTGCTCGGGGTTTTTGGGGAAGATGTTAAATATGGGCTGCTCTGTTATACGCTCCAGCTGCTGCGATTGACTATTATAAAAAGCCGACACCTCGTTCTTCTTGCTTTGCAGGGTGTAAAAGTGATTGCCGGTATACGCCAGCGACACCGCATCGCCGGGCAGGCTGTCTTGCCTGGTTAACTGCGATATCAGCTTATCGGTAACCGTAACCCTGGTTTTGCCGCTGTACAGCTCCTCCACGTTCTTTACCTTGCCGGTCTCGTAGTCTTCGGCGTGCAGGTTGAGGGATTTGGCCTTTAGCCTGAGGCATATGTCCTTTGATACCAGCACCACCTTCTTATCCGGGTACTCCTGCTGCAGGCCCAGGGCGGCGTTCAGGATGCGGTGGTCGGCTTTGTCTGAGTTGAAGATGGTTACGGCATCGTTGGTTAGGTGCGGCGGATCTAACACCACCTTAAAGCTGCCCTTGTTGTGGCCGTTTAGCGGCTGCCATTGGTTGATGAGGTCCTTGCGCGAGATCTCATCTATCATGCGGATAAAGCTGCGGGCCTCGAAGTTGCGGGTATCGTTGCCGCTCTTCTTGTCGTCAAGCTCCTCCAACACCTGTATGGGTATGGCCACGTCGTGTTCCTGGAAATTCTCGAAAGCGCTGTGGTCATACAATATCACCGAGGTATCCAGCACAAATATCTTCTTCCTGCCGTTGGCCCTGCCTTTATCGTCCTTTTGCATAATTGCTAAGGTAGTGAGTTTGGTGGTTAGTTCATAGTTATTAGTTCATGGTTCATAGTTAATAGATCATAGTTATTAGTTCATGGTTCATAGCCAACCGAGGTGACACCATGAACTATCAACCATGAACTATGAACCCATAAGGTGTTTCACAAAAATATATGAAACAGGTGAAACAAAGTGAAACACTATTTTTTGTATCGTATTGATTATTAAGTTTTTAACGTTTTGAGGTGAAACAAAATGAAACTACTTATAAGTCAGTAAATTTAGCTGTAGAAATTGGTTAATATGCTGATAATAAACAGGTTGTAAAATCAGCCGTTTTTGTTTCACCGTGAAACACTATTTCCCGTCCTTTTTAGCCTGCAAATACAAACACAATCCGCTACTGACAAAACAGTGTCACCATTTTACAACAAAAAGCTCCGTACCTTGCATTATACAAACGCAGCACGCACCTGATGCCTTATATCCAGCAGCACGTCCGCTAGGTTACTTGCCACTTTTTTTATACAATCTTTGACATTTTGTTAGCTTTGGAAAAACTAAACTTCACAAAATGAAAAAGTTATCCATTATTACATTAATGGCGCTCACGACATTAACTGTCGCAGTAGCCCAAGTTAAAGCACCTGTTCAATCTAACAAGAGTAATATTGAGCTACTTTCTGAACAAACGGGCACTTTTGTGAAAAGAGAGTTTATTCCTGTGGGGAAAGCGAAAGGTGTAACGGTTGAAATTCTTAAGATTACCAATCTAATAACCGATAAAGTTGTCAGTGGCGTAAAGCTGTCAGGTGTATATTCATCTAGCTATTCTTCTGACACTAAATCGGGCTTTCTGGATGCCGACGAAGTTGACGCATTCGTAAATACCTTAAAATATGTTAAGGAGAAAGTATTTACTTCAGAGATACCTGCATATAGCACGGAATTCAATTTCAACGCCCGTGGTGGTGTTAGTGGAGGCGCTTTTTTATCTGGAGGCAAAACGTGGTCCGGTTATGTTAAGTTAGAACAGTTCGACTCTAACTCTTATTTCTTTTTAAAACCTGAAGATTTTAATGCGTTAGCTGAACTCATTGTAGCTGCTAAAAGTAAGTTGTAATGTAGTCAGTCCCAACGGGCGTTCGAAAGCAGCGCGGGCAATAGCGTTGAGAAAACCTGCTGCGTTGCCGAAGCTTTTTGCTTCAAACTAAAATACAGCAAGCATCCTGCTTGCGATTGCCGGTTTCAGTTTTATTGGCTTAAGCTGAAAGCTTAAGCCATTTTAGGACGAAGTTGCAAACTTCGACCAGTAGGGAGGAAGAGGTTGGGGGAGAATACCACAGTACATGCGAACGAATAATTGGCTACTAAGTATAACTTAAAACGCCATTCGTTTTTCGTATTAAATTGAAAATTTCTTTTTTGTCGATTTTTCCGTCGTCAAAGTCATTGATAATTTTTAACAAAGTTATAGTAGTAATCAAACAATGGTTTCTTAGAGTGCTAAATTCTACAACATTGGGCGGAAAGTTAACATCGATTCTTTTACTTATTGGAGTGTCACAAAATGTATTTATAATTAGAATTCCTTTGCAATCTTCTTTTTGATGTTTAACGGCAGCCGAATTGACCCATTCTTCTAATTGTCTTACGTGTTGTTTTGATGCAGACCCGGAACTACCTTTAACTTCAACAGCAAAATGGGTCTGGTCATCCTCAATTATTAAATCTGTATTGGAGCCTGCCGGGAAGTAAAAATCTGCTTTCATATGCTCCAAACATCTCTTAATTCCAATTTCCAATTCTGGTCCTTTGGTATAGAGAATTGACTTTATAAAAGCATAATTGGTTAAAAGCTCCTTTCTAAGATTTATTTCCGCCTCCAATGCTTTTTGTTTTGTGTTTAATTCATCCAATTCTTTTAAACTTACTTTTTCTTTGGAAAACTCAAATTCATTTAGCCATTTAGGCGAATTATTTAATATGGAATCAACGTCGGCTTTTATAGTTTTAATTAATTCAAGTAAGCAGTTTAAAAAAGTGGCTTGTGATTCTTCCCATGTTTGATCAAAGCGTTTGGTTACTAAGTGAGGTAAAACTATAAGTAAACCTTTGTCTTTTTTTAAATAAAATGATATATCGTTGGCTGTTTTTATCGTAGAAAATAAAGTTTTTGAATCTGCATTATGAACAATAAATGTAGCGTGAAACTTAATTTGGCAAATTTCAGAAAGCTTTCTCGCTACAGGCATTGGAACGCAGTTGCTTCCTTCGAATGGATTATATTCTAAAAAATCATTACCTGTAAATATGTTTATGAAGTCAATTTTTAAATGATCTATGTAGTTGTTTTTGCGTAGATATACAACCGGTTTTTCGTCACTTATAATAACCACTGTACCTCCGTACGCATAAAATTCTAGAATTTCATCTTTTTTCCTTTTTGTCCAATATTCAACTTTAGCGCAGTCGTCGCCATCCAAGCCGTCCAAACGTATGCCCAATGCCTCTATTTCATGTTTTAAATGAGAGATTTTTATATATAAGATCGTGCTATCAATGAAATATTTATTCGAGAAGAAATTTATTGATTCTGCATCTTCAAATTCCGGCGCGTGACTCACAGTGGTAATTTTCATAAGACTAAAAGTAAGTTATTTATCAAATATTTCTTCTGCGGTATTCTATTTTAGGATAGTCATGCAATAAAAGCGTACTAGACAATCGTTTATCAACGCTTATTGTATATTTGAGTATCTGATGATTATATGGACAAATTCGAATATAGCGATCTTTACAAGTTTTTGGTTTCTGCCGGAATTGTATTGATAGGATTGGCTGTTTTATTGCCGTGGTTTTATTTAAAGGAGTCATTTGATTTATTTGTTGAAACAAAGAAAATCTTATTGCTTCCAAAAGAAGCACAAATTGTAATCAACGGCAGACAATCGTTTATTAGTGATTTGTATACCATAATACCCTATGTTTCAATTGCGTTAATTTTATTTGGTGTTATAAGTATTGTATATGGACTTTGCAAATGGTTTAAAAAGCAATCTGATATAGACGTGCGAGATCTTTTAACTACCCAGAAGTTAAAAAATGAAGTTAAGGATATGACATCCGAAGAAGTAGCCATTAAAAATCAAAATGAATTTACAGAAGCGGCGAATGTCAATTCTGATCCTGACCAATCTACTACTACCACAACAACCATTGCACCAACAAAAGACGAGTTCATATCTAATTATGTGCAAATCGAACAATTTTTTATAAATAGATTAACATCTTTATATCAAAATAAATATACAATACGTGCTAATGTAAATGTACTTCATTCAGAGTATACGCGAAACGCGCAATTCGACTTAGTACTTGGTTCATTGTCTTCGGAAAAACCCGACGTAATTTTTGAATTTAAATATTTTCCTAAGGGAGTTTTGAAATCCACTGTTATTAGTCTGATGAAAGACTTGGATCACCGATCTTTAACATATACAAGTAGGGTTAAAATTAATATTAAATCAATCTTAATAATTGTTTTAACAGACGAGAAATTCAATGAAGCTCGTTTTGTCAGTTTGAAAAACGATATTGAACTGAAAAAGCTTTTTAAAGAAATCATATTTATGAATAGAAACATTTTGGTTGATTTCATAAACTTAAATCAACTTGATAATTTGACAGCTGAATATTTCGACAAGCTAATAAATTATTAGCCCATTCTGGCGCATGCAGCGCATGCCATGGGCGTTGGGTATTCTTGCCCCATTTAGCGCAAGTCTTGCGAAGTGGCCTAGTGCTGTTGCCCGACTTGTGCTTTTAACGGATAGGCACAAGTCGCCCCCGCTACTCCCAATGCACAAGACTTGCGCCAAAGTTGGGGGTAGCTGGAGTAGTGGAAAGGGCCGAAGAATATTTGTACAGCAGCGCGCGAGATTATTGCGGAACAGCAGGATTAATCGAAGTGGTTTTAGCCGATCCAATGGTTTACTAAGCAAGCGGGGCACGAGTACCCCGCCGCAGTTGCCAATGCTGCATACTCGCGCCAGAAAATGGCTTACTCAATTGTTGTAATCCATTTAATATTTATCTATTTTGCATTTATTAATCTACCATTATGCCAAGACAATTATTCATAGCATATATCAATACCCCTAACGGGACGGTGTTGGCAGGGCCTGTTACTGTTGAAAAAGATGAATATTTGTTCGTCAATAAAAACACAGCTGATGATGTATATTTCAACCTGAAAAAATCAGCAAATGGTTGGCATTTTTCGGGTGGCCCAACAGTTAAGATCCCACAAGAATTTATCGATTCTGTTGGTGCACAGATTGATGAGTATAAGAAATCGGGTAAATAACCCCCCGCTGTACAGGGGAACGCCCATAACCCCCCACGTCATTGCGAGGAACGAAGCAATCCCCGACAAACCAGACATAGAAGAATTATCTCTTAGGACATTCCTGGCGAACTTGCACCAGCTGCATTCTGCTCCACACATGCACCCACCTGTCGTGTAGAGATTGCTTCGCTCCCGCTCGCAATGACGATGTTGGCGGCCTAAGAGCCGACTGAAAAGCTTTTTTACGTTTTCAAGCCTGCTTTTTGTACAACCGCCTAACACCTGGCAGCAATGCAACAAAAAGTATGGCCGCGGCAATAAACAAATAAAAGGTATGCAGCCAGCTTACGGCCTGTATAAAAACCATTTCGAGCTGAATCCAGCCTATCAGTATAAACGCGGTGTAAATACAGCCCGTCCAGCACCAGTGCATATCGGTATAGCAGTTCAGCTTTTCGGCAATGGCCGAAGCCGGTTTTTTTACCAGGGCGAATGTTAAGCCGCAGGGCACCACGCCCAATAATATAAATAAAGTGATGCCCGGTATCATAAAATCGGTAAAAGGCGAAGCTTTGAGCAATGATAAGGGCATCCCTATTAAATGGCCGTCGGGCGCAATTATAAACGAGCCGCCTCCGGCAAGCGCCCCTATACCCAGGAAGCCGAGTAAAAAGATCAAAAAATTTCTGCCTGTTGTTGTATTCATACTTGGTAAAGCTGGTAAATGGTGATAAACAGGGTAATAATTACAATCAGGGTATAGATTTGCTTATTGTAACGTGCCAGCCACTCGGGCAGGTATATATCAAAATTATGCCTTGCCGAGCGCGAATATTTGCGCGCAATCAGGGTTAACGGGCACATTTTATTAAAGGTGAGTAATACCACGCCTTCTAAAACTATCAGCCCGTACCCGGTCCACAGCCGCCAGTCGAGCCTGTTGGTAATTGCCGCGTAGAGCATATAAAAAATAACAACATTGAAGAATACCCAGATAGCCGTATGAATTATTTTTATGCGCGTTAAACTGGATAGCATTTTTTGTGAAGGATATAGTGACACTTAACAGCGCTAAGCTGCCAATTTAAGCGCGCGCCTGCAATGACGGTGGTCACTATTGCCCATGAGTTTAGGTGGTTAAATAGGAGAACTTAAAATCCTAAAATCCTTTAATCCAACAAATATTTTTTAAGTTTTATTATATTTGTTTAATTAATAAATAAATACCATCAACAACAACTTAAACCGGTAAATGCGATTTAAATTAATACTAACGGCCCTTATATTTTTTGGCCTTTTGGGCTGTAAAAAAGATAAAAACTTAAACCCATATAAAAACGTAAAATCAATTACGGGTTATATGGTACCCGCTGAGGGCCCTTTTTACGGACAAAAATTTGTTGCTGATGAGGAGGTTTATGATGAAGAGGGCCGGATGATAAGCTCAGTTAAAGGGATGATTACCTGGAATCAGCCTGGTTATTTCTATCCTAAAACCTATAGCTACAAGGATGGCCGCCTGCACGAAACCAAAGATGGGGGCGAATCGACAAGTGAATATATTTATATCAACAATTTAGTAAGCGAGATAAAAACTTACTATGGCGATAATTATGCAACCCATACAATTACCGGGAAGCAAACTTTTGTTTATGATGGGCAGGGCCGTAAAATTAAAATGACAGCTTTTAGTTATCTGCCGGGCTTTGGCAGAAACCCTCCTCCGCCAAATCCCAATGGCTACACTTACACGTACGAATATAACGCCAACAACTTACTGGCCAAAGAATTTGAGGAAGGTGGCTTGGTTAAAAGCTACGAATACGACGGGCATAAAAACCTTACGAAACTGAGCTATAGCAATACTTTTTCGCCGGGCACCGTGTACGGGAATGAAACCTATGCGTACAAGTACGATTATAAAGACAGAATCATCGAAACAATACAGAGTGATTACAGTGGCGTAATACTCAAAATAAACATAGCATATGACTATGAGGGAAGGATCCAAACTAAAGATGTTTTTAAAAACTTTAGCGGAACTTACTACCAGATAAGCACCATAACTTATACCTACCAATATTTTGATTGAGGTTTTGCAGGCTAAAGGCGTTATTGGTCCCATTCAGAACTAAACCTTTCATGCTAAAAATTACCCGCTAAATACTATTTTTAGCCCCTAAAGCTTACACCATTGTAAGTACTGCATGACCCAGGCTAAGCATCTAAAATTCAGGTATGATATAAACGCGTTAAGGGCGATATCTGTTATTGGTGTGCTGCTGTTTCATTTTAAAGTGGCGTGGGTGGGCGGCGGCTTTGCGGGTGTTGACATTTTCTTTGTTATTTCGGGCTACTTAATGAGCAAAATTATTATCAACGGAATTACCCGCGATAATTTCTCCTTATCAGAATTTTACGGCCGTAGGTTGAAGCGGATAGTCCCGGCCCTGCTGGCTTTGGTGCTGGTAATAACAGTTGGTGGCTTTTTTATTTATTTCCCGGTTAATTACCAGCTCAACGAGCAAAATGCTGCCGCCAGTGTGCTGTTTATCTCCAACATAGTATACTGGAAAAGCGCCGGTTATTTTGCAGAAGCTTCGGACACTAACATACTGCTGCATACCTGGTCGCTATCTGCCGAGTGGCAGTTTTACCTTATTTACCCGGTAATTTTATTGCTGGTACATAGGTTTCTCAAAAATAAAACCCGGTACCTGTACGCGTTCATTACGGTTATACTGGTAGGCTACGGGGCGGCAATATGGTACACCTCGGTAGATAAAGACGGATCTTTCTTCCTGCTGCATAGCCGCGCCTGGGAAATGATGTTTGGCGGTCTGGCTTTTCTGTGCGAAGATTGGTCAAAGAAAATCAATATAGTAACGCGAAGAGTGATAGCTATTATGGGCTATGTGGCGATATTCACTTCGTTCTATTTTTTAAATAGCAGCATGGCATGGCCGGGTGGGTACACGTTTATCCCGGTTTTCGCGGCGTTTTTAATTGTAGCAGTAAACTGCGATTTTAAGGCGTTAAGGATGGGTGCAATACAGGGCACGGGTAAAATATCTTATTCGCTGTATTTGTGGCATTGGCCGGTTTTTGTTGTGTCGCAATACCTGGGGTTTCCGCTAACCACAACGCTGGTTATTTCGTTAATGGCGATCTCATTTATAATGGGCTATTTATCCTTTAAATATGTTGAATCATTAAACTTTACCAATAGCAAGCCTATCCTGGCGGGCGCGCTTGGCTTGCTATTGCTTACCGGCACTTTATCCTGGTTTGATGTGAATAAAGCGGTGTTTAAGCATGATGCCCTGATGGTTGCCGGCTACATAAAACAACATCCCGAGGTTACTATAATAGATAAAAGGGGTTGCTTTTTAACCACAAAGCATAAAAAAATAGGCGAGTACAATGAAGAAGCCTGCCTGAGTATAAACCCTGCGGGCAAAAACTTTTTGTTGATAGGGGATAGTCATTCTACAGATCTGTCTGAGGCGTTCAGGGCGCGTTTTATAGACCGGAACATTAATGTAATGGTTGCCAGCGCCAGCGGCTGCAGTCCGTTTGTTGATGAGAAAAAAGGCCGTAAGCTTTGCAGAGACTTGATAGGCTACGCCTTTAAAGTTTTTGTAGAAAAAAATGCTGATAAAATTGATGGTGTGATCATCAGCGCCAATTGGGTTAACAGGGGCAGGCAAAGTGAGGTAAAAAAAGGCGTTGAGGCTACTTTAGCTTATCTTGAAAAATACAACATACCCGTCATTTTAATAGGCCAAAACGAAATTTACAGTGTAACCTACCCCGTATTGAAGGCCAGGGAGCTACAGTTTAACAAAACCCTGACCGACGTTTACGTGAACAAGGGTTGTTACAGGATAAATGATTTTATGAAGGCAAAATTTAAGCCTTATTATATAGAGATAATTAACAAGAACGCTGTTCCGGCCTTGAGTGCCGATTACTGCCCGTATATGTTTGACAAGGATCATTTTACCCCCTACGGCGCAGAGCTAACCATCAACAAAATAATGGCTAACCCCATTGCCAGGCGATTTTTTGATTGAGCAAGCCCAACCAAAAAAGGCATCCCGAAAACCGGAAAGCCTTTTTCTGATCAGTGAAATCACCCAAAAATCAGGGAAATCATATATTACTGCTGTGCCTTAAAATTCCATTTAGAATTATCGCTGTTAGGATCAAATTTAGCCAAAGCCGGTGTAGCATCGCCGAATGATACCAGCGCCAGCTTCTCTGTTGAGTTGGGCATCTGCTTTGGCATTATGCGATAGGTGCCATCTGTTAATTGGTCTATCATCCACAATTGTTCGGCTGCACCCGTATATTTAGGTACGGTTATCACCCGGCCGTCTGCTGTTGCTGTCAGTGCCCTGTCGGTTCCCGCAATTACTATTTTGTAATACGGTGCACCCAGGTATCCGCTCGAATCAGGCGCAGGTACAATGCTCCATTTTTGATGCGGGCGAGACATGAATTCGTTTAACCTGGTAGCAATGTCGCCTGTTGGCCAATCTTTTATAACGTCGGCCAGTTGCTGCTGCGGCATTGGTTTTACCGGCGCGGTGCTGTTGCCTCCGCCACCAAAACCGCCGCCTGCGCCTCGCGGCATCGCAACAAAATCAACCGTTAACTCCAGGCCAAACCCTCTACGCTCTGATTGAATTTCATAAGTTCCGGCTTTAACGTTGTCGCCCATAATTGGCCATCCGTTTTTCCAAACTATTGGCCGTATGCCTAACACGCTGGCTCCGCCCTGCGCCAGGTCAGCCTCCCAGTGGAACGACATTTTTTGAACGCCTTTTTCCAGTTTTATTGTTCCGATATGGCCGGGACCAAGCAGATCGCCGTCGGTTGTGGCAACCATTTTGCCGCCCCCTTGCAGCATGTTTCTGCCTACATTATCCATAAAAGGGCCGGTTACGTTTTTAGAGCGGCCAACCACAATATTATAAGTTGAGTTAGGGCCGGCGCAGCAGGTGCCATGTGTACCGAACAGGTAATACCAGCCATCGTTATACATCATAGCGGAAGCCTCGCAAACAATTGCTACGTTAACCGGCTTGTTGCCGGCTACACGTTTGCCTGTTTTAGGATCTAGCTCTACCATGCGGATAAAGCCAAAATAGGTACCATATGATAGCCACAGGCGGCCTGTATTCGGATCCAGCATCAAACCCGGGTCAATGGCGTCATTGTCTTCATAACCGTCGGAGGTAGCAACTATTTCCTTCTCAGTATATTTAAAATCCGGAGATTTTGGATCGAGTGTTTTGTTCCACATGCTGTAAATAATGCCTTTGTGGTTGCCGCCACCACCCGTTGCACCATATACTACAAGAAAGCGATCTCCAATTTTTAATGCATCTGGAGCAGCCCCGCCTCCGGGACGCACAGCGCCGCCGGTCCACTTCCAGCCGTCGTTTGACATTATGCCGCCGCCGCCGGTGCCAAACGAGTAGTACTTCCCATGGTCTTCAACAACTGTTGAGGGGTCGTGGATATTTGGTCTTCCTATTTGTGCTCTTAAGGTTTGTGTTATCGATGCTACTAAAAATGCGGTCAGACCGATCAATTTTATTTTTTTCATTATAAATCTGTTTCAGATGATATTGTAAATGGACTAAAGACTATTCGTAACTGGTGGTAAAGTTTTTTACCGGCGCTCCGTTTGCATCCAAAAAACGCAGGCAGAAATCAGCCATCCCTTGTCCGTTCATAATTGCGACACGAACAACGTTCTTGCCTTTTTTAAGTGTTAAAAGCGGCGAGGTAGCCAGATCAGCTATCACATTCTGATCACCGGGAACAACCAATACATCTTTACCATTCACCCAAAACATACCCGCCGAATTGGGCCCTGCGGATAGTCTTACATTTTTAATATCTTCGGTGCAATTTATAAGGGTAACCAGCCAAAACAGCACACCGTTGCGGGTAGTGTTAGTGGCGTAACTTAAATGATATAAATTAAAGTCGAAGTCCCTGCTGTCTAAGGCCCGCCATTTTAAATCCTGACCGGCTAATTTTATTGTTTCACCATTTTTTGGGATAGCGTTAAAATCCGGCGAAAAATTATTGGCAGCCAGGGTTTCTCTAAGATAAGTTTCGCTCATTTGGCTATTGCCGCGACTATTCTTAATGGGTTCCAACACCAGCCAGCGCTGAATGAATCCATTTGCATCAGGTGCCTTTTTAATCGGCGTTGACGGGGTAAAGAACCTGGTTATGCTATGAGAGGTATCGCCTGCCAGTGCAATTGGCGGGAGGCCTGCGCCCCGGCCAAAACCACCGGGTCCCCCCGGTCCACCTGCACCCGGTCCTTGTGCAAAAGCGCTTAGGGCACTTAATTGTAATCCTAATAAAACTACAAATGCCATAGCGGCCCAAAATAAATTGTGTTTTTTGTTCATATCAGTTTTTATTGCGGTGATTGTTTTTTGATTACGCAACCTATTCAGCAAATGCGCAAAGCGAAGATGAAAAATTGTTTTGTTGGCTTATTATCAGCAAGTAACGAATTTTTTGTCAACAAAAAAAGGCCGAAGTTTACAAACTACGGCCTTTTTTATATCAACAATTCTATTGCTGCAGTTTAAAATTCCACTTAGAGTTATCGCTATTCATATCAAATTTGTACAATGCCGGCGTGCCGTCGGCTGCTGATATTAGCGCAAGTTTCTCTTTTGAATTAGGCACCACTTTAGGCATTATGCGGTAGGTTCCGTCGGTCAATTGATCAATGCGCCATAATTGCTCCGGTGCTCCGGTAAATTTAGGTACGCTTATCACATTTAGGTCGGCTGTTGCTGCCAATGCCCTCTCCGTTCCGGATATCACAATTTTATAGTACGGCCCGCCCAGATATCCGCTTGAATCAGGAGCCGGTGTTATGCTCCATTTTTGGTGTGGACGGCCTATATAGTCGCTAATTCTGATTTTGATATCGCCTTCAGGCCAGGCCTTGTTCGCCTCAGCTAATTGTTGTACCGGAACAGGTTTTACCGGGCCTGCATTACCACGACCGCCACCAAATCCGCCAGCACCACGTGGCGCATTTACAGGATCTACAGCTAATTCAAGGCCGTATCCTCTGCGTTCTGATTGGATGAGGTAATTACCAGGCTTGATGTTTTCGCCTGCAACAGGCCATCCGTTTTTCCAAACAATCGGCAGTATGCCTAACACACTTGCCCCGCCCTGGTTAAGGTCGGCTTCCCAATGGAACGACATTTTTTCAACACCATTCTCTAACACTATACGCCCAAAGTGCCCGGGAGCTATCAAAGTTTCGCTGGTGGTAGCAGCTACTACTTTGCCGCCGCCTTCCAACATGCTTCGGCCTACATTGTCCATAAATGGCCCGCTAACACTTTTTGAGCGGCCTACAACAATGTTATAAGTTGAATTAGCCCCGGCACAGCAGGTACCATGTGTACCCAGCAGGTAGTACCAACCATCGTGATAGATCATATCAGCAGCTTCGCAAACTATTGCTACGTTTATAGGTTTATTTCCTGCAACGCGTTTTCCTGTTTTGGGGTCAAGTTCTACCTGGCGGATGTAACCAAAATAAGTGCCATAAACCAGATACAATTTGCCTGTTACAGGGTCAAGCATCATGCCGGGGTCAATGGCATCGTTTTCCTCATAACCGTCAGATGTAGCAACGATAACCGGTTCTGAATACTTAAAATCAGGCGATTTGGGATCCAACGTTTTGTTCCACATGGTATAAATAATGCCTTTGTGGTCGCCGCCGCCACCGGTTGCGCCGTAAGCTATCAGGTAGCGATCACCAATTTTAATTACATCAGGAGCAGCACCACCACCCGGACGCACACCGCCACCGTACCACTTCCAGCCGTCGTCTGATATTATGCCACCGCCACCGGTGCCAAATGTGTAATATTTGCCCTTATCTTCCATAACGGTTGATGGGTCGTGTATACCCGGCCTTCCTACTTGTGCCGTAATTGTTTGTGTTATCGATGCTACTAACAGGACAGTTAGACCGATTATTCTATTTCTTTTCATTATAATCTACTTCAGAATGTTTAATACCTTAAATGGAAAACAAATTTTTACTCGTAACTGAGGGTGTAATTTTTAACCGGCTGGCCCTTGTCGTCAATAAAACGAGCTACAAAGTTGCACAGGCCCTGTCCATTAATAACTGCCGCACGAAGAACGTTTTTACCCTTCTTAAGCGTTAAAAGCGGAGAAGCTATGTTATCCACTATAATATCTTTGTCGCCCGGAATGTTAAGTACCTGATCGCCGTTTAACCAAAACGCGCCGCCCGAGTTAACTCCTACGGCTAATCTTACGTTTTTGATCTCTTGCGGGCAATTGATAACGGTAACCAACCAAAACAGCACCCCTTCCCGCTGTTTATTTGTAGCATAGCTAAAATGGAATAAATTAAAGTTAAACGACTTGCTGTCCAACGCGTGCCATGCTAACTCCTGACTACCAATTGTTACGGTTGAATTGTTTTTAGGGATCACGTTGTAATCCTGTGAAAAATTCTGAGTAGAAAAGCTTGTTTTAAGATAGGTTTCGGTAATGCCACTGTTACCACGCAGATTATTCTTTACGGGATCTAAAACCAGCCAGCGCTGAATGAATCCTTTGGCATCAGGCGCCTTTTTGATAGGGGTAGATGGTGTAAAGTGTTTAGTAATACTGTGAGTGGTATCTTCAGCCAAAGGGATAGGAGGAAGCCTGCTTCCCCGACCGCCAAAACCACCCGGACCACCCGCACCCGGACTGCCCTGCGGAGGACGACCTGCGCCAGGACCGCCTTGGCCCGGACCTTGTGCAAATGCGTTAATTGCACTTAATTGTAGTCCTAGTAAAACCACAAATGCCATAGCAGGCAAAAAGTGTTTGTGTTTTTTGTTCATAATAATTTTAGTATAATGGTTGTTGTTTTGTAATTACGCAAACGATTAAGCAAACGTACAAAACGAAGCGCAGAAAAAAAGGGGGGCTGTGCCTTTACTAATGTAATTATTAGTACGTAACGGATTTGTTATCAATGAGAGGCTTGTTTTGTAGATAGACATAAAGATGTGAATATGCGCTGTAAGTCAAGCCGCAATAAAATTGAAAATTTCAGCTATTTTGCGTAACCAAAACCTGAATGTGCCTTAATTGGACTTAGCTAAAGCACAGATAACATGAGAAAAAACAAACTCCTGATTTTTATATTTATATCAAGCTGCATAATTGCTCAAAGCTGTGGTAGTAAAATAATTGATGGCGATGGCCGCCCCACGGTTAAGTTCCGGACAGAAATGCTGAAAGATTACGCGCTGTGCCAGTGTATAAAGGAGGTATCTAACGATGACTCCATTAAAAATGACATCAGCTTTTCTATATTAACGGAGTTGGCAGATTATCATCAAAAAGCAATGCACGGTATTGATAGCCTCACTGAAAAAGTTGTGTTAAATTTTGAACCTGCACAGGTAGCCGACTACAATGGTAAAAAACCGTACCTGTTACGGTGTATTAACTATTATAAGAGCAAACAATTAGATTCATTAATACGGACGTTTGATTTAAAATATCACTAGCAACGTATCGACACTGATCAGAATGTCATTAATTGAGGGTGGGTCAGGATTTGCTATAATGAAGCGCAACAAATCCGTCTTTAAGCATCTTTGCTTCCACAAGTTTCAGGTTAAACTTTCCAATAAGGTTGGTATTATCTAACAAACGCCTTCCTTCTCCGGCCAGGGTTGGGTGAATTACAAAATGAAATTCATCAACTAAACCAAGTGCTATTAATTGCGACGGTAGGCCCACGCCACCTATGGAGATATTTTTGCCCGGCTGCTGTTTCAGTTTCAAAATTTCGCCGGCAAGGTTATCGCGAATGATCCTTGTATCCGCAGGTACTCGCTCTAATGTTCGCGAAAAAACAATTTTGGGTATAGAATCAAAAGTTTGCGCAAATTCAATCTCTGTTTTTGTGCCCGACTGGTTCATCGCCACCTCGGGCCAATACGGAACCATCAATTCATAGGTGATACGCCCGTAAACTATCAGGTCGACATTGCGCATAAGGTCTGTAAAATATTTATGGATCTCTTCGCTGCCATTGCCCTTGGTATGATCGCAGCAGCCGTCTGCTGTTAGGTTAATTCCGTAAATTATTTTTCTCATAGTGTATCTACTTACGATAATTCAAAAATAAGGCATTGGATCCTTGATAGAGAGGGGTTGTTAAGGACAAAAGATAGGCTTGTTTGCGCCAGCGAGTGGGGGGATTTAACTTTAACATATCTTAACATACGCTACCATACATAAATATCGCTCGTGCCGTTTAGTTGTTTTACTTATCAAAAACTAACTATCATGAAAACCAAAACATCAAAACTACTCAGTGCAATTTTATTTGCTTTAACTCTATTTGTGTGCAGTAATGTTAATGCACAATCAGTACCGCCAAGCAAATTTCGCTTCGGCATTGGTGTAGAGGGCCTGTTGCCGGTAGGAAATACTGCCGATGTTGCCAACTTCGGATTGGGTTTAACCCCACGTTTACAGTACGGCGTGTCTGACAAATTTGCGTTAACCTTTACGAGCGGCATCTATCACTTTTTCCCTAAAACGGTAACTTATCCGGAATTTGGCTACTTTCCGGGCTTTACCGCTAAATACAAATCAGACATTATCCCGGTAAAAGTTGGATTTAAGTATTTTGTGGGCGGCAATTTTTACTTAGCAGGAGAGGCCGGTGTATCATTTGAAACTGCTGAAGGTGGCCAATCCAAACACTTTTTATGGTCGCCGGGAATAGGTTATGCTACTAAAAAATGGGACATAGGAGCCCGTTACGAAAACTTTAGCGGAAGCCATTACAGCGATGGCATAATAGGGCTGCGGGTAGCTTACGGCTTTGGCCTGTAATGCCGGTGACAAGGCCATTTTAAACCAATGAACAGGAACCAAATACCCCTAAAGCAAAACAGGAGGCCACATCTTGCGATGGGTCTCCCGTTTCAAACTTTTCGCTCAACCGTAGTCGTGCGTAAAGCAATCAGGTTGTTGTAGCTATAACCGAATGCCTTGGCGGGCGTTCCCTTGCGGGTGCTGCTATTGCGATTCATTATTACCGCTGCTCATCTCCGTAAAAATCAGCAGGGCCAAATAATACCTTATCCAAATTACATTGCAGTTTCTGCGGCTGTCGCCGTTTTTGTTTTGTGTAAATCAGGCGGTCCCATGATCTTTAGCTCGTCCGAAGATTTTGCCCGATTCACTTTCCGTTATTCCTGTAAGGCTGTTAAAGTACGTCGTTCCCGATGATTCTAATATCGCAACACCTAACAGTTTTTGCAAATTTTTTTACGCGTTTTTATAAACAGGATATTAACATGGGAGAGGGGGTTGTTAACACGGTTTGATAGGTGGAATTTCGGATTTCGAATTTCGGATTTCGAATTGGATTTAAGTGCGTGACTGATTTATGATATGGCTGATATAGAATTGATATAGCTGTAAAACTTCTGCTTACTAACATTCAGGTTTTGCACACCCGCTGCGCATTTTGGCGTCCGTGCTAAGTCAAAAAAATCTTAAAAATGGAGATTGGGGATGGAAGATTGGAGATTAAAGGTTGAAGATTGGGAATAACACAGCCAAAATCTTTACGCATTCTATGTATAAATTTATTCTTTAGGAATTAATTTTTGTCCGTTTTTATCCAAATAAGCCCGTTGCCTTGGCCAAACGAAGCAAAGGATAAGGAAAATATCATTGCAGTGAATATTAAGCGCATACCTTGTTTGGAATATTTTCGATTAAAGTACTAAGAGGACTTGAGGTACTTGCTACCGCCTACCGCTGCAATCAAAGTACCGGCAACGAGTAACATGATGTAAATCCCTATGATGTGCTTAGCATATGTTGGCATTAGGAAAGCGGTAAGAGCAAGAGCAGTACAAAGAACACCTGTGATAAACAGGGTGCCGCCCACATGATTAGCCAAACCTTCTTTATCTTTACAAGTCTTCTCATCATACCCTGCAATAAAACTCACTTGTTTCTTAAACTTAATTGACCAAGCTACAAGAGTTACAAGTAGAGCAGTAATTAGGAAACTGACTAGCACAATAAAGTCACCCTGGTGTGAATGAGTCATGCTTTTTTTGTAAATAATAAATTATTAAACTTTTTTAAACTATCGAACAGCAAAAATCCCCTAAAAAGCAAAACGGGAGTCCGGCTCTTTCAAGTGGATCTCCCGTTTTAAACTCTATGATCAACCGTAGTCAATTATAAAGCATCAAGTTTTGTGTAACATTGCCGACCTGCTCTCATCTTCGCTTAACCCAACCGATTACCTACAACCCGAAGGATATTGATAATTCTGGCATTGCTTTACTTGATATGTTTCTGCCCGCCTAAACGGACTAACCTATCTTTCCTGCGCTGCCGCTGATCTATCATTCGTCCTTGCGGATTTTTAATAGTTCCTGGTGGCTCTCGCTCCAATTGCTTCAAGGTCATTATTCAAACTGCCGCCCTCCATAGAGAGCTTCGTTTTCCTAATACCCCGCTAACTGTATTCCATGTAAGGCCCCTTTCGGGTGCTTAATTTTATACAAGTTCAGGCTTTCCCGTGATCTTTAGCTCTTCCGAAGATTCGCCCGATTTCACTTTCTGTTGTCCTGTGAGGCTGTCAATGTACGTCGTTCTTGATGATTTCAATATCGGGACAATCTTCAATTTTTGCAAATTTTTTTCGTTGCTTTTATAAACAGGTTATTAACACTAAATTGATGGTTATTAACATATTTGCCAATGTCATTTACCAGCAAAAAACATTGATTTATAGCTAAATAGTATTATATAGGGATTCAAATCATTTGGGTTATTAACATATTTATAGTTCACAATTTGCTGTTATAATTCAACTTATAAGTATTCGCTAAAACGCGTGAAAAAGATAAAAAGCTCATTTTTTTGACTTTTCTGTTGATTTTTGGGGTAAAAATTAGCAGAAACACAAGCCGGTCGCCGCTGTTGTAGTGTTATGACAGTTACAGAATTTAATGCTACGTTAACCGGCTCGGATAGCCAGGTTAGCGGTGTGGTAAAACATATGCCAAACGGCGTTTACCGTTTTACGTCAATTGACGGGTCCCTTATTCTGGTTATAGCCAAAGATGCCGAAGGCCAATGGCAACGCGTGGACGGCACAGAGCCTTACCTTACAAGTTGGGTGGAGGAATTGGTTGAGGAAATAAGCAAAGCGAACGATTAAACGCGTTGGTTTTGGCAATAAAAGGTTGCCGCAGGTTGTAACCCCTCACTGAATAACAATAAAGGGCCCGCTTATTTGAGCGGGCCCTTTAAGAAAAACAAGCGTTCTACCAAACCCTTATCCTGTCGGCAGGGGCTTTATACATTTTATCGCCGGGCTTAACATCAAATGCTGTATACCACGCGTCAATATTGGTAATTGGCGCGTTAACGCGGTGTGATGCCGGCGAATGTGAATCTGTTGTTATTCTTTGTGCCATTGCTTCGGGGCGCATAATGCTTCTCCAAACCTGTGCGTATGCCAAAAAGAAACGCTGATCGGGCGTAAAGCCGTCGATCTTTTCGTTTGACTGGCCCTGCTTGGTTTTTTTGAATGCCTGGTAAGCTACATTAACACCACCCAGGTCGGCAATGTTCTCGCCTAAGGTTAAACGGCCGTTAACGTGCAGGGTATCTAATACTGTTAAGGCGTTATATTGCCCAACAACCTGATCTGCACGTTTAGTGAATTTTTCGTTATCATCCTTGGTCCACCAGTCGCGCAGGGTGCCATCGGCATCAAACAAACGGCCTTTATCATCAAAGCCGTGCGTCATTTCGTGACCGATTACCGCGCCTATCGCGCCATAATTAAAGGCATCGTCAGCACCTTCAGCAAAAAACGGGAACTGCAGGATCCCCGCAGGGAAAACGATCTCGTTATTTTGCGAATTGTAGTAGGCGTTAACGGTAGGTGGGGTCATGCTCCAACGGCCTTTGTCAACTGTTTTACCCAGGCGCGTAACATTATAGTTGTAACGCCATGCAGCAATGCGTTTAACATTGCCTGCATAGTCGTCGCGGTTTATTACTAATCCATTGTAGTTTTCCCATTTGTCGGGATAACCAATTTTTACGGTGAAAGCGCTTAACTTTTTAAGGGCTTTTGCCTTCGTTTCAGGACTCATCCAATCCAAATTTTGCAGGCGTTCGCCTAATGCTACTTTAAGGTTGTTCACCAAATTTAACATACGTTGTTTGGCGGCCGGAGTAAAGTACTTCTCTACATACAACTGCCCAAGCAATTCGCCTAAGCTGCCGTCAACCAGCGTGGCCATGCGCTCATTACGCGGTGCCTGTACAGTTTGCCCGGTTAATACTTTATTGAATGCAAAGCGGGCGTCAACAAACGGTGTGCTTAATGTAGCGGTGTTGTTTTTAAGGATGTTCCATGTTAGATACACTTTCCACTGCGATACGGGGATGGTAGCCAACATCTCATCAGCCGTTTTAAAAAACGCAGGGTCATCCACCAGCATGCTGTCCTGCGGGGTCGCTTTCATCATGGTACTTAATTTTGCCCAATTTAAATGCGGAGTAGTTTTGCTAAAATCACTCACCTTATATTTATGGTAGGTAAGATTAGGATCGCGGCGGTCAACCCGGCTCATCTGCGCCTTTGCCAGGGTAGTCTCCATGTTCAATATAATATCAGCATTTTTCGCAGCAGTTGTAGCATTAGTTCCGGTAAGCGTAAATAAGCTAATTATGTATTTTTTGTACGCTTCGCGTATGGTTTTGGTGCGTGCATCGTCCTTTAAATAATAATCCCGATCGGCAAGGGTTGTACCGCCCTGGTCAGCATCTATCATATAATGAGAGGGATTTTTTGAATCGCGCGCCACACCAAAACTAAATAAGGTGCCGCCTTCGCCATTTACACGGGCAAGGGCTACCTCGTTCAATACGCCGTAAACATCCGTTATTTTATTAACGCGGGCCAACAAAGGTTTTATCGGATCATATCCGCGTTTCTCAATGGCAAGGCTATCCATTCCGCTGGCATAAAGATCGCCTACGCGTTGTTTTAAACTTCCTTTTGGCTGCGCAGGCATTTTGCTTACCGCGTCAACCATAGCAATCAGCTTGTCGGTGTTTTCCTGTATCAATACGTTAAAACCACCCCAGGCGCTTTGCTTGGCAGGGATCACGTTGTTTTTTGTCCAGCCGCCATTGGCATAAGAATAGAAATCATCGCCCGGTTTAACAGACAGGTCCATATTGACAGGGTCAATGTATTTAATGGGCGGATCAGGCTGTTGCCTGTCAATAACAAATGCAGACGCGACCAGGCATACTATGCCCGCCGCAAATAAATGGGTTTTCTTCATGGAAATAATAAAATCAGTTAATGCAAATGTAGCAGTTTAAAGGTGAATTTAAAACCGATGGATTGGAGAGAGCATTCTCTATAGCCCTTATCGCAACATTCCTGAAATAAAATTTACCAGTTTATTTGTAAAAAATTTACCTTAGCGAAGGATTTTATACCGGGCTAATTGCTAACGTATAATTCCTCACCTAAAAGAACCCAACCGATATACTAATAAAACCAATTACCAACATGAAATTTCATTACAGGCATTTTTTATTTGCATTGATCTTTTTGCCTTGCACCCTGTTTGGGCAGGCAGTAAAGTATCCCTATCAAAACACTAAGCTTAGCTTTACGGTACGTGTTAACGACCTTGTTAAACGCATGACACTGGAAGAGAAAGTAAGCCAGATGCTTAACTCGGCACCTGCTATTCCCCGCCTTGGCATACCTGCTTACGATTGGTGGAACGAAGTGCTGCACGGTGTGGCTCGTACGCCTTATAAGGTAACGGTATACCCTCAGGCGATAGCTAATGCCGCTAGTTTTGATAGAAATGCGCTTTATGCCATGGCAGATTACGCTGCTTTAGAGGGCAGGGCGGTACACAACAAAGCAGTAGCTCAGGGCCGCGCTAACGAGCGGTACATGGGCCTGACCTATTGGACACCTAACATCAACATCTTCCGCGACCCACGCTGGGGCCGCGGACAGGAAACGTACGGAGAGGATCCGTATCTAACAGCCACCTTGGGCAGCTTCTTCGTAAGGGGCCTGCAGGGTAATGATCCTAAATATCTTAAAGCAGCTGCATGTGCCAAGCACTACGCCGTGCATAGCGGCCCGGAGCCAACGCGACACGTTTTTAATACAGATGTAAGCAATTATGATCTGTGGGATACTTACCTGCCTGCTTTCAAAAAACTAGTTACTGAAACTAATGTTGAAGGCGTGATGTGCGCTTATAATGCATTCCGCACGCAGCCGTGCTGCGGTAGCGACGTATTGATGGTTGATATTTTGCGCAACCAGTGGGGTTTTAAAGGCTATGTAACATCTGATTGCTGGGGTATTGATGATTTCTTTAAAAATCATAAAACGCATGCCAACGCCGAAACCGCTTCGGCAGATGCTGTGTTACACGGTACGGATTTAGAGTGTGGAACGGATGCTTACCTGTCATTAATCGCAGCTGTAAAAAATGACCGCCTATCTGAAAAAGATATCGATGTTTCTGTTAAACGTTTGTTCATGACCCGCTTTAAACTGGGTATGTTTGATCCCGTTTCGATGGTAAAATATGCGCAAACGCCTGCTTCAACATTAGAAAGCCCGGAGCACAAGGCCCTCGCTTTAAAAATGGCGCGCCAGTCTATCGTAATGCTTAAAAACGCTAACAACGTTCTCCCGCTTAAAAAAACTATAAAAAAGATAGCCATAATTGGTCCGAATGCTGATAACGGCATTGCTATTTTAGGTAACTACAATGGTACACCAACTGATAGGGTGACAGTGCTGCAAGGTATTAAAGCCAAATTGCCAAATGCAGAGATCATCTATGAAAAAGCGATAAACTTTACTAATGATACTTTGCTGGACTATCGCGATGTTGCCCGTCAATACAGCATAGATGGGCACCAGGGTTTTAAAGCCGAGTACTTTAACAATGTAGAGTTGAAAGGCACACCTGTTGTGGTTTCTGAGCCTGAAGTTAACCATTTCTGGCAAGAGGGGGAATCTGTTAGCGGTAATATAAAAGCTAATAACTTCTCTGCCCGTTACACCACCAACTACACCGCCGGTAACGAAGGTTTCATCACCTTTGAAATTGATGGTGACGACGGCTGGCGCTTTTTGGTTGATGGCAAAGAGGTGTTAAACATCTGGACCCGTAACCGTTGGGGAGCCCAGCAATATAAACTGGTAACCCAGCCGGGAAAAAGCTACAAACTGGAGCTGGAGTTTTGGCAGGGAGATGGCAAGTCCAACATCAGAATGAGTGCCGGTACCTACAAAAAAACTGACTTTGCAGCACTTACCGAGCGTATTAAAGATGTTGATGCTATTGTATATGTAGGTGGCATTTCTCCGCAATTGGAAGGCGAGGAAATGAAGGTGCCATACCCAGGCTTTGATGGCGGCGACAGAACCTCTATCATGCTGCCGTCTGTGCAAACAGATTTAATGAAAGCCTTTAAAAGCACAGGCAAACCTGTTGTATTTGTTATGATGACAGGTAGCGCGGTGGCTATTCCATGGGAAGCTGAAAATGTACCGGCTATTGTTAATGCCTGGTATGGGGGTCAGTCAGCAGGCACTGCCGTTGCCGATGTATTATTCGGCGATTATAACCCGGCGGGCCGTTTACCGGTTACTTTCTATAAAGGCGACAGCGATCTTCCGGATTTTAACGATTACTCTATGACCAATCGGACCTACCGTTACTTTAGCGGTACACCTTTATACGGCTTTGGTTATGGCTTAAGCTATACCACCTTTAAATATGATGCTGTTTCGGCGCCAACCGTTGTTAAGAGGGGCAATAAAGTTACCGTTACTGTGGCCGTTACCAACACCGGTAAAATGGCCGGCGACGAAGTTGCGCAGCTTTATTTAACTTATAATCATAACGCAGAAAAAACGCCGATTAAAGCATTGAAAGGATTCAACCGGATATCATTAAAAGCAGGTGAACGCAAACTGGTAACGTTTACGCTATCAGCCGCGGATCTTTCCATACCGGATGCAAATGGCAAAATAACGCCATTAAAAGGCAAATTGACGTTGAGCGTAGGCGGATCTCAGCCGGATGAGAAAAATTTAACATCAGGCAACATTGTTAAAAAAACGGTAACAATGATGTAATCTCAAAATATTCTTCATAGAAAAAAAACGGCTCCGAATTTACGGGGCCGTTTTGGTTTATAAAGTCACAAAATAATAAACCTGTCATGCTGAACTTGTTTCAGCACCTCATGCGCTGATTGATTCGCCAGGCATGGTGTTTCTGAGCAAGTTCGCTACCTATCAGTGGGATGCCGAAACATGTTCGACATGACGGTTAACATTTAGAATTAAAGCTTAGCCGAATTAACAATCGGGTTCTGGCTTGCATTCACCTGGTAAGTATTTATAGCATTGTTAGCCGAAACTTCAAAAATGCGATAGCCCTTATAAGCTGTCCCCCAGTTGCCGCCGAAGTGCGCGTCGAATATATGGGGTAGTTTGCCGGTATAACGTATTACATCTAAAGTATGATCATGCCCGTGCAATACCGCTTTAACATTCGGGTAGCTGTGCAATAACTCAATCGTTTCGGGGCAGTTAACAAAGTTTTGTTTCTCTTCGGGCAGCCACTGGTGCGGCGGCACATGTAATACAACAAACACAATGGGCTTGCTTTTAAACTCATCCAATGACTTCTTGAGGAAAGCCGCATCCGGGCAAATGTATTTACCCTGTTTATCGGTGGTGTTGGCTAACACAAAGCCAATGTCGCCTTTGTCTACTACATGGTTATCCTCATAACCAAATACCGCTTTCCACATGGCGGCGTCAACATGATCGTGATTGCCCGGCACAGTATAACACGGCACGGGTAATTTATCCAGGTAGGTTTGTTTGATCTTTGGCAGCAGGTCGGGGCGGTCATGCACCAGGTCGCCGTTGATGATCACCATGTCCAGATGATTATCCTGATGCTCTTTGGTCAGCCATTTTATCAGGTCGCCATAAAATTTATCACCATCGGTACCCGGCTGCATGTAGTGCCCATCGGATGCTACGGCAAAACGCAGCTTAAAATCGGCGGTCTTTTTTATATGCGGCGATGATGGCCCGGCAAATAAATTAATTGATGGTAATAGATTTAAACCGGCAAGGGCAACGCCCGATTGAAGAAATTTACGGCGACTGTTCATGTAGATAAATATAGTATTTACTTGTTAAACCAATTTTAATTGACAGATTAAATAAATCTATTTTAAATTGTACCTTACAGCATGACTAAAAAAGCATGTGTTTTATTGTTGACTATAATCGGCTTCTCTTTATTAGGATGTAAAATAGACCATTCAAAACCCTTACTTATAACTATCTCGGCATCTGCTTATGTCGGTAATGACAAAGTTTACGCAAATTTTGCTCTTTTAAAATCAACAGATGCTTCAATAGTTGGCAACGAAAACACGTTAGCTGATTATTTCAAAACTCACCCCGGGTACACAAACTATATGTTGGAATTTGAGGAAGCAGGCAATTATTTCATAGCCATTCAGCTACCTGCCGGTTCGCCCCGCGAAAAGCTCTACACTTACCGTAATATTACCATAAGCGAAGGGCACCCATCTACCGATAATAATTTGGTGTTTGACCTGGCAACGACAGGTAATTACCAGGCCTGGAAAAATAAATAATAAGCGTTAAAAGTTCTGCTTAGCTTGCTCAATATGCGCCAAATGGTGCCTTCCATGCCATGAGTAAAGAGCAAGGTTCCTTTTAAGCAATATAGTAGCGCCGCTTTCAGGATGTATAAACGTGCGGTTCCAATCCGCGTCTGTAAAACTTTCAAATAAGGCCGTAAGGCGGGCATGTATTCCTTCCAGCATTTTTAGCGATGGCTCAAGCGGTAATTTGTAATCGCCCAATTTTGCCCACAGGTCCTCGTGATAAGCTTTTATAGTTGGATTGTCTTCTGTCATGGCCCATTTAAAACGAATGATAGAATTTAAGTGACTATCCGCCACATGGTGTACCACTTGCCTTATCGTCCAGCCGTCAGGGCGGTAAGGTGTTTCTAACTGCTCATCGGTTAATCCGGCAACTGCCTGCGTTATCAGCCCTGGTAAAACTTTAATATCGTTTTTCCATTGTGCGATGTTGTCCTCGGTATAAACTTCAGGTACTATAAATTTACCGATCGGGTATCTTAGTTTTTCGTCTGTCATATTGGGTAAGGGTTATCAGGTATAATAAATTAAGGCTTTATACAAGCTTTGCGCTAAATTAGCGTTTTGTAAATGCTCTTATCTCAGCCAATGGTAAAAAAACTACTTGTATTCATCCTGCTTTTTGGCTGCGGCCTTACTTATGCCGAGACCATTAAAACTGATGTGGTTGTAATAGGTAACGGGACAAGCGCTATCGCAGCTGCTATTCAAAGCGGACGCAGCAAGGTGAAGACCTTACTGTTATTGAACGGGCCTTGGTTAGAAGAACTGTCTTTGCAGAAAATGATAACACTTAACGATCCCACATACGCGCCATCAGGTATCTGGGAGGAGGTGGACAAAGAACTGCGCGAATTTTACAAAAAAACACCTGGGTACGATACGTTGTCAAAAATCCTGAAATTTGAGCCGTATGCTGCGGGCGCCGCTCTAAAAAGAATGGCCGATTCGGTAAAAATGCTCTCATCCAAAATCAATGTGTCTTATACTTCCATTGAAAAAGATGGCACCGGCTGGAAGTTGGAGGTAGTAATAAAAGGCGAAAAAGTAACCATAAAAGCTAAAGTGTTGATTGATGGCACCGAAGACGGAGAAATGATTACCAAGGCAGGTGCTACTTTACCACCGGATATTAAAACATGGATGGATAAAGGGGCCTCTGATCTGTATCGCACTTCCATAGCATCTGGGACTTATGACAGTAAAGGAGCCGCGACAAACTATCCAAATGGCCTGGTTTACTATATTCCGTTAAGCGCTGTAGCGGTAAAAGACGTTGATAACCTGTTAACCATTAATAAAACCTTGTTTCCAGCTGGAGCAAATAACTTGACGGCTAAAATAGCCCTTGGGCAGGCGGTGGGAGCAACCGCCGCTTTTTGCGCGTTTTTTAAAACCACTACCAAAAAGTTAGATGTGCGGGTAATACAGATAGAACTACTGGATTTTAAATCATCATTGCTATATTTTACTGATGTTGAACGCAGCGATCCGTACTACCGTTCTATACAGCAAATTGCCGCTACTGGACTGTTAAAAGGGAGGCCGATAAATGGCGTAGCGGAAAATACAGTATATGAATTTGGTTTCATGCCCGACTCGGCTGTCACCACAGCTGAAATAAAGCCGGTACTGACAGAAGTTTATTCGCGGGTGTTTTTGTGGATGAACAGGGAACAACCCGGCGAAAAGTTTACTGTGGGTAATTTGCTCTCGCTGATAAGCGAAATAACGTTGGCAGATCCGAACGACTTTAAAGTAGTAATGCAAAAATCATGGAAAGCAGAGTATAAGTTCAAATCAGACTTTGACCTGAACAAACCTGTTACCCGCCGCGAGTTTGCCATATTGGCCAACCAATATCTTAACCCTTTTGCACGGGCAGTTGATATAAATGGGAAGACGCTGAATTAAAGCTTTTAAATGGTTTAATTAAAGTAAATATCGAATACTGAATTTTGAACGCCGAAGCTTTTACTTCATCATTCGAAATTCAGTGTTCGACATGCGATATTTTTAATCACAAACTACGCATCCACGCTGTCGGTAACCATTACACGGTCAACAAACTGCTTAACATATTTAGCCAAAAAATCTTCATGAATAGGGTCAGTTTGGTAAGCGTCATGATCTTCCTTACTGTTAAATAAGGTAAGCAGCGATACGTGGTACGAGCTTTCTACAATTGGTTTGTCGCTTGGTACCGGAACGCCCACATGCACATCGCGCAGGTGGCTTATTTTGGCAAGGCCTTTAACGCCTTCAACAAAGGTGTCAAGGTTGGCAGGGTTTTTTAACCAGAAATATACGGTGTGTACAAAAGTATCTTTAATAAACATATTGTTGTTAATTGGTAAAGGCGCTAAATTATGTAAAAAGAGTTAATGCTCAATCGAAGAGTTTGGCCAGTTTTTCAATATTAAGTTCGGTAAAATCATTTATCACCAGGGCAGTCGGTTGCAGCTTTTCAGCGGTATTGCCTGTGGCTATACCAATAACTTTCATACCGGCAGCGTTCCCGGCTTTTATTCCGGCTATAGAGTCTTCTATAACAGCGCAATTCTCCGGTGGAGTTCTCAGGTGCCCGGCAGTTTTTAAAAATATTTCAGGGCTGGGTTTTCCTTTACTCACCTGGCTGCCATCAATTATCACATCAAAATACTCTCTTACATGGATGCGCTCTAACACAAAATCAATATCATGCATTGAAGCAGACGATGCGATGGCTATTTTAATGCCGTTGTTCTTTACCTCCCGTAAAAATTCAACCAGTCCGTTTACCGGAACTGCATGAGCGGTATAAAGATCTTGATAAATTGATTCTTTTTCTTTTACAAGCTGATGCAGGCCATCGTTATCACGACTACCACCAAAAAGGCGCCGCACTGTGTCTATAACAGGTACGCCGCTAAATTCAGAATAATACGTATGCGATGTTAGCTCGCCCATACCATATTTTTCAAACATAACCTGCCAGGTTTTGTAATGGTATGGCGTATTATTCACCATGGTACCATCCATATCAAAAATAACTGAGAAATTTTTCAAGCCGACTTTCCCTTCTATAACCTATAAAACATCGCCAAAAATATCAAAATAGCGTGCCAAAATGTTACCCCGGTGTCAAATCTTGGTGATAAAACTGTAATTAATCTAAATAAATTGCAAATTTGTTGATCTAAAATTCACGTAGCGCCCGCGTTTGTTGATATGAGTGAAAAAACAATTTTGGTTTGGTTCAGGAATGATTTACGTATCCACGATAACGAGATATTGTTAGAGGCGGTGCGTAAAGCCGATAAGGTACTGCCGGTGTATTGTTTTGATCCGTATTACTTCCAAAAAAACGCGTCCGGTGCCTCTAAAACAGGTAACATACGAACACGTTTTCTGCTGGAATCTGTAGCCGATCTTCGCAACAACCTGCGCGCTCTGCAAAGCGAATTGATAATACGCATAGGTAGCCCTGCCGAAGTTTTGCCGCAACTCGCTGTGGAGTATGAGGTTAACGAGGTTTATCATCACCGCGAGGTTGCGCACGAGGAAACAGATATTTCTGAGCAGGTTGAAACAGCCCTATGGAAGATAAAACTCAACTTAAAGCATTTTATAGGGCACACTTTATACCATAAGGAGGACCTTCCGTTCCCTATAAAAGACATTCCGGATAGTTTTGCCATATTCAGGAAGAAAACAGAACGAGAGAGCGCTGTGCGCCCCGTTTTGGATACTCCTGACTTAATTAACACCCCTGCTATTACAGATGCCGGAGAAATGCCAACCCTTGCACAATTGGGGTTGGAAGAGCCTTTGAATGATGTACGGTCGCGCACCCGGTTTACCGGTGGCGAAACCAATGGACTATTAAGGCTTGAACAATATTTTTCTGAGCAGGTGCCACCAAACTCAGGTAAAAATGTACGCAATGTATCTAAACTTTCGCCCTGGCTTTCATTAGGCTGTCTTTCTATGCGGCAGGTTTATTGGGCGGCTAAAAGCCACCACAGCGACGCCCTTGAACTGGAACTGCTTTGGCGCGACTACTTCAGGTTTATGTTTAAAAAACACGGTACCAAATATTTTAACGCAGGTGATAGTTCAATAGAAAATGATGTGCTTACTGACGAACTTTTTGAGAAATGGAAATCTGGTAATACGGGCGTTCCGTTTGTTGACGCGAGCATGCATAAATTGAATGCAACCGGTTACATCAGTAATTTCAGCAGGCAAATGGTGGCTTCATATCTGATAAATGAATTAGAAGTTGACTGGCGCCGTGGTGCCGCTTATTTTGAAGAAAAGCTGATTGACTACTCGCCCGCAAGTAATTGGGGCAATTGGGCCTATGTAGCCGGCATTGGCCGTAATGCCCGCGACGATAGATACTTTAATAGCGGTAAAAATCTGGATGAGTTAGATACCAAGGGTGATTTTATTACCAGGTGGCTTCCCGAAACCCCGGCAGGCCAGCCTCCTTTGGCCCAAGCCGTTTAATTTTTTACATAAGATAAACAACATTTGCTTGTTAGCTTACGTATATTTGATATATGAACTCTTTTGAAGAATTTACAATAATAATTGGTCTCCTGGCCGTTCTTTTTGAAGGCCTATCTTACCTGCGCGCCCTTCTGGTAAAAATTCTTCATTAAAATTTACGCAAAGGACGTTTTGATTTGCCGTCATTATTTAAAACCAATCAAAATCTTGTTTTCGCAATATAAAACGTATTAAATCATTTACAATTTAATTTAAGGTTTATTGCACGTTATGATTACTTTTGTAACATTGTTAAGAATGGTCGACCATGAATAGCCTCAATTATATAAACCAAGGAAACGCAGCATTTATAGATTCTTTATACGAAAATTACAAGCAAGACCCTGAATCAGTTGATTTTGGATGGCAGAAATTTTTTGAAGGATTTGATTTTGGGAGAAGCTCAGAGGCTCCCGCAATTAGTGCAGAAACACCTCAACATTTTTTAAAAGAAATTAACGTACTGAACATGATCGACGGCTACCGCGGTCGTGGGCACCTGTTTGCAAAAACTAATCCCGTACGCGAGCGTCGTCATTATTTCCCTGGTAAAGAACTGGATACATTTGGTTTGACCGAGGCTGATCTGGATACGGTTTTTAATGCTGGCCATGAAGTTAGGCTGGGCCCTGCCAAGTTGCGCGACATATTGCAGATGCTTGAAGACACTTATTGTGGTACAATAGGTGTTGAATACAAATACATACGTAACCCCATAAAAGTTAAGTGGTTTGAAGACCGCATGGAGAGCACGCGCAATAAGCCGTCGTTTTCTAAAGAGGATAAAAAGCTGATGCTTAAAAAAGTGAGCGAGGCAGTGATCTTCGAAAACTTTTTAGGCACCAAGTTTTTGGGTCAAAAGCGTTTTTCGCTTGAGGGTGCCGAAGCGCTTATCCCGGCAATGGATTCAGTTATTCAAAAAGGTGCAACTATTGGGATTAAGGAATTCATTATAGGTATGGCTCACCGCGGACGTTTGAACGTGTTGGCCAATATCATGAAGAAAAGCTACAAGGAGATATTCTCTGAGTTTGAAGGAAAGAACTATGATATGGATTCTCCGTTTGGCGGGGATGTTAAATATCACCTGGGCTACTCAACAGACGTAGATGCCGAGAACGGAAACAAAGTGCACCTTAGCCTTTGCCCTAACCCATCGCATTTGGAGGCAGTTGCCCCGGTTGTTGAGGGCCTAACCCGCTCAAAAATCGACTTTAAATATGGTGGTGACCACACGCAGATAGCACCAATAATAATACACGGCGATGCATCAGTTGCGGGCCAGGGTATTGTTTACGAGGTGTTGCAAATGGAAAAGTTGGATGGTTACCGTACAGGTGGTACCATACATTTGGTTATTAACAACCAGATAGGTTTTACCACTAACTTTAAAGATGCCCGTTCAAGTACTTATTGTACTGATATTGCTAAAGTGGTGCAATCGCCGGTGTTCCATGTAAACGGTGATGATGTTGAGGCTTTGGTATATGTTATTAACATGGCTATGGAGTATCGGCAGATCTTCCACGAGGACGTGTTTATAGATATTTTATGTTACCGCCGTTATGGCCATAACGAGGCAGATGAGCCTAAATTTACTCAGCCCGTTTTATACAAAGCCATTGATGCGCATCCAAATCCTCGCCAGGTGTATTTGTCAAAACTATTGGCAGAAGGTAGTATTGATGACGCTACAGTTAAACAGATGGAGAAAGAATTCAGAGATCTGTTACAACAACAACTGGAGGAAACTAAAGCGCAGGAACGCTTTACTGAATCAATAGAAATGTTTGCCGGCGCATGGCAGGGCCTGCATTTGGCAGAAGAGCAAGATGTTATAAAATCTACCGATACAGCAGTTGATAAAGAGACCTTGTTGGGCATTGGTAAAAAACTAACCGACCTGCCTAAAGACAAGGAGTTCTTTAAAAAGATCGAAAAATTATTTGAGGATCGTGCCAAAATGGTTAACGAAACTCAAACTTTTGACTGGGCAATGGGTGAGCTGCTTGCTTATGGTTCATTGCTAAACGAAGGCAATAGAGTTCGTTTAAGTGGTGAAGACGTTAAGCGTGGTACTTTCTCGCATCGCCATGCGGTTGTAACACTGCCTGATACAGAAGAAGAATACACACCGCTGGCAACTATAAATGGTGGTCAACGTTTTCATATTTATAATTCACTGTTATCAGAGTACGGTGTGTTAGGTTTTGAGTATGGTTATGCTTTGGCTAATCCGCATGCCCTAACCATATGGGAAGCCCAATTTGGCGATTTCTTTAATGGTGCACAAACTATTATTGACCAATATATTGTAAGCGGCGAAACCAAATGGCAACGCGGTAATGGCCTGGTAATGTTATTGCCACACGGATATGAAGGTCAGGGCCCGGAACATTCATCAGCGCGTATTGAGCGTTTTATGGAGCTCTGTGCCGATAATAATATCCAGGTAACAAATTGCTCTACACCCGCCAACTTTTTCCATGTTTTACGCAGACAATTAGCCCGCGATTTCCGTAAACCTCTAATAGTGTTTACACCGAAGAGCTTATTGCGTAATCCTAAGTGTGTATCACCGATTACCGACTTTACAGATGCAGGTTTCCGCGAAGTGATTGATGATAACTTTGTTGATAAGAAAAAAGTTAAACGCGTGTTGTTCTGTTCTGGTAAGATCTATTATGATCTGTTAGAAAAACAGCAAGTGGATGATCGTAAAGACGTAGCGATTGTACGTTTAGAGCAACTGTATCCAACTCCGGTAGATCAGATCGCTAAAATACGGGCCGCGTACACCAAAGCCGAAGATTTTATCTGGGTACAGGAAGAACCGGAAAACAGCGGCGCATGGCCTTATCTGTGGCGTAAATCTCGTACTGAAGATGCTTTAAAATTCGATAACGTTATTGCCCGTTTAGAAGCAAGCAGCCCGGCAACAGGTTATGCTAAACAACATGCCGCACAACAGCTGCACATTATATCAAAGGCGTTTGAATCGCCTGCAGGCAAAAAGGTAAAAGAAACTGTAAAGGCAACAACAGCTAAAATGGCCACTGCCGGAGCGGATTAATTGAATTTTGGTTGTAAGTTGCAAGTTTCAGGTTGTGAGTACAGATCTGTATTGCTAACTTCAACTATATATTACATACAAATACAACATATAACCTACAACTAAAATATAATGAGTTTAGAGATCAAAGTTCCGCCGGTAGGCGAATCAATCACTGAAGTTACCCTGGCAAACTGGATAAAAAAAGACGGCGACACGGTAGCGATGGATGAAGTTATTGCCGAGCTGGAATCAGATAAAGCAACATTTGAGTTAACTGCCGAAAAAGCAGGTACGTTAAAAACATTAGTTAATGTTGGCGATGTAATTGCCATTGGCACTGCTGTTGCCAGCATTGAGGATGGTGGCGCACCTGCTGCCGCTGCTCCTGCTAAAGAAGCCGCGCCTGCACCACAGGCCGAAGCCGCACCGGCGCCTGTTGCTGCCCCTGCGGCATCAACCGGAGGTGTTGCATCTGCAATAAAAGTTCCGCCGGTGGGTGAGTCGATCACCGAAGTTACTTTATCACGCTGGTTGAAAAAGAACGGCGAGACGGTAGCGATGGACGAAGCTATTGCGGAACTGGAATCAGACAAAGCAACATTTGAATTAACTGCCGACAAAGCAGGCGTTTTAACCACTATTGCCAATGAAGGTGATGTGTTGGCAATTGGCGCCGAAGTGGCAAGTATATCAGGAAGCGGCGCTGCTGCTCCTGGACCTGCTGCGGCTGCACCGGCACCTGCCGCTGCAAGCGCACCGGTTGTTGCTGATAAAAATTATGCATCAGGCACGCCATCACCGGCTGCCGGAAAAATATTAGCCGAAAAAGGCGTTGACCCTGCTGCTGTTAGCGGAAGTGGCGTAAACGGACGCATTACTAAAGAAGATGCTGTGCAAGCAAAAGCTGCCGCACCAGCTCCGGTTGCTAAACCGGCCGCTGCACCGGCTGCTGCCCCTGCAAAAGCAGGAGCGCGTGATGAGCGTCGCGAGAAAATGTCGCCACTGCGTAAAACGGTTGCCAAGCGTTTAGTAACTGTTAAAAATGAAACTGCCATGCTTACCACTTTTAACGAAGTGGATATGCAGCCAATAATGGAGTTGCGTGGCAAGTACAAAGATAAATTTAAAGAGAAACACGGCGTTGGCTTAGGCTTTATGTCGTTCTTTACCAAAGCAGTAACAGAAGCGTTGAAAGATTGGCCGGCCGTTGGCGCACGTATTGAAGGCGAAGAAGTGATCTATAGCAATTTTGCTGATATTTCTATAGCTGTATCTGCACCAAAAGGTTTGGTGGTTCCGGTTATCCGCAATGCTGATAGCATGAGCCTTGCCGAAATAGAGAAAGCTATCATCACCCTTGCCGGTAAGGCTCGCGAAAGCAAGCTTACATTAGATGAAATGACAGGCGGTACTTTCACCATTACCAACGGTGGGGTGTTTGGCTCTATGCTTTCAACACCAATTATCAACTCGCCGCAGTCTGCCATATTGGGTATGCACAATATTATTGAGCGCCCGGTAGCTGTAAATGGTCAGGTAGTTATTCGCCCGATGATGTACCTGGCTTTATCATATGATCACCGCATTGTTGATGGTCGCGAGTCAGTAAGCTTCCTGGTAAGGGTTAAACAATTGTTGGAAGATCCAGCGAGGTTACTGTTAGGAGTGTAAATATAAAAAGGTAATATTTAAAAGAGCGATGAGGTTACTTATCGCTCTTTTTTTGTTTTGCCATTCAGAAGTTGGGTACACCAATTCCATAATTAAAATCCGTAGTATAAGCATCATAGCTTTTGTTAACTAAAATGGTCCCTTTATAAGTCATTTTAATTGTTTTAACTGACGTGGGATCTGGCGGGAATTTTAAATCATAAACCAAGACGCTTATAAGGCTCTTGCCTCCAGTTGCGTCTAAAGAGGTTCTATAGCTGGTAATATTCTCTTTTTTATCAAAAAAGGTGTAAACACTTTTATTTGATAATGTTGTATCTACTTTTACTCCGCAAGGCATTTTGCAGGTTACTTCTATCACAAGATTCTTGTCAACAGTTTTCGGGGTATCTGGCGTGCTCTCGGTCTTTTTGCACGAAGAAAACGCCGCTATGCAAACGGCTACGAATAATATTTTTTTCATGATAAGTTTAAGTTGTAAATATAAGGAAATGGAAGTTACCCCACCACAATCTCCCCCCTCAAATATGTCACCGCTTTACCACTCATCAATACACGTTCGCCCTTTAGTTCGCACCATAGCTCGCCTTTACGGGCTGATAATTGGTAAGCGTGCAGTTTGTCCTTCCCGAATATTTTGGCCCAGTAGGGGATGAGGTTACAATGCGCAGAGCCCGTTACAGGATCTTCAGGTATGCCCGCTCCGGGAGCAAAAAAACGCGAAACGAAATCTGAATTTTTACCGGGAGCCGTAACTATAATGCCTACTGTATCCATTTTTGAAAGCGCGAACATATCGGGAGAAAGCTCGGTTATTTCTTCTTCAGTATCATAAACCACAAAATAATCCCTCGATCTTAAAATGGCAGTAGGTTCTGCCCCGCCCAAAGCCTCAACCAGGCCATTTGGTGTTTCAATAGGTATGGGAGGACGCGATGGGAAATCCATGGTATATTTGTCCCCATTACGTTTTACAATGAGTGCTCCGGCTTTTAGGGTGTCAAAATGTATGGTATCGCCTCCGTAAGCCAGTTCGGTAAACAATATATGCGCTGATGCTAGCGTAGCGTGCCCGCAAAGGTCTATCTCGTACTCTGGTGTGAACCAGCGCAGCAGATAGCCGTTATCGTTCTTTACAAAAAAGGCGGTCTCTGCTAAATTATTCTCTTTGGCAATTTGCTGCATGGTGTCATCAGGCAGCCACTCGGTAAGCGGACAAATTGCCGCAGGGTTGCCGCCAAAAAGTTTATCGGTAAAAGCGTCGGCCTGGTAAATAGGGATAGTCATAACGTTTTGAGCTTATGTACCACTAATGTAGCCATAAGTAGCTAATTCGTCAATATGCTTTATGTGTTTGGTGCTTCCGTTATTTAAAAGGATAATACGATCGCTTACGTCCAAAACATTGTAATACTGATGATCTGTAATAATAATGCCCTTGCGTTGCGCACAACGTTTTAAAATAGGTTTAAACTCTTCTGTTTGGATAGGGGATATGTGCGTAAAGGGCTCATCAAGCAAGATAAAATCAGCCTGGTTATAAATCACCAGCAGTATCTCAAGCATCCGTTGTTCGCCGCCCGAAAGCTCACCAATTTTTTTATGACCGGTTTTAGCGTATATAGGATGCGAAGTAAATTCATCCCAAAACAAAGGGTCTATAAGCATTTTAGCCAGACTGTGTATTTTTATCCCTTTGGGCAGATAATTTTGCTGAGGCAAATAGGCCATGCGGTTATTGGTACAGCCTTTATGAATAAACTCATCGTTTATGCTCACATATTTATGGCCCGGCGTAAGCAAGCCAAAAATTATTTTCAACAGTGACGATTTCCCGCAGCCATTCCGGCCCAATAAGCCAACTATTTCCCCCTGTTGGCAGCTTAAATAAACGTCCTGCAATATTTTTCGGTTGTAGAACGAAAGTTCTATGCTGTCAACTTTTAAAGTGAGCCTATCCATTTAATTAAATAAAGGCATACCACCATAACAAAGTATATCGCAAGATCGAAGCTGAGTGTATAGCCGTACATTTTTTTGACGCTATAACCGGCGTTTAAATAATACAGGTAAGATTTACTGTTAAAATAATGCTGATAGGCACCAGTACAGGCATAACCAACCAATTTTAAAAAGATAGTTAAAGGAATGAACGAAGGGCGGGTCTTATATAGATTCCATATGCCGGCAGCGCTAAAAATAAGATTTACCAGTAAAAGTGGTCGGTAAAAATACCAGACAAGGGTAAGGGTTTTGGTCATGTATAAGCTGCAGGTTTGCCATATAACGCCGACGGCCAAATTAAATTGTCAGACAAAGAAAAAGCCGGACCTCCTATTGAAGATTCGGCTTTTTAATTTAAGATTTGACAACTTTTAAAAAGTTGTCAAATCTATATGCGGTTATCCTAAGTATGATTTCAGGATCTTGCTTCTTGAAGTATGGCGTAAACGTTGTAACGCTTTGTCTTTTATCTGGCGTACACGCTCGCGGGTAAGGTTAAATTTCTCGCCGATCTCTTCCAAAGAAAGCGGGTGATTGGTACCTAAGCCAAAGAACAATACGATTATTTCGCGCTCGCGCTCTGTTAAAGTTGAAAGCGAACGTTTTATTTCTTCTGATAATGATTCGTTGATCAGGATAGAATCGGTGTTTGGCTCAGCGTTTTCTAATACATCTAATAATGTATTTTCTTCACCCTGCACAAACGGCGCATCCATTGATACGTGACGGCCTGAGTTACTCAGGGTATCAGATATCTTATCAACGGTAGTTTCCAGCATATCAGCCAATTCTTCAGGCGATGGCTCACGCTCATATTCCTGCTCAAGTTTTGAGAATGCCTTGCTTATTTTGCTTAACGAACCTACCTGGTTCAACGGTAAACGAACGATACGTGATTGCTCGGCAATAGCCTGCAAAATTGATTGGCGGATCCACCAAACAGCGTACGAAATGAATTTGAAACCTTTTGTTTCGTCAAAGCGCTTTGCAGCTTTTATTAATCCCAGGTTACCCTCGTTAATAAGATCACCTAGCGTAAGGCCCTGGTTTTGGTATTGTTTTGCTACTGAAACCACAAAACGCAGGTTGGTTTTGGTTAAACGCTCAAGCGCAGCCTGATCGCCCTCCCTTATCTTTTGTGCTAAAATTACTTCTTCTTCGGCAGTTATCAGGTCAACTTTACCAATTTCGTGAAGGTATTTATCAAGCGACTGTGACTCACGATTGGTAATGGATTGGGTTATTTTGAGTTGTCTCATTTATTATAAACCTCGATTCTTTTTATTTAGAATTGAACGTGCAAAGGTATGAAAAGTTTTGCCGATATTTTGAACTAAAAAAAATATTACATTATATTCATTTTCAGCTGATAATTGCATGATTTTTGTGGTGTAAATTATACATCAGTAAGCCTGAAAACTTCATCCAGACGTATGCCTTTTTCGGTGTTTTTTAAAGTACAACATTCATTTATGGGGTCGTGCTCCAAAAACAAAATGTAATCGTTTTGCAAAGCCTCGTTTAAAATATTTTTCTTCTCTTCGAGCGTTTTCAAGGGGAACATATCATAACCCATAACATAAGGCAAGGGTATATGCCCAACCGATGGCAACAGATCGGCCATGTATAAAACCTTTTTACCCTTGTAATCAATCAGCGGCAGCATCTGCGCCTCGGTATGCCCGTATATAAAACGCACATGTATGTTATCTGTAAATGCAATGCCGTCAATATCTTCAATAAACTTTAGCTGTCCGCTTTCTTGTATAGGTATGATGTTCTCTTTCAGAAACGACGCCTTTTCACGCTCATTAGGATGAACGGCCCATTCCCAATGCTTTGCGTTGCTCCAATAAGTTGCATTCTTAAACGTGAGCTCTAACTTTTCGCCAGTGCGCTCAACAGCACCGCCTACGTGGTCAAAGTGCAGGTGGGTTAAAAAAACGTCGGTTATATCATCCTTGTGAAAGCCCTTAGCCGCTAAAGAGCTGTCGAGAGTAGCGGTACCATGCGGATAGTAATAGCTAAAAAACTTTTCGCTTTGCTTATTACCCATGCCGGTATCAACCAGTATCAACCGCTTACCATCCTGAATGAGCAGGCAACGCATGGCCCAGGTACACAAATTATTCTCGTCGGCCGGGTTGGTTTTGTTCCAAATAGATTTAGGGACAACGCCAAACATAGCGCCGCCGTCAAGTTTGAAAAAGCCGGTGTCAATGGTGAATAAGTTCATGCCCCCTAACCCCCTGAAGGGGGAACTATAGTTAGTTAATTAATTAATATCAATTCAGCATCTGAACCTCAACTCCCCCTTTAGGGGGCCGGGGGGCTACAAATGTATACACTCCCCGTACGCCTCAGCCGCTGCTTCCATAATGGCTTCGCTCATGGTAGGGTGTGGGTGTACGGTTTTGATGATCTCGTGCCCGGTGGTTTCCAGTTTGCGTGCCGCAACTACTTCAGCAATCATTTCGGTAACATTAGCGCCTAACATGTGGGCACCTAAAAACTCGCCGTATTTGGCATCAAATATCAGTTTAACAAAACCGTCTTTAACACCACCTGCGCTCGCTTTGCCCGATGCAGAGAATGGGAATTTACCCACTTTAATTTCGTAGCCGGCTTCTTTAGCAGCTTTTTCAGTATAACCTACTGATGCAACCTCAGGACTGCAATAAGTACAACCGGGAATATTATTATAATCAAGCGGCTCAGGGTGGTGGCCTGCTATCTTTTCAACGCATATAATGCCTTCTGCAGACGCAACATGCGCTAAAGCTTGTCCTTTCACTATATCGCCGATGGCGTAAACACCTTCAATATTGGTTCGATAATAATCATCAACCAGCACTTTCCCTTTGTCGGTTTTAACACCTGCATCTTCCAGTCCGATACCTTCAATATTGGTAGTTATGCCAACTGCAGAAAGTACGATCTCTGCCTCCAAAACCTCATTTCCGGCTGCAGTTTTAACATTCACTTTACAAAGCTCGCCGCTGGTATCTACTGATTCAACGTTTGAACCTGTTTTAATATCGATGCCCTGCTTTTTAAGTATGCGGGCCAAACCTTTTGACACTTCCTCGTCCTCTAACGGGACAATATTATCCAGATATTCAACAACTGTAACTTTCGTACCTATTGAGTTATAAAAATAAGCAAACTCAATACCTATAGCGCCGGAGCCAACTACTATCATTGATTTTGGCTGCTTAGGCAGTATCATAGCCTGGCGGTAACCAATCACTTTCAGACTATCCTGTTTTAGGTTAGGCAATTCGCGCGACCGGCCGCCTGTTGCTAAAATTATATGCTTGCCATTATAATCTTTAACCCCGTCGTTTCCTTTTACCTCAACTACGCCTTTGCCTTTTAAACGGCCAAAACCAGTAAGTACATCAATTTTATTTTTCTTCATTAAAAACTGAACGCCTTTGCTCATGCCATCGGCCACACCACGGCTTCTTTTAATAACCGCCTCAAAATCTACTTCGCCGGGGGTGTTTATTTTTATGCCATAATCGGCAGCATGGTTAATATATTCAAAAACCTGCGCGCTTTTTAATAAGGCCTTGGTTGGTATACAGCCCCAATTAAGGCAAATGCCGCCCAAAGATTCTTTTTCGACTACAGCGGTTTTTAAACCCAGTTGGGAGGCGCGTATAGCGGCTACATAACCACCCGGACCGGACCCTATTACAATTACATCGTAGTTCATATCAGCGTATGTTCGTTTAAATTTAGAAAGCCAAAGCTAACTAAAAGGCCTGAAAGCAAAAAACAGCATGTATCATTAAATTATCATATATAAGGCCTATAAAGTCTACCTGTAACACGGATTAACTTAGGGTTAAAAAACTATAAAACACTACCATTTTTCTATTATTTTGGTCATATTTTTTTGACCATTGTTTATTTTGTTGTTAAATGTTGATAAAAACATAATAAATTTTTAAATTAATTAACATAGATTTAATGTAAGCAAGGGTTTATGTATCTATCTTTGTGGCGGTTTAGAATCCATTAATTCACGTTTAAAAACAAAGAACAAGTATGAGAAAGTATTTACTTTTATTAATTATGGCTGTTTTTACTACTGCTGCCGCACTTGCGCAGGTTACTACCAGTAGTATAACAGGTACCATTAAAGACGGAAAGGGCGGTGTATTACCTGGGGCTACGGTGGTAGCAACCCACGTACCGTCAGGTTCTGTTTACAGTACCGTTACCCGCGAAAACGGGCAGTATACTATCCCCAATGTACGTTCTGGTGGACCGTACACAATTAAAGTCACCTTTATCAGCTTCACAACCCAAGAGTTTGCTGATCTTACGGTAGCATTGGGCACACCACTTAATGTGGATGTTGTTTTGCAGGACGCCAGTACACAACTTTCGCAAGTTAATGTGCAAGGCGCAGGCAAAGGGGCAGTTGTAAGTACTGAAAGAACGGGTACTTCCACTTTTATTTCGCAAAGAGCCATCCAGTCGTTGCCAACTATATCCCGCAGCATTCAGGATTTTACCCGCTTAACTCCGCAGGCAGTTTCAACCAGCAGTGGTTCTGATGGCAGTCCGTTGGGTGTGTCTTTTGCAGGTCAAAATAACCGCTATAACCAGTTCACAATTGACGGTGCCAACTCCAGTGACGCCTTCGGTTTAGCCTCGAACGGTTTTAATGGTGGCCAGGCAGGTATCAACTCTGTACCACTTGAAGCTATTCAGGATGTGCAAATTTTGTTAGCTCCATACGAAGTTACCCAGGGCGGTTTTACAGGTGGTGGTATAAACGCCGTAACAAGAGGCGGTACCAATACTGTTCACGGATCGGCATATACGTATTTAACTAACCAAAATGCAGTTGGTAAAAATGTTATAAATGGTGCAAAGTATCCAACGTTCAGCCAAAAGACGTTTGGCGCCAGTTTAGGCGCTCCTATAATAAAAAACAAATTGTTCTTTTTTGGTGTGTTTGAGCGTTTTGATAATACTTCGCCATTAGCTTTTGATCCTTCAGATCCATCTTCAGGTTCAAAATTTGATGTTAACGTGTTGAAAAGCATGCGCGACTTCCTGATCAGTAAATATAATTATGATCCTGGAACTTACACCGCTATCAACAAAGAACAATATTCTACTTCGGCTTTTGCCCGTATTGACTGGAACATAAGTGATAAACACAAACTGACTGTTCGCCATAGCTATGTTGATGGTAGCAACTACATCATCAGCCGCAGTCCAACATCTATCACATTCTCTGACGGTGGTTACTACTTCAAGTCGCGTACAAACTCAACCGTGCTTGAGCTAAATAGTTCATTTTCATCAAACTCTTCTAACGTATTGCGTTTAACCTACAACGCCATCCGCGAGAAACGTACAACGTCTCCGTTCCCTAACGTATCTATCACCCAAAGCGGATTGTCTTACGCTTTTGGCGCCGAGTTCTCTTCATCTGCCAACTCGCTTGATCAGGACAATTTAACACTGACGGATAACTTCACGCTTTATAAAGGTAATCACACCATAACTCTCGGTACAGATAACTCGTTATTCAACAACAGTAACGTGTTTATGCAAGCTTATAACGGTGCATACACTTATAACCGCACAACAACTGGTGCAGATAATATTGCCGCATTTCAAAATAATGACATTGCTCCAAGTGCTTACACTTTAAACTATGTGCCTAACAATGTAGGTCAGAAATTTCCTGCACAAATGCATATGGCGCAATTAAGCGTTTATGGACAGGATGTATGGTCGGTAAAACCAAATTTTAAATTAACATATGGTTTGCGTTTAGATCTGCCGGTTTATTTTAATAAACCTATTGAAAACGGTCCGTTTAATGCTGACCCATCTTTCGGAGGTAGAAAAAACAACCAAACAGCAAAAACACAAATATTATTTTCACCAAGAGTTGGCTTCAACTGGGATGTTAATGATGATGCCCAAACGCTGGTTAGAGGTGGTGCCGGTTTATTTACGGGCCGTATACCTTTGGTTTGGATTTCTAACTCATACGGCACTAACGGTATTGCTACCATACGTTACACAACAGTTCCTTCTACACTGCGTTTCAATTATGATCCTAACGCTGTGCTTACCGGCGCTTACGTTCCTACCGGCAATACTCCTCCGGCCACAGAAGTTGACGTAACCAACCGTAATTTTAAAGTTCCACAAACGTTGCGTTCTAACTTAGCTGTTGATCAAAAATTGCCTTTCTGGGGCTTAGTTGGAACTTTAGAGGGTGTTTATACCAAAATCATAAATAACATCAACTATCAAGAGTTAAATGTTGGGCCTCAAGTGGGTACAGTTACTATAGGTAGCAGCACCCGCCCATGGTATAATTTTGTTCGCCCTAATACCAAATTTACAAACGTACTTGAGCTTACAAATACCAGCGCAGGATATGCATATAACCTAACTGCTCAAATCACTAAACCTTACAGCAATGGCTGGACAGGATCACTTGCCTATACTTTTGGCGAATCTTTTTCATTGACAGATGGTACAAGTTCTGTAGCGTATTCTAACTGGAAGTTCAACCCCAATGTTAATGGGTTGAATAACCTTGACGTAGCACGTTCAAATTTTGATGCCGGATCGCGCGTAGTAGGTTATGTGTCTAAAACCTTTACCTATGCCAATAAGCGCCTGGCTACAACTGTAGGTTTGGTTTACTCAGGCTATTCAGGTCAGGCATACTCTTATACCTACTCAAAAAACGTTACTGGTGATGATGTTACCGGCCGTAACGCTAACAACAATACAGGTTTAATTTATGTTCCGTCTGATGCGGAGTTGAATGACGCTAATGGTTATACCAAATATACCCTTGTTAACCTTACCGCTACAAGTGGAGGCGTAACAACTATTACCCGTACAGCCGCTCAACAATGGTCTGACTTGAAAGATTTTATCAACAGCGAAAGTGCTTTGATGAAAAACAAAGGCAAGGTTATACCACGTAACGGTGCTAGGATGCCATGGGAAAATCACTTCGATCTTCACGTTGCACAAGACTTCTTTGTTTACAAACAACACAAACTTAGTGTTGCAGTTGATATACTTAACGTTGGTAATTTATTATCAAAGGAGTGGGGAAGAAGCTACGGTGTAGCTAATCAAAATATTGCTTTGTTTACTGTAGTTAGCCAATCAACTACGCCTACTTTTACATTTGATAAAACAAGGTTGAATACAGTTGACGGTAATGTAAGGCCATATTTTATCAATGATTTTACTTCTCGCTGGAGAGGTCAATTAAGTGTACGTTATAGCTTCTAAGCTTAAACCACTACATAACAAAACCCCTGTCAATTAATCTCGACAGGGGTTTTTTATTGGGATTGGAATAATAGTATAAATATCTTATTTACAACATGTTGTCTCTATAAACGTGAAGATAGTATTATAAAATGTGAAGATATTGGTGTTGCAAAGTGTTGCACGTTTAAACATTTAATATCTGTAAGATATTATTAATCAGATTTTTATAAAAAATGGCGTTGCAAGTGTTGCAAAGTGTTGTATATATTTCTGCAACACCACCTTTAACGGTTAATAAATAGGTGTAACCTTAGTTATATACAAACTCGCCAAACTCTGATGTAACCGTTACCTGCTTTTTATCAGCAGCCTCAACACGACCGATGATCTGCGCGTCAATACCAAAGCTTTTTGATATGGCAATAAGCTCATCAGCAATATTAGCCGAAACGTAGAGCTCCATACGGTGGCCCATATTGAAAACCTTGTACATTTCCTGCCAGCTGGTTTTTGATTCTTCCTGTATCAGTTTAAACAATGGAGGAATAGGAAAGAGGTTATCTTTTACAATATGCAGTCCTTCAACAAAATGAAGTACCTTGGTTTGGGCCCCCCCGCTGCAATGCACCATGCCATGTATCTGGCTGCGGTATCCGTCAAGTATTTGTTTTATAACCGGCGCATAAGTGCGGGTAGGGGATAAAACCAGCTTACCCGCTGTAACGCTTTTCCCGTTACCAATGTCTATCAGGTCTGTAAGTTGTTTACTGCCCGAGAAGATCAGATCGTTAGGCACTGCCGGGTCATAGGCTTCTGGGTATTTGTTGGCGATGCTTTTATTAAACACGTCATGCCGGGCAGAGGTTAGGCCGTTCGAGCCCATACCACCGTTATATTCTTTTTCGTAGTCGGCTTGTCCGTATGATGCCAGTCCAACAATAACATCGCCCGCATGAATGGTGTGGTTACTCACAACTTCGCTGCGTTTCATGCGGCAGGTTACTGTCGAATCTACTATAATAGTACGCACCAGGTCGCCCACATCTGCGGTCTCGCCACCGGTTGAGTAAATGCCAATGCCGGCATCACGCAGTTCGGTGAGTATTTCTTCTGTGCCGTTAATTATGGCGGCTATAATCTCACCCGGAATCAGGTTTTTATTTCTGCCGATGGTAGACGACAGTAAGATATTATCAATAGCGCCAACGCAAAGCAAATCGTCAAGGTTCATTATGATCGCATCCTGCGCAATGCCTCGCCAAACAGAAATATCGCCGGTTTCGCGCCAGTAGGTGTAGGCCAATGATGATTTTGTGCCGGCACCGTCGGCGTGCATAATGTTGCAAAACTGCTCGTCGCCGGTTAAAATATCCGGAACTATTTTGCAAAACGCCTGCGGAAAAAGGCCCTTATCAATGTTTTTTATAGCGTTGTGTACATCATCCTTTGAGGCCGAGACGCCCCTTTGATCGTATCTTTGCGAAGAAGTCATGGGCAAATATAATGCTTAAAAGTAGTTTGCACAGGCAAAAATACTTAGTTTTGCAATTCCTATGGTTCTTCCCGTCATTGTTAAAAAAAGCAGCGCTATTGTTCGTGCCCGCCTCAAGGCGTCGTATGATAGAATAAACAATAAACAGCTTCAACGAAACTTATTGCAAGCCGTACCATTTTGGATAGCATCGGGCATAACCGGTTTGATAGCTGTTTTATACGCGCGATTATTTTCATTAGCCGAGGGTGTTACGCATTATATTTTTACGCACAATGTATGGATGATATTTATCGTAACGCCGTTATGCTTTGTTGTTTCCTGGTGGGTGGTTAAAAAATACGCCCCATATGCGCGGGGAAGCGGTATACCGCAGGTGTCGGCCGCTCTCGAAATAACTAACCCAACAAATGAAAAACTGGTTGACAAGCTGTTAAGCATTCGGGTAATTATTGTCAAACTTTTTTCGAGCCTGGTAATGGCTATGGGTGGCGGAGCAATAGGCCGTGAAGGGCCAACCATACAAATAGCCGCATCAGTATTTAGAAAAATAAATGACGTTTTACCTGCCTGGTGGCCCAAAATTGCCAAAAGTAACGTAATAGTAGCAGGGGCTGCGGCTGGTTTAGCTGCAGCGTTTAATACACCGCTTGGGGGTATCGTTTTTGCCATCGAAGAACTCACCAAAACGCACTTCAGTCACTTTAAAACCGCTATATTTTCGTCGGTAATTATTGCCGGTTTAACTGCTCAGGGAATGATCGGCCCATACCTCTATCTGGGTTACCCTAAAATAGCAGGCGTGTCGGCCTTTTTATTTGTAGACGTTATTTTAGTAGCCTTGCTTGCCGGCTTTAGCGGAAGTTTGATGGGGAAAATAATACTAAGCGTATTTAACTGGAAAAAACGACTAAAGTTTAATTACCAACTGGCATTATACGCCGTTGTATGTGCCGTAATTTTGGCAGGTCTTGCTTTTTTTATTGATGCGGGCACAATGGGATCGGGTAAAGATCTTATGGAGCGCACTTTGTTTCACAGCGACAAACACGTTGAGTGGTATACACCGTTGCTTCGCATTGTAGGTCCTATTTTGTCATTCACCTCAGGTGGAGCAGGCGGGGTTTTTGCACCTGCCCTGAGCGCGGGTGCAGGAATCGGTGCAATGGTATCGGGTTGGTTTAGTTTAGGCGAGACCAATACCAACTTGCTCGTACTTGCAGGCATGGTTGGCTTTCTTACCGGGGTAACACGCTCACCTTTTACATCGGCCATCCTGGTACTTGAAATGACGGACAGGCACAATGTGATCTTCCATTTAATATTGGCAGGTATGATAGCGAGCCTGGCTGCATTGCTGGTTGATAAACATTCCTTTTATGATCATATGAAGAACCAGTATATCCGTGATCTGGCTGAAGAAAACGATCTGTTGAAGGATAAAGGAGACGTTGAGAAAGCACCGGCTACATCATAGCTTAAACTAAAAACATTCTATATAAAAAAAGCGACCAAACAGATCGCTTTTCCTTATTTAAATTGTTTATGTTATCTAACAAATAACAACTCCCTAAATTTTGGAAGCGGCCATATTCCATCATCCACTATCTGCTCCAGTTTGTCGACATGGTAACGGATAGGCTGGAAAAAGCTTTTTACTTTTTCATCATAAGCGATGGCCTTTTCACGCGCATCTTCAATTTTGTTCGCTTTTTTGCGCTCCTCAACCATTTGTTCCACATTTGATTTGATGAAATTAACATGGTCGGCAATTTGCTTAATTATGCTAAGCTGCACCTGGTAAGTTGAAGCGTCAAGCCCCAGATCTTTAAGACCGCAGGCATTTTCCACCAGTTTTGTTTGGTAGGTTAAAGCTGCCGGGATAATGATATTAACTACCATGTCGCCTATAACGCGGGCCTCTATTTGTAATTTTTTGTAGAAGCTCTCCAGTAATATTTCGTGCCGTGCATGCGCCTCGCGGCGAGTAAATACGGCGGTTTCGGCAAATAATAATTCCGATTTTTCAGTAACCATGGCATCAAGTGCCTTAGGAGTGGTCCGGATATTAGCTAAACCACGGGCTTCTGCCTCTTTTTCCCACTCGTCGCTGTAACCATTACCTTCAAACCTGATGGCTTTAGACTCTTTGATGTATTTTTTGATCACCATTAATAAGGCTACATCTTTTTTCTCGCCCTTCTTTAATAGCTTATCTACATCATGCTTAAATTTCTTCAGCTGATCAGCCACTATCATGTTCAGCACCGTCATGGGGCTGGCTGAGTTAGCAGATGAACCTACGGCACGCAGCTCAAACTTATTACCGGTAAATGCAAAAGGCGAGGTGCGGTTACGGTCTGTATTATCCTTTAATATTTGTGGTATTTTAGGAATACCTTGCCATAACATGGCATCGTCTTTTATTTTTTTGCTGATGCGCGATGTTTCGATCTCGTCAAGCAGATCGCTCAGTTGTGTACCTAAGAATATAGAGATAATAGCCGGAGGCGCTTCGTTGGCACCCAGGCGGTGATCGTTATTAACCGAGGCAATCGAAGCGCGCAACAGATCAGCATGCTCATACACCGCTTTTATTGTATTAACAAAAAAGGTCAGGAACATCAGGTTGTTTTTCGGCGTTTTACCGGGCGATAACAGGTTTTTACCTGTGTTGGTTATCATTGACCAGTTGTTGTGCTTGCCCGATCCGTTTATGCCCTCGTAAGGTTTTTCATGCAAAAGGACCTGGAAGTTGTGTTTTTTGGCCACGCGATCCATAATGTCCATTAACAACTGATTATGGTCAATGGCCAGGTTTATCTCTTCATATATCGGCGCGCACTCAAATTGTGATGGCGCTACTTCGTTATGGCGTGTTTTTAACGGAATACCTAATAATAAGGCCTCGGTTTCCATATCCTGCATAAAGGCGTATGCCCTGCTTGGTATTGAACCAAAGTAATGGTCTTCTAACTGCTGGTTTTTTGCAGACATATGTCCAAACAATGTGCGGCCGGTTAAATAAAGATCCGGCCTTGCATTAAACAGCGCGCTGTCAACCAAAAAATACTCCTGTTCTATACCTAATGAGGCGTTAACCTTTTCAACGCTTTTATCAAAATAGTGGCATACATCAACAGCAGCTTTGTCAAGGGCATTTACGGCCTTTAACAAGGGTACCTTATAATCAAGTGCCTCACCTGTGTACGATACAAAAACGGTGGGTATACATAATGTACGTGCCATTAAAAAAGCGGGAGAGGAAGGATCCCATGCTGTATATCCGCGTGCTTCAAAAGTATTCCTTATACCGCCGCTCGGAAAGCTTGATGCATCCGGCTCTTGCTGGGCAAGCGCATCGCCAGAGAACACCTCAATAGCGCCACCATCAGAAGTGGGCTCAAAAAAGGCGTCGTGCTTCTCGGCGGTAGTGCCTGTAAGCGGCTGAAACCAATGCGTATAGTGGGTAGCACCTTTGCCAATCGCCCATGATTTCATGGCAGTAGCTACATGCTCAGCCATATCACGCTGTATAGGTTCACCCTTTTCAATTGCTGTAATAATACTTTGGTAAGCGTCTTTTGACAGAAAATCTTTCATTTTCTGCATATCAAAAACATTGGCGCCGTAGTAGTCGGATATCTTTTGAGAAGGAACTTTTACATCAGGCGTTGTTCTGGTAAGCACAGCTTCCAGGGCATGAAATCTAATATTGGGCATAACTTGCTTTTATGATTGGTTTTTAAATCAAAATTAGAATTATCATTTAAAATTTCGCCTAAATTTTTAAGTAATAAATTTTTAAGTAGCAAATAACAATCAATAGTTAAATAAGCATGTCGTTTTGATGCTTTTTATTTAGTTGTAGGTAGTTGTTTATTCAAAACCTACATCTTATGCGTAAAAGGTTCAAAAAAACAATAAATTTATTTCTTTTGAGAAGATTGTTATCAGTTTATCGCATTATTATTCAAATTAATTGCATTAAATAGTAACATTAGTATTAGAAAATTGGCATTTTATTATAAATCACCAGTAATATTTATATAATTTTTAATTTTTTTCATGTTTTTCTTGTTTTTAACAAAATACATGTCTACTTTTATGAAAATTATAACAAACTAATATTTTAAATGGGAATTATTTAAAAAATATAAGCGAAATTTTAAATAAAGTCATTTTAAACAGTTGGTTTTAAGTCTTAAAGTTTACTTAAACATAAAAAATAACTATTTATTAAAGATCAAATCAATTAATTATCATCAAACACTTATCAAATTAATCAACATGAAAAAAATCTTACTTTTATCATTGATCGCTTTAGGAACACTTACGGTAAAAGCCGCTACTATCGGCACTTCAAGTAGGTTGACTATGGTTGCCGATACAGGCGACACCCCTCTTACTATTTCTGGTTCGGTTGACGCGTACTACAAGTACGATTTTGCTAAATCAAGCCAGATCGGAACAAGTTTTGCCAGCGACCACAATTCATTCTCGATCGGTATGGTCGACATCGCCTTGAAGAAAACTACCGGCAAAACATCTTTCGTAGGTGAGGTTTCATTCGGTCCCCGCGGACAGCAACAGTCTTTATTGCCTGGTGCTGCAGGAGATTCATACCACATACAAAACTTGTATGTAAACTTTGCAGCTACAGACGCGCTTACCTTTACCATGGGTTACATGGGTACATTTATAGGTTACGAGGTAATTAGCCCTGTTGGTAACTTCAACTACTCTACTTCATACATGTTCACTAACGGTCCTTTCCAAAACGCAGGTTTAAAAGCAACCTACGCATTTTCATCAAAAGCCAGCTTAATGGTGGGTGTGTTTAATGATGGCTGGAATGTTTATACCTCTGGCGGTAGAATAGACAATTTAGGCGCCCAGTTATTTGTGTCTCCGGTTGATGGCTGGAATGCATACCTGAATGTTATTACAGGCAACTCAGCAGGAACTGAATTTGACTTGACCACTTCTTACCAAATAACTGATGCATTTAAATTAGGTTTAAACGCCGCTGATTACACTGCGCCAAAATATATAGGTAAAGGTGGTTTCTCAGGCGTAGCTTTGTATCCTCAGCTTGCAGTTTCTTCTTCAGTAACTTTGGGTCTGCGTGGTGAGTATTTCAAAGCTAAAGCAACAGATTTCGGTTACAGCGCTATAGCTGCGGGAACATCTGTAAAAGCTTTAACTGCTACAGCTAACATTAAATCAGGTAACTTAACTATCATCCCTGAGTTCAGGTTAGACAGTGGTTCTGCTAATAGCTGGATGAACAAAAGCGGTATGCCAACTAAAAAGGCATCGCAAGCTCTGTTAGCCGTTGTTTACGCCTTCTAAATATTTGATAGGTATATAATTGTTTGCAAAGGCCGCCTCAAAAGGGTGGCTTTTGTTTTATATTTACAATATGAAAAAAATAGTATTAGCTGTAATTTGCCTCTTTTTTAAGGTTGCTACCGCATCGGCGCAGGCCGATTCGCTGGTGCTGGACGAAAATAACAAGTACATATATTACCAGGTAGTTGCGCAACCCGCATCGTCTGCCGATAGCTTACAGGCGCGGGCGATAGTTTTTGCGAAAAAAGCTTTCACTGCAAACAAGCTTAAATTTAAAGACAGCGATAAAGGCACCATACGCGCCACTGGTGGCGTATTGGTGGCAAAAAAATCTTCTGTTGCCATGCACGAGGATGCCCGTATTGATTATACCATGACCATTGAGGTGAAAGATAACAGATACCGCTATTGGTTCACTGATTTTGTGATAGTACCTTATGCACGCGACCGCTATGCTAACTTTGTGCCGGTAAGCGGTAAAAACGTCCCACTTGAAAAGGGCCTTGCCACTCTTTCAAAAAAAGACTTTGACGGATATACTGCCAAACTGCTGGCTAACCTTAAGGATATTGGCAACAGGCTAAAAACCTATATGAAAACTCCGGTTGCACCGGTTAAAAAGGAAGTGAAGAAAACGATTATACCTGCTACTAACTGGTAACGTTTGTAGCGTAGCAGGAGGGGCGCTACACCCTGCTACAAACCTGCTACAGTTGTTTTGATTTATATATTTTATTTGATTTGGAGGTTACGGTTTAGCGCTTCCATCCAAGGAGTATAATTTTCAATCTTTCCCCTAAAACGCCGCTTCCGCGCAGAATTTTGCCAAATTTTTATTTTCCAGGCCGGTTTTATGCAAATGGCCTGTTTTTCTAAGCGTCATTTCATTGCCAATATTATAACTAAATATTTAGTTGTTTGTATTAAATGACAGTAAAATGCAATTTTGTTGCAATAATACTAAAATGCAATAATGTTGCAACAAGTTGAATTTAGGATACGTTTTAATAGTAAATTAGGATACGTTAATAGTCAATCTAAATTTAAACAACATGCTTATCTCAAACTTCAATTTGTACAAGAACGAGTGGCTCGACCTTGTATTCGACAAACGTAACAAAGAGTACGGCGCCTACAACATCAGGCAACATTATGCAGAAAATTTAACACGGGCCTTGTTGATTTCTATCACAGTGGTAGTTGGCGGGGCTGTGGCACTTGGGGCTGCTATTAAGGTAGAACCGAAACTTATTGACACTTACCGGAATCTCGGAGAAGTAACTATTCCACCGCGATCTGCCCCGCCCAAAAAAGAGGAACCGGTTAAAGCGGAATTGGAAAAACCCAAAGCAGCAGAGCCGGTAAAAACCAGACAGTTTGTTAACATGGTGCCCACTGCAACTCCAACTGAAGTAGAGCCGGCAACAATTGATGAACTTGAAAAGGTAGCAGTGGGCTCAACTAATGTTGACGGACCGGCTAACGGGCCTACAAATGCTTTACCAGAAACCAGCACGAGTACCGGCCCGGGTGAAGACATAACAGAAAGTGATGAGGCTCTTCCGGTAGGTGTATTAAGCGTACTACCGGCCCCCGTTGGCGGCGATGCTGCCTGGACAAAGTTCCTGATGAAGAACCTGCACTACCCCGATCAGGCGATTGATGCGGAAAAAAGTGGCAAGGTTTGGATAAGCTTTGTAATTGAAAAGGATGGAACCTTAACAGATATAAAGGTGTTGCGTGGTCCCGGCTACGGTATGGACCAGGAAGCCCTGCGTGTGTTGAAAAAAGCACCCGCCTGGACCCCCGGCATACAACGCGGCAAACCGGTAAGGGTAGCATTTACACTGCCAATTAATTTTGCGCTAAGCGAGTAAAGCTGAAAGCTAAAAGACCAAAGCAAGAAGCTTTATGCCGGCTGCTTTGGTCTTTCTGCTTTCAGCTTTTTGCTTTATACCCAAGCTTTCTGCTTTTAGCTTTTACCTTTCAGCTTAAAATACCTACTTTTGGGCTTCCTTTCAAAACACATATAAAATTGGATACTCAGGAACTTACCACCGTTGAAACAGCCAAAGAATTAGGCTTACAAGCTCAGGAATTTGACCGCATAAAAGAAATATTAGGGCGCACACCCAACTTTACCGAACTATCTATCTTTTCGGTAATGTGGAGCGAGCACTGCTCTTATAAAAACTCTATCACCTGGCTTAAAACCCTGCCAAAAGATGGTCCGCGAATGCTGGCCAAAGCTGGCGAGGAAAATGCCGGACTTGTTGACTTAGGCGACGGCATAGGCTGTGCTTTTAAAATAGAATCGCACAATCACCCATCAGCTTTAGAGCCTTACCAGGGTGCAGCTACAGGTGTTGGTGGTATAAACCGCGACATCTTTACCATGGGCGCACGTCCCATCGCGCAGCTAAACTCGTTGCGTTTTGGCGATCTGAACCAGGAGCGTACCAAATGGCTGGTTAAGGGCGTAGTAAAAGGCATCGGCGATTATGGCAACGCCTTTGGTATTGCAACCGTTGGCGGCGAATTGTTTTTTGACGATTGCTACAATGTTAATCCGCTGGTTAACGCCATGTCTGCCGGTATTGTTAAGGCAGGCGAAACCGTTTCTGCAACATCTTACGGCGTTGGAAATCCCGTTTATATAGTGGGTTCAGCAACAGGTAAAGACGGTATACACGGCGCGGCTTTTGCGTCAAAAAATATTACTGAAGACTCAATTCACGACTTGCCTGCTGTTCAGGTGGGCGATCCTTTCCAGGAGAAATTACTATTAGAAGCTACCCTTGAGGTGATTAAAACAGGAGCTGTTGTCGGTATGCAGGATATGGGAGCTGCCGGTATTATCTGTTCTAACTCAGAAATGTCTGCCAAAGGCGAACATGGTATGAAGATCAATCTGGATGCCGTACCAACCCGCCAGCCTAACATGAAGCCATTTGAGATCTTGTTATCAGAGTCTCAGGAGCGGATGCTTATTGTGGTGCATAAAGGGCGTGAAAAAGAAGTGGAAGCCGTTTTTGATAAATGGGACCTTAACTGTGCCATTATAGGCGAGGTTACCGATACCAAACGCTTACATTATTACATGAAAGGCGAACTGGTGGCTGATGTACCTGCCGATGACCTTGTGTTAGGCGGCGGCGCGCCGGTTTATGAGCGAGAATACCGCGAACCTGATTACTATGCAGAATATCAGAAATTTAAAATTGAGGATGTCCCTCAACCTGAAAATTTAATAGATGTTGCCGAGCATTTGATCTCGCATCCGAACATTGCCTCTAAACGTTGGGTTACTGACCAGTACGACTCAATGGTAGGTGTGGCCACCATGACCACCAACCGCCCTTGCGACGCTGCTGTGGTTAACGTTATCGGAACCGACAAAGCGATTGTTTTAACGGTTGATTGTAACTCGCGCTATGTAAACGCTGATCCGCAAAAGGGTACCGCTATTGCTGTAGCCGAAGCTGCACGTAACATTACCTGCGCAGGCGGCGAGCCGGTGGCTATAACCAACTGTTTAAATTTTGGTAACCCTTACGTGCCCGAAGTTTACTGGCAGTTTGTAGGGGCTATTAAAGGTATGGGCGAAGCCTGCACCAAGTTTGAAACGCCTGTTACCGGTGGTAACGTAAGTTTCTACAATCAGTCGTCAGACGAGGGCCCGGTGTTCCCTACACCAACAATTGGTATGTTGGGGGTAATGGATGATGTGAGCAACCTGATGACAGCCGACTTTAAGCAACCGGATGATCTTGTGTATCTGATAGGCGAGTCGGTAAATGATATAGCATCGTCACAATATCTGGCGTCATATCATAGAATATTCGCTTCTCCGGCACCATATTTTGATCTGGACAAGGAGTATGCCATGCACCAGGTGATAAAGCAACTTATCCAGCATAAAATGATACAATCGGCACATGATGTTGCGGATGGAGGTTTGTTTATAACCTTGGTAGAATCATCTATGCCTAACGGGTTGGGCTTTGATATTTCAGCAGATAACAGCGTACGTAAAGATGCTTTCTTATTCGGCGAGGCGCAGGGTAGGGTAGTGGTAAGCGTTGCCCCTGCAGACCAGGAACGTTTTGTTGAAATGATGGCCACCAGCGAAGTTGAGTTTAGCTATTTAGGTACAGTGAGCAATGGTTACATGCATGTAGACGAGCAATCGTTCGGGCATATAACCGATGTCAAGCTGGTTTACGATAACGTATTGCACGCTATATTAGGAGAATGATCCCCGGGATAAACCGTATTCATCACATAGCAATTATTTGCTCAGACTATAAAAAATCCAGGCACTTTTACACAAAGGTGCTTGGATTTGTTGTTTTAAGGGAAGTTTATCGGGAGGAAAGAAAGTCATATAAACTGGATCTGCAGGTAGGCGATCAGTACCAGATAGAGCTTTTCTCTTTCCCCGATCCGCCGCCTCGTCCTTCACGACCGGAAGCCGCAGGACTGCGGCACCTGGCTTTTGAAGTGGATAATTTAGAAGAGGCGATAGGGACGTTGGAGAGCCATAACGTGTCGGTTGAGCCTATCCGCGTGGATGAATTTACCGGCAAACGCTTTACTTTTTTTGCTGACCCCGACGGCTTGCCTATTGAGTTTTACGAGCGATAGTTCGCCGGTTATATAAGCTGAAGCAATTACGCTATATTGTGATTTGGTAGGTGAGAGAAGTTAGAAAGAGCAATTGTCATTTCGAGTGATAACGAGAAATCTATAAACGTTTGAGCCTCAGGACGGGCTCGTGAATAGATCTCTCACTGCGTTCGAGATGACAACGGCAATGATAAATTGCTGCAAAGAAACCGGGTAAAAAGCATGTCATGCTGTCATATATAAAAAAATAAACAATTAATAATCAGATATATAAATCATTGAATATAAATAATTACATAATATCAAGTTGCTGCATTGTAAACAACACAGTCCAAAAGAATGGTGGCCTTGTTTTCAAGCATGACGCCGCTACACCTCCTGATTTTCTGCTGTCGGTATACCAGAATTTTCAGCTGAGTTATCCCAAGTTTTATAAAATGGATGTGCTGAGTAAGCTGGGTTGGTTGGCGAGCGAAGTGTTGTTGATGGATAGTTTTTACAAGGAAGCCTACAGCCCTTACGAAGTAGGAATTGTATTGGCTAATGCTAACTCAAGTCTGGATAGTGACCTTAGGTACATGAAGAGCGTTGCCGATATCGCAAGTCCGGCTTTATTTGTTTACACACTGCCCAACATTATGATAGCCGAGATCAGCATCCGCAATAACTTTAAAGGCGAAGGGGCTTTTTTCATCTCCGAAAAATTCGATGCAGGTTTTATAGAGACCTATGTAAATAACCTTTTCAGCAACAATAATATAAAATGTTGCATTTGCGGTTGGGTAGATGTTTTGGGTGATGATTATAAAGCCGTGTTGTTTTTGGTTGAAAAAGAACAACGGGAAAACGCCATGCTGTTTTCAAAAAGCAATATGGATAGTATATTTGGTGGCGATAAGTAACAGCATGGGTTCATCAGTATATATAGCAGGGGTAGGCGTAATTTCGGCCATTGGTAATAACGTTGCCGAGAACCTGGCAGCGTTTGAAAAGGAAAGGGCGGGAATAGGTGAGATAACCCACATGAATACAAGGCATAAAGGCGAGTTACCTGTAGCTGAAGTGAAACTGGATAACGAGGAACTGGCAAGCCTTGCCGGCATGTCTGCAGAGACCAGTAGAACCAAACTGCTAAGTGTGGTGGCCGCCCGCGAAGCGTTGCGCGATTCGGGAGTTGAAAATATTCCCGGCCTGCGCACGGGTTTTGTATCTGCTAATACCGTCGGCGGTATGGATAAAAGCGAAGACTTTTTTGTAGAGTTTTTGAAGGATAACAGCAAGGGCAAACTCCGTCGCATTTTTGATCATGAGTGCGGCAGCGTAACCGAAGTAGTTGCAGGTCAGCTGGGAATAAAGGATCATATCTCTACCATCAGTACAGCCTGTTCATCATCTGCCAATGCCGTTTTTTACGGTGCCCGCCTAATTAAAAATGATATACTGGACGTTGTGGTAGCGGGTGGTGCAGATGCGCTTACCAAATTTACCCTGAACGGCTTTAACACGCTGATGATATTAGACAAGAACTTTTGCAAACCGTTTGATGATAACCGCCAGGGCCTGAATTTAGGCGAAGGCGCGGGTTATGTGGTGCTGGTATCAGATAAAGTGGCAGCGCAGTTAAATAAGCCTATGTATTGTACGCTAAGCGGTTATAATAACAGTAACGACGCTTACCATCAAACAGCGTCATCACCTGAGGGTACAGGCTCTTTTATGGCCATGCAGGGCGCTTTGAACAAAGCCGGACTACGGGCATCAGACATAGATTATGTTAACTTACACGGCACCGGAACGCCCAATAATGACAGCGCAGAAGGCACAGCTGTAAAGCGTTTATTTGGCGATAGCTATCCGGCCATGAGCTCTACTAAGTCTTTTACCGGGCATACGCTCGGCGCAAGTGGTGGTATTGAGGCTGTGTATGCTGTGTTGGCTATAAAGCACGGGCTGATCTACCCTAATCTTCGTTTTGAAACGCCTATGCAAGACCTTGATATTGTGCCGCAAATACATTTGTCAAAAGACAAAAAAATACAAAATGTGTTATCCAACTCATTTGGTTTTGGCGGCAATTGTACATCGTTAATTTTCTCGGCCTGCTGATATGAGTATCTACATCCGTGCCGCAGCAAGCGTATCTGCACAAAATACTTTAGGTAAGACCGGGTTTTTAACTGAACCCGTTACTTATAACGAAACACGACTGCCGGCTATTGAGCCCGACTATAAAAAGTACATCGACCCCAAATTAATAAGGCGAATGAGCCATGTTATAAAAATGGGTGTAGCCGCCGCGCAGGAGTGTTTGAATAATGGCGGGGTTGAAATGCCTGGCGCTATAGTTACAGGTACGGCCTTTGGCTGCCTGGAAGATACCTATACTTTTTTAGGGCGGATAATTGAGATGGAAGAGGAGATGCTTCCACCGACGGCATTTATCCAATCAACACACAATACGGTAGGCGCGCAGGTGGCCCTCATGCTGAAATGCCATGCCTACAACAATACCTTTGTGCATAAAGGAGTGTCATTTGAGAATGCTTTGTTAGATGGCATGTTGTTGTTGAAAGAAGGGGATGCGGATAATGTATTGGTGGGGGGTATTGATGAAATGACGGATGCCAGCTTTACGGTATTAACCCGATTGGGTTTATATAAGCGACAACCAATAACTAATCTTGAATTGTATAAATCCGCTTCAGCGGGCACCATAGGAGGGGAGGGTGCTTCGTTTGTGTTGCTGACGGATAAAACCTCATCAGAAAATATGGCCCAGTTAAAGGCCTTAAAAACGGTGTTTAAGCCTGCAGAGCCGATAAGCGAGATCATTGCCGCATTTTTAGCTAAAGAGGGTTTAAGCGCTGCCGATATTGATGTTGTGATAACCGGTGAAAACGGCGATACCCGCAACGATACGGTGTATGATTTTTTACCCGCTTTATTTGGCAATAGCACAATTGCTAACTATAAGCACCTGTGCGGCGAATATCCAACTTCATCGGCATTTGGCCTTTGGTTCGCAGCTAATGTTGTGGCGGAGGGTAACGTTCCGGCTGTTGCTATTCAGAAATCTCCGGCTACCAACAAAAAGCCTGAAAAGGTGCTGTTTTACAATCATTATCAAAATGTCTATCATTCATTAATATTGCTTTCAGCCTGTTAAATGGTACAACCTGTCTTTAAAATATTATCTACAGAAAGGAGCGAAGGCAGTATAACTACATTATTGGCCGTTGATGCTGAGAGCGGGATATTTAAAGGCCATTTTCCTGAACAACCGGTTGTGCCGGGGGCCTGCATGCTGCAAACCGTAAAAGAGATTTTGCAAGATGCTGTTAATGCTCCACTTAAACTGGTTAAGGCTGATAATATCAAATTCCTTAATATGATAACCCCGGATACACCAGATCTGACCATGACGATCACTTATCAATTGCTTGATGATGAAATTAAGATCAGCGCCGGATTGATAAGTGAGCTCACTGTTTTTATGAAATTGCAGGCGACGTTTACCGGGCGATAAAAGCGTTTCACGATGAAACACTTTTATCTATTTTTGTAACTGTACTGATATACAGCTATTTGCAAGAGTTTTACAGCTAAATTTCCTGACGAATAAGTAGTTTCATTTTGTTTCACCTGAAAAATTAAACTGCTAAAATTCAACTACTTACCAAGAAAAGTGTTTCACTTGTTTCATACCGTTTCATATTCACGTGAAACGAAACACTATGCAAATTACCTATTTTTTGCCGTGCTCCAGGATATAGTCGGCCATGGTGTTAATGTCAACTAATGCCTTGCGGCCCTCTTTAGGGTCGTTAATGCTGATGCCGTATTCCTTTTTAAGCAGCACAATCAATTCAAGCGAATCGATCGAGTCCAAACCTAAACCATCACCAAACAAAGGTTCATCGTCTTTTATATCAGCAGGGGTAAGGTCTGTTAAGTTTAAAAACTGTATAATTTGTGTTTTTAGTTGCTCTTTTAATGCTGCTTTTTCCATCCCGCAATTATATTAAATTTTTTCTTTTCAGGCCGACGTAAGTTAACAACTGAAAGGCCCCGGTAATAAGTAATATGGATAGGATATTGTTTAGAATATCTTTTAATTGTGCGCCTTCTAAAAACAAGTTGTAATAAGCCTCTAAACACCAGTGCATTGGCGAGAAGCTGGCCAGCGTTTTTGCCAAACCCTGCATGGCAAAGCTGGGCACCATAAGGCCGCCTATACAGGCCAGTATAACAATTGATATGGCACCAAATCCGTTTGATTGTTCGTGCGTTGAGGCAAAAACACCAACACAAATGGCATAGCTAACCGCGCACCAGCCGCAAACAACCGTCACCACAAAAGTTCCGAATATATCATTAGGAATATTAAGTGCAGGCAAGCCAATTACAGGGAACAGCCAGATTCCCATTGAGAAAATTACAGCCGCCTGCAACAGGGTTACCACCAGGTAAGTTAATTGCTTGGATATTATACCCACAGCGTAATTGGTAGGCAGTGTTTTTAAGCGGATAAAACTGCCGCTCACTTTCTCCCTCACAACACTACCCCCTAATGACATGATAACAAAGAACATGGCAAATATGGTCCAGGCGGGTACATTATGCTGGGCGGCGTTGGGCGTATTATGGGTGCCGTCCTTTGATGCGGCAATCATATTGATCCTCGTATCCGCGCTTAACATTTCTTTTTCAAGCGCCTCGGGCATTTCTTTCTCATTGGTGTTGTAATACAGGGTGCGCAAGGTTTGGCGGCTTTCTACCAACTGCATTGCGCTTTGTATGGCGCCTTGTATAGAGAACCGCAACGATTGCTGTAAAACAGGATTATAATAAACCGAAAAAGCGTCAATAGTAGGGGTAGGTGTGCTTAAACTGTCCGAGCTGCCGTTAAATTCGGCCATAGCTTTATCAGCAGAGCTTGCTGCCTTGGCCAAAACCTGTTGTGAATAGTTGTTCGGAATGATGATGCCCAACATGGCATCGGTCTTGTCCATGTAGTGCGTCAGGCTATCGGCATTGCTGCCTTTAAGTGTTAGAACCTTAAATAAACCTATTTTGTCGATGTCTTTAATGAGCTGCCCGCCCGATTTGCCGGTATCAAGGTTAAAAACCACCGCAGGGATCTTGTTTTTATTAACCAGCTGAAAGGTGCTGTTTTGAATACTGGTAACTACAACCACCAAAACAATGGGCATTAAAAACATCAGGGCAATACCAATTCTATCGCGAAGCAATATCCTTACGTCTTTCTTTATGGTTATCCAGAGTTTAAACATTAGTCGCGCAGGGCTTTGCCGGTTAAGTTAATAAATAATTCTTCCAGCGTTTCGTGCCGATGCTGCAGCAGCACGGTTTCAATATCGCCCTCGGCAATGATCTTCCCTGCATCAATAAAAGCAATGTGTTTACAAAGATCTTCAGCTTCGCTCAGTTGGTGCGACGTGTATATAAGTGTAGTACCGTTGTTATTCAACATTTGCAGGTAGTCCATAATGGCGTGCCGCGTATGCACATCTACACCCACTGTTGGTTCATCCAAAAAAATGATCTCCGGACTGTGGATCACGCCAATGGCCAGATTAACCCTTCTCTTCATCCCCCCGGAAAATTTATCGACAGCTTTATTGCGAACATCTTCGAGCCCGAGAATATTCAAAAGCTCATCGGTACGCTGAGCTATCTGCGCTTTATTTAAACCCGCCCAGGCACCAAAAAATTCCAGGTTTTCGGCAGGAGAAAGTTCATGATAAAAAGAAAAATCCTGTGGTACAAAGCCGAATAAGCGATTAGCTGCTTTATCGGAAGTGTTTACATCTTTGCCCGATAACCTTACACTGCCCGTGTCGGCTTTGAGTACGCCGGTCATCAGGTTCATTAGCGTGGTTTTGCCGGCACCGTTTGGTCCAAATAATCCAAAGCGTTCGCCTTTGGCAACTTGCAGGTTAAGTCCCGAAAATGATACGTAGTCGTTTCCCGGATACCTGAACCCAAGATTTTCAATACTTACCGCCCAATCGCTCAATGCCATTTTATATTTATTAGCGCCGTAAACGCTTTTTTCTCAATTTCGGCAACTTCTAACAGGTAATCGCCCATTGTATTAAAATCAGCCTGACTGCCTAAACGGCCCTTGTAAATACCCGCCGCGTGAACAGCTGCGGTGCGCCAAAGATCACCACTCTCGGTAAAAGTCTGCGCTATTTCCAACAATTCATCCTGTTTTGTATAAGGATGAGCCTCCTGCAAAAATGCCCCGTAAATATAACGAAAACCACCGCCGCCTGTTCCTATTTCTTCCTGCATTCGTACTAACTGGGCTAAATATAGTCCGGCTTCTTTAGGGCCTAAATTATCTCGCCATTTTTTTATGCGTTTCCCGGTAAATCTTATTCCGTTAATGCCTGTAATCGGCCCAGGCATCAGCATATTGCGTGCATTTTTTTTTATTCCGCTGATGATGCCGCGCTTTATCTGTTCATCAGTAACCGGTTTCTGTTCTTTGGGATAATATAACTGGCCTTTGGGTGCCAACGCTCCCTTAGCAAAACGCACGCGCTCCAACTCGTATGGCGACAGAATATTGGTGCCTTCCATTACCGGATCGCTTACCTGGTAATTGCCATCCTCGGTACCAAAAACAATAATGTTGTGAGCATTAAAATGAAAGCGGTACTCTTTGGGAAAATAGGGAAGATAATAAACACCTACCTGACAACCCACAGGGTGGCCCTCGGCCAGGCGCTCACTTAAAAACTTTTCGGCAGCTTCTTTTGAATAGAATTTCTTGCGCACAACCGGGATATCCAGCGCCTTGCAGGTGCGATTAAATATTAAGCCGGGCAAAGTGCGGAACGCTATTACCGGCCCATTATTGATCTTAAAAAAAGGTATATAAACAAAAAACAGGCCTGCACCTATACCAAAGGCCAATGGTTCAGTTATTTGCTGAACGCCGGCATGCCTTAATAAACTGGTAGTAACGCCGTTTTCACAATGCGCGGCTTGTATGTGGTTAAAGTCAAGCGTCATTAAAATTCATGTTTTGCAGATCGTCAACGCTTACATTAAATACTTCTGCATATTTCTGCAGCCTTTTGTCGGATAGACTTTTAAATACCTCAGGCTTTAAATGTCTTTTTACCTGCCATTGCCAAAAGCCGGTGTATTCAGCCAACAACTTTATATCCATTAGCCCTTTCTCCATAAAAAACAGCAACGGACTTGCCTCTTCATTTAATACTTTCTGTCTGGCGGTCTTAACGCGGTCTTCAATCTCTTCCCATGCTTTGTCAAGCGCGGTTATTTTAACATCCCAGCCGTTGCTTAATTGTGTGGTGTATTTGCCTTTTTCGTCCGTAGCATAGCAAACTTCTTTGGTTATTTTACCCAAAGCGCTCATATCCTGCGGAACTTCTTCTTTTTTCATTAGCGTTTTTTTTGCTGAAACAAGTTCAGCATAACAGGGATAAACCGGCTACACCACAGTCAGCATCGCGTACATGTACGAAAAGCGCGAGCTTTCCGGCACCAGCAACAATATTTTTTCGCCTTTTTTTAGTTTATCGCTGTGGAACAGTTCATCTATCATTAAATAAACAGATGCAGCACCAACATTCCCTACAGTATATAGGTTAATAAACCACTTTTCATAAGGGATACCCCCACCGTATATTTCCACCAGGTCATAGATCTTACTCTTAAAAAAGTTGCTGGATATATGCGGTAAAAACCAATCAATGTCTTTAACACTTAGCCCCCTGCGGTCAAATATTTCCTTTATTTTTTTGCCGCCCAGTGGAACTATGTTGTCGCTTAGTAAATTTATGTCTTGTTTAATACTGAAAATGGATTTGTTCATCACCTCTTCAGGTGTAAAATCCATAAATCCTTTTAAAGTGCCATCCCCTTGTTTATCGGCACCCATGTACATGCATGCCTCCATCTCGTTAGCGTATGAAACACCTTCTATCCAGTCTATGTGCAGGCTTATACCTTCTTTATTAGGCTCATCGGTAAGTAAAAAAGCGGAGGCACCATCAGATAACATCCAACGTAAAAACTCTTTCTGAAAAGCGATGAATGGATTAGCGGTTAGTTCTTTCAATTTTTGAGCCTCCTCCTCAAAAACATCAGCTACCAGTAAGCCCGAAAAACGCTCGGACCCGGTAGCTATGGCCTGCTTAACCTCGCCGGTTTTAACGGCCATGTAAGCATATTTAAGGGAGTGCATACCTGCGCAGCACACACCTGACGGAGACACTACTTCTATCGCGCCTATTTCGGGCAGCCAGCCGTGGGTCATCACGCCATGCGATGGCATCATTTGATCGGGTGACGATGTTCCGCAGGACAATAATTCAATCTCCTTTATTTTTTCAGGATTATCTTTAAAAAGTTCCTTTACAGCCAGCGCAGTCATTTGCGCGTTGGTATGGGTTGATTTGCCACCCTTCTCTAAAGCGTAATAGCGGTTAGTTATAGCGTTATTACGTAAAACGATGCTCTTTGATTTGGACGGCTTGCCGTTGATGTAGCCAAGGTATTGCTCCATCTCATCATTGGCAACCGGGTCATTAGGTAAAAACTTAGAGGTATCTGTAATATAAACGGGCATGCCTGTTTGTTAGTTTAAATTTAAAAAATGTTGTTTCCGGGCCCTGATGCGTTTGGGCGAGGTAAACCTGAATAGTATCCCATCAAGCATAATTAAAATAGGGGCACCTACAAAAAAAGCGATTAACAGGTAATATTTATAGGCTCTTATCCATGGTAGCTTGTTTTTTCTTTTGGAAATAAAATTAGCCCAAACCTTGAATATTTTACCTGCCGCTCCTTCAATCACCATCAGGTTATAATTTAACACTACGGCTTTTTGCGCATCCAGCTTAGCTTGCAAATCATCCCAATTATCAGTGTTTAAATGTTCAATTACACTTTGCCCAAATACACGGGTATTTTTAATGTCCGCTTCTGCAACACCCGGAAGCGGGAAAATGTTTAGCAAACGGTCTTTTTTTCCTTTAAGCATCCAGTGAAATATGGTAACAAAGCTAACAGGATTGGGATGCTTGTCCACCAATGCTATATTGCCAACCAGCCTGGCGCCGCTTTCTCTTATCAGTTTTTTTACCCTTACAAACGCATTCAGCCACATGTTGCGCGCACCGGTAGCGGTAATTACGGGGGTATCTTTAAGCACAGCTCTTAATTGTGGCGCTTGCATTAATGAGGTAAAAGGTATGCTTGGCGAAAGGAACCAGGCCTGGTAACCTAATACTATAAGGTCGTACTTTTTTTCCTTCAATTCAAAGGGTTCCAGCGCAGCCGGCACGTCCAACTGGCAATCAGGCATCACACTAAAAAATGTATCGCCCGTCCATGGGAAGTTCGGTTCTTCAACCAGTCTTACACGAACGGTTTCAACAGAAATCCCCACTTCAACCAATGGTAATGTAAAGTTTTCAATGATCTCGCCCAATTGGCCCGATTGCGAGTAATAAATAGCCAGTACTTTTTTACTCATATTAACCAAGATCCTGAGCTTTCAAAATTTTTGAGTTTTTTGTATAACTTAAAATAGCCTGTTGTACAACCGACGGAAGGTTTTTGTATTCTTTTAAAATGAACTGCTTATCCGCCTCCAGATCTTTGTTGTATTTTACAATTTTAGGGGCGTGTTCCTGTATAGCAAAACGTAGAAAGCGGAATTCCGGATTATCCTTGTCATTTAACAGGGCCGTTTCAAACTTTATCCTTCCTGCTTTAAAGAACTTCAGCTTTTCGGCGGGGCGCTTTACCAAACCAGCCTTGCGCATTAACAATGCGCCTTCGTAGCCATCTTTATTCGGGGTTGACGAAGCAGTTATAACATCCAACTCTTTGTTTACCTCATCCAGATTGCCGGATGACATGGCTGCATAAAACGCCGCTTTGTCAAATTTTTGCGGAAGACTTTTTCCGTTTACTGATGCTATTATCATCATAAAGAAACAAAAAGAGGCTATTTTAAAACTCATATGTCAAATCAGTGTATGGCGAGCAAATATAATTATTTATACCCGGCGGCCTAATATCCCCCGGTTGTCCCTAAAATATCAGGATTTACGCTATTTTAGACGTTTATTTTTCAGAAAGGTTAAGTGGACAAAAACAAAAGGCAATTTTCGGGCTGTTGGGCCATTATTTTAGGAGGATCAAGCGGATTTGGTTTTGCAACTATCCAAAAATTGACCGCCCATGGCATGAATGTCGCTGTTTTATACCGCGAAATTGCATCTGCTGATAAAACTGTTAAGCAAAGCTTTTCGGAAATGACCGCTAAAAATGGCGTAAGCATACTTCCTTTTAACATTAACGCTTTAGATGAGAGTGCCCGAAAATCTTTTATAACAGGTTTTGTAAGCGACAAAAAGCACCGGGTTAAGCTACTGCTGCACTCAATTGCCCGTGGCAATTTAAAGCCTCTTGCTGCGACTGATGGCGCCTCGCTTTCTGTTGACGATATCCAGTTGACCACTTATGCCATGGCTACCAGTATATTAGATTGGGCACGCGATTTACTTGCTGCTGATGCTTTTTGTGACGATGCCAGGGTGATTGGACTTACAAGCGAAGGCTCTCGTAAATATTGGGAGGGTTATGCTGCGGTGTCAGTAGCGAAGGCCTCGTTAGAAAGTTTGAACATATACATGGCGGTTGAATTGGCAAAGTTCGGCTTGAAAACCAATTTGATACAGGCGGGCGTAACAGCCACGCCTTCGCTTAAACGCATACCTGACAGTGAACGTTTACTGGAGGGAGCCGCACAGAGAAATCCATTTAAAAGATTAACAAAACCCGATGACGTTGCAAACGTTATATACCTGCTTTGCACGCCCGAGGCTGCCTGGATTAACGGAGCGGTGATTCATGTGGACGGGGGTGAGCATTGCAGGTAGTTGGTAGTTCATAGACAATAGTTAATAGCTGTTGCAGGATACCAATAACTAATGACGCGATGATCAATGACTATTAATAATGAACAACATATTAAACTATCTCCCTTACAAATCGTCTTTCTTGTTTGTTGATGATATACTAAGCATTGACGACAACGGAGTTACGGGCGAATACACCCTGAAAGCTGATTCTTTTTTTTATGAAGATCACTTTCCGGATAACCCGGTTACGCCCGGTGTTATAATAACCGAGATAATGGCACAAATAGGTTTAGTGGTTTTAGGTATACACTTAATGTTAGGCGATGCGGCGCATGAAGGATTTGAAATGCACGAAGATTCGTTTCCGCTGCTTACATCAACTAATGTTGAGTTCTATAAAATGGTATTACCCGAAGAAAAGGTTACAGTAACATCAAAAAAACAATACTTCCGCTTTGGTAAACTAAAATGTGCGATAGAAATGTATAATACCCGTTCAGAATTAATTGCAAAAGGTGTATTTTCAGGGGTTATAAAAAACGCGGCTGTTAACAAGCATGAATAATCGGGTAGTAATAACGGGTTTAGGCGTTGTGGCGCCAAATGGAACCAACGTGCCTGATTTTTTAAAGGCAATACAAAATGGCGTTTCGGGTATAAAACATTTTCCGGAATATGAAGATCTTAAATTCAATTGCCAGGTTGGCGGTGTACCTGATTTTGAATGGGACGCCCTACGCAATTATATTACCGAAACCAGTTTATACGGCCTTAAAGGCAAAGGCATTGCCTATGGCATAAAGGCTGCATTAGATGCCTGGACAGATGCCGGTAATGAGATTGTAAGCGAAAATCCACATTGGGATACCGGCTGCGTTTTTGGTAGCAGCGTGGCTGATACCGATGTAATAAAAAATGCCATTAATCGCGTTGACGCGCACGAGTCGAAAAAGCTTGGGTCGCGCGTGGTGGAACAGATAATGAATAGCGGAGTTACAGCGTATATATCAGGCCGCTTAGGTTTAGGTAACAAAATCATCAATAACTCGGCAGCATGTGCTACTGGTACGCAATCCATATTTATGGGTTACGAATATATAAAATACGGTATGGCCAAACGCATGCTGGTAGGTAGCTGTGAGTTTGTTGATAAGTATGTTTTTGGTGGTTTTGATTCTATGCGTGTGCTATCACGTAAATATAATGATGAGCCCGAACGTGCTTCGCGACCCATGAGTGCTTCAGCCGGAGGGTTCGTGCCCGGATCAGGCGCAGGAGCGTTGGTTTTAGAGGATATGGAGTACGCTTTAGCCCGTGGCGCAAAAATATACGGTGAGGTGCTTGGCGGATCAACCAACTCGGGCGGGCAGCGTAATGGCGGCACCATGACAGCTCCTTCCTCGGAGGGAGTGGTTAGATGTATACAAGAGGCTATAGCCGGGGCGGGAATTGCCGCAGATGCAATTGATTTAGTTTGCGGGCATTTAACCGCTACTATTGCCGATAAATTAGAAATACAGAACTGGGTAAAAGCACTGCAACGCAGCGGGAAAGACTTCCCTTTGGTTAATTCGTTAAAGTCAATGATAGGCCATTCGCTAAGCGCAGCAGGCTCAATTGAAACAGTTGCTGCAGTTTTGCAGTTAAAGTATAACTTTGCGCATCCAAATTTGAACCTGGAAGATCCGATGCCGGAAATTTTAGATGCAATAGGACCGAACAATTTGCCTACAACTAAGGTAGACAGGCAGATTAATACCGTGGCGAAGGCCAATTTTGGATTTGGCGACGTAAACGCCTGCTTAATATTATCAAAATTTAACTGATGGACAGAAAAGAAATTCTGAATGAACTAAAGAAAGTGCTGGTACCGTACACAGAAGATAAAGCAATACTGGAAGGATTAACGGAGCAAACAGACCTTATAAAAGACCTTAAAATAAACTCAGCTAATTTGGTTGATATAATTATTGACGCGGAAGCGCAATACAATATTGAGATAGATTTTGATGCCGCAGAGAAGATGTATAACGTTGGTAACTGCATTGATGTAATTGCCGAAAAAATAAATAAACCTGCTTAGGGTCTGCCGAAAGGCATGCAATTCATAATTCCTATTGTAAAAATCTATTTACAAAATTTAACACGACCCTCCTATACGCAGTGATTTGGGCTAAATGCGAATTTTAGGGGAAGTGCCGTTAACAGTTCTGTTTGCTTTTTTGCTGTAATATGTTACATTTGGTTACCAATTAATCAATAACTGTCATGAAGACCCCTTGTTATTACATTGCAACTTCAATAGTTGTGCTGTTTACTGTTATTACCGTAAACGCTCAAACCATTACCGTAAAAAGTGCGCCTGCTGCCGTTAAAATTGATGGCATAGCCGACGAATGGAAAGGATACGAAGAAAACGTTAACGAAAAATCGCACGTAACGTATATTATATCAAGCGATAAGGATAATCTTTATCTGGTTTTAAAAACCAAGGATAGAAAAAAACAGCAAAATATTTTAGGGGCAGGCGTTACTTTCAGTATTGATCCTCACGGAAAGAAGAAAGAAACATTCAATGTCACTTTTCCAAACCCTGATATGGATGACCTAAGCGAATTTGAGCACCTGGACGACGCCAATTTCAAGATGAGAGTTGCATCAATGGAGTTTAAAAAAATTCGCGCATTTGGATTTATCGGCGTACCCCCGGTTTTTGGCGCGCAAAAGAATGATCAAAACGTTTATGCAATGATAAGGTCTAATGCCGACGGCGAATTGGTGTTAGAGGAAGTTATCCCATTAAAGCTGTTTACAACCGCCGAAGCTGCTGCACCGGAGTGGGCTTTCAATATTAAAATAAACGGCTTGTTTATAAAAACAGCGCCAAGTTTTGGTGGTGGTGGTGGTGAAGCAGCTGTAGCTGCACCTGCTGGAGGCGGCGGCGGTGGTCGTCGGGGAGGAGGTAGCGCACCACGCGTAAGCCCCGCCGGAAGTGCAACGCCCATGAATATGAACAATATGGGTACGCCATTAACTTCATCATCAGATTTTTGGGGTAAATTTGCCTTTGCAAAGCAATAAGCTTATTTACCCACTATTTTAAATTCTGTTCTGCGGTTTTTGCTGCGACCGTCTTCGTTATCATTCGGGGCTATGGGTTGTGATTTACCATAACCTTTAAATTGCAGTCTTGCAGCATCAACCTTGCTGCTTATCAAAAATTGGTAAACCGCTTTGGCACGATTTTCCGACAAGGTTTGATTAAGGTCATCATTGCCAACATTATCTGTATGGCCCGATATCTCTATTTCGATGGATGGATTATAAGCTAAAAAGTTGACCAGTTCCTGCAGTTCGCTTCGTGATTCAGGTTTCAGATCAAATTTATTCGTATCAAAAAATATATTCCGCAGCACAACTTTATTCCCTACCTCAATTGGTTGTAACAGCACCTGAATATTGAAAGGTTTATCGGATTTATAGCCTACAAGTGAAAAATTTTCGGAATAAAAAAGATAACCTTTCTTTGAAATATTTAATCCGTAGTTTCTATCGGAGGTTAAAGTTGCTAAAAAATCGCCTGCACTTACCGAGCTGTAATTTTGATAAACTGGTTTGCTGTCTTGCAAGGCAACAATTTCAACAGCGGCTTCCAAAGGGTTTTTTGTATTGGCATCAAAAACAAAGCCTTTTACATAAGTAACCGGTTTCGGTCTGAGACTCAGCGGCATTTTGAAAAAGTAGATATCAAATCCCCCCGAACCTTCTAACTTATTAGAAGAAAAAAAAGCGTAATCCCCGTTCGCTGTTAAACTCAAACCCGTTTCATTACCGTTGGAATTAATCGGATAACCCAAATTTTCCGGTTCTTGCCATTTGCTGTCCTTGTTTAATCTGCTAACAAACAAATCCTGTCCACCCATTCCGGGCCATCCATCTGAACAAAAATATAAAGTGTTATCATCGGGATGAATAAAAGGCGACTGTTCGTTGTAAGGTGTGTTGATGGTTGGTCCTAAATTTTCAGGAGCACCCCAGCCCCTGGCGCCCAGTTTTGATTTCCAGATATCATATCCACCATATCCGCCCGGCCTGTTACTAACAAAATAAAGTGTGCCGCCGTCGGGACTAATGGACGGCTGCGATTCCCATCCCGAGGTATTTAACGGCGAACCCAGGTTAAAGGGTCTGTCCCAGTCGTCACCCCTTTTTTGAACTACATAGATATCGCACCGGCCCATTCCGTCAGGTCTGTTACACCCTGTAAAGAACAGATATTTTCCATCTGGAGATATTGCTTCAGAACCTTCGTTAAAATTCGGAGTGTTTATTCGGGAACTTAAATACGTTGCCTTCTGCCAAATGCTGTCGGTTTTATCGCTGTGGTAAAAATCTTCATTGGCGTTTATCTGCCTTGTAAAAATAATTTTCTTCTCATCGGCAGTAACAACGGGCGAGTATTCGTCGTCGGCCGTGTTAATGGCTGTGCCAACATTCACAGGATTAAAAGGTACCGGATGACTTAATGCATTGATGCTGAACCGGCAATCTTTAATTAGCTTTTCAGCCCGGCTTTTGTCTTTTAGAATTATCCATGGGAAGGTAAGATACTTTTGAATATGTTGCAATGCATCCTCATATTTAGCTTGGGCCAACTCCACTTCTGCCACGTTAAGATAAATGGCCCTGCTAAAATCAGGATTTAAGGCCAAAGCCTTTTTATATTCTTCAATAATATTTAATGGATTTAAACGTCGTTGGCGCATTATGTCAGCAAGTAAAGCATGCGCTTCTACAAATTTACTGTCGGTTTCTACCGCTTTTTGGAGAATAGCTATTGCATCGTCATAAGCCAGATTATCCAGGCTTTGATTCGCCGCTACATAATATTTTATTGCTGTTTTGTTACGTGTTGAATAAGGTTGCTGCCCGTAACAAAATGCTGATATAAGTATGAGTAATAATATGGATGTAAATTTCCTCAATCCCTTAATTAATACGATAGTTATTAACCTAAGTTACAACTATTAAGGGATATTAAGATATTTATGCGTTTGTAATGATATCTCCCATTTTGGGTTATTCATCACATAATTAACAATAAGCGGGGTCATTTCTTTTGAACGTGACCACTCGGGCTGTAAATATAATTTGCATCCTGGTTTTACGCGCAGTGCATGCTCTTCGGCAAAAGCGAAATCGGATTTATTGAAAATTATCACTTTTAACTCGTTAGCAGCATCAGCTACCTGCTGCATAGGAGCTTTGAATTTTTTTGGCGAAAGACATACCCAGTCCCAATTACCCGAAAGGGGGTAGGCGCCTGATGTTTCAATAAAAGTTTGAATACCGCTTTGCTGGAACTGTGTGGTAAGATAATCAAGGTTGTAGATCAGTGGTTCACCGCCGGTTACCACAACAGCTTTTGAAGGATATTGGGAGGCATTTTCGACAATTCGATCGGCCGGAGTGAGTGGATGCAGTTCAGCGTCCCAGCTTTCCTTAACATCGCACCAGTGGCAGCCAACGTCGCAACCACCCAGGCGTATAAAATAAGCGGCTTTACCGGTATGATATCCTTCGCCCTGTATCGTATAAAATTCTTCCATTAATGGAAGTAATGTGCCGTCTTCCGGAACCTGATGCGCCATAACGTGCAAAGGTAGGTTTTTGAGCTGAAAGGTTAAAGAATAAAGCCGAAGGCCGATAAAGTATGACTTAAAATCAATAATGTCTAAAAATGAAGCTTTTAGCTTTATGCTTTAAGCTCAATCGCTTATATTTGGTTAAATATGAGAAAACGCTTTACCATCTTGCTTTTTTTTGTAATGCTTAGTTTCAGCTCGTGCGTTGATATTGAGGAAGTATACAATTTCAGGGAAGATGGTTCATGCAATGTAGTTTATGGCTTTGACATGAGCCGCGCGATATCCGTATTCATGAATTTAATGCCCGATTCCGTCAAATCAACGCCCCAGTTCTCGCTCGTTAAAGACACTACCCTTAATTTCCTGTCTGCTCTTCCCGATAGTTCGCGTAGAAAATTAAGCACGGAACAAGTTTCAATGGCGGTTAATAGCGACCTGTCAGTAAAAATGGACTTAAAAAAGAGTTCAATGAAGGTAAGCATCACTCACATGGCAAAAGACGCTGACGATTTGCAATATTATTTAAATCACCTTTCCAGTTTATCTCTTAACGGGCAGTTAAGCCAGATGGCCGGAAAGTCGCCTATAGCAGGCGGAATTAGCGCGCAACCGTCACTATCGGCAGGGCCCGAATATTATTCCTATAAAATAACGCCAAATAAATTTATGCGGATAATTGATAAAGACAAATTCAATGTTTTTCTCAAAAAAACGCAATCTGCATTATCAGCTGCAAAGGCTATGCTGATAGATATGCCTTATAAAGTTGTACTGAATTTTACTAAGCCGGTAAAAAAGGTTGATAATCCTAATGCCATACTGTCGGCTGACCGTAAGCAGGTGATACTATCCGCCACAATGGATGAGGTTATTAAAGACCCCAATATTATGGACCTTAGCGTTGATTTTTAGTCTTTATGCAGTGGTACAAGGCTTATGATGGTAAGGTAAACACAAAACCCTTTCTGATAAAAATTAAAGTTAACGGAAAAAGCCTTTGTTTGGTTGGGTACGAAGGCGGCGTTTATGCAGTAGGGGCTACCTGTCCACACGCGGGTGCCGACCTGAGTGGAGGATGGTGTAAAGATGGAAAGCTTATTTGCCCTTTTCACCGCTATTCATATAACATAAAAACCGGGAAAGGTGATCCGGGCCAAAATGATTATATAGATACTTATCCGGTGGAGGTGCGCGATGACGGTGTTTATATCGGCATGCTTTCGTTTACTGAAAAGGTAAAAATGATGTTTAATTGAACAGCCAGCAGCTATGGCCTTTATATTCTACCGGCATTAGCAGGAATAAACGCCAACCTAAGATCTGCAAGCTTCTGTCTCGATTAAAAAACCTAATGTCAGCTATTTTTAGCTTTTAAATAAAGATATAACAACTAAATATTATTTTAATAATATTATAGAGTATTATTCTGTCTACTTATGCTTTCTAAATTAACGCAACTACTTGTTTCTTAGTAAATTTTAATAAGATTTTAATTAAATTTTAATATATCGTAAATTTTTTGTGGTTATCTTTGATATATTAATCCCCCATAGTTATGATAACGACCCCCGATCGTGAAAAAAAAGCTTACCCAGTGTGCCCAAAGTGTAATAATCAGATGGATTCTCGTGTTTCTCGTGGTTTTCTGGTAAAAAATTTATTGTTTTTTTTGCCGCTGAAACGTTATAAATGTTTAGCATGTGGCAGAAAAAAATATTTTCTTGATTAAAATATTTTGCCAGGGTTTAAAATGCCCGCCGGATCGAACACATTTTTTATACCCTGCCACAATTGGAAATGGATAGGCGAATATTTTATCGACATAAATTCGCGCTGAACAAGCCCTATTCCATGCTCGCCGGATATTGTGCCTCCCAGTGAGGCCGTTAGTTCAAATATCTCGCGGATACCGTCCTTTAATTTATTATTCCAGTCCTCGTCACTCATGCCGCCTTTCAGGATGTTAATATGCACATTACCGTCCCCGGCATGCCCGTAACAAACAGATTCAAAACCATATTTAGTTCCCGCGTCTTTAATTCCTTTTATCAATACCGGCAATGAAGCTCGGGGCACAACACAATCTTCTTCTTTGTAAATTGAATTAGCTTTTACAGAAACGGCCATTATACGGCGCATATGCCATATCTCTTCTTTTTGAGCAGCGGTTTCGGCAAATAATACGTCGTTACAGCCAAACTGCTCTAACACTACGTTTACTTTTTCGGCTTCAGCAAATATCACGTCAGTATCCGTGCCGTCAATTTCTATCATCAAAAACGCCGCGGCGTCGTCCTTCAGATCAAAGTAAACGCCTTCTTTTTCTTTAACCCACTCAATACCCCTGCGCTCCATAAATTCAAGAGCCGAAGGTAAAACGCCCGCCCTGAATATAGCTGATACAGCAGAAGCCGCTGTATCATTATCCGGAAAGGCTGCAAGCATTAAAATATTTTTTGTTGGTGCTGCAATAAGCTTCACCACTATTTTGGTAACAATGCCGAGTGTTCCTTCAGAGCCAATGAACAGTTGCGTCAGGTTATAGCCTGATGCATATTTTAATGTATTGGCACCGGTCCATATAATATCCCCCGATGGCAACACAACTTCAAGGTTTAGAATGTATTCTCTGATGGTACCATATTTCACAACTCTTGGCCCGCCCGAACCGTGCGCCACGTTTCCACCTATAAAACAGCTTCCTTTGCTTGATGGATCAATAGGATAAAGCAAGCCCAGCTCTGCTACCTGGTTCATAAAAACTTCGGTAATAACACCTGGTTCAACCGTGGCTTGTAAGTTTCGTTCATCAATCTCTAATACTTTATTAAAGCGCTCCATGGCCATCATTAAGCCACCCATTATAGCAAGGGCACCGCCCGCAAGCCCTGTTCCTGCACCACGCGGTGTAACCGGAATATGATATTTTCCGCACAGCACAAGCAGCGCCGCTACTTCTTGCGGTGTGGCGGGTTTTACAACAACTTCGGGGTAATATTGCAGGTCCTCAGTTTCATCATGGCTGTATTTTTCCAGCTCTGCTTTTTCGGTTAAAACGTTTTCGGCGCCGGCTATGGCAATTATCTCGGCAAGTATCCCGTCGGTTATTTTGTTAAATGCCATTTTATTGGTTATAATTGATAGTGATCTGGGTATATTTTACTTTGGCGCCCCCAAGCGGGTTGAGTTTTTTTATGCTTACAGTTATTCTTTCCGCGAAACTATATTGCACTTTAATATCCTCCATAATAAATGTAGCTACAGTTTCTATCAGCTTTTGCGGCTGCTGCATTCGCAGCGCTGAAATGTCATAAAGCTCCTCGTAATTAACTGTATCATTAAGATCGTCTGTGGCAAGTCCGCCGTTTGCCTCAGCGCCAAACTCTACTTCAATATCAACGATAAAACAATTACCCGTGCGTTGTTCTTCGGGATAAAAGCCGTGATAGGCAAAAAACTCGGCGCCATGCAGTGCTATAATCATGGCCCAAATTTATAATTTTAGTTGGTTACTGCACAGTTGATGACCCTCCGGTTTGCGAAACATTTATTAAAATGGCCCGTTAAGCAATTCATTAACCTTTACATATATTTGTTATATGGCTAAAACAGACCAATTTGAATCGCCCGATTATTACCTGCTTGACGAATTACTTACTGATGAGCATAAGCTTATCCGTAAAAGCGTACGCGATTGGGTAAAAAAAGAAGTAAGCCCCATAATTGAAGATTATGCTCAGCGGGCCGAATTTCCGAAGCAAGTATTGAAGGGACTGGCCGAAATAGGCGCTTTTGGTCCGACTATTCCCGAGCAATATGGTGGTCTTGGACTTGATTACATCGCCTATGGCTTAATTATGCAGGAGATTGAGCGGGGCGATTCGGGCATTCGTTCAACGGCATCCGTGCAGGGTTCGTTGGTTATGTACCCGATTTATGCGTATGGGTCAGAAGAGCAAAAGATGAAATATCTGCCTAAACTGGCCAGCGGCGAATTAATAGGTTGTTTTGGCCTTACTGAGCCCGATCATGGTTCTGACCCGGGTGGGATGACCACAAACTTTAAAGACGGCGGCGATCATTACCTGCTTAACGGTGCTAAAATGTGGATCTCAAACGCGCCCTTTGCTGATATTGCTATTGTTTGGGCAAAAAACGAACAGGGAAAAATACAAGGCCTTATAGTGGAACGAGGAATGGAAGGATTTTCAACTCCCGAAACGCATAATAAATGGTCGTTACGGGCCTCAGCCACCGGCGAACTAGTTTTTGATAATGTAAAAGTGCCCAAAGAAAACTTGCTGCCAAACGCAATTGGCTTAAAGGGTCCGTTGGGCTGCCTTAACCAGGCACGGTATGGGATTGCATGGGGTGCAATAGGAGCGGCTATGGATTGTTATGATACCGCACTGCGCTACGCTAAAGAGCGTAAACAGTTTGGCAAACCTATAGCCGCTTTTCAGCTTCAGCAAAAAAAACTGGCCGAAATGATAACTGAGATCACTAAAGCCCAATTACTGGTGTGGCGATTGGGTGTGTTAAAAAGCGAGAATCGGGCTACTGCCGCTCAAATCTCAATGGCTAAGCGTAACAGTGTTGAAACTGCTATCAATATTGCGAGAGAAGCCAGGCAAATATTAGGTGGTATGGGTATAACCGGTGAATATCCCATAATGCGCCACATGATGAATTTGGAGTCCGTTATAACTTATGAGGGTACACATGATATCCATTTGCTGATAACAGGTATGGATATAACTGGCGAGGAGGCTTTTAAGTGATTTTAGTTGATTGGCGATTGGTTGATTAGGCAGACTATGGTATTAGGATACTAATCGTCAAAGACTCCTTTCAAATTTATATAAGCATAGCTGTTATGGTTAATGCCAAAGGTATTGCCGGGCGTTATATTAAAATAAGTTTTCACATAATTATCCATAATAACCTTTATAGTTTTGTCCCCTCCGGGAGCGAGCGCCCACATAGAGTATAAGTAATTTATTCTCCCTTTGTAGTCTATAACAACTACCAGCTCAGGGTAATTAAAATTCTTGTATTTGTTTTTGATAGTGATATCGTATTTGGGCATGTCATAATTATCGTAATTATTCATTACCGAAGCTTTTGTTTCAATCTTTTTCACTGTGGCTAATGGGGTCCGACTGGTAATCACTGGCGAATTAGATGCAATGAAACCGCTATCAGGATTAGTATTAACCTCAGCAACGCGGTGCTTAATAAACAAAGTATCGTTCCGGGTCTTGCCCATTAACGCTTGCGGCACAGTATGTAATACATCGCGTATATATTTGTCTGAATAAAAGGTTAAAAAAACCTGCGACTTATCCAGATAAATAATTTTGGATTGTACTTTCATAACCTGCACAACAAGGCTGTCCTTAGTGATTTTTTTTGCCCTGAACCAGGCGCGTGCCACATGAAAAAGGGAATCGTGATCAAGAGTAACATGAAAGCCCAAAAATGCGTTTGCATCTGGACTGAATACTTTTGCTGAATCATCTGAATAAAAAGAGAGTTTCCATGAAGGGGTAAGGCCATAACCATACCTGCTAACGGAAAGGCCATCGCCAAAGCGGCGTTTAACTTCAATATAATTAACGCCCGCTACACTTTTAAAGGATATGCGGTTACGATCAGTTGGTTTATCGTACTTGCATGCCGCTGCTGTCACAGTTAAAAATAGGAAGAACCAAAGCAAACGGGACATTCCGGTAGTAAAAACACGCATGGCGCTAAAATAGCAAACATGTGCTAATTTTTTAGAAAATTTACAGGCTGGCTAAAAAACGAAAAGCCCCGGAATGATCCGGAGCCCTTCAAACTAAACCAACATTACTTATGAAAACTATCTTTGTTTCGGTAACCCAAGTCCGGCTCCACTCTGCATCAAAATCTGCTTGCACTGCCGGATCTGAGGTTGCTCCGAAATATTATTTTAAGGTGATCTCTCTTGACTGATTCTTTGCTTCTTCCTTTTTAGCGATGATAAGTGTTAATACACCATCAACATATTCCGCGTCTATATTGCTGCTGTCAGCACTTTGTGGCAATGTGAATGACCTGCTGAAAGAGTTGAAGTTGTATTCGCGCTTGCTGAATTTCTTATTCTCATCAGTGGCTTCAGTTTTCTTTTCTGCAGAAACGCTCAGTACATTCTTTTCCAGATTGATCTTAATATCTTCTTTTTTTAAGCCGGGTATTGCTAACGCAACTTCAAATGCATTTTCGCTTTCGGCAATATTAACCGCAGGTACTGTGGCGGCAAATTTTTCGTTAAAGAACGAGTCGTTTAACAAAGAATAAACATCATTAAAAAAAGGGTTTGCCAATCCGTTTTTGTGTTCTTTACCAAATTTTACTAAAGTCATTTTTATATCCTCCTAAATTTTTTCTTTTTATATTCGTAAGATATTGTTCAACACTCGTACCAAGGCCTGATTTATAAAGTAAAACGACAACTTGTCATTTAAACTACAAATCCAGCAGACATATTGACATAAAATGCCTGAAAAACTATCAGATTATAAATACAGTCTACCCATCTCCATCCGTTTCTCGGACATCGACGCTGTTGGCCACGTAAATAACGCAACATATCTTACGTATTTTGAGGATACCCGTTTGCATTACTGGAAAGATGCTATAGGGTGGGACTTTGACAAATGCGGTATAATAGTGGGCCGCTCAGAGATCAATTATCTTAAGCAAGTAACGCTATTTGATAAAATTACTTGTTATGTGCGGGTAGTTAGAATAGGCAACAGTAGTTTTGATATGATGCATGTGTTGGTTAAGCAAACCGGTACGGGCGAGGAGATATGCACTACCGGAAAAACCGTCTGCATTTGCTATGATTATTCGGCGAAGAAATCTATTCAAATACCGGAAACAGAACGTAACCGGATGATAGATTACGACGAGCCGAGGCTGATATTGAATACGAATTGATGTTATTGATAAACCTCTTTTTTTGCCGAAGCAAGCGTATTCTTCAATAGCCCAATAATCGTCATCAACCCAACTCCTCCCGGAACAGGAGTTATCCATGATGTTTTCGGCGCTACATTTTCAAAGTCAACATCGCCATAAAGCTTAAATCCCGATTTTGTTGTGGTTGAAGTTTCGCGGTTCATGCCAACATCTATCACAACAGCACCTTCTTTCACCATGTCGGCAGTAATAAAGTTCTTTTTCCCAATGGCTACTATCAGGATATCGCCTTGCAACGTCATTGCCTTTATATCGGGTGTGCGGCTATGGCAAACGGTAACGGTACAATTGCCTGGCGTAGTGTTACGCGCCATCAAAATGCTCATAGGCGAGCCTACAATATTGCTGCGCCCAACTACCACACAATGCTTGCCGGCAGTTTCTATGCCGTATTCCTTAAGCATTAAGGTAATGCCATAGGGGGTAGCGGGTATAAAAGAGGGCAGGTTGCGTTGCATTCGGCCCAGGTTTACCGGGTGAAAGCCGTCAACATCCTTGCGGTAGTCAATACGCTCCGTTACTTTTTCGGGGTCAATATGTTTAGGCAGTGGTAACTGAACAATTATGCCATCTATATCGACATCAGCATTCAATTCCTCTACTTTTTTAAGCAGTTCTTCTTCGGTAACGGTATCTTCATAGCGCACCAGCGTCGATTTAAACCCAACTTTTTCGCAGTTTTTTATCTTGCTGGCTACATAGGTTTCGCTGCCGCCATCGTGGCCAACCAATACGGCAACTAAATGTGGTTTGCGGCCGGTTTCTGCCAAAATCTTAGCCGCTTCTTCGGCTATTTCAACCTTAAGTTTTTCTGATACGTATTTGCCGTCGAGTAATTGCATTTTTTATAGAGTCAAGAGCCAAGAATCAAGATGTATAACCGAT
>Ga0164241_10000240_pt1 | contig 125185 bp, 100 predicted proteins | sample OricomyardsoilBY_FD_108780 | JGI IMG/M metagenome (GOLD analysis project Ga0164241, IMG submission 108780) | Backyard soil microbial communities from Emeryville, California, USA - Original compost - Back yard soil (BY) | ecosystem: Environmental > Terrestrial > Soil > Unclassified | place... | reverse complement strand
TGAGATCGATAGCGCCACCTACCGTTTGTGGGCCGTAGGCGATGGCGCCCGGACCTTTGATGGCACGCACCTGTACCGCGCGAGTCATCAGAGGAAAGTAGTAGGCGGCGGGCGCCGAATACGGGGCGGGGCCAAACAGCACCCCATCTTCCATGAGAGTCAGCTTCTTGCTGCGGTCCGGGTTGACCCCACGCATGCTGATATTGGGGCGAAGGCCCACGCCATCCTCTTGGCGCACATAGACGCCAGGGACCTGCTGCAAGATCGCCGCAGCGTCGTCGTACTCAAAGCGCTCGAGTTGCCGACGACCGATAACATGAACCGATCCGCCGAGCTTTTTTGTTTCGGAACCGGCCACCACGACTTCGACGATGTCTTCGTCAAGCGCCGCACTTTCCTGCTCGTCCGTGTCGACTGCAAGACTGGGCTCTGCAGTCAGGCTCGGCACGGGGGCTTGGGCGGCCTCCGTTTTCGGCTGAGCGGTGACTTCGACGGGCGTATCCGAGGTATCAGACGAAGCCGCGTCGCTGGTTGGAGCGTCGGCTGGCGTGCCCTCGGGAGGCGCCTCCTCCGTGCCTTCGGGCGCTGGGCTCTCTTCAGGCGCTGGACTCTCTTCAGGCGCCGAAGGAGCAGGCTCAAGAGGAGAGTCGCCGGTCTGTGCCGCCGAAGGCCGAACCAAAGCCAAAGCGGCGATGACGGCTAGGCATGACGAACGTTGACGGACGAGGGGACCCAAGCATGGGCTACCCGAGCTGTGAGAAGACTGAGAGTCAGACATTGGAAAGGCAAGACTAGAAGGTGGGTAAGGTCTCGGGCGCGGGGCCGGTCGGCGCGGGAAGCAAATACGCTACTGGAGCGAGTCCGTCACGAACCTGCGACAAGTCGATACTGGGATCAATGAAGGGCGCACTCCTACGGCCGTTGAGCGCCACCCGAGAATCAGCGAAAACTCGGACCCGCCCGTAGCCTCGGCGTTCGAAGTCCTCTCGAATGTGGTGAGCTAGCTGTAAAATCAGGTCAGGCTGACCACTCATCTCACTCTCTTGCAGGAGGGTCAGATACTGCCTGGGTGACACATAGAAGGGTTTGTTCCTTCCTTCCGGCTGGACCCGAAAAGTAGTAACCCCGCCCTTCGCGCGCAGCATGACTCGGAACGAAAACCTCATACCTTGCTCATGCCAAAGTACATTCCCAGGGTAGACGAAGGCGCGCATAGGAAGTGCCACCTGAATCGCCAAGTAGAGGCAACCGAGCGCGACTAGAGCTCTATGGGGAGGGCTGAACGACTCTGCCGAGGCCGGCCGTAGCTGAACAGCACTCGCCAGCTTGGCTGCTCCACGGATCCACCGAGAAGCAAACCGCAGTAGGTGTTCTCCCAACTCACGAGGCCAAGACGGCTCGAAGAATACGAGCACCGATAGCACCATGATCGCCGGAAACATCCCGATCGGAAAGAGAATGCGCGTCAGGATGTGAAAGACGACTACCGCCATAAACGCAAAAGGTCTCGTTTTTCGCCATAATAAGAAGGCAACGATGGTGGTGTCGAATAGAAATCCCACCCAAGAAAATGCCAGGGCCACACCTTGAATGCGAAACAGCGGACCCAGCAGCGGTAAGTCTGCACGAGCTGAGAGCCAGATACGGAGGGGTTGCCCATGCACGAGCCAGTCCGGTTGCGCCTTGGCGAGGCCCGCAAAAAAATACACGATGGCGATCTGGGCTCGCAAAAGCCAAAGCACCAGACGCGAGACCGTTGGGGGCGAGGCCGGTAAGCCTCGGCGCCGCCTGAGCCAGGCATCTACCGAGAAGGCGCGCGCTGCCGGTAGAAGAAACAGAAGCCATGCTAGAAGCGCGGCGAGGTAGTAGTGATTGAGATAGTTGGTCGCATCGACGAGCTGAAAGTAGGTGAAGCCGAGCGCCAAGAGCAGCGAAGACACGCGATAGAGCGCGCCCACCGCGACGAAGACCCCCGCTGCAACCAACGCCACGAACAGCAGGTGCATGTGGGCGGGCCGAAGGGGCTCGACCCAAGCAAATCCGTAGTATTTGAAGCGAAAACCGGAGGAAAGCAGCAGGCGGTCAATCCAACCGTAGGCGATGAAACGAGCCGCCGAAAAAGCTAAAGTGAGCCCAAACAGGAACCGGAACGCGGCAAGCCAAGCTATGTCGACCTGGTCTTCGGCGACCCTCAACAATGAAGCTGCCCGGGACATGCCGAAACTCATGCTGATCGTGCGGCGACTCCGTCCGAGCTTCATGACCACGGCTAGTCGGTGTCTCCCTCCAGCCCCGACGGGAGTTTTAGATTGAGCGGGCTACCCGCACCGAACAGGTCGCCCTTGAGGTAGTCAGTGACCAGCTTCGCAGCCAGATACGTTTCTTCGAGCTGCGTTGGCGTTAGCGCAGAGAATTGTGGAAGCGTCGCGAGCAACTGTTGCAGTGCTTCCGTCGCGTTGACGACGTCTGCGGCGAGCTCGGGATGACCAGCCTCTGTTAGCCAATCATCGAAGCCCATGCCCTCGTTACCTGCCGAACAGCCTTGAAAGATCGCCCGAAAACCTGCCACATTGGCGCGCAAAAGCTCGGTTTCGATGCCCGAGTATTGAGCCTCTGGTTCAGTTACGGGAGCATCCACCGTATAGCCGGCGGGGATGCCGAGCTTGAAGTCCTTCACTTCGCGCTCCAGATAGAGCAGCGCCCAGCCGAGCACATTCATGGCCTCTTGCTCGCTCGGATAGCCCTCTGCGGCTTCAAACTTCGCGCTGAAGTTCTCTCCGGACGGCGGCCAGACATTCTTGATGATGACAGCTCGTGCGTGCACATCACGCGCCAGCGCTCGGGCATAACTATGACGCAACGCTCCGATTTGAGAGGAGTCGAGCTCCGCCCATTTTAGACCCGTACTCGAACTTGCAGTACAGGCGGTGTCAGCACCCGCGTAGTAGAGCAAGGTCTCAATGCCGTAGAGACCCCTGCCCGACACCGAGACGACGTCCATACCGAACGTTTCATAGCGCTTGCCCGCGACTTGTTCGTCTACCCGGCAGCGGGCCACTTGCGGCCAAGCATGAACGAGATCTCGATAGCCCTTGCCATGGTAGGTGTCGCGACCCGCCACCTCAGAGGGCGGAGCTACCGGCCCAAATTGCATGGCTTCTAACCACGACCAGCGTACCATGGCCTGGTAAAAGGCCTGTTTCGAGAGCCCCGCGTCTGGCGCGGCCACATCGATCTGGCTCGGCAACGCGCGGGCCGATACTTCAAACTCACAAGCCGCCCACGCGGCGCATGCAGCCGCCGACTTTCGCAATTCTTGTCGCGAAAAAGTCGCAGTCGAAGGCGCTGGCAAAGGACACTCAGGGGCTGGCCCAGCGCCGCCCGTGGGGCCATTCGCCCCGCCGCCTGACTCAGCTCCCGGGCCTCCGCCACTCGCGGCGCCGCCCGTGTTCGTCGAGGCGACCGCGCCCGTGCCCGATGAGGCCGCGCCTGTGCCGGACCTCGCCCCCCCCATGCCCGATACTGGTGCTTCTCCGCCCTCGCCTCCGAGGAGCGTAGCCGAACCCCCAGTTCCGGAGCCGGGGCCATAGCCCGCCCCCCCCGCTCCTGCACCCGGAATTCCCGAGCGCGCCCCGCCTGCGCCTTTCGACACAGGCAGGTAGTTCTCCGGCGGAGGTGCAGTGCGGCAGGAGGCCGCGAGCCAAACGCAAAGCGTTGGCAAGCTGAGGAGAGTTGCCTTTTTCATTATTCGCTAATGTTGAGCACAGCGATGAACACTCCGTCCGTCACCGAACCGTCAGTAGCAGCCGCTAGGAGGCTGCCATCGCTGGATTGCGCGACACTGTAGAAGTGCGTGGCGTCCTGAGGAACAGCATCGTAGACGAAATGTCCGTCGAGCACGTCACCCACGGAGTCGTCGAGTCCACCATTGGGGAGCACAACCGAGAGGGAAGGCTTCACGTCGTAACGACCCGCAAAAACCAAACGGTCGTCCGCAAGCGCGACGACTTCACGTCCTCGCTCCTCGAAGCGTTCGCCAGTCGCGACCGTCAGGTTCGCTGGCGGAGGAGTGCCTTCGCTTTGGATCGCGAAATGACCCGAGTTACCGAACGCCGGATCTAGGCCTCCCGCAAGCACCCCCGTCGACACGACATCCTGACGCGAGCTTGTGATGTACCCTAGCGTCGAGGGTGCGCCCGACCCGGTGACGGTGCCGTACCCGGTCGTGACCAAGCGACCCGTGGATTGCCGTGTCGTCGCATAACATTCTGCAACGCCGCCATCGACCGCGAAGGGATTGAGGATCGCTACGCCATCGATCTTGGTGGTGCCGAGGAGATCCGAAGCCGGAGCCATCGTGAACCCGAAACCTGGATCGGGCACGCCTGCGGCCGTGAGCTGAATCAAGATGATGCTGTTACCGCCATAAGCACCGCCCAAGTTGGTGTAACCCGATGAGACAATCCCGCCATCCGGCAGCACGATGGCGCGACGCCCACCGTCAGAGAGCACGCCGTTCGAGTTGAAGCTAAACGGCTCGCCGCCATTGAAGGTGGCATCGACCTCACCGTTTTCGGCGAGGACGCGCGTGATATAGCGATCATTGTCGGTGCGTCCGCTGACGAGCGGCGCTGTACCGAAGCCCGTCACGACGATCTTCTCCGTCCCCGGTTCGCTAAACGTATCGAGCGCGAGGCCCCAGGAGCTGTCGGCGAAGGCATTTGCGCCCCCCAGTTCATAACCAAACTGAACTTGGACGATACCAGTATTGCCAAAGTCGGAGACTAGGTCTCCCTCTGAGTCTAAGCGAATCAGACCAACCCATGTTCCGGCTGCCGCGGTCGCGCCTGAGGCTGTGTCCTGAGTTACCGCTACCTGCACGACTACGTCACCATCTTCCAACTCCACAACTCCGAAGGAGTTCTCGGCGCCAGAGTTCGCCATGATATTGGCCCCGCCAGAGGTAACACCCACCACGGTCTCATCTCGATCCACAAGGTCGAACGATGCGACGCCTTCGTCCCCGAATGTTGTGTCCAAGGTGCCGTTCGGCAAGATACGGAGGACGATGAGCGAAGCATCACCAAGCGCGTCGAGCGCGTAGCCGGACGCATAGAGATTTCCGTTAGCCGCATAGGCTAGGCCGCGAATATCGCGCACCTTGGTCGACGCTGTGACCTGGTTCAGCATCAATTCATGGGACTTCACGATTGAAGGCCCGACCGGTCCGGAGCCTCCCGAGCCACCGCCGACGCCACTGCCGCTGCCGCCAGACTCTGCGCCACCGGACTCTGCGCCGCCCGCTGGTGCGCCGCCTGCTGGTGCGCCGCCTGCTGGTGCGCCGCCTGTTGGTGCGCCGCCCGCGGCTTCATCGCCACCGGCACCGCCAGTTTGCAACTCGCCGGCACTACCGCCGCTCTCATCACCACCGGAGCCGGTCTCTGCGCCACCTGAACTCTCACCCCCGGCCGAGCCGGGCTTTCCCCCCGAACCCACCTTGCCACCCGCGCCAGACCCCTTGCCGCCCGAGCTACTCTTGCCACCCGAACCGACCTTACCACCCGAGCCCGTCTCGCCAGCCACGCCATCCGAGTCTTCATCATCGGGCGTGGAGCTCGAGTTACAAGCAGCCAGCCAGGCGCTCATGAGGGCCGTGGTGAGCGTCAAGCGAAGTGAGCCAAAGTGTGTTCGTTTCATGAGAGTCTTCCTCGAAAATTCAACGCACCTCGGTCCGGCACGCTTGGGCCCGTTTAGCTCAAATATATATGTTGTTGCAAGTCACTTTCGATAATGTGGGACACCCTAAGGACAGAACTCACGCGACAAATGAAGCCGACCGCGCCTTCCTCAGTTGCTTGTTTTTGCAAGCTTTTATTGCACGTGACGAATCAAAATTCTGCCTTGGGAGCACCAAGACGGCTCTGTCTTGCTCGGAATCTACCGTTGCTGCAGCTCCAGCAAATCATTCCTATTGTCGATTCGAACGCGCCGCGACAAGCAAAGCACGGCTCGCGTTGCGGAGTTTTTTGGCTCAACCGAGCCCGCGCAGGGCGACATTGAGTCCCCCATTCTGCGTCTGAAAGAGAGTTCTAAACTCACCGGGCAGGCGGCGCTTCGTCTCCCCGCCCACGAGTGCGGCGCATGGGCGCAAATCAGGGCGACGGCGAGCTAGCTCGCTGAGTTTCGCCCAGCTCGAATCTGCGTCGAGGCGGTGACCATAGGGTGGATTGGTCAGCACGAAAGCGCCCTCGGGAATGAGCGGCTCTACTGCGAGCACATCCCCCTCGAGAAACTTGGCGCGCTCGAGTGCATCCTGCCACGCAAACTGGGTTGCGAGCGCTTCTAGATTCGCTCGGGCCGCACGCACCGCTCGCGGCTGGATGTCGGAGCCAATTACGCAAAGCGAGGTGCCCGGAAGTACACTCATAGCGAGCGGCTCCACAGTTCGTTCAAGCGCCGGTAGGTCCAAAGCAGCGAGAGCCGGCCACAGATGGAAGGCAAATCGCCGGCCTATTTGTACGATTCCGCCGCGAGCTCGGGCCAAAGCTTCGATGGGAATGGTGCCCGCCCCGCAAAATGGATCCCACAGCGTTCCGCTCGGACCCGCAGCGCCCGAGAGAGCAAAGACCATGGCGCTCGCCAACGTTTCTCGAATCGACGCCTTCTCGCTCATCTTGCGATAACCCCTCCGATGCAGGCGACCGCCGACTGCGTCTACGCTAACTTGGACTTCATCGTTGTCTAACCGAACAAACAGACGCACGAGCTCGGGATCCTCTTCACCCGAAGCCAGCGACTCCTCATCTATCTCGACTTCGCCGGACTCTTCTGACGCGTTCACCGCCGCTAGGATTGGCTTCGCTCCCAGGACACTTTCTAGTGTCTTCTCGACGCGCTCCCGCACCGCTCCGGAATGATAGAGTCGGGAGCGATGGCAAACGACACTCACCCTAACTTTTGCCCCACGAGGCAAGTAGGCACGAAAGGGGAGCAACGCGAGCCCGCGCTCCAACTCCTCGAAGGTGAAAGCTCGGAACGCCTTCAGTCGCACTCGCACGCCTTCGGCCAATCGCGATACGCTGCAAATCAATTGCAATTGCTGCAGATGAAGGCGGAGCTCGACTCCTCCGGCCTTGGGCTCGGCCCGGCGCCCTACGATAGCCGCGAGTTCATCCGCCAGGAGCCCTTCCAGGCCAGGCGCGACATGCACGAAACATAGGTAGCTCGTGCCTTTGGGCGGATCGATACTCGACAATGCCACGCGAGTATCCCGATCCCTGGCTCGGTTTGCGAGAGGAAAAGTCGGGACAGCCGCGCGGGGCTTCTTAGGGCCAGCCCAGGGTCCCTCGCATTCTCAGAATGCTGAATGCTAAAAGCCGGGCGCCCATGGCTCAGGACTCAGAATTTGGTTTCTCGCCCCTTTTACCGCTCGGCAAAGACCACACCCCCTACCGGAAGCTCACGAGCGACTTCGTTTCGACGGCCGAAGCCTTCGGTTCGACCTTCGTTCGCGTGGAGCCCGAGGGCCTCACACTGCTGGCGCGCACGGCCATGGCCGACATCGCCCACTACCTGCGCCCGGGCCACCTCGCGCAGCTTCGTACTATTTTAGACGATAGCGAGGCCTCACCAAACGATAAGTTTGTGGCCCTGGATCTGCTCAAAAACGCGGTCATCGCCGCCAAGGGCGTGCTCCCCATGTGTCAAGACACCGGCACCGCCATCGTCATGGGCAAGAAGGGGCAGTTCGTGCTCACTCAGGGCGAAGACGAAAGAGCCATCTCGCGCGGAGTTTACGAGACCTACCTCGAGCGCAACCTGCGCTACTCACAACTCGCTCCTCTAACCATGTACGAAGAGGTGAACACGAAAACGAACTTACCGTCGCAGATCGAGCTCTATGCGACAGATGGGGCCGAATATAAGTTCTTGTTTATGGCCAAAGGAGGCGGCTCAGCGAACAAGAGCTATCTCTACCAAGAGACCAAGGCCCTCTTGAACCCGAAGCGACTCCTCTCTTTCTTGGAAGAGAAAATGAAGAGCCTCGGTACAGCCGCGTGCCCGCCTTATCATCTGGCGATCGTGGTAGGCGGAACCAGCGCCGAGTACGCTCTAAAGACAGCCAAATACGCTTCGGCTCGCTACTTAGACTCGCTACCAACCGAGGGGTCGCTGCTGGGTCACGGCTTTCGTGACCTCGAGCTCGAAGCGCAGGTGCTCGAGATATCTCGCCGCGTGGGCATCGGCGCACAGTTCGGTGGCAAGTATTTCTGCCATGATGTGCGTGTGATTCGCCTGCCGCGTCACGGAGCTTCCTGTCCCGTGGGTATCGCCGTTTCTTGCTCAGCCGATCGACAGGCGCTCGGTAAGATCACGAAGGATGGCATCTTCATCGAAGACCTTGAACGGGACCCTACCCACTACTTACCCGATCCAACGCACGCTGAGCTCGGTGGTGACGTGGTGGCCGTTGATTTGAACCGTCCCATGGCGGAGATTCGCGGGCAGCTCTCGAAGTACCCCGTGAAGACGCGCCTCGCGCTCAGTGGCAAGTTGATCGTCGCGCGGGACATCGCGCACGCCAAAATTAAGGCCAACCTCGATCAAGGTTTGCCGATGCCCGAGTACCTAAAAAACCATCCCGTCTACTACGCGGGTCCTGCAAAAACTCCGACGCGCATGGCCTCGGGTTCGTTTGGGCCCACCACCGCAGGGCGCATGGATTCCTATGTAGGTGAGTTTCAGGCCCAAGGGGGCAGCCTGGTCATGCTGGCTAAGGGCAACCGAGGCCCCGAAGTGACGGCAGCCTGTAAGCAGTACGGTGGCTTCTACCTGGGTTCTATTGGTGGTCCTGCCGCACGGCTCGCGGAAGATTGCATCAAGAAGGTCGAAGTCCTCGAGTTCGCCGAGCTGGGGATGGAGGCCGTCTGGAGTATCGACGTGGTGGATTTCCCCGCCTTCATTGTAGTCGACGATAAAGGCAATGATTTCTTCAAGAGTCTAAGCACCGACAAGCTCCCTCTGGCCCCGTAATCGGCAGATGAGGCGCTTCCGAGGGCGCACCTTGCAGCACAGATCCAGTCCGCCCGACGTTGCGCTATCGCCCAGCAGCTACTAGTTCGCTCGGGCCGCATTGGCCCTTTTTGGCCTTGAGCAGTCCTCATGCCCACCTCGTTCGAAGAACTCGCAGACTCCTACTCCTGTATTTTTTTTGACGCGTTCGGCGTGCTCAAGAGCTCGGCTGGGCTCTTTCCGGGCGTGATGGAGGTGCTCGACGAACTGCAAAAGCGCGGCAAACAGGTGTTTATCGTCACCAACGATGCCAGCAAGTCTCCGCACCGCATGGCAGAAGGCTATGCGCTGGATGGCCGCCCCATCGTTCCTCTCGATCACATCATCTCTTCGGGGCTCCTGGCGCAAGACTATTTGAAGACCAAGGTCCGGAGCGGCTACGTCGCCTATCTCGGTAAGGAAGCATCGGCTTATTACATCGTAAAAGCTGGGCTCTACCCCATTCCTCTCAAAGACATCAACACCGACGACCACAACCCGAAGTGCATCGTACTCCTCGATGATGAGGGTTTTGATTGGTTCACCGAGATCAACCGTGCCGTGAACTTGATCCGCGAGCACAACATTCCCGTCATCGTTGCCAACACCGACGTCACCTATCCGAGTACGCCCACCTCATTCAACGTGGCGGTGGGAGGCCTTGCTCGCCTGCTCGAGGCCGCTACGGGCCGCGGCTTCATTCATTTCGGTAAGCCTGATCCGATGATCTTCTCGAAAGCCTTTCATTTGGCTCTAGAAAAAGACCCCAAACTCACCAAGGGCGATGTGCTGATGGTCGGCGATACGCTCTACACGGACATCGTGGGCGGCAACAAGTACGGCATCGATACTGCACTCGTTCTATCAGGCACGACGACCGAGGTCGTGCATCGCAGCTTGATTCAGACTACGGGCATCGTCCCTACCTACGTTTGCACGTCTATCTTGACGTAGAAAACCGAATAGCCAGCCTCTCGGGCGCTGAGCCGCTTACGGCCGAGCACGAAAGCGCCAGGCTGACTCCCTAGGGCGTTCGCTACTTCGACAGAGCCCGAACTAAGGGCATGAAGTCAGCCGCCTCGAGCGCCGGGAAGTAGACGTTGAGTGCCTCGTCCATGAGTCGCTGCGAATAGATCGACTGGAAGAAATGCTCGCCACTTCGCACCACGTAGTTGAGCAAGAAGAAGCGATAAGCCTCTTTCAAATACAAGATCTCTTCGTCGGCGAGCGGGAAGGTCGAATGATAGCTGCGCAGAAAATCCAGAAATGGTGCGTCGAAGAAGGGCTCGAGATTGTAGCTAAACAGGGTTTTATCGCCCTCGGTGCGAGCGACCCGCGCACAGAAGTAGAAATCGAGCACGCGCGGCGCGACGCGGAACCAGTCGTAGTCCCAACGCGAGAAGAAGCGAAAACCATCGCCATCGAAGCCGACCGAGAAGTTCGTAATGTTCCAGTCGACGAGCACCGGGATCTTGGCGAAGCTGTGGTACCCAAGACGCTCGGAGTTTGTGAGAAAGGTCTCACATTGCTCGCGCAACGTGCGCTCGGCTTCGCGACTTAGGCCGTGACTCTGGCGCCACTCCGCGCTGCCAAGGGCGTCAAACAAACTAGCGACATCGGAGCCAACGCTCTTCCAGCTCGGCGTTAGACTCGGAGCGATGTTGGTTGAGGCCATGTGAAAATCGGCCATCTCCGACCCTAGGGAGCGCACCATAGGCCGCGGCAAAATCTTGGGCAGAAAGTCATAAAAGCTGGCTTTCTCATAAAAAACCACCCACTTTTCAGCTCGACGAAAGGTAAAAACCTCGCCTTCGCTTGCGACCACTCGCGCCAAAAAAGAACGAAAGCGCGTGGAGCGGAGCTGCAGCTCCCACTGCTGGATGATCTGGTGATCCTGACGAAAGTGAACGTAAGAACCGTAGGTCGACGTCTTAGCGATCAGCTCGCGGCCCGAATCGAGCCGCACCAGATAGACGCGATTCGTGGAGACGGGGGCGTTCATCTCACGTAGCGACGTTATGCTCGCCCGCGGCTCAAGCACGGCTAGGGCCTGCGTCACAAGCTCGGAGTCGTCTAGTTCGGGCTGAGCATCCGAAGTCATCAAGCTCAGAGGCTAAGCGCGGCCCGGCCTTGTGCCCAGGCCGGGCCGCTGCCCGTTGAAAAGCGCCGCAAAGCTCTCGCCTTGCGCCAGTCGTCGTCGCCGAAAGGTCGATGGCCTAACCCCCAATCCACGAAGCCATAGCCCTCGTCTGGGCTCCCGTTTTGTTCAGAAAGGGCATCGCCCTTCGCCATTTTTGGCACTATGAAACGGCTCATGTATCGCTTTCTCGCGTTTTCGGTGCTGCTCGCCTCAGCTTGCGCCGGACACAACGCCGACCATCATGCCGCCTCAGCGCCGAGCCCAGCGTCTACCCCTGAGTCCTCTTCGGCCACACCCACCGAAGCAGAGGCTCCCGAGGGGGGCCTAGCCTTGACTGGCGGAGAGGCTAGCCCCAAGCGGCGCATCGGCCGACTGCCCAAGGAAGCTGTCCGAGACGCGATCCACGCGGAGCATCCACGAATTCAGGCCTGCTATCACTCGGCGAGAGAACGCAAGCCCGGCCTCGCTGGCAGACTCGTGCTGCGCTTCGCCATCGCTGAAGATGGCGGGGTGGAAGAACTCACCATCCGAGATGATTCGACCGTGCTCGACATTCCGATGCGCGAGTGCATCCTCGATATCTTCCGCAAACTCGAGTTTCCAAAACCTGAGGGTGGCATCGTCCTCGTTAGCTATCCCTTCGAGTTCGAAATGGAAGCCTCGGGCGCCACGCCGCCCCGAGCCGCCCCCCAGCAGCCCTAGGCACGCTGAAGGGCTGTCCAAGGAACGCGCGGGTCTAGGGCTCTTTGGTAACCTTGGTCGTCACGAGGGGCGTCAGCGCGCGCAAGCGGGGCTCACGAAACCAAAGTCCAAACCAAAGTATAACGCCGACCAAGAGTGGCGCGATGAACACATCGCCTACTCTGAGATGGGTCATGACCGCGCCGCCCAGATAAGCCGCCGCCAAGATTCCACCGAATACGGCGGTTTTCGGAATGAGGTAGAGGAGTGCGACCACTACTTCGACGACACCGATGGGCGTTATCAAATGCTCGGGAATACCAAACTTACCGAAGCCTTCAACGACTGCCGCACCATGTGAGAGCTTGCCCGAAGCGCTGGCAAGCAAAGCGAGGATTCCGAGTCCGCCGAGCGCCCAGCCCGTTCGTGTTTTCCAGGTTGCATTTTCCATTTCTGTTTCTTTCTCGTTTGTTATCTGTTCAGTAGAACGGCAGCAGCCACCTAACTGAGATTCGGGTAACCCACGTAACCTTCGGGGCCCGGCGTGTAGAGCTTGGTAAAATCAGGTGGATTTAACGGGGCCCGCTTCTCGAGCCGCGCCACCAAGTCGGGGTTGGCGAGAAACGGCCGCCCGAATGCCACCAAATCGGCGTCGCCCGCTTCGAGTGCTGCTTCCGCACTCTCGAGTTCAAAGCCAGCGTTCAGAATCAACGTCGACTTGAAAGCCGTTCGCAGCGCAGCGATCGTTTCGGCCGCGCGCGCATCGGGCGTGCGGACAACGTGCAGGTAAGCGATGCCCAAATCAGAGAGCGCTCGACCCAGCGCTACGTACTGATTGTGGGAGTCGTCAAACGCGACCATGTCATTGAAGGTGTTGTGAGGCGAGATTCGAACCCCCACCTTGCCAGCGCCAATTGCATCCCGAACCTCGCGCGCGACCTCGATCAGAAATCGATTGCGCGCATCCGGCGAACCGCCATACCCGTCCGTGCGACGATTGGTGTGCGGTGAGAGAAACTGCTCGAGGAGGTATCCGTTAGCGCCGTGAAGCTCGATACCGTCGAGGCCCGCCTCGACTGCGTTCTTGGCCGCCGTGACGAACCCCGCTCGGACGGACTCAATGTCGCTCGCGGTCATGGGCGAGGGCTCGGGCATGTCGAGACTGCCCTCTTGATCTGTATGCATCTGGGCCACGGCCCGGACCGCGCTCGGGGCCAGCAAACGGGCACCTTGCGGTTGGTTCAGCGGGTGGCCGATACGCCCGGTGTGCATGAGTTGCATGAATATTCGGCCATTCCCCGCATGAACGGCGTGACTAACCTTCTTCCAGCCCTCGACCTGCGCCGCCGAGAAGATGCCGGGAATGCGAGCGTATCCCAGCGCGTCCGGGGTCGGCGCCGTACCCTCCGTCACGATCAACCCAGCCGAGGCACGTTCACCATAATACTGCGCCATCAAGTCATTGGGCACGTTTCCCAGGGCCCGGGAGCGGGTCATTGGAGCCATAACCACATGATTTTTCATATGAATATTACCCATGGCGTAGGGCTGAAATAGAACCGTTCCCGATGGCGTCGACATTCGCTAAACATAAACCGGACGGCGAACGGGACAATAGTTCGTTTCTGGATAGACTGTCCGCAAATGCGGACAATGAACCGAGCGGCCCCCCAGGATGTCGACGCTTTTCTCGCTGTGGTGGAAGCCAAGAGCTTCCGCGGCGCCGCCCGGGAACTCGACATGCCCAAGTCGACCGTAAGTGGCCGCGTGCGCGAACTCGAAGAGCGGCTCGGAACACAGCTTTTGGTGAGGACAACGCGCAACGTGCGCCTCACGCACGTGGGCGAGGCCTTCTACAGAGAGGCCGCGGCGGCCATAAGCGCTCTCAAGGCTGCCTCCGATCGCGTCCTCGAACATAGTGAAACCCCTCGCGGGCGCCTGCGCATGACGGCGCCTTTTGAGCTCGGCCAACGCTTCATGGGCGGAGTATTAGCGACGTTCAGCTTACGTTACCCGGAGGTGCGGGTAGAGCTCGATCTGCTCGAGCGTCAGGTCAACCTAGTTGAGGAAGGCTACGATCTGGCGCTCTGCGTAGGGCCGTTAGCTGATTCAATGTTGGTGGCTCGCAGGGTGGGGCCCATTCAAGAACTTGGCCTGTATGCGAGTCCGACCTATCTCGAAAAATCCGGGAAACCCGAGCGGCCTAGTGACTTGAAGCGCCACCGCTGCCTGATGAAGTCCGGCGGACAAGACCCTCGAACCTGGCGTTTTCGGCTCGATGGCCGTCCTTCGAGTATCACCATCGAGCCTGTCGTCGAGGTCAATAGCTTCCTCGTGCTTGGCGAGTTGGCTCAAGCCGGAGCCGGAATAGCTGCCTTGCCCTGCATCTTGGTCGATGAACTCAAGATGAATCTGGTGCCCGTCTTAGAAGAGTTTAATTCGCCCGAGCGGGAGTGCTTTCTTGTTTATCCGAACGCGCGCGCAGCTACCCCGGCCGTTCGGGCTATGATCGATCTCATCGTCCAAGATTTTGGAGACGCGGTGTGGATGCAAGCCACGTGTTCCGAAGCGCTCGGTCGTTGCCCAGGTGCAGCTCGCCTCGCTCATGCTCACGTGGAGCGCGAGGCTTCCGGGGCCCAACCCGATGCTGCGAGCTAGCTCTCGCGTCGTCGGTGAAGCTCAGAGGTCAGCGCCGGGCTCAGCCCCGGGCCGGGCTCAGTTGAAGGCTCGTTCGGGTGCTGCGGGGAGTGCCGTGCCGGGGCCAAAGCGCAGATCCGCGAAGAAAGGCCCGACATTTGTTCATGCCGGGCACCTGCCTACCTCGTGGGGTAAGCCGAAGCTGCTCTCGGCTCGTTAGAACGAGAGGCGTAACTCGGCGTAGCCCGCGGTCAGGTCGTCTTCGATCATACCGAAAAGCGTGTCATCGGGACCCATGTAGATCTCAGCGCCTACGCTGCCCGTGAGGCCACCCGTGATGCGATACGACACCTTGGGAAATAGGGCCCATTCGCTCGTGTTGAAGTTCACGAGCCCGAGTGCCGAGATCGAGAGACGCTCTTGCAGAGTTTTCCACTCGACCCGCAGCGAGGCCAGCGTCTGGAACTGATACTTCTGATTGAAGATGATTCGGTTATAATTGAAGATCGTCTGCTGGATCTTATCCGTATTCTGAGCTCGCACCGTGGCGGCGTTCGGTCCGTCCTCTTGTACGGCGGGGTTATCCCGAAGGTCGGTCACGCTGCCGAGCACGTTGTACTGCGGCTGCCAATCGAAGGTGTAGCGGCCGAGATATTGGGCGATGATCATCACGTCCCCAAACTCGCGCTCGATACCGAGCACCCACTGCATGTCCTGCTTGGCGGCCCAGGGCGTCGTGGCCTGGTTCATCGGTATACGCAGAGCAGCCTCGCCCGTTAGGCCAAAGAGATCGCCCACCACGGCGGCGAAATCGGCTCCGATCACATGCTGCCGATACGAGGCGCGTTGGATCTGAACGTAGTATTCAGGACCCGTCTGATGGTCGACGTACTTCAGGCCCGGCAGTGGCGCGTTGCCATTGAAGTAGGACAGCGAGGCCTCGAAGGAGGGCAACTCAACGTTCACTTTGCCAGCGAAGGTCCCGTTGCGAAGGCTCACCACGGGGTACGAAGGATCAACGAACGAGATCCCTGGTTCTAACTGGAGCGTCGGAAACTCGGTGGCTTGATAGAGCGGTAACCAAACACCCTCGATTCGCACCGGGAGCAAGTTCACGAACATGCGTGCGGCCATGTTACCGATGCGTCGATCATCTTCGACGGGTGAACGAATTCGAAAGTCGATCGGAGCTAGGTTGCTGGTCGGGTTAAAGCCATTAGCTCGGCCCCACGCGATCACCTGCTTACCTAGGCGCAGATCGACCGGGCCAAAATACGCGTTGACGTAAGCCTCGCGGAGATCGACGAACAAGTCGTAGCGATCGAGTTGCTGCCCATAGCGGAAACGCAAATCGGCGAAGGCGCTGCCCCAATCGCCCTTCTTGATCTTAGGCTGAAAACTCAACTCGCCGTAGGCGGCATTGATACCGGGCTCGCTCGTACCCGGAAGGACGCCGACATAGACGTCACCGCGGACGTAACCGTTCAGCTCGAGCGCCACATCCCCCGAGTCGGACGTTACGCTTACGTCGCTCCCAGCGCTTTCAAACAGACTGCCCCCACTCGCTTCGCCGGAGCCGTCCACAGCGGAGCCATCCGTAGCGGAGCCGTCTGTAGCGGAGCCGTCTGTAGCCGAAGCTTCACCGCTTGCGCTCGCTGACTCGGAGCCTTCGGCCAAGTTCGCGTCGCTCGCCGTCAGCTCCCCTTCCTCTTGGGCAAACGCTACCGACGAAAGGCTGAGCGCAATCGAGGAAGTGAGAGGCAGCGCTCCACAAACGAAGGGACGAAGAGCGCGGCGAAGAAAAGAGGCGGTAGGATTCACGGGAAAATCGGTGGGTAGTTGAGCGAAAAAGGGAGGCGAAGGAAAGGCCACAAGTGACTCGGCCTGTCGAGGATGGGGCGCTTAAGATGACGAAAGGGCGGGTTCATCAACCCACCCCCACGTCATCAGGCGCACCGAAACGAAACCCTCAACTCAGGGGCTTGCCTTGAGACGGGTGACATACCACGGGGTCGGGTTACGACAGCCAGCGGGTTCTCCGCAGACGAGAGCCAGAAGATACTGATCTTCGGTACCCGCCTCGAGGCCAGGAAACGCTTGTCCTTGTGCGTTCTTCAGTTTCGAGAAGTCCATCGCCGTTGAGGAAAAATCTGGGTTCGGCGAGCCCTGCACGATCTCGGACTTAATCTGCCAAAGGTCCTTACCAATGGTTTTGATGTCGACGAACTGCTTGTTCAAATCGATGCTCGGATCGTAACGACCAATCAACACCTCGGTAATGTAGTTGTAGGTGAAGACCGTGTTGTAACTGGTAGTGGTGATCGACGAAGACCAGTCGATCACGATGTCACTCTTGCCAGCGGGCACCATCGTCGGCGCCGGAGTATCCAAATCAGCCGTCCAGGTCAGAGTCGTGGAGGCGTTACTCAGCGCCACTGTCGTCATGCCATCTGCAGTCAGCTCAAAACCCTGAATCATGGCCACATCGAAGCCGTAGCTGGGGACGCTATCGTTGCTGAGAGGGCCGTTCTGGAGCATCACGGTGAAGACGTAAGACGAACCCAACGCGATAACGTCAGCGAAATCCGCCTGATCACGAACTGGAGTTTTGCCAGGCAGGAGGAAGTCTCCGAACTTGGCCGATTTAACAGTGCCGCCGGCTGTGAGCATATGCGCGCCGAGAGGCGCCTTGCTACTCAAGAAGGCTTGGTCGTCCCTGTTGATGGCATCCGCCAGCTCAACGAGCGTGATTCCGTCCCAAATCACGACGACGGCCGCGGTTAGAGTTGCTTGGTCGAGGGGTCGACCAAACATGTCCATGGTCACACCGCTCCAGTCGATGACTAGATCCGCGTTGGCGGCCTGGGCCGTGATCGGAGGCAGGACCGTGGCACTGTGGAATAACAGATTGTTTTCCGACTTGGCCGGAATCGTTAGCGCAGCCGGGGAAGTTCCACCGTTACCGGATACCGATCCACCCGTAGTGCCACTGGCTCCTCCGCTAGCGGCGCCCCCTGTCACAGCGACCGTGCCGCCCGTTGCGTCGGGGGGGACGTACGATTCACAGGCGACGCCAAGCAGCAGCGACGAACAGGTAACTAGGGTGGCGATTGAAGTTAAGTAGTGCTTTGAGAGATTTGAAGTCACAGCCGTTCGGTTCCGTCGAGAAGGAGGGGTAGATCGTTATGGGAGTGGATACTGAGCGGTCAAGCTTGCGCGCGGTATCTTACGCGTTGGGGCTGAGGTCAGAATTGGGAGATTCGAGTCTAAGACTAGGTTGCAATAGTGCTTCGGTCAAAAACCGGATGCTTGTTGCACGACCTCGCGCGCCAGCTTCGTTAGTGTCTGGGCTCATTTGGGATCAGTAACGAAGCCCGCCAACATCTCGTCAAATCAGCTCAACTTTCGCATGAGATGAAATGATCCGATAGCGCTGGATCAAAAACGACGACGCCCAACGGAAGCGCTTACCCAAGCAAAAATTCCTCGAATATGCTGCAAGACTCAGCGTTCGAAACGTCTCGTTTCACTCCAAGTCGAGTTATCCCGGCCTGGCTCGCGCTTGATTTCGCCACTATCTGTCAAGGCTTCGCGCGCCCCGTTTGGCCCACCCACGCTCAGCTCGACCCATGAAATTTTCTTCACGCCTGCTTGGCCTTGGCTTACTCCTCGCCTCCTTGTCATTTCAGAACGCGGTCTCCGCTCAGGGGCTCTATTCGGGAACCAAAGGCGCTCGCGTAGCAGGGCGCGCCGGTGCTTTCGTCGCCAAAGCAGATGACATGTTCGCGGTCGAGTACAATCCGGCTGGGCTCGCCAAGATCGACGGTTGGGTAGTCCAGATCAGTGATCGCCTTTCGTATAACGAAGTTATCTTTGACCGAATTGCGCCCTCTGGCTCGGATCCCAGTTTCCAGTTCGACCGCGTGCAGAACCAAACCCCGCTGCAAGCGCTCGATCCGTTCCTCTCGGTAGGAACGGACTTTGGCCTCGAGGACTTCGGCTTCGGCCTAAGCATCTATGCGCCGCCGGGGCTCGCTCGCGTGACATTCCCAGAGGGCGGTCAGAGCATGAGCGACTATAGCCAGGGGGCACAGCGCTTCATGATGGTGAGCCGCGAAGCGGAGATCCTCAATTATTCGCTATCGGCAGCTTACAAGTTCAAAGACATTTTCGGCCTCGGTGTGAGCGCACAATGGCTCCACGTTCCCAAGCTTGATTACTCGCTCGTCGTTTCTCCGGTGGTCAATGCCTCAAGCCTCGGCAAGAAGAACGCCATACGAGGCCCTTACGACGCCCTTTCAACGGTGAGCGGTTCCGATCCGTTCACTCCCAACTTCATATTCGGCGGCTGGGTCAAGCCGGTAAAGTTCCTTGAGGCCGGGCTTTCTGTGTCGGTGCCCATTGGCGATATCGTCACTTCGAGCAACATGAAGCTCGAGCGCATCGGCCCGAGTAGTCCCGATGGTAGCATTCCTCACAGTGAGATCCCGCTCACTCGCAACGGCGTCGCCGCGAACGACGTGCGCGTATTCATTCCCTTACCTATCATCCTGCGCACCGGGCTTCGCTACATTCACAAGAAGGGCGAAGACACACTCTGGGACATCGAACTCGATTTCTCGTATCAGACCTGGTCGAGCGTCAAAAACCTGGTCGTTGAATCGAACGGGCTCATTGGCACCGATCAGGGTTACGATATCCCCGTCGGTACCGTCCAGCTCGAGAAGTACTGGAAAGATAGCATCACTTTAGCGCTCGGTAGTGACGTCAACGTGATTCCAAAGAAGCTCACCGTGCGGGGTGGAGTGGGCTACGAATCGGCGGTGAGCGATCCCGCTTATCAGCACGTCGATTTTGCTACGGGCGCGCATGTGAATGGCGCGCTCGGAGCGTCTGTTTTCTTCGGGATTTTTGAGCTCGCTGTGTCCTATGGCTATCGCCACATGCTGCCTGTTCGGGTGAGCGAAAGCGAAGGAAAAGTCTACCAAGAGGCTCCGCAGCCCGACGGACTCAATTTCTGCCCTCCACCCTATACTGACCCAAGTTGTCCGTACCCCGGCCAACCCTCGGCCACCGTGAACGCGGGCAAGTTCCAAGCCTTCTCTCACCAAGTTTCTGTCGACGGCGTGTTCCGTTTTTGAGCGCCGCCTAAGACATCGCGCAAGGCGAGCCCTTGGTTAGAAGAGGATGAACTTCTTCTTCTTCTCGGGCTTGCTTTCGAGCGTCTCCCCGGGGGCCGCGCTGCTGCCGGCCGACTTCCAGCGCCAGCGACGAAGCAGCGGAAATCGCGGGGCTTTACGTAGAGCCACCTGCGTCAAAGCTTCGTCGAGGTTCTTTCCGGCCCGCTTGCTGCACTCCGCGTCGCGCTTCATCTCTCGGAGTCGCGGCAAAGCGCGCTCATCTCCACGTAAAATCAGCTTCGGCAAGAGTTCGAGCTGCGCGTCACATGTGCTCGCTTCGCGAATGGCAAACGCCAAGCCTAACGCTTCGCTATAATGCGACTTGAGGCTGCTCGAGTCGAGTAGCGACTTCGCTTGTTCCGTGGCCTTCGTCTTAGCACTCGTGTGCGACCACACATCAAAGAGGAAGTCAGCGGCCAGATCGGGCAGGCGCGTGGCTACAAATTCCAGAATCAGTGGCGCGGTCTTCTCGTCGTCGACCAGGTATCGGAGCGCGCCGAGCATGGCCATGTCCGAGCCGTGAGCCGGGTTTTGCGTCAGCGCATGACCGTAGGCTGCGAGAGCCTTGTCAGCTTCGCGTCGCATCAAATACGCCTGAACCAGCGCCATCCATTCTACGTCAGAGCGCTCGTCGTCTGCGCGATGCTCCAGCGCGTAAAGAGCTGGATCTGAGCCTAATTTGGCGGCGTCGATGACCTTCATCAGCTCGGCATCCACCTCCGATGAACCGACCTTGGACGCAGCTTCAGGAGGAGACTGCTTTGCCTCCGTTACGTGCGCCTGAACCTCGGGTTCGACAGATTTCGATTCGCTCAGTAGCGACAAAAGGAGGACAATCCCAAACCCAAAGCCCACACCCAAGAGTGGCATCCATGTTGGGAAGCGAAACTTGCCGATATGCAGCGGCCGCTTAAGAAATGCCGCGCCTCGGGCACGCGCCTGATTACGTGCGCCCCTCGAAAGATTACCGCTCTCGGGCGCCTCCAGCGCGACTACCACTTCTTCCGCGGTCGCAAAGCGGTGCTCGGGCTTCTTTTCAAGCAAACGAGCCACAATCTGCTGAACTTCAAAAGGGATGCTCTGCGGCAACGAAGGCGGGGCCTCCGTCATGTGCTTGAGCAAGAGCGGCATGAGCTGTTCGGCCTGGAACGGCGGCTTTCCTGCGAGCATCTCGTATAAGATCACGCCGGCGGCATAGAGATCGGCTCGCGCGTCTACCTCACCGCCCGAGGCCTGCTCAGGCGACATATACTGAGGCGTTCCATAGATGGCGCCGGCCTGGGTGAGCTGCGTGTCCATCGCATCCGCGCTCTGAAGTTTGGCGAGTCCGAAATCGAGCACCTTCACTACATCCGAGCTCTCGTTCAATTCGGGCGTCGATGGGACGGCACCCGACTCAGCGCTCGAAAGTAACATCACGTTTTCGGGCTTGAGGTCGCGGTGGACGATGTCTGCGCGATGAGCGGCGCCGAGCGCGGAGAATATCTGGCGCGCAATATGGAGGGCTCGGGGCACAGTAAGCGCTCCTTCCTCTTCAAGGACCTGGCCCAAGCTGCGGCCCGAAACGTACTCGAGAACGAGGTAGAAAGAGCCATCGGAGAGTCGACCAAAATCGGTGGCCTGGGCCACGTTCCTGTGGCTGATTCTCCCTGCTGCGACGGCTTCGCGCTCGAAGCGCGTTACGAGCTCGGCGTTCTCCTTGGTCTGATGATGCAGTACCTTGAGGGCCACGTGTTTTTGCATGTGCACATGGCGCGCGCGGTAGACTCGGCCCATAGCCCCAGCCCCGAGGAGCTGCTCCACGAGATAGCGCTCGGCCACGATGGTCCCCACAAGTGAGTTCGGGTCAGGCTGAACTTCAGGCGCACTCAACGTAAGCCGTTGGTAACACATCTCGCGCCTGAGAAAAGCTACGAGTCTTGGGGCCAGTCTGGCATGGCAAGCCGATTTAGATCGCGCTGGCTCGGGCCCCGGAGAACGCTGGCCGGCATGACTCTACGTAAAGCTCGAGCCCCTATTCGGCGCCTTTGCGCCGCCTAACATACTCGAGACCACTTCGCTGAGCCCAGCGCGACTAAACGGTTTCGCGAGGTATTGGCTGCGCGCAGGCAGTGTACCCGATAAGGGCAGCTCCTCGGCCGCATAGCCGGAGATGAAGAGCACCTTTAACTCGGGGTTGTGTCGACAGAGCTGCTCCGCCAGCGCCGGCCCAGACATGCCTGGCATGATCACATCTGAAATGAGCAGCTCGAAGGGGAGGTCTGAAGCCTCGACTTTCTCGAACGCTACCTGCGCGCTAGCGGCATCCACGACGTGATGCCCGAGTGATTCTAACAAACGGCGCGTTGCCACGCGCACAGTGTCTTCGTCTTCCACGAGCAATACCCTTGCTCGTCGCGTTTCGGGCGGCGCTTTGACCTCGCGTTTGACCAGAGTCTCCGCGTTTGACCTCGGTAACAGCACACAGAAGGAGGAGCCCACGCCCATTTCGCTCTCGACGCAAACGAAGCCACCGCTCTGCTGAACGATACCAAGCACGGTGGCGAGGCCAAGGCCTGTGCCCTGCCCCGTGGCCTTGGTTGTGAAGAAGGGCTCGAAGATTCGCGGCAATACCTCAGGGTCTATGCCTTGACCCGTGTCGCTGACACGTACCTCAACGTAAGAACCCGCGGGTACATCCCGACCGTGACGAGAGTTCAGCGTCTCCAGCAAGATACGATCGTTGATGGCGATCGTAATCGTCCCTCCACCCACGAGGGACTGGCTGGCATTGCTCACCAAGTTGAGGACCACCTGCCCTAGGCGCGCTTCGTCTACGACGACGTTGCCCGTGCCCTGGCTGGTTTCTAAGACCAGATTTGTGCTCGCAGGGAGTAACCGGCGCAACAGAGGTTCGAGGTCGACAATCGCCTTAACTGGGCAAAGCACGACCGGCTTGAGCACTTGCTTTCTACCCACGGCAAGGAGCTGCTGAGTGAGTTTCGAAGCGCGCGTCGCAGCGTCTTCGATGCGAGCCACGTCCTCACGGGCTTCAGCGTCGAACTCGGATTTACCTAGGAGAAACTCGGATCCATTCAGGATTACGGTTAGTAAATTGTTAAAGTCATGAGCCACGCCACCGGCGAGGCGCCCTACGGCTTCGAGCGACTGCGATTCCCGCATTCGGGCCTCCAACGCCAGACGCGCCAGGTGTGTCTTGTGTTCTTCCGCTTCCAGACGGAGCGCCTGGGCCGTAGCGCGCTGGACTGCCCTCAATGCCGCTTCGGCGATCAAAGCGACCGCGGCGAGTTGAAACGAGATCTCTGCCCACAGTTGCAAGGGGCTCATGCCGGGCGCCATCGAGCCGAGCAAGGCAAAGGCAGCGACCGCCAGCGAACCGAGGCCACACAAAACGAATGCCCCGAGCGACCCCCAGCACAGCGCCGCGAGCACGACCAGCGTGAAATAGGCCAACACTCCTGACGAGCTCGATAGGCCCCCGCGCAGCCAAACGAGCGCCGTAACAAGGCAGAAAGGCCCCAAACACGAAAGCGGTCCGGCCCAGCGCGAGCCCCTCTCGTTCAGCCACAGCACCAACCCAAAGGTCACGACTAAACCTGTGTAGCTGAAAAGCGCCGTCGGCGGCTCATCGCGGAAGGGCGCGCTCACGAGGAGCACGACTACGAAACCGCCAGCGCACCAAGCGAAAGCTCGCACGGCGGTCCTACGACTCTTGGCCAGAAAGTCATGGGCGAGAGTACTAGGAGCGGCCACGCCCTCTCCACGCTACGCGAAAGCCATCGCCAATGCCACGTATTGCGGATTCCGTTGCTAAGACGGGCGCCCGAATTAAAGACTCAGAGGCTCACCGGCGACCTCACTGGGTGAGAAAGGCCCCAGACGTGACCAACGCCAACGTCATCAAATGGGGTTGAGGTAGGATACCCGGTCTCTGCATCACTCGCGCGGCGGTAGGAGGCTCGAGGTCATGCTCGCGCCCTCCTCACTCTTTGCTCACAATGAGGTCGCCGCGAATTGCGCCATGGACGCAATCAATTGTTCAATTGCCATAGTGACTCTCCCGTTGAAGAGCTCGGGGAGGCTCGTCGCTTGGAGCCGTGCTCTTCGTTTACTCGGAGAGGACATCCTTCCAACCCAGGGCGTTCGCTCGCGATAAATCTGGCTCGAAAAAACGGCGTACGCATCGGCCTGGCACCGGAGGGCCCCTCGTGCGCAGCTCTCGAAAGGAGCGTCACCTTGGGCGCGGAGCCGACAGCCGTTTCAGGAGAAAGATTTCATGATACGAAAGGCTCTCTATGTCTGCGCCCGCTCGATGGATCACCCTTGCTTGCATCGCTTTAGCCTGCCTTGCCCTAGCCTGCGGAGCGAAACCGGCTCCCAAAGCAAGCCAGGCCGAGGCGACACAAAATGTCCCGCGCCTCAAAACCTCTGAGGAGGCGGCGAAAGGGAGTGCCCCGCTTCGGCTCGCCTCGAGTGTTTGGGCACCCTTCACCGATGTTGAAGACAAGCCTCACGTGGCCCTGGACGTTGTCCATGAAGCGCTACGGCGCTCCAACGTGGCGTTCAGTACGCAAATCCTCAACTTCACAGACACCATCGTCGGCATTCGAGAAGGGCGCTTCGACGGTTCCGAGGCGCTATGGAGAACTCCCGAGCGGGAGAAGTTTCTGCTCTATTCCAATGCCTACCTCGAAAATCGCCTCGTGCTCCTGGCACGCGTCGGTACCGACGTCTCTACCAAGAGTGTAGCGGAGCTCGCCGGCAAGAAGGTGGGCATCGTCCAGGGCTATGCGTATGGGCCTGATGTCGATAGCGCGGCCGCTGTTGTTTTTGCGCGCAATGCTGACGAGCCAACCAACCTCAAGGCGTTGCTGCGAGGTGAACTCGACTACATGTTGGTCGATGAGCTTCTCGTGCATCACTTGTTCGCTGATCAAAAGCAAAAAGCTGAGCTCTTACTCGTCGCGGGACAAGAGCCGATCGTGGTCCGGAGCCTCCACTTGGGCCTCCGCAAGGAGTTGCCGGGCGCAGCCGAGGTCATCGCCAATTTTAATCGCGCGATCTTAGAGTTGGCGCGGGATGGCACGTACAATCACCTGCTCGGCGTGCGCTGGATCGCGACCGATACCGACGAAGACGGCGAGCCTGAGTTGGTCGCCCACGGGAACCAGGTGGGCAGTGCGCCTCCCCCCCAGCACTATCGCCTTGCCGGAAGCACAACCACAAAGGCCCCCCATTTCGTGATTGAGGGTAGAACGTACGAAGACTGGCAGAGCGTTCCTGAGAACTACAAGGTGCCTCCCAAGGAGGGCATCGAACGCTTCCAACCTGCAACGAACCTAGTATTGGTCGAATTCTAAGTGCTGATAAAAAGGCGCGCGAACCTTGTCCCCACACGGCACAGCGCGAAGCCGTCACGGGAGCCCCTGTGACGAATCGCCACATTTGCGCGCCTTACCGGCCCATTTAGGCCGCGGCTCCCGCGGCTCCCGCGAGCGAGCGACGAGCGCGCAGCGCCTCGCTTTCGGGTTCATAGTTCAGAATCCAGTCGCCCAGCATATCCACTGCGTCTTTCTTCGATACTCCACGCCTTTGCGCGAGGTACTCGGTAAAATCAGCCGGAAGCGCGGCGGCGTTAACGGTGCTGGCAGAAGACGTCGAAAAGAGAATTTGGGTGCTCATGCCCGTAGATAATGCAGGTATCGGGCCAGGTCTGAGCTGGTCCTAGCTGGCGCTCGAGCAACGGGGACTGAAGTGCGACTCCCGACTTGCAATCATGCCATCAGCGTCAGTGTGGAGTCCAAAATCAGAAACTTGGAACAAACTTCGCGGCATTTTCGCCACACTTCGCGGACGATTCATTCACGGCCTGAACAAATCGGCGCGTCACCGGGACGAGTCGCAAATGCTAGTCACATAGCCTTCTCGATGCCCGCGTCCTTGCATTATTGATATAATAGCGACCTGAATCCCTACTTACATTTCGAGACCCATCCCAGCTTTTGCCGGCCACCGTGCGAGCGATAGGGTTGGGACGATGAAGCTTAAGATCAATACTCAGCTAGCGCGTGCTCTGCCCTTTCTGGCCGCGGCGCTGGCGTGCTCCGGCGGCGAGGGTGTGGTCGACTCGGTGGCCACCATCGACGACGCGAAACACATCAATGACGCCGTCAGCTGCGCGACTCAAGTTGTCGCCCTTGAAATATCGACAGAGAGTGAAGGTATCATAGAGCGCGCAGGCAATACGTCTTGCCCGGGAGGGCAGGGCGAAGTGTGGATGGATTCGCTCGAACTCACGACAGAGACGTCGACCCTGATCACAACGCGCGTTTCGTTTGAAGCCTGCAAGGCCACGGGCGTAGTGCTTAGCGGCAGCATCGTCGTAGAGCAGGAGGCCGAGAGCGGCGGAACCCAAGTGACTCGGAGCCACGCCGCCCTCAGTACTAGCCTAGGGGACTGCAACGTCGACCTCGCTCGTCAAAGTAGTCCGACTGGTATTCGCACGGCTGAAGGCACGCTCTGTGGCTTCGACATCGACAACTTCTGAGCGGGAGGCTGCGGCTGATCGACCTCTAGCTAGAGCAAACCCCTAGTTTGGCGACGGGAGGCCTAGACTTGTCGGAAACATTTGGCTGGTTACACTCGGCCCCGATGAGTGAGCAGGAGTATCCGCCCAGTCGCGAACAGCTCGTTCATCAGCTCTACGAAGCTGCCGAGCTCGAGCACAATTTGATGTGCACGTACCTCTACGCTGCTTTTAGTCTGCGCCAAGGTGAAGCGGAGGGACTCTCGGCCGCACAGGCCTCCGTCGTAGAGCGTTGGCGACGGACGCTGATCGAGGTCGCCATCGAGGAAATGGGGCACCTCACCGCGGTTTGGAATATTACGGCTTCGCTCGGAGGCGCGCCGAGATTCGGTCGTGGAAACTTTCCCCTAGATCCCGGCGCACTGCCGGCTGGCATCGTCGTTAAACTTACTCCCTTCGACGCTACGACCGTCCAGCATTTCGTCTACCTGGAGCGTCCAGAGGGCTCTGAAGAAAGCGAGGGCGAAGGCTTCATGCCGGATTTCGTCTTCGTGCGTCCGCCCCACAAGCTGCGCTTGATGCCGGTTGCGCTCGACTACCAAACCGTAGGCACTTTCTATGCTGAGCTCGGACGAAGCTTGAGCGCCTTCGCGGCTCACCACGGCGAAGCCGTGGCTTTTGCCGGTAATCCAGCGCTTCAGCTCTCTAGCTCCGAGGTCGCTTTGGCTGGCCGCCCCGTGATCTGCGCAAAGACGGCGCTGGCTGCCTTCACTGCCATCGTCGAACAGGGCGAGGGCGCTTCCGTTCATTCTGAAGGATCGCACTACCAACGCTTCGCTCACATACGAGATGAACTTGCCGAGATTTTGCGGGAGAGTCCGGATTTTTCGCCCGCCTTCCCTGCCGCGACTAACCCGGTGCTTCGCCCCCCCTTGCGCCCAGGGCGCGTCTGGCTCGAAACGGCCGAGGCCATGACCACCGTCGACCTCGCGAACACTTGCTATCAGGTCATGCTCCGCCTTTTAGCCTATTCGTATACCGTGGCGCGGCCCAACCCCGATAAGGCGCTCGTCATCGAGCTCTCGCTCGCCCTGATGCGAGCCATGACCCTGCTCGGCGAACATGCGGCGCGCATCCCCGCCGGGCCCTCCAATCCGCATTGTAACGCGGGCATGTCCTTCACGGCGCTCCGTGACGCCTCGCCTGTCCTGCCTGGCCCAAGCGCGGCTCGCTTTTTCATTGAACGTCTCACTGAAATAGCCGACTGGCTGATGAACTCGCCGCCGCTGGCGCCGAGCGGCCCGTTCGGGCGGCGCGTATGTTGCGCGGTTTACTTCATCGCGCCGAGCGCGGTTTCGAAGCAGCCGAACGACGAGAAGCCGAGCTGGCGCTTGGCCCCTCCACGAATCGCGCCGGGACGCCTGGTGAAACCACATCGATCGCTCCGGGATCTCTGCCGCGCAAGGGTATGCCCGAACAGCGTGTCGAGGCCGGAGTCGAATACGTCGAAGCCGAAAAGCTAACGTTGCATTACGAGGGCAAGCGCTGCATCCACGCGCGACATTGCGTGACCGGCGGGCCCACCGTGTTTCTTGCCAACGTGCAAGGACCGTGGATTCACCCCGATACGGTGCCTGCCGAGACCGTCGTCGAACTTGCGCATGCCTGCCCCTCCGGTGCAATCCGATACGCGCGCAAAGACGGGGCCCCAGACGAAGCCGCGCCCCCGGTAAATCTGCTGTCGATCCGCGAAGCAGGCCCTTATGGGGTTCGCGCCGAGATGCGTATCGATGGCGTTCCTACTCACTTCCGCGCCACGCTCTGCCGCTGCGGGGCCTCAAAAAACAAGCCTTTCTGCGACAGCTCTCACAAAGAGATAGGCTTCACGGCCAGCGGTGAACCGCCGTCGGGTGCGAACACCGACATGCTCCCGGTGCGCGATGGGCCGCTCGACATCGAGCTCGAAACCGATGGACCCCTCGGCGTGCGCGGCAACCTCGAAATCACCGCTGGAACGGGGCGCGTCGTCGCCCGCCTGACCAGTGCAAAGCTTTGCCGTTGCGGCGGCAGCGCGAACAAGCCCTTCTGCGACGGCACTCACGCCCGCATCGGTTTTCGTTCCACCTAGTCAGGCACGTTCTCAGTAGCGAGGTGCCTTTGTATTGGAGGGTCCAGTTTGCGGGCAGGTCGAACGCCGAGCGCTGCCCGCAAAAACCTAGCCAGAGCTACGGCGCAGCCGGTTCCGGCGCTTCGCGCTTGGGTGAATACGCGTAGAGAGAGCCGTCGGAGGTGATGGCCCAGAGGCGACCATTGCTCGTCGCCTCGAGCAGAGTGATGGCCTTGCCACTCGGCGCCGCCGCATAGGAGACGAACTTCTTCGTCTCGGCATCGAAGCGCACCACTTCGCCGCTCGCGATTCGGACGGCGTAAACCTCGTTGGCGGAGGCCGCGGTATACTTCTCAACCGTGTTCAGCTCGTCGGTATCGTTCGTGTATTGGGTCCAGCCGCCGTCAGCCGCCCGGTAGCCAAATTCGCCGCCATGTCGCCCCACGTAGCCCGAGCCCACGGCTGCAAAGTACGGCGGCTGGTTGGTCTTCATGTTCTGGGATTCGTCGATCCAATCGATGCCTGGATCGCCCCAGTTGAAGCGGAGCATGTTGTTCTGGTTGTCCGAGTACGTGGCGCTCAAAACGAGCACCAAGTCTTGCGCGCCGGCGTCCCACTGCAAGATTTCCTGTCGACCTTCTGGGTAGCTCGACCAAGCCACGCCTCCGAGCGGCAGTTTGTTCATCGTCCAGGTCTCTTTGTCCCACAGAAAGCTGTTGCCGATATCATCGACGGCGACATCCAATGTTCCGAGTTTGGTGAAACCTGGAACTTGCTTTACGTCGGGTCCGTCCACTTGATAGGGCGAGTATGCGCCGTTGACTTCGCCCACGACCATGACGGGATCGTTATCAGCGTTGGTTGAGACGTCGATGAAACGCATGTCATCGGGGCCTTGCGTGTCGTACCAGCCTTCGATCGCCGAACAATCGGAGACTGAGTATTGCGTGGTGTCACCGATGGCAGCGACGGGGCGCGTACCACTCAAAGCCCGAACCGTGTAACGGAGCGGAACCGAGTTCAAGATGTCTGCACCGGCGAAGAGTTCGGTCCAATTGCCAGTCCGAATGGCGTCAGTCGCGTCTTCTTGATTGCCGCCAATCGAGAGCACCTCAACATCAAGCGACGATAGGAAGTCTTTCTGTTCGATGCTGAGATCCGCGCTCGCCGACCAATTGGTGCCCGAGGCCTCGAGCGTGGACTGCAAGAGGCTCTTGCTCGCCGCCTGCGTCGACGTGGCGCTAAACACGACCATGCGGCCGTACGTCACCGAGCTTATGAACACAGGGATATTGCTGCGTCCCAGGTAGCCGTCACCCTCCGCTTCGACCAAATCCTCCACGCTGACGGAGGGGTCAAAGAAGTCGCGTGGCCTAGTGAGCGCATCTTGGGCAAAGGTGATGGTGTACATCTGCTGTCGCAGGCTCGACACGACGGTGTACTTCTCGATGCTCGATTCATTCTCGAACTTGGCGGAGAAACTGGCGCTAGCGAAGAGTCCGTCGAAACCGCCTGACACGCCGAGTTTTACTTTCATCTCCTCAACGGATTGAACGGTATGTTGGTCGTACGAGAGCTGAGCTGCGTAGGAGCCGTCCGCGGCCTTCTCTGCTTCAGCTTGAAGCTTGGCGATACCGTCCTGAATCGTGCTGCTATTCGGATTTTTGATGGTCACGCTGGCCTTCGCCACACCGGGTACGTTAATCGATAAGGTAATAGGCGCGCGCTTGAGGGGGATGGGCGCCAAGTTGCCCTTGATGAATTCGGCTCCAACGAGCAGAAGGCCCGGCTTTACGTATTCGGCGCCGCCGTCGAAGTTCAAAATCTCTTCGTGCTGCTCGGTGATATCGTGTTTGACCACCTGGCAATCGAAGGGCCACGCCTCAAATTCGTCAGTCTCAAGGCTCCTTCGTTCCTCGGTGGGGGCGCTGGTGACGCTCGCGGCCTTCGGCGGCTCCGGCCAATCGGCGAGCCCTGAGAGGAACGCATCGATGCTCTCGCGGGGCAAAGGAGGATCGCTCGGGGCGTTGCCTTCGCCTCCCTCTCCGCCCTCTCCGCCACTACTCGAGGCCCGACCGCCGGTTGTCCCGTCCGGACCTGAACCTCCTTGGGGATCGTCGTCGTCGCTGCCTGCCGAGCCGCAAGCAATTCCGAGGCAGCCCGCGCTGACCACCGACACTGCGACTCCCATCCACGTTCCCCAGAGCTTCGAGCGTAGTAACATTGGAGGCGCGCATAGCACGTCGTGTGCCAGTTCCATTGCGCTAGAACACGGCGCAAGGTCAGCACGAATTCGACCCATATTAAGGGCGCGACAAATAACGTTGGATCGATTCCGGACCTCCTTGGTCCGTTTTGGATCCAGAGGGTCGATCCAAAGAGGCCCACCCCACTCACGGATGCCGACTCACCGCTGCCGATTCAAGGCTCACGGCGATCAAGCCCAAACTTCAAGAGGTGCGAGGCCAGCACCCCAGCTCCGAAAGAACCGTTCAGGGTTTTGGATCCCCTCCCCTTCGGCCCAAGTGAGCGCGCCGAGCTTGAGGGCAGGCGAGCCGGGCCGAGCTGCTGATTGGCCCAGAAAGAACGCGGAAGTCTGTTCGAGGTGAGCGAGCTCCGCGTCTCGAGCTGCCTGATGCGCGCGCTCCAAGCATGCGGTGGCCGCTTGCTGTTCCGAACGGCATGCAGCGAGCCCAGCCAAGAGCATACGAGACCACACAGCCGCGAAGCCGACCTCCTCGCGAGCTAGGCGCTTGGCGAGCGAGTGCACTTCGTCGAGGCTCCGCTTCGTAGCGCGTCCATGCGCCGCTTCCGCCAAGATCAGACGACCGAGGAGCCACTGGGCATGGCAGCGATGGAGGCGCATGCGCAAAATGAATGAGCGAGAGAGCGCCTTCATTTCTTCGCGAAACTGGCCCAGTCCTAGCTCACTCTGGCCCCGATACAGCGCTATTTCGGCCCGTGCTTGGGCCTCGTACCAATGCTGCACGTGGTAGCCCCCGCGGGGCGGGATCCAGTGAACTCGCTCGAGGTCCCGTTCAGCTTCCGCGGGGTCGTCGCGCACGAGCCAGACTCCGTTCAAGTTGAAGCGAAGAACGGCCTCGGTGAAGCGATCGCTGCGACGTTCGGCGAGCCTCACCCACGATTCGTAACCTCGCTCGAGTTGACCTAGGCGACCCGCGTTGCGCAAACAAATTCGGCCAAAACAATGGCAAAAAGCCTGTTCGAAGTAGCGGCCGCGTAGGCGCTGAAACTCAAGCTCAACCTCACTGAGCCGCTCGGCCGCCTGCACGAAGTGGCCCGCGTGATACGAAACAAAGCCGTCCATCATGCGCACCGCGGCTCGCCCGTATGCGTCACCCTTACGCTCGGCTATCGCGCGCGCTTCTTCGAGTAAGCGGCTCGAACGCTCGATTCCGCTCGCCCCAATCGAGGCCTCGTAGCCTGTCTCCATGACCAAGGTAGGAATCAGGCGTAACGGATCGCCCGCGGCGAGCGCCAAGCGAAGAGCGCGGATCTCGAAAGCACCGCCTCGAACCGGATCGATGAGCGACAGTGAGACACCTACCGCGTGGAACGCGTCGACGCGCTGCAGCAGCTCTGGGTTCGGAGGCGCAGCTTCCTTCCAGGCGAGCCCTCGGAGCCTCAGACGAAAGCGGCCGAGCAGCATCGCAAAAAGGGACCGACGTTGGCTGTGTAGATCGGTACCAAACTCGCGCAGCACATCGGAAAGGATGGCCCGGCCTTCTTCGAGATGACCACTGCGAAGCAGGTGATCGGCAGCCAAACGTCGCACAGCCAGACGCTCTGTCGGCTCAACTTCGCGCGCCAATTCGAGGCAGGCAGCCGCAGCTTCCGAGGCCCGTCCGGCCGCCGCCAGGCTGGAAGCGAGCGAGCGCAAGAGAGCGAGGCGAGGCTCCGCGTCCTCGGAGCTCAGCCGCAACGCCAGGCGATAGAGCTCAGCCGCTTGGTCGAACGCTAGGCTTTGTTCTGCACGCTCGCCTGCGTGGCGTGCGCTCTCGGCCGCGTCGCGAGTCCGCCCAGCTCCTTCGAGGTGCCGAACCAGCGCTAGGGCTTGCGCCTCGCTCGCGCCGAGCTCTTCCAGGCCCGCCGCTAGGTCTGCGTGGAGCTCTCGCTTAGCGCTCAAGCTCAGGCGTTCGAGCGCCGTCTCCCGGATGCGATCGTGATAGGCTTCGATCTGTTCCTCCCGGCCCAGGGTCGCACTCCGCACCAGGCGGCGCGCGTTTAATAGGGCGAGGCTCGCGGCATAGCCAAGCGGCGAGAGACCCATCACCCTGATGGCCAGCCGCACCGAGAGTGGCGCGCCCGACACGGAGACGAGTTCGAGCAGGCGCTGCGCGTGCGGATCGAGCGCTTCAATCTCGCGTCGAAGAGCCTGTTCGAGCTGCAGAGCCCCTGGCTGGAGCTCTCCCTCTTGCTCGACATGCAAGCACAAGGCTTGAAGAAACAACGGATGTCCGCTCGCTTCCAGCGCAACGGCTTCAATGAGCTGCGGCGCGACGGAATGGCCCAGCACGGCTGCGGCCAGCTCTTTGGATTCGACAGGACTGAGTGGGGCGAGAGCCAGCCGCACGAACTTCCCCCACTTGCCGCTGAGCTCTTTCAAATCGGGCCGAGCCTCGGCATCGACCCGCAGCGTCGCTACGAAGCAAAGCTGAGGTGCCCCAGGCCCGCGCAGCAGATCGGCAAGCAAGAGGTGACTGTCGGCATCCGCCCATTGCACGTCGTCGACGAAAAGAACGACAGGCCGCTCCCGCGCCAAATTCTCGAACAGCTCGCGCAAGGCCGAGAAAGCACGACTCCGGAGCTCTTGGCGATCGAGCTCGAGCGAGAGCTCCGTCGTGGCCGGGAAGATCGGCGCAAGCACCGGGAAAATGCGAGATAAAATCGCCACATTGCCCGGAGCGAGGCAAGCGAGCGCAGCGGGCCCGAGCTCGGCCAAAAAGCGACTCAAAGAATCGACGATGCCGTCGAGCGCCTTGTAGGGAACGAGCTCTCGCTCATAACAACGGCCAGAGAACACGAGCATTTCAGGGCTCTGGGCTCGAACCTGAGTCACCCATTGTCGCACGAGGTGGCTCTTGCCGAGCCCCGAATCGCCGACGATGAGCACGACCTCACGCTCCTGGCGCGACCGAGCGAGAGCCCCGAACAAGCTCTCAAGTTCTGCGCTGCGCCCGAAGAATGGAATGGCCTGGGGGGAGCGCGACCTGCGACCGGCTCGACCCAAGCACGTCAGCACTTTGTGAGGTAAGGGGCGACGCGCCGCATCCGGCTCGAGCAAACCGCGCGTAAGCTCCACTAGATCGACAGGCAAGTGGGCCGCGAAGGGCTCCAAGGCCGAGGGGCCGCTGAGCTGCTTGCGCAGCAGCTCGGCTCCGACGAAAGGCAGCTCACCGGTGAGCGTCATGTGCAAAATCACGCCGAAACTATACCAATCGGCGGCACTGGTGAGCTCTTGCCCCGCCGCCTGCTCGGGGGCCATGAAGGCCCGCGTGCCAGCGCCGTCTGGCCCTTGAGGACCCAGCGCAGCGTCAACCTCGCGCGTCAGCCCAAAGTCGACCAAGACCACGCGTCCCTGGGCTGTGACGAGGATATTCGAAGGCTTGACGTCACCGTGGATCTTGCCGTGCTCGTGGAGCCCGACGAGCCCGGCAGCGAGCTGCCCTAGCGCATCCCGCACGCGGCCTTCGTCGAAGGAGAGAGCCTGGTTGCTTGCGATACCCTCGGCCCCGACTCCCCGAACCGACTCCTCTGCAGGCCGCCCGCCGCGAGCCGTAACGGTCGTATGCGTTCCCCCAGACGAGAGCATTGACGGTCGCACATAGCGCAAAAAATCTTCGCCCTCGACGAGCTCCATCACGACGAAGAAGCGGCCACCTTCTTCGACGAGCTCGAGCACCTGGGCGAGGTTTGGATGGCGTACATCCGCGAGGGCCCGAAATTCGTTCTTCAGATACACGAGCGCTTGCGGATTCTCTTCGCGCAATGTTTTGACAGCCACGAGCATGCCCCGCTCTTGGTCGAAGGCTTCGAATACTGAACCCATTCCCCCCGAGCCGAGCTGGCGAAGGAGTACGAAACGGCTCGCTCCATCCCGCGCAGCTTCCATTCGATTCATCCGCCTTCGATGTGCCAGCGCTTAGCTGCCGCGGCGGGAGCGGGGTAAACCTAGTTGATCGAGCCGCCGCAGGAGCGCACCCCGAGAAATGCCGAGCGTGCGAGCCGCCTCGCGCTGATTGCCCTCAACAGCCTCGAGGGCGCGTTCAATGCGATGCCGCTCGAGTTCTTTCACCTCATCACGCAGCCCCTTGGCCTCGCCGGGGCGCACGCTGGCCGAACCAGGCAAGTGCTCGACGCCCAAGTGATGGGGCTCGATGCGAGCGTCGTCGCATAGCAAGAAGGCTCGAGAGACCACGTTCTTGAGCTCTCGAGCGTTGCCCGGCCAAGGCTGAGCTCGCAGCCAACCGCGGCTAGCCGTAGAGAAGGTTGGAGCCGTGGCGCGACCCTGAGCTACCTCGGCCAAGAAATGCTCGGCGAGAGGTTCGATGTCGAGGAGGCGCTCACGAAGCGGAGGCACGAGCACCGAGATCCCGTTCAAGCGATAGTAGAGGTCTTCTCGGAAGAGCCCCTGGGTGATGAGTTCTCTTAAGTCGCGGTTGGTCGCCGAGACGATACGAATGTCTGTGCGCCGCGGAACGGTCGAGCCGAGGCGGAGCACCTCTTTGGCTTCGAGCACCCGCAAAAGCTTGGCTTGCGTAGAGAGAGGCATATCCCCCACCTCATCCAGAAAGACCGTGCCGGTGTGGGCCGACTCGAGCAGGCCCGCGCGCTCTCGGACGGCGCCCGTGAACGCGCCCTTTTCGTGCCCAAAGAGCTCGCTTTCAAGCAGCGACTCGCTCAGCGCGGCGCAATTCAAACGTAGGAACTTACGCTCTCGACGCGCCGAGGCTTGCACCACAAACTCCGCGCAAACCTCTTTGCCGGTTCCCGTCTCCCCGAGCAAAAGCACACTGAGCTCGCTAGCCGCGACGCGCTCGAGCAAGCGCAGGACCGTTTGCATGGCAGGGTCCCGAACCACGCAGTTCGAAGCCAGTCCTGGGGCCGGCCGTGCAGTCGTTCCGCTCGGTCGAGTATGGGGTGCGAGCGGCTCCGCTTGGAAGAACGGTGCCAAGAGCTCGCTCTGCACGTCGAGCTCCCGCTGCCTCAACACCTGAGCTACGTGTTCGACGCGCGCCGCAGCAATGACGCTAGCCGTGCGTAGAAAGAGCACCTCAAATATACCCGGCGCCTTCGACGTTACGAGTTCCCCGTCCCGTAAGACCGAAGCCACGATCACCTCGAGCGCCGAAGCGCTGAGAGCCCCCCCCACGACGAAACGCGCCAAAAAGGCCGTACCATCTGGCTCCTTGGCGAGTTCACGCACGCGCTCCTCAAAATAGGGGACCGAACAAATCCGCCTCCGCCCTTGCTCGAGCCGACGATGCTGCACAACGAGCAGCACCTCGCCGAGGTCGATCACTTCACCTGGCGCGACCTCGACGGGAGCATCAGGGCCCAAGAGCTGCCCGCGCACTCGCGTTCCGTTGGAACTCCCCAGGTCTTCGACGCGCAACGACGCCCCCACCGCAAGCACAGCGTGCTCGCGAGAGACCGAAGCATGGTCGATACAAATGTCGGCGCGCTTCGAGCGACCAATCAAAACGTGGCCCTCGTTCCCGAGCGGATAGCTTGAGGTGCGCTCGCCCGCGATCACCAGCAACGCATACGGAAAATCCTCGCTCGGGGCTTCACCCCGCACATGAGAAAGCCGCTCGGTGGTGGGCTCGGGGCTCGGCATAGGCAACTGCTCGAAGACGCGCCTCGACCGTACCCGAGTGATTGTCCCTTCGCCATGAGAGCTGGCAAGGACGCGCCAGATCTTCCCCACATTGGCGCTAAGGGCCGCACTCGCAGGCCAAGTTCTACGAAGAGCGGCTGGCCTCAGTGCCGCCGCCAGATCAGCGTGAAGTTGTTGGCGGGCATGGCTACGCGCTCCTCGAGTGAAAAGCCGTGCTCACGGGCGACCTGGACCACTTCGGCTACGTCTCGCACACCCCAGGCCGGGTTTCGCGAGCGCAGCGATTCGTCGAAGGCGAGGTTACTCTCGGAGATGTGCCGCCCATCGACCGCATACGGGCCGTAGGTGACGAGCGGCGCTCCCGAAGCGAGAACGGCTTGGGCTCCGGCGAACAGCCCCAGGGTCACTGCCCAAGGACTGATGTGGATCATATTGGCGCTGTAGATGGCGTCGACCTGCGAGACCGGCCACGGCAACTCGGTCACGTCCAAACGCATTGGCGCGAGCAAGTTCGCGAGTTGCGCGTGAGCGCGCCGCGCGACGAGGTTTCGCAAGTGCTCGTCACTGAAGTCGCTCGGCTGCCAAACCAAACCCCGAAGTTGATCCGCGAAGTAAGCAATATGCTGCCCGGTTGCTGACGCAACCTCGAGCACCGTGCCCTGCACCGGCAAGACCCGACGCAGCACCTCTAGAATCGGATCCTTGTTGCGCTCCGGGGCTGTCCAATCGACGAGATCGCTCATGGACTCGCTCTTTACTTCATCTCCCGGGCCGAGGCCCGCACCCATTACGGGGCGGGCGGCGGCGCAGGCGCAGCCGTTGCTGGCTTGGCAGCGGGCCCAGCCAGCGCAGCGGGCTCAGCCGGCGCAGCAGATGTTTCGGCCTGCGCCTCGCCAGCGCCTGGCTTCTGGGCCGTCGTAGCTGGCGCACTTGCCGGCGCCGTCGACCCCGTCGCTCCCGGCGCCGCCGAAGGCTGTTCCTTCGTTCCCGGCTTAGCCTGGCCCGTCGCGCGCCAACCCCCGCCCAGCGCCTGATACATGTTGACCATGGTTTGGAGCTGTTGCTTCTTCGTCTCGATCAGCTCGAGCTCAGCATCGAGCGAATCGCGACGAGTGAGCAAAACTTCCATGTAGTCGGCTCGAGCGGACGTGAACAAGATCACCGAAATTTCGGTAGCATGGGTGAGCTTGTCGACCTGTTGGGCCTGCAGATCGTAGCCTTTCTTCAGGTTGTCGATCTTCGCAATCTGATTGGCGACATCCGTGAAGGCTTGTAAGATGGTTCGTTCGTAACTGAAAACCGCTTGGAGCTGGCGAGCGTTAGCCGAACGATACTGGGCCTTGATGGCGGCCCGATTCAGAAGCGGTGCCGTAAGATTGCCTGCCACGTTATAAATTAGCGATTCAGGCGTGGTGACGATGTGGTCGAGGTTGAAGGAGTTGTAGCCTACTCCTGCGTCGATCTTCAGCGACGGATAGAAGCCAGCCTTGGCCGCTTTGACGTCGAGCTTGGCTGCCTCGAGATCGAGCTCCGCCTGCTTCACGTCCGGCCGATTCTCGAGCAACTCGGAAGGAACGCCCGTTTGGAGCACCTGAGGCAGCGGTTCTTTGAACTTGGCTGAATCGCGCTGCACCGGTTGCGGAAAGCGACCCACTAGGAAGTTGATGCGATTTTCGGCTTCGATACGCTGCTGTTCGAGATCATAGAGGCGGCTCCTGTTCTTGAACACCTCGGCCTCGAAGCGCTGAACCGCGAGCTCGGTGACACGCGCAGCCATCTTCTCGAGTTTGACGACCTCGAGCGCATCCGTCTGAATGGCGATGTTGCGCTTCAAAACGTCGAGCTGATTGTCGAGAGCGGTGAGCTCGTAATACGAACGAGCTATCTCGGCCACGAGCTGAGTGACCATGAAGTTTCTGCCTTCAACGCTTGCCAGGAACCGATAATTGGCAGCGTTGGCTGAGTTTCGCAGCTTCTTCCAAACATCAATTTCCCAGGAGCCCATTAGGCCAAATGAGAAGTCGCCCATGTTCTCGGGCAGGCCGAACGCTTCATCCACCGTGCCGTTGCGCGTGCTACGGCCCACTTTTTCGACTCCAGCACCAACTCCAGCACTGAGCTTGGGCAGGTATTCGCCCTTTCTCGCCGAGACTTCGGCGTGAGCGATGATGATCTCCTGCAAGCGGATGTTCAGCTCCTGATTGTTCTTCAGCGCCGTATCCACGAGCGTACGAAGTTCTGGACTAACAAAGAAGTCATTCCAGTTCCTCTTGCCCGAGCTCGGCCCTGTCGTCGGCGAGTCGGAGGAGGGTGCCCCCGGAGGTGGGTTGAAGTTCTTAGGCACCTCCTTTTTTGCCTCGCGAGGTTCGTTGCCTTCGAGTGAAGGCACGCAACCCGTCCCAAGGACCGATACGAGAAGCAAGCTGAGGCAAGTGAAAGAGATTCGAGAGGATGACCGAAGCGTCTTATTCATGGTGAGCCATCTCCTCGGTCAAAGGCTCGTCTTCTTCATCACGAATGAGGTGCTTCCCTTCAGCCAGTGTACCAAATATATAATAAAGACCGGGCACGATAATCACACCAAACACCGTGCCAAAGAGCATACCGCCGAGCGCTGATGAGCCGATGGTTCGGTTACCAACGGCGCCGGGGCCGGTAGCTCGAACCAGCGGAATGAGGCCGGCGATGAAGGCGAACGAGGTCATCAAGATAGGCCGAAAGCGAACCTTGGCGCCCTCGATGGCGGCGTCGCGGATCGACATACCTTGGCGATGCTTCTGCACGGCAAATTCTACGATCAAGACCGCGTTTTTGCCGAGCAAACCCACGAGCATGACCAGCCCCACCTGAGCAAAGATGTCGTTGGCGAGCCCCATGCCCTTGAGCAAGAGGAATGAGCCAAATACACCTGCCGGAAGCGAGAAGACCACAGCGAGCGGGATAATGAAGCTCTCATACTGGGCCGCGAGCACCAAATACACGAAGGCGAGCACGATCAAGAAGATGTAAAGCGCTTCGTTGCCTCGTTTGGCTTCGTCGAAAGAGAGGCCTTCCCAAGCGATGTCATAGCCTCGGGGTAAGGTCGCTGCCGCAACCTCCTTCACGGCCTGGATGGCATCACCGCTGGTATAGCCTTTGGCTGGCCCACCGCGGATGGCCGCGGAATTGTATAGGTTGTAGCGAGTAATCTCGTTCGGGCCTTGCGTCTTTCTGAGCTGCATGAAGGCCGAATACGGCACCTGTTCGCCACGTTCGCTTTTGACGTAGAGGTTCAAAACATCCGAGGGCAAGCGCCGAAACTCGGGCGCGGCCTGCGTATAAACCTTGAAGAAGTTCGAGAAGCGAATGAAGCCTTGCTCGTACGTGCTGCCGATCAAGATATCGAGGTTATCCATCGCTTTCTTGATGGACACGCCCTTCTGCATGGCCAGTTCATTGTCAACAACCAGCTCATATTGCGGGTAATTTGCAGCAAAGAACGTGAAGAGGCCGGTTAGCTCCTTCCGCTTGCGCAAGTTTTCCATGAACTCTTTGTTGATCCGATCGAACTCCTGGTAATCGGTGCCGTTGGTCTTATCGAGCATGCGTAGCGCGAAGCCGCTGGCTGCGCCGTAACCAGGCACCGCTGGCGGTTCGAAGAACTCAACGATGGCGCCAATGTCCTTGGCCTTCACTTCCAGTTCTTCGATAATTTCGGTGACGGACTGGTGGCGCTGCGACCAGCCCTTCAAGTTGATAAGGCAGGTGCCCGCGTTCGAACCACGACCTTCGGTGAGGACCTCATAGCCTGCCAAGGAGGACACCGATTCGATGCCTTCCACCTTCTCGGCGATACCCTGGAGCTGCCGCGAGATGGCGTTGGTCTGCTCGAGGGTCGTGCCAGGCGGCGTCTGAATAATGGCGTAAATCATGCCCTGGTCTTCGTTGGGCACGAAGCCCGCCGGCAAGACCTTGCTAACAGCGAAGATGCCGAAGCAGAAACAGAGCAGCATGCCGAAGGTCACTAATCGTCGATGGACGATCACCTCTAACAGGCCCACATACTTGTTCGTACCCTTGTCGAAGGCGCGGTTGAAAGCATCGAGGAAGATGCTCATCGGCGTGCGCTTCTTCGGCTTGCCATGATCGTTCTTCAGGATCATGGCGCAGAGCACGGGCGTCAGCGTTAGCGCCACCACACCCGAGAGCACGATGGACGAAGCCATGGTGATCGAAAATTGGCGATAGAAGATACCGACAGGGCCGGTCATGAAGGCTACCGGCACGAACACCGCCGTCATGAGCAGTGTAATAGCGACGACCGCGCCGCTAATCTCCCCGAGCACCTTCTTGACGGCGTTATAGGGCGACAGATGCTCCTCAGCCATTTTTGCATGGACGGCCTCCACCACCACGATCGCGTCATCCACCACAACACCGATAGCGAGTACGAGCGCAAAGAGCGTGATGAGGTTGATGGTGATGCCAAACACCTGCATGAACACGAAGGCGCCGATGAGCGACACGGGCACCGCCAGCGTGGGGATGAGCGTAGAGCGCCAATCGCCCAAGAACAGGAACACCACTAGCGCCACCAGCACGAAGGCTTCGCCGAGCGTGTGAATAACCTTCTCGATCGAAGCGTCGAGGAAGGTCGAAACGTCGTAGCTGATCTCGTAGTCCATGCCCGCCGGGAAGGCGGTCTTCAGCTCTTCGAGCTTCAGCTTGACGTTCTCGATGACCTGACTCGCGTTACTGCCGTAGGTCTGCTTGAGCACAATGGCCGCCGAAGGATTGCCATCGAGGTTCGAGTAGATATCGAAAAATTCGCTACCGAGCTCGACCTTGGCGACGTCTTTCAGGTGTAAGATTTCGCCGTCTGGGTTGGCCCGAATGATGATGTTCTCATATTGCTCGGGTTTGTTGAACCGGCCTTCGTAGACGAGCACATATTCGAGCGCCTGGGCCTGCTTACCCGAGGCCTGCCCAATGCGGCCGGGGCGCGCGATGATGCTCTGCTCCGAAACAGCGTCCATCACCTCTTCGGTCGAGACGTTGTAGGCGCGCATGCGGTCTGGATTGAGCCACAGACGCATGGCGTATTGGCGCGAACCCAAGATGCGAGTCTGAGCGATGCCCTTGATGCGCCCAATTTCCGGCAATAAGTTGACGTTGGCGTAGTTGTACAGAAACTTCTGATCAGCATTCTTATCGGTGCTGAATAGGTTCACATACATGAGCATGCTCGGCTGAACGAAGTTCACGATCACGCCTTCGAGCTGCACGAGTGGGGGCAAGCGACTCATCACCTGGTCGACGCGATTCTTCACGTTGACCATGGCTTGGTTCGGATCGGTACCGAGCTCGAACACAACCTGAATCGTGGCTTCGCCGGCGCTCGTCGCATCCGACATGATGTAGCTCATGCCCTGCACGCCATTGATGGCGCGTTCGAGCGTGATCAGCGAAGACTTCACCAAGACGTCTGCGCTCGCGCCCGGAAAGTCTAAGGTGACGATCACGCGCGGCGGTGAAATCTCTGGAAACTGGGAGATGGGCCGCGATTGCATCGCGAGGAGCCCGAGAAACACCACCACCACCGAGAGCACGATGGCAAGCACCGGCCGGTGGATAAACTTGCTCATCATGACGCACCCCCGAAGGACATGCTCTTCGAGCTGACGATTCGAGCAGGGGTCGGAGCCGAAATAGACGAGTGCGTGCCGGAAGAAGTCTTGAACTCCTTCCGCGAGATACGAGCCTGGGAGGTCATTCTGCCGCTACCTCCAGATTCGCCAGAACCTCTGCAGGCGGCTTGAAATCTAGGTCGACCGTGCCGCCATCCTTCACCTTGCGCAGCCCATCAATCAGAACCTTATCGCCCTCGGCTAGCCCGCTACTGACGGCATAGAGTTGGGGCATCTCGGCCTCAACCGTAATAGCTCGCGAATGCACGATGCTCTTTTCGTCGACCACGTAAACGAACTTCTTGTCGAGTACCTCGAAGGTGGCCTTCTGCGGGATGAGCAGTGCATTGGGCAGAGGCACGGTCATCAAGATTTTCCCAGTCTCACCGTGCCGGAGCAGGCCCTTGGGGTTCGGGAACGTCGCGCGAAACGCGATGTTGCCCGTCTCGTTGTTGAAGTCGGCTTCAATCGTCTGGACTTTGCCCGGCTGATCAAAGACCTCACCGTTGGCCATCATCAACTTGACGGGCGTATCGCCTTCGTGCGCCTTCGATTTGTACGTGAGGTATTCGGCCTCAGTAACGTTGAAGTAAACCCAAATGGTCCGGTTGTCGGCCAGGGTAGTGAGGAGGTCGCCTTCGTCGACCAAGCTGCCTTGCCGCACCTGGAATCGCCCCATGATTCCGGTGAACGGGGCGCGGATCTCCGTTAGCCCCTTGTGGGTCGTAGCGAGCACCAACTCCGCTTGAGCCTTACCGAACTTGGCTTTCGAAAGCGCCAGTTCGTTCGGCGAGACGACGTCCTTGTCTGCAAGAAGCTTGGTATTGTTGTACTCAATCTCAGTTAGGTCCGCTTCGGCCTGCGCCTTTTGCACCTCAGCCTGGTAGATGAGCGGCATGATCTGAAACATGCGTTGTCCGCTCTGCACGAGCTGTCCTTCGTCAACGAAGATGCCTTGCAGGTAACCTCGCTCTAAGGCGCGCAGCTCAATGTGCTGGATGGCGCGCACCTGGGCGACGTACTCTCGGGTCAGCTCGGTTGCCTTACGAAGGGGACTCGTGGCGAGAAACTTGCCTCGCTCCTCGTGGACTTTGTGCTCGCGATGGCAGCCCAAAAGAGAAAGGGCGCTAAGGCAGACGATAAGCATGGGGGTTCGGTACATGGGTCCTTGCTCTGCGGTTTTGCCGCGAGGCCGTCTCGGAATCTGCGAGACAGCCAATGCCAGAAAGGGAAAGTTGGAAGGGGCAACCAGCTACGCTGGTCCAGGGAAAACTTGGGTAGGGATCACGAGCGTCAGTGGAAACTCGTTTCGCGCCTCGTCGGAAGGCGAGGTTCTTGAGGGTACCCGAAGCAGCACCGAAGAGGATGGCTAGACTGGGTAGCTCTTCTCTCGCATTCGAGCGAAGGAAGAGATGATCTGTTCGAAGGCGTTTCGGAACACGGGCCGGGACCCGATCGGCGAAAACGCGGCAGACCTAACTGAAAAGCGGCGGGCCTCGAGGGAGCCCCGATGCGGAAACGAAGCGCGATGTGTCCACCGAGCTCGTGAAGCGGAAGGCACTTTCGCGGAGCCGCGGCACAGCGTGGAGGACGAGTTCTAGGCCGAAAGGCCCAACAGCGTCCGAGAGAAGCTCGTGGTCGTCACCGTCAAACTCAACAGCAGCGACGTCGAGCTCTGGAAAGGACTGGCCAGCAGAAAAGCCCTGTGTCGATCCTGGATCGTCGGCCGATAACAGCAGCTTCGCCAGCTCGAGTTCAGCGTCCGACGTCGGTGTCGCCAGCTCGCGCAGTGCTCCGCTCGGGCTTCCGCTCACCGTGCCCGCGCAGACGAGCAACATCGCTAGGGCGAGCGCGAAGCGGCGAAAAAGACGGAACAACGCGGGCATCGGACCGGCGACTAGCCGAACGAGAAGGGGCCCTCCGAACGCGAACGAATCGCGACGAGTTAGGGCCTCAGTCATCGGCGCCGTGTAGCGGCGGGGCCCGAGTCTGTAAAGCACGCTGGGAAACGGGAACCTGGACTCCTTTATTCCACTGGCCATGCCTCTTGACTGCCCCACCGACGGTACGACCGGGTTCCCGGAATGTTTCGCCGAAACATGTCCGATCCACACAGACTGGAAATGGTACCAGCATTTCCAGTCAAGACGTAGGAAGGCGCCAGGGCCTGCCGGGCGCAGAGCCGCCTACGGCAACGTGTGTTGCTTCAAGATAGGCCAGGCCACCTGAGCATTGCCTGCCTCGTGCCCGCCACCCTGCTTCGTGCAAAGGGTTACCGTCGTCCCGGCGGCGCACTCCGAGTAAGTGCTGCAGCCGTTACCATCCTTGGCCGACGGCGACCCTGTGCAGTCGTTGAAGTCGGCCCACTTCGCGAACGTCGTCTCCGCGCCGAGGAAGGTGATGGGCATGCCTTGCACAACCGCCGAATACCCACCCGCATAGGGCACGATCGGATCGCTCGTTCCACGGAAGGAAACAACCGTGATCGGTCGAGCCGGCTGGCACGTTTCTACGTTCTCTTCGAGCAAATCGAAGGCGGCTGGAGCAACCGCCGCAAACACGTCTGCCGCGTGACACGCGAGATAGTGCGACATGCCGCCGCCCATCGAAAATCCGACAGCGTAAACTCGTTTTTCGTCCACGCAGGCTAGCCCTTTGACTTCCTCGACCATGGCCTTGGCGAAAGCCACGTCGTCGACGTCAGCCACGCAATAGACCATGTCGAGCGAATATTCCTTCAGAGCTAGATTCGGGCGCTAGTGCTCCCATAGTACTAGGGTCAGGCCTGCCCTCCTACGTTCCAGGCGGGAGGTGCTAAGCTTGCCTTTGTCTTAGCGCCTTATCATGACGGTCGAATTCCTAATTCATGCCATCGTCCGGCAGACGATGATCTTGATCGCCCAACTAGCAACTTTGGGTGGGGGTCGAGCGCCGCTCGCTCAAGTGGCCGATCAAGTCTTCGTGGACTTGGTCCGTGAGCTCGAGCGGCAGGGGGTGAGCCGCAAGGTAAGCGCCGACATGTTCGGGCTTGGTCTTCGCACCTACCGCCGCAAGATCCAGCGCCTCAACGAGAGCGTTACCGAAAGGGGCCGCTCTCTTTGGGAAGTCGTGCTCGAGTTCGTCCGGGCTGAAGAGTTGGTGACACGAAGCGACGTCATGGCTCGTTTCGCCCGCGACGACGAGGCGCAACTTCGTTCGGTCCTGCGAGATCTCTGCGACAGCCAGCTCATTATCGTCTCTGGCAGTGGTCTCAAGACCACTTACCGGCCCGCTTCAGAGAGCGAACTGGCAGCGCTCCGCAACACCCAGGGTAGCGAGGGCTATGATGATCTCCTGGTCGCCCTTCTGTTTCGCGAGGGAGCCCTCACCTTGCCCGAGATTGCGGCGCTCGCCCAAGTAGAAACGGCGACAATTGAGGGCTCCATAAGACGACTCGTTGATTCCGGACGCCTGCAACTTGCTGAAGACGAAGGAGAGCCTAAGTATTTGGCGCGCGCGCTCACAATCCCCCTCGGCGCGAGCGTGGGCTGGGAGGGAGCCGTCTTCGATCATTTCAAGGCCATGGTTAGCACTGTGCTCATCAAACTGCGCGGAGGCGAGACAGCCAGCGCAAAGGACGAAGTAGGCGGGAGTACCTACACCATCGACGTTTGGCCTGGGCACCCGCTCGAGGCCGAAGTGATGAGCACTTTGGGGCGCATGCGCGGCGAACTGAGCGAGCTACGAAAACGCGCCACCGACGCCACTTCAAAGACAGGAAAGCGACCTGCCGAGTACCGCCGAGTCGTCGTTTACGCAGGCCAAGCAGTCATCCCCGAGGAGTCCGAGTGAGCCCGTCAAGACTGCGTTCGTTTCTCGTCGCTCTGGTTTCCATCTTCCTCTCACTCCTCGTGAGCTGCCAGGCCGAGCCCGATGAGACCGGCGGCGAAACTCATTTTCTGAGGCGATGCGTATCGAGTCGTGATTGCGGAGGCGGCGTGCTCGACTGTCTATGCGGGGTATGCTCGGTCGCTTGCGACGAGCAGGCCGCGTGCTCGCCGTTTGCGGCCTCGCAGTGCACGACCCTTGCTGGCGCTAGCTGCGACCAGGCCAAACCGGTGAACGCGTGCGGAGTCGCATGCGCGAAAGACGCCGATTGTCTTGTCGTTTCTGCCGATCACCACTGTGAAGGTGGGCTCTGTCAGACCGGTCCAAAGCAAAATGGCACGGGGGGAACCAGCGGAACGGGAGGCGCGAGTAATCCCGACCCAGCAAGTGGTGGATACGCGGGGGCGACGGACAGCTGCGAACGCGGCCAGGTGTCCGCTAACGAAGTGCTCCTTGTCGGAGATAGCTTCTTCGCACAAAATCACCAAACAACGGGCTTTCTCGAGGCCCGCGCGAGAGAGAGCGGGGCGCTTGGCGCGGGCGATCGCTATCGAGATAGCTCGCGGCTCACGAACAACGCGCTCGCTCTCCTAGGCGAAGGTCTGCTCAACGAGTACACGAGCGCCGTCTTAGAATCGCCCGTTCAAGTTGTGATCTTGAACGGAGGCGGAGCTGACGTGCTCCTCGGCAGCTGCGAAATGGTGAACGACCAGTGCGCCCTCTTGACCAATGCCGCGCAGGCGCTCGGTCGCCTTCTTTCGACCATGGCAAGCGATGGGGTGACTGGAGTGGTATTCGTCGGCTATCCGGACCCGCAATCCGAGGCAGTCCGAGCCAAAATGGATGCGCTCAGACCCATGCTGGAGGCGGCGTGTGCCGCGAGCGAAGTGCCTTGCTCTTGGCTCGACCTACGCCCCATCTTCGCAGGAAATTACGACACTTATATTCAAGCCGACGGGATGAACCCAACGCCGCAAGGTGCTGAAGCCACAGCCAACGCAATTTGGGCGACGATGGTCGAAAGCTGCCTCGCCCAATAAAACGCTAATAGTGCGACAATAGGTCTACGGGGCGCACGCGCGGACGGCGCTTGCGCACGAGAGCCCACGGGCGCTTGGGAGCGACGCATGTTTCGTGAGTGCTTCGCCTCGAGGGGAGTGTCACGGCTTCTTCTTCCCCAAACGGGGTATCTAGACCTTCCGCAGCCCATGGTGAATCGGATGTGCCGTCATGCGCGAGGAAGGAACGGTTGGGGAAAGTATCCATGAATCACACTTATCCGGAATGAAAACCGCGCGATAGGCATCCGACGTCAGTTCATTCGTGAGCAGGAATCACGAATCTGGGAGCAGACTTCAACTCCGCGTATAAGGTCTGCGCGTGTCTACCTTAGTCAGTGAAATCCGCGATTTGCTCGTGTTTCAATGTGTGGTGAAGCACGCCAACTACGCGAAGGCGGCCGAGGAGTTATCGCTGAGTCCTTCGGGTGTCAGCCGCGTCGTGACGCGCCTCGAAGAAAATCTAGGCGCGAGGCTTGTGCAACGAACAACGCGCAAGTTCTCTCTGACCGAATCCGGTATTGCGTTCCACGCTAGCACGCAGCAGATCTTGGCCGATCTGAGCGACGCTGAAGCCGAGGTCCAAAAAGCGATACTTCGACCCCGAGGCACGCTCAAGGTCAGCGCGTCCGTTGTATTTGGTCACCTCTACCTGGCACCTTTACTCTCGCCCTTGCTCGAGAAGTTCCCTGAGCTGTCCTTCGAGCTAGCCCTGTCCAATCGTTTCGTCGATCTAATCGAAGAGGGGCTCGACCTCGCCATACGCATTGGAGCCCTCTCCGATTCACGTTTGATCGCGCGACGTCTGTGCATGAATCAGCGCGTTCTCGTCGCATCGCCCAGTTACGTCGCTCAGCACGGCTCCCCGAACACACCCGCTGATCTCAGCGCCCATGAAGCCGTGATTTTCACCAGCTTTGCTAAGCCGCGCGAATGGAAGCTGCTCGGCCCGGACGGAGAACCGGTGAACGTAAATGTCTCGGGTCGCGTCGCCACCGACAACATCGACGTACTGACTTCGGCGGCCAAACAGGGGCTCGGAATCACAGTAGGGGCAACGCTATCCGTGGGCCCGGCGTTGCTGTCCGGAGAACTCGTTCGCGTCTTGCCCAACTACGAGTTCGAGCCGACGTCGGTGTTTGCCGTGTATCCTTCGGCGCGCCAGCTCTCGACCAAGGTGCGAGCCGTGGTCGACTTCCTGGTGGAGAATCTACAAGACCCGCCGAGTTGGGATCGAGCGCTCGCTGGAAGAGTTGCTGGCTTTGCGCCGCTCCAGAAGCTCGACGTAATTCGTGAGCGAACGACACGGGTGAAGTGAAGCCAGAGCGCTGTTTCCATGCGCTCGTGCGGGTTACGGAGGAGAAGCATGCCTTCTCAAGCTCTTCCTTCTTCGCCAGCGGGTTACAGCTCCGACGTTTCCATAGGCAATAGTAAAAACGGCGAGCGTTTGCGCCAGGTTCTTTTCAGGGGAGTCGATGCCGCCCTCTCCCGGGAGCTAGAGCGAATTCTGAGTTACGACCTATTCTCGACGCGCGAGGGCTTGACCGCCCACGCTGCTGCGGCTCTGTCCTACGAAAGAGCCCGCTTCGTCGTGGAGCTTAATAACGAAATCATCCGTGCGCCCATCGCCGATGACTATCTCGAGCACTACGATCAGTTCTCAGCCAACGGACCCTCGTCTGAGGTTCACCCCTCCCCCAGCCGGGTCAGCTAGAAACAGAAAAACCCTTGCCTACTTTGGCTTGTCTGTCTGTTGCCGCTCGCGGATCTTATCGAGGGAGCAAGGTCTGTACGGCCGCAGCGAGCCCGGCACCGACCAGCGGGGCCACAACAGGGACCCAAGCGTAGCTCCAATCACTATCGCGCTTCCCGGGTACCGGCAGCAGCGCGTGCGCGATGCGCGGACCGAGATCGCGTGCTGGATTGATGCCGTAACCGGTGGTGCCGCCGAGCGAGAGACCAATGGCAACGACGAGCAGACCGACGGGCACGAGGCCCAGCGTACCGAGACCGACCGTGAGCTCGCGTCCTGGCACGTCGAGCGTTGGATCCACCATCAGAAAGATGGGTAGGATAAGGCAAAATGTGCCGAGAGCTTCACAGAAGAAGGCTTGTGCATTGTTGCGGATGGCCGGAGCCGTACAGAAGCACGCAAGCTTCCCGTCAGGATCGTCCGATGCTTTGAAGTGCTCGCGGTAAAATAAGAATACGAGCGTCGAACCGACAATGGCACCGAGCATTTGCGCGCAGATGTAGCCCACCACTTTCGCAAGCTGGAGCTTACCGGCCATGGCCATCGCGACGGTCACCGCCGGATTCAAGTGCGCGCCGCTGTATTTCGCCGAGCAAAAAGCACCGATGAAAACGGCGAGCCCCCAGCCGAGTGTGATCACGATCCAGCCGGAGTTATTGCCCTTCGTGCGAGCGAGAACAACGTTGGCGACTACCCCGTTGCCGAAGAGGACGAGCAAGGCAGTCCCCATGAATTCGGCTAGGTAACCGCTGCCCATCATGACGGAAGCCGAAAGTGATTGGCGGTATCGCGGAACGCGTTGAGCTGTGACTCCTGCCAGGCCTCATCCCGGCCGAGCTCCTGGGCGAGCTCCCGGGCCACCTCAGGGGCTTTGGCCAGCGCGGCGCGCGTATCGAGGAAGAGCAGCCTCGTGCGACGAGCCAACACGTCCTCGACGGTGCGGGCCATCTCGTGGCGAGCAAGCCAAGCCGTATCGTCCTCGTGGTTGCCGGGATCGTGGATGCGAAGATCGCTCGTGACGCAGGGTCTTTCGATGAGGCCGCCGAGCATGGTGGCGTGGTCTACGGCGTCTTCTGCCATTTTGCGGTATGTCGTCCACTTGCCGCCCGCGATGGACAGCAGACCCGACGACGAAATCTCGATGGTGTGCTCGCGCGATAGGGCCGCGGTACCGGACACTTCACTGACTTTCACCAGCGGTCGGATGCCCGTGAACACACTTCGCACGTCGGCACGCGTCGGACGTTTCGCGAGGTAGTTGCTGGCCGTCTCGAAGATGAGATCGATCTCTTCGTTGGTTGCGTCCGGCTCAAACGTCGCTTCGGGGATCGGTGTGTCGGTGGTGCCTACCAGCGCGTGACCATGCCAGGGAATGGCAAACATCACGCGCCCGTCACGCGTGTGCGGCACCATGATCGCGGTATCACCAGGTAAGAACTCGCGCGGGAGTACGATGTGCACGCCCTGGCTGGGCGATATGATGGGTTTCGATTCTGGAGCGTCGATGCGACGCAGTTCGTCGCAAAACGGCCCCGTTGCGTTGATGACGCACTTGGCTCGAAGGGCGCCCGTCACACCTGTTTCCTCGTCGCGAAAGGTGAGCCCATGGAGGAAGCCCTCGGAATCTTTCTCGAGTGAAACGACACGGGCGTAGTTCACGAGGCAAGCGCGGTACAGGGCCGCGGTGCCGGCCAGGTCGATAAGCAGACGCGCATCGTCGAACTGTCCGTCGTGGTACTTCACGCCACCACGGAGACCCTCTTGCGAGAGCGTTGGGATGCGCTCGAGCACTTGCTCGCGCGAGAGGATCTGCGACGGGCCAAACCCATACTTGCCGGCCAGTAGATCGTAAACTTTCATACCGATGCCGTAGAACGGCGCCTCCCACCACATGTAATTCGGGACGACGAACTCCAGGTCATGGACGAGGTGGGGAGCATTGCGCAGCAAGAGCCCGCGCTCCTTGAGTGCTTCCATTACGAGGGAAATGTTGCCTTGCTGGAGGTAGCGCACGCCGCCGTGCACGAGCTTGGTCGAGCGGCTCGACGTGCCCTTGCCGAAGTCGTGTCGTTCGAGCAGCACCACGTCGTAGCCGCGCGAAGCAGCGTCGACGGCGATGCCCATGCCGGTCGAGCCGCCGCCGATCACGGCGATATCCCAGGGCTCCTTACGCCCGGCGATACGTTGGAGCGAGGCGTCGCGATTGAGGGATGGATTGTTCATCAGGCATGGACCCTTTCACAAGACAACGCAGTGATCACTCGTGATGCTCCCAATCCCGCGCGCGCGAAAGCGCCTGGTTCCACCGGGCGCGACGGTGTGCGGCTTTGTCGGCGCTCATTTGCGGCTCGAAGGTTCGCTCTACCTGCCAGGAACGCGAGATTTCGGCGTGGCTCTTCCAGAAGCCGGTGGCGAGTCCGGCAAGGTAGGCAGCACCGAGCGCGGTCGTTTCGACCACTTTCGGGCGCACGACCGGTACTTGCAGGATGTCAGCCTGAAATTGCATCAGCAGGTCATTCTTGCTGGCGCCGCCATCGACGCGCAGGCTGTCCATCTCAACGCCGCTATCCTGCTTCATCAGCTCGAGCACGTCTGCGACTTGGAACGCGATACCGTCGAGAGCAGCTCGCGCGAGGTGGGCCGCCGTCGTGCCTCGGGTAATTCCCGTGATGGTGCCGCGCGCATATTGATCCCAATGCGGCGCACCGAGCCCAGCGAAAGCCGGTACAAGATACACCCCGCCGCTGCTCGGAACCGTCGCGGCCAGTTGCTCGACTTCGGCGGCCGTTTTGATGATACCTAGCCCATCACGTAGCCATTGCACGACCGCGCCGCCAATGAAGACGCTGCCTTCGAGCGCGTAATCTGTCTGCTCGCCGAGCCGCCATGCGACCGTTGTGAGCAGGCGATGCTTTGAAATTTGCGGCTCGCGGCCGATGTTCATCAGCATGAAGCAGCCGGTGCCGTAGGTGTTCTTGGCCATCCCCCGTTCGAAGCAGTTCTGCCCGAACAGCGCCGCCTGCTGATCACCCGCGATGCCAGCGATCTGAATCGACCCTCCGAGGAGGGTGGTCTCGCCGTAGACTTCACTCGACGAGCGCACCGCGGGCAAAAGTTCGCGCGGAACACCGAAGATGCCAAGCAAGTCATCGTCCCAATCTCCCTGCAGGTTGCAGAGCATCGTGCGCGAGGCGTTCGTGGCATCGATGATATGCAGTGCGCCGCCGGTGAGCTTCCACACGAGCCACGAATCAATCGTGCCGAAGGCGAGCTCGCCGCGCCCAGCCCGCTCGCGAGCACCGGGCACGTGGTCGAGTAGCCAGCGCACCTTGCTGCCGGAAAAATAAGCATCGATCACAAGACCTGCGCGCTTCTGGATCAGCTCAGCGTGACCAGCCGCCTTGAGGCTGTCGCAGAACTCGGCCGTGCGCCGATCCTGCCACACGATTGCATTGTGGATCGGCTCACCCGTCTTGCGATCCCAGATTAGCGTGGTCTCACGCTGATTGGTGATACCGATACCCGAGATGTCGCTCGCCGCGAGCCCGGCCTCCGCGAGCGCCGCGCGAGCTGTTTCTAGCTGCGTCTGCCAGATCTCGTTTGCGTCGTGCTCGACCCAGCCAGCCTGCGGGAAAATCTGGCGAAACTCCTTTTGAGCGACCGCAAGAATCGAACCATCATGATCGAAGACGATGGCTCGGGAACTGGTGGTACCCTGGTCCAAAGCAAGTACGGCGTTCATGCAAAAAGAGCTCCCCTAGTCCACCTCTGCATCTCACCATAGCTATCTCATGACTGCGGCCCCGTCTACTAACAGCCTGGGCGACCCTGATCGTCGACCGAGTGCCACTTGTGGGCTCTTGAGGAGCAACGCAATTTTATCCTTTGAACGAACGGCCGATGTTGGCCACAGCACATAACGAACAGAAAGAGGCTCGTCATTCCAGGGAGCTCCTTGGTGGGCGAGCCCCTTAAAGAGGCGCCTACAACGGCAAACGTTAGCGGGTCGCGGTTGACCATGGCGCGCCCGATTCGTCCGCGCGCATCTCCTGCAATTGCAGCTTCGCTCGTCGATGTCGGCTCTTCACTCGTGACTGCCGCTTCATAGCTCCTTCGCAAACGAGAAGGCCTTGTTTACAAAGGCCCGAACGACGTCTTGTCCTTCGCCCATCCTTCAACGCCGCATAAAAAAACCGCCGCTCCCTCTCGGAAGCAGCGGTTCCTCTGGCCGAACTCATTAAGCGCTCACTGAAAGCGCTCTTGAATTTCAGCGCGTCGACTCAGCAGGAGTAGTACATCTGGTACTCGACGGGAGTGACCGTCATGCGCTGCATGGTGACTTCTTCCATCTTCAACTTGATGTACGAGTCGATCATCGAGTCGTTCATGACACCCCCGACCTTGAGGAAGTCGCGGTCCGCATCGAGCGCCGCCAGGGCCTGATCGAGTGACGGTGCGACGGTGGGATAGTGATTTTTTCCTTCCAGCTCGAGCTCGAAGAGGTCCTCGTCTCCGGGAGCGCCAGGGTCGATCTTGTTCTGGATGCCGTCGAGACCGGCCAATAGAAGCGCCGTGAAGCACAGGTAAGGATTCGCCGTGCTGTCGGGGAAACGCGTTTCGATGCGCTTGCCCTTCTTGGGGATCACGAAGGGGATGCGGATCGACGCCGAACGGTTATTAGCCGAATAGGTGAGGATAGTGGGTGCTTCAAAACCTGGGACCAAGCGCTTGTAGCTATTGGTCGAGGGGTTAGCGAAAGCATTGATAGCGCGCGCGTGCTTGATGATGCCGCCGATGTAGTACATCGCGAGCTGGCTCAGCCCACCGATGCCGTCACCAGCGAAGAGGTTCTCGCCGTTCTTGAAGATCGACTGATGAACGTGCATGCCGTTACCGTTGTCACCCACCATGGGCTTCGGCATGAACGTAGCCGTCTTGCCCCACTTAGCCGCAACGTTGTGCACGATGTATTTGAGCATTTGCACTTCGTCGGCCTTGCGCACCAAAGTGCCCACGCCCACACCGATCTCACACTGGCCGGCATTGGCCACCTCGTGATGGTGTACCTCGGCGACCATGCCCATCTGTTCGATGACCTTGCACATCTCAGCGCGGATGTCGTTCAGCGTGTCGACGGGAGGAACGGGGAAGTAGCCGCCCTTGACGCCAGGACTGTGTCCTTTGAAGCCTTCGACGTCCGTCGACCAAGCAGCTTCTTCGCTCGAGATCTTGAACATCTGGTAGCCCATGGTGACGGCGTACTGGACGCTGTCGAAAATGAAGTACTCATTTTCAGGACCGAAATAGGCGGTGTCCCCGATGCCGGTGCTCTTCAAGTACTCGATAGCGCGCTTGCCGATGCTGCGGGGGCACTTCTCGTAACCCGACATATCTTTGGGAGAGATGACGTCTGAGCTGATGTTGAGTTGCTTGTACTTGGCGAACGGATCCATCACCGCGCTGTCGGGGTCGGGCAGGAGGATCATGTCCGAGTCATTGATCGGCTTCCATCCGGCGATCGACGAACCGTCGAACATTTTGCCTTCAGTGAAGAGCTTCTCATTCGCCTGATGGGCTGGAATGGTGACGTGCTGCTCTTTGCCCTTGGTGTCAGTGAAACGAATGTCGAGGAACTCAACCGCTTCCTTCTTAATCAGATCCAGAACGTCTTTGCCGGTAGACATCTTCTCTCCTTGAAACAATCCGCACCCTGAATCGCCCGGGGGAAAAAGCCGGGCCCTTGAGGGCGCTTTCCGATGAAAAGTCAGGCCTAGTGCTCGAAGTGAGCACCGTGGACCCGCACGCTACGAGTCCAATGTTTCCAAAACAATTCGCGAAATCGAATTCGGCGCGTCAGCCGGCTCAATCGGATCCAGCCAAAATAATTTAGTATATTCAAAATGTTACGAACCGGAGCCGCCTCGCAGTGATTCCAAATTTGCCTGCCCCCCCGGCTCTTGGTTCACTTTCGGCCCCCCTATCGGACTTATTGATTCATGACTCAAGTTGGCATCGTTGGTTACCGCGGCATGGTCGGCTCCGTTTTGCTCGAACGGATGCTCGCGGAAAAAGACTTCTCTCATTTCGAGCCCGTCTTCTTTTCCACGTCTCAACCGGGCGCTCCCGGCCCTACGGTCGACGGTAAGTCGAGCCCACTTCGTGATGCGAACGACATCCGCGCACTCAGTGAGATGGATATGATCGTCTCCTGCCAGGGCGGTGACTACACCAAGCAAGTTCACGGTGACCTCCGTGGCAGCGGCTACACGGGCCTATGGATCGACGCGGCCTCGAGTCTGCGCATGGAGCCCAACGCCATCATCATCCTCGATCCCGTGAACCGAAGCGTGATTGACAAAGCTCTCACCGAGGGCGTCAAAGACTATATCGGTGGAAACTGCACCGTCAGCTTGATGCTGATGGCCATCGGCTCGCTGTTCGAAAAAGGCTGGGTCGAGTGGATCTCGGCTTCGACCTACCAAGCCGCATCGGGCGCTGGCGCCAAGAACATGAAAGAGCTCGTCAAGCAGATGGGCGTCCTCTCCAGCTTGCCCGCCGCAAAAGACGACGTCTCGGCCATTTTGGAGCTCGATCGTCAAGTTTCGGCCGCCATGCGCGCCGAGTCCTTCCCTACAGCCGAGTTCGGCGCGCCGCTTGCGGGCAGCTTAATCCCATGGATTGACCGCGCCGTCGAAGGTGGACAGACGCGAGAGGAATGGAAAGGACACGTCGAGACCAACAAGATTTTGGGGCTCGCCAAAGAGGTCCCAGTCGATGGCACCTGCGTGCGCATTGGAGCTATGCGCTGTCATAGCCAGGCGCTCACCATCAAGCTGACGCGCGACATTCCGCTAACCGAAATTGAAGCGGCGCTCCAGGGCGGCAATTCATGGGTCGACTTCGTGCCGAACGATAAACCAGAGACCTTGAAGCGTCTGTCGCCCACCGCGGCGAGTGGAACGCTCACCGTCCCCGTGGGGCGTGTGCGCAAGATGACCCTCGGTGGCGAGTTCTTGTCGCTCTTCACTGTGGGCGATCAACTGCTGTGGGGCGCAGCCGAGCCGCTGCGACGCATGGTCCTGATCGCTCTCGGCAAGCTTTGAACCTCAGAACTGAGCTTCGGCCCAGCGCGCTACGCGAGGGGCCGAACTTACTCGGTCATCTTGAAGCCGAAGAGGAAGGCGTCTCGTCGTCCTTCCTCAAGTGCCGTCGAACCGGGGCCGATATGAGCCACCATCAGCACCCGGGCAGGCCAAAAATGCGCAACTCCGTGGTACTCCGTGCCGTCTTTGCAGACGGTATCGAAGCGCGTGTGGAGTACGCCGCCAGATTCGAAGCGCCCGTGCAAACGGAGCTTGGGCTGACACGCGTTCCCAACGTATTTGGTGACCGTGCGTAAGATGGTCGTGTTCGAAAGGGTGCTTCCCTCGAGCGACGTCGCCTCAATTACCCACCTGGCGGAGCCGTCTGTCTTGAGGGCCCGATAGGCATCCCCCCCCTTTACGCTCGTGCCTTCGGGCATGAGCTGGGTCATGCCATAGCCGGAGACTGTGAGCGGCTTGAGTCCGGCAGCGAAGTCCGTTTTTGCATCGAGCGAGGTGTCTCCCCAAACGCGGGGCTTGGCCTTGCCGGTGCGGCACTCGACCATCTTGCGAAACAGCGGGACACAGGCTTCGTCCGAGATATTCGCACAAAGTTGGAAGTCTTCGGCGTTTTCTTGGCAGGCGAGCGCACCGTGAATTTCGACCGGACAATGTTCAGCACCGCTCGCATAGTCGCGGCAACTGGCACGACAAAACTTGGTCTGCTTGGCGTCGCACTGTTTCTCGACGCGATCGCAGGTGCGCTCACATATTTCTAATACAAGCTTAGCCGGATCCGCGCCCTTGGCAGGGGGCGCCGGGGCTCCCTCCGTCGGTGATTCTGCCTCAGCTTGAGCGGCGCCCGGTCCTGTTTCGGGAGTAGAACCTGAACTGCTAGCCGGGCTCGCTTCGGCCGCACCGCTTGAAGAAGCCGGCTCGGCATTTTCGGCTTGCGGGGCCTTACCTCCGCAAGCCGACGAAAAGACACACAGGCTGAGCGCGGAGGCCCCCCCCACGTTCCAAAGAATGCTACCCATTAACTCACGACTCGCTTGCCTCGACTGGCCCCACAGCATGATGGGCACCACGATACTCAAACGACCTCCGCGCGTCACGAGGGCCAGCGCGTATCTGAGGCGCCGGATCGAAAAGCGTCTTGGCTTGAGCGCCTGGCCTCCCGAACTCAGAAGTCTCGGAGCCAGTGGCAGGTGTAGCCATTTGGATGTTCTTGTAAGTAGTCCTGGTGGTAACCCTCAGCGGCAGTGAAAGGTCCAGCGGGGACGACCTCGGTCACGATCGGCGCATTCCAAACCCCCGAAGCATTCACCTTGGCGATCACTTCTCGCGCGACCTTGGCCTGCTCATCGTTCAACGTAAATAGCGCCGAACGATACTGCGTACCGCGATCGTTGCCCTGGCGATCGACGGTCGTCGGATCGTGCATGCGGAAGAACCACTTCTCGAGGAGTTCTGCATAAGTGATGCGTCCGGGATCAAACACGATCTGAACTGATTCAGCGTGACCCGTTCTGCCGGTTTTCACCTTCTCATAGGTTGGGTCTTCGACTTGCCCACCCGCATACCCAACCTCAGTGTCGATGACTCCATCGATGCCCCGAAGCAGTTCTTCCATACCCCAGAAGCATCCTCCGGCGAGGATGGCGGTCTCCGTATTCTTGGTTGATGCTGTCATGTCTTGGTCCTCCTTGGACGATGGCGCTTTGTCGACTCGCTCTTCGCTCGGGGCCGCCTCAGGTGCTTCCGAGTCGGGAACGCGCGCGGACGGATCAGTCCGGCCACAACCGAGGAAGAGAAGCAGAGCACAGAGCCAAACCGTTCGAGCGAAGCGCATGACCTACCTACTACGAAGCTAGAGCCTGCATGGTTTCACTTGAAGCCCGGAGAGGCACGGCTCCCGCCCGAACTCACCCATCAGGACCCACCCTCGGTACCTAGCACGCCCGCGGCCCCATCCTATTTGGGCCCCCTTCAAGCCGCCCCAATGCGCGTTCACCCGGCAGCGAGCGTCACAACGGGCTGGAGACGCGAGGTATTTCACTGAAATTCGCTTTGCCGGTTCGAAGTTGCGGGTAGACTGATTCAATGGAGCCTTGGCTCATCCTCGCCATCATCGGCGCTGTGCTCGCCATTTCCGAGATTTTTACAGCAACCTTCTTCCTGCTTCCGGCAGGGATCGCGTTCCTCTTAGGCGCGGCGCTGAGTCCCGCCCTCTCGGGATGGCCCGTGACGTTCGGAGTCCTCTCCGGCCTGCTCGGGCTCACGTACATTCTCTTCTACTTCGCGGTCTGGCCGCGCCTTCGCGCTAAGTCGGGTTCTGAAACCGGAGCGCACGGCATGGTGGGTAAGATCGCCACGGTAACCGAGGCCATCACGCTCGAATCGGGCATTGGCTACGTTCAGCTCTACGGGGACAGTTGGCGCGCCATCAGCGAGAGTGCTTTCGCTGTTGGCGCCAAGGTCCAGATCCTCGCCACTGAAGGCAACAAAGTCATCGTAGGTCCGCCGAGCCCTTAGCGCCTCGCTCGCGTCGGGTTGGATCCTCGGTCGCTCCGAGCCGAGCAAAATCACGCGCGAAAAGCGCCCGATGCGTTCGCTTCAAATCCGGATATGCTGCCGGCCATGGGATTCCTCTTCGGGCTCGTCGCCCTATGTGCGCTGGTGGTCATGGCCAAGGGCTTTCGCGTTGTGCAGCAAAGCCAATGTATGATCGTGGAGCGTCTCGGCAGCTATTCACGAACACTGAGTAACGGTCTCAACATTATCATTCCATTTCTCGACTCGCCCCGCGAGTTGATTTGGATTACCGACATGGGCGTACGTCGCTCGGCCCGCATCGACTTGCGCGAGACGGTGCTCGACGTCCCCGAGCAGGCGGTCATCACCAAAGACAACGTTGCGATTAACATCGACGCGCTGCTCTATGTGCAAATCATCGACCCAGTACGCGCTTCTTATGAGATCGCGCACCTGCCGCTCGCTGTGAGCCAGCTCGCCCAAACCTCGCTGCGAAACGTAATCGGCGAGATGGACCTCGACGAAACGCTAGCTTCTCGCGACACCATCAATTCGAAGCTCAAGTTCATTTTGGACGAAGCTACTGATAAGTGGGGCACCAAAGTCAATCGCGTGGAGCTTCGCAATATTACCCCTCCGCGGGACATTCAGCTTGCCATGGAGAAGCAGATGCAGGCCGAACGCGAACGCCGAGCCAAAGTGCTCGAAGCGGAAGGCGACAAGCAGGCCCGTATTTCGCGCTCCGAAGGCGAACGCCAAGAGCAAATCAACTTGGCCGATGGTGATCGCGAAGCTCAGATCCGTCGTGCTCAGGGTGAAGCCGAGGCCATTCGCGCTGTCGCTGATGCCAAGCGCGAAGCCATTCAGCAGGTTCGTCAGGCACTCGGCGGAGCCGAGCTCACTGCCCAATATCTGATTGCAACTGATTACCTGGAGCGTTGGGGTAAGTTCGTCACCAAACCGAGCGACAAGGTATTCATTCCTTACGAATCGAGCACCGCGCTCGGAGCGCTCGGTGGTATCAAAGAGCTCCTCGGAAAACAGTAAAGTCGATGCCCGGGCACGTCTCGCAAATTTTCAACGAGAGCCTATGGGACGAGGTCCCCGGCTTCTCGTTTGAAGATATCACCTATCACCGCGCCAAAGCGCACGGCACCGTGCGCATTGCTTTCCATCGCCCCGAGTGCCGCAACGCCTTTCGGCCCAAAACGGTCGATGAGCTCTACCAAGCGCTCGACCACGCGCGAACCTGGAGCGACGTCGGCTGCGTGCTCTTGACCGGCAATGGCCCTTCCGAAAAGGACGGCGGCTGGGCCTTTTCCTCGGGGGGGGACCAGCGCATTCGCGGCAAGGACGGCTACAAATACGAAGGCCATGACCCAGCAAAAAAGGGTGAATCTGTGGATCGAGCGCGGGTGGGCCGCCTCCACATTCTCGAAGTGCAGCGACTGATCCGCTTCATGCCCAAAGTGGTCATTGCGGTCGTGCCAGGCTGGGCGGCGGGAGGCGGGCATAGCCTGCACGTCGTGTGCGATCTCACAATCGCCTCCAAGGAGCACGCTCGCTTCAAACAGACTGATCCTGATGTGGCGAGCTTCGACAGCGGCTATGGTTCTGCGCTCTTGGCTCGTCAATGTGGCCAAAAACGGGCGAGAGAGATCTTCTTCCTGGGGCTCGAGTATACGGCTGATGAGGCCGTAGCGATGGGCGCTGCCAATCTCAGCGTGCCTCACGCCGAGCTCGAAACGGTTGCGCTCGATTGGGCTGAGCGCATCAACTCCAAGAGCCCAACGGCTATGCGCATGCTGAAGTACGGCTTCAACCTGCCGGACGATGGCCTCGTGGGTCAGCAGCTCTTCGCCGGAGAGGCAACCCGCCTCGCGTATGGCACAGAAGAAGCCGAAGAGGGGCGCGATGCCTTCCTCGAGCGTCGCCCGCGCGACTTCTCGAAATTCCCCTGGCACTATTGACTTGCCCCCGCTGCGGCGCACCCGAGCGATGCGCGCGAGCCCATACGTACAAGCCCGCCCGCAGCACAAGCCCACGCGTACAGGCCCACGCGCAGCGCGCTCTCATAGGCACAAGCCGGGGGCGCGAAACTCGGTGCAACTTCGCTGCGAAACGAGTGAGCCTTGTGCTGGAGAACTAGCTCTGCAAACGTGCCGCAAACTCAGGCGCAAGCGAACTTGCGCCCCTATTGGGTTCAGATCTGGCTTCATACCCTGCTCACTAGCGGCCACGCTGGCGGAGTCGTGAACAAACGGAGTGGCGAATGAAAACGAACTTAGCTTCCTGGGGATTCATCCTGTTCTGCGGCTGGTTGATTGGTGGCTGTAACAACGGAACATCAGATGGTGCTGGCGGAGCAGGCGGGGACGCGCCGACTACTTCGGTCGCCTGTAGCTCCGATGCACAGTGTGATGATCGGGTCTTTTGCAATGGCAAAGAAGTTTGTGAGCGGGGGCAGTGCCGATACGGGACACGCCTAGACTGTAGCGATGGCATCGAATGCACTATCGATCGCTGCGATGAAGCGACCGAAACTTGTGTCTCCTCTGGACCAGATGTCGACGGAGACGGCCACATCGACGCCACATGCGACGGCAGCTCCGGCGAGCCTCTGGGCGACGACTGCGATGACCAAGACGAACTCCGCTTCCCTGGTAACTCGGAAGTGTGCGACGCAGAATCACGCGACGAAGACTGCGACCCCCAAACGCTCGGCTTCCGGGACTCGGACAACGACGGCTTTATAGACGCGCTCTGCTGCAACGAGCAGGAGGACGGCGAGCTCGAGTGTGGCGAGGATTGCGACGACTATCGCGCGAACGTGAATCCAAACGCCACGGAAGCGTGTGATTTCTTCGACAACAACTGCGACGGCAAGGTCGACGAAGGCGTATCGGTCGAGCTCTATCCAGACAAGGATCACGACGGGCACGGAGAATCTTCCGCCAAGCAAACCAAGACCTGCCCCGGAGCGGTCGGCTTCAGCGAGGACGACCTCGACTGCGCTGATGACGACCCAGAGGTGTTCAAGGGTCAGTTTGAGATTTGTGACGACAAAGACAACAACTGCGACGGCGACGTCGACGAAATCGAGGAGCAAGCGCCCTGGTTCTCAGACCTAGACGAGGATACCTACGGCGATCCCACCAGCGCGCCAGTTTGGTCTTGTTATCGAATTGTGGGCCGAGTGCTCTCGCACAACGACTGCAACGATCAAGAAGTAAAAGTGAACCCAAACCGGGCCGAAGAGTGTGATGCACTCGACAACGACTGCAATGGGCTCGCCGATTTTCGCTTGACGGGCATCAACAACTTCGAAGACGACGACAAAGATGGAGTCGCAGACTCAGACTGCGGGGGCGACGACTGCAACGACCGCGATGCGAGGACTGCGGCGGGCGCCGATGAGGTTTGCGATCGAGTAGACAACGATTGCGACGGTGAAGTCGACGAGCAAACCACCCAAAATATCTGGTACATCGACGAAGACGGCGACGGCTGGGGCGTAGTTATTGGTAGCGCCCTCGCCAGCTGCGATCCCTTGCCCGCTCGGGCTCGCCAGTTCGGCGACTGTGATGACAGCGAGACGGGCAATGACATTCACCCGGGCAGCACGGAGTATTGCGATGGCAAGGACAACGACTGCGACGGCAGCACCGACGAAGGCGCCACGGCTTACTGCCAGGTTCCGAACGCCATACCAACCTGCAAAGATGGGCTCTGTGCGGTCTTCACCTGTGAGGTCGGTTTTGCTGACGTCGATGGCGATCCCGAAAACGGCTGTGAGGAAGAGATCGACCCATCGTCACTCATCACCGCCACCGTGTGCCAAGGTAACTTTGACTGCAACAACGGCAACCTCTGCGACGGCATTGAGCGCTGCACGAATGGTTTCTGTGTGTTGGGTAACCCCGTCAACTGCACCCCCAGCCCGAGCGTCATCGATGGCGACGTCTTCGTTCAAGACGGGCGCGACATCCGGGACCTGGCAGGAGTAACCTTCATTACCGGTTCTCTTCGCATCGAAGGCACGCAAGTTTCTTCGTTGGTTGGGCTCGAGAGCCTAAAGATGATCGGCGGCAACCTCGAAATCCTCAACAACCAAGTCCTGTTGAAGCTGTCGGGTTCTGCACTGTCGAACCTCGAGACGGTGGGTGGAACCATCACCATCGAGAGCAACCCGTCCCTCGTGAACGTGAACTTGCCGTCCCTCCTGTCTGCGCGAGGGCTACGCATCCGCTCCAACAATGCACTCGTGAACATCACGGGCTTCGAGAATCTCTCTGCACTTGAAGACCTGAAAATCCAGCAGAACAACCTGCTGAAGTCGATCACCGCCTTCAAGAATTTGACGCGCATCGGCGGCGCGTCAGCGCCCTATTGTCCCGAGGGCTGCTATGCGTGCGGAGACGATGCGGGCGGCCTCAACATCTACTCCTACTTCAGTGCGATCGAAGACATCAGCGGGCTCGACAACTTGACGGAGATAGGCGGTGACGCCTGCTTTATCTACGTCATGTCAGAGACGGTGGGGCTGCCCAGGCTACGCAAAGTTGGCATGACTCTCCAGGTGACGACGTCGGACGTTTATGCTTCTGGCGACGAGCAGATCCTCAGTGGTCCGAAAGCAATTTTGTTCCCCGCTCTAGAGACGATTGGCAGTCTCGATGCTTCCCTCGACGGCAGCTTGCTAACCGAGGTTCGGTTTCCAAAACTCAAGACGGCCGGCGACTTCGAGGCCGACCTGAACGCAGAGAACCTCATCGCCTTCGAGCTACCTCTCCTCCAAACCAGCCAAAGATTCGTTATCGGGTCAAACGCGGGCAAGTTGAAAAATCTCACTTTGCCCAAGCTCAAGACGGTGAACACCTTCAGTTTGATCCTGGACGGCGGGGCACTTGAAAGTATCAGCTTCAACGAGCTCAAGACGGTGACCTCCTCGCTCGTTCTCTACTCCAGCTCGACGAGTAGCGACGGCTACACCAAGCTCGAAAGCATCGACTTTCAAAAGCTCGAAAGCGCACAACAGGTGCAGGTCGCTTTCGGCTCGCCGTACTATCCGGTGGGTCCCACCGCTCTCGAGAGGATCTCGTTCCCACGCCTGGAAAGCTCTGCGCTTTCCCTTCGTTCCTACCAGACCTTGACGGCATTCAGAGAAATGGATTTCGGACAACTAAAGCAAGCGAACGGTATTTCGATCCAGTGGCCGTTCGTTGTCCCCGAAGGTGCTCCTGGCCTCGACCTGAGTTCGCTCGAGCAAATCAACGTAGAATACGTCGAGCCTCCTCAAAACAACGGCCAGCTTCAGGTTTGCACGGGCGTGTTAAACGCCCAACAGACCTACGAAAACGCTGCCTGCACCCTCATTAGTTCCATTGTAGAAGGCGGCTACATCGGGACCCCAGACTCTTGCGGCCAGTGTACGGCTCAAGTCCCTCCCCCCAACTGAACAGTTCGGTCTAGACGCTGCGCACCTCGGAAGTTATGAGGTCGAGTTCGGCTGCGCATGACAATATCGGTTTTAACCAAGGCGTCAGGCAGGGTTCTCCTCGGAGTTCTCTGCCTGGCTTCGGCCCTGCCCGCTCGCGCCGAAGGAACTCCGCAAGAGCCGGTCACCGCGCCCGTGCAGAGCCCCGCTCCGCCCCTGGGCATGCCCCACATGAGCCTCGAGCAAATAGCGCAGCACCAGAAGGCGTGGTCTGAAGCCAAGCTAGATGGCCCTTTCAAGCGAGTAGGCGCCGACGCGCAAGGCTTTGTCATGCGAACCGCCGGCATTCGCGGTGGTACTTGGCTCTCTCGCGGACCGTCCGAGAGCAATGCGATGATCACCGCAGAAGAGTTCGCGGATGCGCTCTTTCATGTCGGCCACCTGAGCGCGCGTTATCGAGACCAATTGGCAATCGGCTACGATGGCAAGGATATCACTTACCGGCTGGCCCTCGATGCAAGCCTGGGCGTCTTCTGGCCGCTCGCGACAGGTCACGGCCCTGTACTGCGCGCGGCGATGCGCGGTGAGCTATTTCAGTTAGGTGGCTTTAATTTCGGCCAGCTCGTGTTGCCTGGTGCAGAGCTCGGCTATTCCTACTCGAAGGGCCCGCTTCAATGGGAGCTGATTGGTAGTCTTGGGCCTGCGCTTTCGGGTGAGTTTCGCTACCAGTCGAACCGACTAGACCTCAGTGGGCCGGTTTGGGGCGGCGGCGTGACGTTTCGATGGCAAGAGTTGAGTTTCACACTCGACGAAGCTGTGACCGAGCCCGGCGGAGGCCGCCGAAGTATCGCAACCCGAGGGCATCTATGTGGCCTTCTGGGTGGCCGGCCGCCCGAAGCGCAAAACTCGAGCCGAGGGAAGAATGTGAGAGTCCGCGCAGGGCGTTCCGCACGCGATTTTCGTCTGGCGGTTTGCGCAGATTTTTCGTCGCTTATGGCGCTCTCCTCTGGACAAGACGAGCCGCCTAGCGGCGAGACTGGTTCGCTTAGCGAAGCCTCGCTGACCCAAGTTGGCTTGTCCTTAATGTTCGGTCGCATTTCGCGTCTAGACACCTTGAAGGAAACTGGCCTATAAGCGCCAAACGGTTTTCTATCTATTGAACTCTCAAAAGACCGAAGGGGAATACAACCTTATGATCCGCAAACTATCCGCAATCGCCATTCTCGCTACTCTCTCGACCGGCTGCGCCATGTCGACCAACGTTCCTGTCTCGGGCTACCTCTACCAGGGTGCCAAGGGCGCCACGGCAGCCACCAGCAACGCGCTCGGCGGACGCACGGGTGAGTCTTGTGCCTCGTCGATCCTCGGCGTGGTTGGCATCGGGGACGCTTCAATCGCATCGGCTGCTAAGGCCGGCGGCATCACCAAGATCGCCTCGGTAGACAGCGACAACTTCGGCGTTCTCGGTATTTATGCCAAGAACTGCACGATTGTTACCGGCGAATAATTTCGCCAAGGGGCCGAGTGCCCGGAAGAAGCGGAGCCACCTGAAAAAGGGAGCTCCGTTTTTTCGTTTGTGCACAGGAGTTTCGTTTGTGCACAGGAGTTTCGTGCACGGGAGTTTCGTGCACAGGAGCTCCTTTTCTGCACAATGGTGCACAAGAAGCGTCTGTTGTTTCGAGACGCTACTGCTCGCTCGAACTACTCTTCGCCATACCCGTGAGCAGCTCTTCTGCTTCGGCCTTGCGATAGCCCGAACCTTTCGCAAACACCTCGAGCTCCATCTTGGCTTGCGACCTTTGTCCGAGGCGCAGCAAGCACACCGCGCGATTGAATCGGGCTTCAGGCACAAATGCGCCCGAAGGGAACTCCGTTAGGTAGCGGTCCCACAACGCCAGCGCTCGCCCATTGTCGCCTCCGCTCAAGAACACCTCCCGAGCCTCCCGATAGAGTCGAAGCTCACCGGCCATGGAATTCTCCGGACGCTGGGGTTCTTTCGAAGGGCCGCTCTGAAGGGGTTCGTTTAGGTCGGGCGATTCTTCGCCTTGAAGCTGCCGGACTGGGCCCACTTCGAGCCGCTCGCTTGCTCGAGGGTGCCGCGCATCGCGAAGCCCAGCCTTGCCCTGCGACTTTCCTTCGGGCTCGACCGATGGGCTCTCAGGCCGCTCTTCAACGCGCTCCTCCGGAAGAGGTGGCTCCGCAGGTTCGACGATTGGAGCCACCTGGCTAACTTCGGGGCGCCCATTCAAGCGGGGTGAAGCGGCTTGCGGCTTTCCTGCCACCGGGGCCACTAGAGCTGGTTTCTCGGCTCCCACCGCCGCGCCTAGCCACGATATGAAGCTTGAACCGGTCTCGCCTTTCAGCGCCCACACACTCGAGCTGACGAGCGCGAAAGCCAGGCCGAGCCGAAGCCCAGAAAGCCGCGGCCATCCTTTGGATCGAGTCCGCGAAAGCCTTTCGATTATCGCGCGTTCGGTGTGATCTGATTTTTCACTCCGACCATCCGTTGAATTTCGGAGGGCACGGACCGCCGCATCAAGATGCCTTTCGCTCACGACGGCTCCTCACCCAAGAGCTCTTGGAGTTTGCGACGAGCGGCGCCTGCTCGCGCCCTCACCGTCGAGGGCGGAACACCTAGAATATCGCCAGCCTCGGCTGAGGATCGCTCCTCCACTTCGACCAATACGAAGGCTATTCGTTGGTCGTCTGAGAGCTGGTCCATCGCAGCACGCAGACGATTCGCTAACATTTCAGAATCGAGCGATTCATCGGGCAACGGCTTAGGGGGCGAAAACCGGACAACCCCTAAAAACCCTTCCAAGAGAGAGCTTCTTCGTCGCCGACTGCGAAGATAGTTTCTCGAGGTTTTGGCCGCGATGCTGAGCAGAAACGTACGCAAAGTGCATTCGCCACGAAAATTCTTGAGCGCCTTGGGCAGAGCTACGAAAGTATCTTGAACGAGCTCGTCGGCATCGGCCTCGACGTTCAGTAGCCTTCGACCGAAAGCGCGAACTGCTTCGTGATGCTGACGATACACCAGCCGGATGGCCTTGGTGTCGCCCAACCTGAGCTCAGCCAGAAGCGGATCGCTCTCCGAGACCTGTTCGTCGCTCGCAAAGGTTTCCGACACTTGAAGCAAGGGATACCACATCGCATGCCCCGCGTTTACAAGAGGATCCCGGCCGAAAAGTTAGCGAGCCCTTCGTAGTACCAGTCGCCCTTCGCTATATCGGCGAAATCCTGAGTGGCCTGCTCAATTTTGCCCACGTAGCCGACGCCAGCAAAGACGCCGAGATGGTCAAACACTTGAAGGCGAACTGAACCCCTGAGCTCGGTGAGCGAGCGCCCGGCGTCGATCTTGACGTTCTGGGTGTCGACCAAATAGGCCTCGCTCAGGCTCACCTCTGCGAAGACACGATTCATGGCGACAGGAATGCTCGCCCCCAGCTCGTAGCCGAGGCCCGCGTACTGGCTTTGAACATCCCAACTCCCGTAAAGGGTGGAGTAGGTGGGCCGGGCCGCAAAGCGCACGCCGAAGTTCAGATCGGTAGCTAAACTATACCACGCCATGGGGTGTACCCCACCTGATCTGCTGACACTGATGATCCCGATCGGTACTCCAGAAATATCATCGGCGACGTTGATGAGCCCGAGCTGGACGCCCTGAACCTTGCGAGCCACGTTGAAGGTACCCACTTGAATGCCTTCAACGTCTCGGGCGACGTTCACCCCTAGCGTCGCCATCATCCCCTCCGTGTCTCGATTGATGTTGGCCCCTAGACTCAAGCTGGCTCCGTCAAAATCCGCCGAGTAGTTCGCGATGATAGCGGCGACAAGTCCCTGACTCTTGCCTCGGGCCACATTGAAGAACCCGAGTTGGGCCCCTGACATATCACCGCTTGCGACGTTGATGCCCGCAACTTGGAGCCCATTTAACTGAGTCGCGACGTTCGCAAGAAACGCAAACTGCGCGCCTTCGACTAGGGCCCTCGAAAAGTTGGCAATGTATCCGATCTGAACGCCCTCGACGCCGTAGCGAGCCGATTGATAGCCACCGAAAGCAAAGCCCTCGAGTCGGCCTACCCGCCCTTGAATCAGGCTGATACTGAAACGCGTGCGTAGGTTCGGCTGCTCAGCATTGGTCGCGAGTGGATGAATTAGAGAGAAGTGAGCTAGCGAATACGGAAGCGGCGGGACCACCTCTGGCTGCACCGTCGCAGGTTCGCTCGCGGCTAATTTGGGCTCAGCCAGCCCATCGGTAACCATGCTGCTGCCAAGCAGCACGACGAGCTCCAACCTCTCTTCTGGCACCGAAGGGTCGCGCACGGTGCGCTCGAGGGGTTCACGGTCCGCCGGGTAGAATCGAAGCTCAAGGGTATGATTGCCGTGGGCCGAGATTTCTAGCCTCGTCCCGCCTGCCTCTTGCTCCTGGTGAACGATGACGACGGGGCGACCCAACTCCTTCTCAAGTGCGGCGGCCAAGGTCGCGCTGTCGATACCTTCGATGCTGCCACGAACGACCAGCTTCAGTTCTTGCTGAGGCTGAACTTCGACCTGATCAGGCGACGGCGCCTCGGGTGACGCCTTCTCTGGGGTCGGCGTCGCGTCGCTCGCGGCGCTGCCGGGAGATGCGGCGCTGCGGGGAGATGCGGTGCTGCCGGGAGATGCGGTGCTGCCGGGAGATGCGGCGCTGCCGGGAGATGCGGCGCTGCCGGGAGATGCAGACGAAGGCGCTGGAGACGAAGGCTCTGGAGCTACCGCCGACACCTCGGCCAGCGCAGCGCGTGAAACACACAACGCTAGCGCGAGAGGAGCCGACCGAAAGAAAGAGTGAACACAAGTCATTGGGTTTGTCCGAATGGCACTAGTTAACAACTATTATTTCGAGAGCTTGAGCTCGAACGAAACAGAAATCGGCTTCGACGAAACGACTCGGAGGAAGTTCGTCGCTACCGATGAAGCCGACACGCCGATCGTGTCTTCATATGGATAGTCGGCCGAATCCATCGAGCACTCTCCGCCCTGCCCGCCCTGCCCGCCCTGTCCGCCAAGATCGGGCCCCAAAGCTCCGTTCGAATCAGAGTCGAATGAAGAGCAATCAGGCCTGTCCGTCACCGCAAAGCACGTATTGGTTCTGCACTGCCGGTGTCCTTCGTCCGTACCCCCGAAGGTGCTAGTGCTAATGATCCAGAAGCGATCGTGGGAGCCAACGTGAACGTCATAAAAATCCTTTCCGTCTAGCCTCACCAGAGCGGAGTAGTAAGGCGTCGCAATGGATCCACAAGGCAGGAGCACGCTAGGGTCGTCCTCGGGCGCCGATAGCCGGGTCGTGACGTCAAGTTTTTTATCGCTCTCGGAGAGCTGATAGTCGGCACTTTCGAAATCGCACTCCAAGTCCGGGGGCGAAAGTGGAAATTTTCCGCAGCCGACCGCGACAAGCGGGATTGTGAAGGCAATGGAAGAAACGAGAAGTCCGCGACTCATGCCCCTTAGTGTCCGCAGGGCCAATAGCTGACGAACTCGCGGGCAGAAAAAACTGGTCGTTACCATGGTGTCTTGCTTGGGCTGCTTCATTTTTCTAGCTATTCGCCGCGCACGACTCGAAGCGTAGCTGTTAAAGGGTGGGCAGAGACGATGCGCAGAGTGGGTATCGATTCAGCGGTGACGCCAACGCGAACCGCATTCTGATATCGGCTCCCACTCGATCCGTTTGCGCACGAGTCCTCTGTTAGCGCGCCATCGCCCCCTTCGCCGCCGCCATTTTCACCAGAAACCGAGGCGCATGGGGCGTATGAATCGCTGAAGGTCGAACACATGCTTGGCTCACAAGCCTTTTCTCCGTCAGATAGCTCCGTTTGCGTGCCAACGAAGACCCAAAAAAGCTCAGATGCTCCTACGTAGACATCGAAATATCCGGGGAGCTCACCGTCGAGGCGCAAGATCTTCGAATAAAGTGGGCGGGTCGATGGCAAGCACGAGTTGAGAGCATCCTGCACCTCGTCGTCTACGACCAGGGGAGTCTCAACGCGGACCTCGGCGCTACCTAGCTCGAGTTGGTCGACGTCCTCGCCGATTCCGCAATGCACGTCAGAGAGCCCATCGTGCGGGGCAACTCCTCCGCAAGCGATAGCGAACACAGGAAAGACGGCCAGGCCAGAAAACTTGATAACCCGCTTGATCATGCCCCTTAGTGTCCGGCTCGAGCCCGGCTGACGAACTCTCGAGCAAGAAACCTTCGCAGGCTCGATTAGCGGAAAAATGAACCTAGTCTCAACGCTGGGCTTCGTAGCGAACGGTCATCTAGATCCAAAAAAGATAAAGGCCGCGGCCCTTGCGGGCGGCGGCCTCTCGCTGAGCTGATGGATTCAGCTAGCTAGCTAACTTAGCCGGCGACCTTCTTGACGAGGTCGACAACCTTGTTCGAGTAACCCCACTCGTTATCGTACCAAGCGACGACCTTGACGAAGGTCTTGTCGAGCTGAAGGCCAGCCTTGGCGTCGAACACCGACGTACAGACCTCGCCGCGGAAATCGGTCGCAACAACCTCATCCTCGGTGTAGCCCAGGACGCCCTTCATCTTGCCTTCCGAAGCTGCCTTCATGGCGGCGCAGATCTGGTCGTAGCCGGCTTCCTTCACGAGTTCGACGGTGAGGTCGACCACTGAAACGTCGGACGTAGGAACGCGGAACGCCATGCCGGTCAGCTTGCCGTTGAGCTCAGGAATGACCTTGCCCACAGCCTTGGCCGCACCCGTCGACGACGGGATGATGTTCTCGAGGATACCGCGACCGCCGCGCCAATCCTTCTTGGAAGGGCCGTCGACCGTCTTTTGGGTAGCCGTGGCGGCGTGAACCGTCGTCATCAGGCCGCGCTTGATACCAAAGTTGTCGTTGAGAACCTTCGCGATGGGTGCGAGACAGTTGGTGGTGCAGGACGCGTTCGAAACGATCGTCTCGCCCTTATAGCTGTCATCGTTGACGCCCATCACGAACATGCGCGTGTCGTCCTTGGAGGGAGCCGACATCACAACCTTCTTGGCGCCAGCGGCGAGGTGCTTCTCTGCCCCGGGCTTATCGAGGAAGATGCCCGTCGACTCGACGACTACGTCAGCCGAGATATCGCCCCACTTGAGGTTCGAAGGGTCCGTCTCCGCCGAACAGCGAACTGCCTTGCCGTTGACGACCAACTTGCCGTCCTTCACAGAGACGTCGCCCTTGAAGCGACCGTGCACTGAGTCGTACTTCAGCATGTACGCGAGGTAATCGACATCGAGGAGATCGTTGATGCCTACGATTTCAACGTCGCCGCGCTGAATAGCAGCGCGAAATACCATGCGACCAATTCGGCCGAAGCCGTTAATGCCAACTTTGATCATTTTTCTTTTTCCCGATTGCCGAAAAGGTTTTGACGGCGCCGAAGCCCGCCTTGAAGGGGGAGCAACTTATACTAAAGCGCATCCTCCTCTGTCATCCGATTCCACACAAAAACGCGGCGAGCAAACTCGCTCACTCGCCGCTTAGCCAAGCCAGGCCGCCTTGCGAACGGACGCGAAACCAAATCCGCCTCCGTTTGAAACATCACGAGAATTCCGGAGTCACTTCGCCTGGGTCCGCCCGGCGAGGGTCGCCGCGCAACCTGCGTTTTTCGTGCGGCGCGCAGTTTCTTGGGTCCATTCCTTCTCAAGTGAACGTACGCTCGTTCCATGCCGTTCACTTCGGAACAAATCGCTCGAGCTCTCGACGCCAAGGCCAAGGGTCTGACCCTAGATGATCTAGCGCGCGTCGGTGCTTCTATAGCGAGCGTTCAACAAAAGCTTGCGGAGTTTCCACCCTCGTTGAAGGCGTCGCAGGCCCGAGCGGAGCTCCTATTGATCCTCGTGACCGATCCGAACGCGACCTTCGAAGCTCGCAAACTCGCCGCGGGCGCGCTCCTCTATCTGTCGTCGCCCCTCGATCTCGTCCCGGACCACGAGCCCGGCGGCTACAGCGATGACGCCGCCGTCGTCGACCTGGCCGCACAACGCGTCGCTCAAGAACTTCGGGCGAGCTGTGAACGAGCCGGCCTATCGACGGCGCCATTCGACATCTGACAGGACGCGGCCTCGGAGCACTTCGGCAGAAGGGCCGCGAGACCGCGCCAGCAATGCCTCATTCGGGATCGGGCTCGGGCTCGACCGGGATGAAGACGTCGCACGGGAAATCGACACCGATGTCGTGCTTGCCCGATTTGATCAAATCACAGGGCTCGCCGAGCAACTCGATCTGGCTCTTGCTGTTGAGCCGCCAACCGTCACCGGTACCGTCGGGTAGATACGCGAGCTCGACGCCATCAAGCGTCACCGTCCCCTCGTCCTGTTTCTCGTCCAGGATCTCGCCCTCGAGGTCGATCACGCAGGAGCGAACACCATCGACGATGGTCTGGAAGGCGTCGATGAGGCCGCTCGGACGCGTACCGTCAAAAATTTCGCCGTGTGCGGCTGTAGCGACATCCGTGAGGTGCTGACGCAGCGTGGGGTCGTTGGGTGTGCTCACATCGACGATGTGAACCACGATGCCGAGCTCTTCGTAAACGCGCTTAGCTTCTTGAACCACGTCAAATTGCTCGGCCTGAGACGGAGGCATGCGGACGGGCGGATCACCGCGCTCCACCCAGTTCGCTTCACGCTCTTCTTGCGTCATGCCAGACGCTTGGTCGCGACACGAGGCGGGAATGTTGCCAAAGCCCTGCGAATAGTTGGGGCACGCGCAACTGTCCGGCAAGCCGTCCGTGGCGAGTACGATGATCTTGGGCCCATCGAGCTCGGCCTCCGCAAACTGGTTGGCTACTTGAGCGAGCGATTCACGAGTCGGTGTGTCAACGATCAAATTGCTGCACAGCATCTGCGCCAGCATCTCGTCGTAGTTTCCAAAGTCCGTCTCCATCTCGATGATGGGTACCTCGGTCAACATCGGGCACACCGGCGGATCGCCGCCGCCCATGGGGGGAACGCTACCGTTCTGCGATGAATAGAGCGCCATCCCGAACCGCACGCTCTCTTCTAGGCCTTTGACGATGCCCGTCGTAGGGTTGAAGAGCACGTTCCTCACCACATTCCAGCGCCAGTTGTCGTCGGCTTGATCGGGGCTGTCGAGTGGATCTTCGGGGTTTTCGGGGCAACCCCAAGGCGTGTACGTGCCGGCCGTAATCTCTTGGTCAACGAGCGTACCAAAACCCTCCCCGTCCGTCATCGACAGAGATTGGTCGATGACCAAGACGACGTTCGGAATGACAGGGTTGAAGCCAACCTCTACGTCGATGCAGCCGCCGCCCATGCCACCCTCTTGCATCATCTGGCCGCCCGTGCCGGTGCTGCCACCCGAAGCATCGATGTCGTCAGGCGGAGGATCTTGTTTGACGGAGGTCGTGCACTTGCCGTCGTGCGCGCACAGGTACGGCAGCCCCGTGCCCGAAGCGCCACATTTTCCGCCAGCCTCGTTGGGCGTGCATTCTTGCTCACAGGTCTTGCTCGATGAGCAGAACTGACCACTTGGACAAGCCATGGAAGCTGAGCACGTTGAGCCACAACCAACACAACGATCAGAACAAGTGTTCTTCGAAGAACAGAAGCGGCCTTCGTTGCAGTCCTCATTCTTGAAGCAGCTCTCGCCACCGCAGAGTTCGAGTTCTTTATTACAAACGCCTACATCGTCACCGGGTTGGATCTGAGGACTTGCGTCGCAAGCCGCCGGTAAAACGGCTCCGAAAAGTACAAAGGACGCAAGGAGCAACGTGGCCCTCCGACGCGGCGAAACTCGTAACATGCGGCCGGTATAGCACTCTCGTTGGAAATCCCCGGTCGAGAGGCTCAAAAATCAACCTGTTTCGGGAGAAATATGAGCCGATTGCCCGATGAAGTGAATCCGCACCCTTCGTTCACTATTTACCTTGCTCTATCATTAACCATGGTTTACTAATTGGGGAATGAGTCCAGAACTCGAGTGCGCGAAAGGAGACACCGGCCAGACCGGACCGATCCGACGGCACGCGCTCGATGCGGTTCGGACTTTGGGACGGCTCGCCACCGTGTTTGCAGAGCGGCGTAAGCAGCTCGCCGAAAGCGTGGGGCTGACAGATCAGCAATGGCAGGTGCTCGAAGAGGTCCAGGCTGAACATTTCATGCCTACCCTCTTTGCGCAGAAGCGCGAAACGAGCGCAGCCGCCGTCAGTAAGATTCTGCGACAGCTACTCGAGAAGGGGCTCGTGGTCGCGAGTGTGAGCGAACGAGATGGTCGGCAACGAGCCTACGAGGTGACCCCGAGGGGACTCGAGCTTTTGGGCCGGCTGCGAGACGAGCGAGAAGCCGTCATTGCTCAAGTGTGGATGAGCTACGGTGAAGGCGAGCTAGAGCAATTCTCGCGCTTCGGCGACAACTTGGCACAGCAGCTTGAGGGTTTGGTCGAACATCGAAAACGACACCTCGCGGGGCCAAAGCCGTAAAGGACGGCCTCGATTTTTTGAAGTCACCGACGACAGGCGTATGCGCCTGAGCGCCGTTAGAAGGGAAAAAGACATGGGAAAAACGCTATACGATAAGGTCTTCGAGCGTCACGCGGTACGAAAGCTGCCCTCTGGGCAATATCAGCTCTTTATGGGGCTTCACTTGATTCATGAAGTGACCTCGCCCCAAGCGTTCTCGATGCTCGACGAGCGCAAGCTGAGCGTCATGTATCCAAATCGCACCTTCGCGACTGTGGATCACATCATCCCGACCCAAAGTCAGCTCCGCCCCTTCGCCGACACGATGGCAGAACAGATGATGGCCTTTTTGGAGAACAACACCAAAAAGCATGGCATCAAGTTCTTCGCGCCCGAGAAGGCAGAGCAAGGCATCGTGCACGTGATCGGGCCCGAGCGCGGCTTGACGCAGCCCGGCATGACCATCTGTTGTGGCGACTCACACACTTCTACGCATGGTGCATTCGGCGCGCTGGCTTTTGGTATCGGCACGAGTCAGGTGCGCGACGTCCTGGCCACGCAAACGCTCACCATGGACAAGCTCAAAGTGCGCCGCATTGAGGTGAATGGCGACCTGGGTCCCGGCGTTTATGCCAAAGACGTCATCCTCTACATCATCCAGAAGTTGGGTGTGCAGGGCGGAGTTGGCTATGCCTACGAATATGCCGGTTCGGCCATCGCCAAGATGACGATGGAAGAACGCATGACCATCTGCAACATGAGCATCGAAGGCGGCGCGCGTTGCGGCTACATCGAGCCCGACGAAGTTACCTACGCTTACCTCAAGGGCCGAGAATACTCGCCCCAAGGCGCCTCATGGGAGAAGGCGATCGCAGACTGGGCCACCCTCCGCAGCGACCAAGACGCGAGCTACGACGACGTCGTCGTCTACGACGCGAAAGACATCGAACCGATCGTGACTTGGGGCATTACCCCCGGCCAATCGACGGGCGTACGGGGTGCGATTCCGAACGCGAATGAATTCAGCCCAGACGAGCGAGCCACCATCGAAGAGGCCTACCGCTACATGTCCTTTGAGCCAGGCCAAAAAATCCTGGGCACCAAGATCGATGTGGCGTTCATTGGTTCATGCACCAACGGGCGGCTGAGCGACATCGCAGAGGTGGTTCGCTTAATCGAAGGCAAGGGGCTCAAGGTTGCGCCGAATGTGCGCGCTATGGTGGTGCCGGGCAGCCACGTCGTAAAAAAGGAAGCCATAGCGCTCGGCTATGACAAAATCCTCACAGAGGCTGGTTTCGAATGGCGCGAGCCGGGCTGCTCGATGTGCCTAGCCATGAATCCCGATAAGCTCAAAGGGCGAGAGATGAGCGCCTCGACCTCCAACCGTAACTTCAAAGGTCGCCAGGGCTCGCCGAGCGGACGCACCTTGCTGATGAGCCCCGCCATGGTAGCGGCGGCCGCTATTCGGGGCGAAGTCGCCGATACGCGCGAGGTCTTTGGTCAAGCCTAGGGGCTAGGAAGAAAGGACAAAAGGAAATGGACAGCAAACGCAACGTAATTTCTGGCCGGGCTATCGTGGTTCGCGGCAACGACATCGATACCGATCGCATCATTCCAGCTCGCTTTCTCAAGACCGTTACCTTTGATGGACTTGGCGAGCACGCCTTCGAAGATGACCGCCTGGGGCTCAAAGCCGACGGCAAAGTTCATCCGTTCGACGAAGCCAAGTTCGAGGCTGCCGAGGTCTTGATCGTAAATAAGAACTTCGGTTGTGGTTCGAGCCGTGAACACGCGCCTCAGGCCATCGCCCGTTGGGGCCGCGGCATCAAGGTCATTTTGGGCGAGTCGTTCGCCGAAATCTTCTACGGCAATTGTCAAAGTCTGGGAGTGCCTTGCCCTACTCTCGATGCCGCCTCTACCGAAAAGCTCATGAAGCTAGTGGAAGAAAACCCCACGCTCGAACTCAAGGTCGACCTCACCTTGCGCAAGATTTGGGCGGGAAGCGAGAGCTTTAGTTTTCAAATGCCCGACGGCCCCCGCCAGGCCTTCGTCGAAGGAACTTGGGACCCTACGTTTGAGCTCCTTCAGGGCAAACCCGAGATCGAAGCCACTGCGGCGCGCCTCGCCTACATCACGAACTACGCGTAAAGCCTGAGCGTCGCCCGAAGTTTTGTACATCTGTGCACTTCGGGCGACGATTTTTTGTGCTGGCGCGCGTCTCCTGAACCTCTGAAGTGGAAAAAATGGCGCCCCTGCAATCATCTGGCCGGTTTTTTAGCCAGAATGGATTACCTCACGATGAATTCAGCGCGTGATGGTCTATCTTTATCGTATCCGTGAGCGCACCCGACGAACCTGAAGCCCCGCCGCCGGTGCCCATTTTGAACGCGCCCGAAACGTCTATGGGGCCGACCGCGCACTCACCCTCGGGGATCTTAGAGGATGCGGCGGAAACGGCGGGACTCACGCGGAAAGAGGCCGACTTCTATCGCAAGCTGCGGCGCAAGATTCGCAACTACCTGGCAGCTAAGGGTCCGTTTCGTTACGCGGATATCCTGTTACTCGCGCCGGACATGTTTCATGTGCTGTGCCGACTCGTGGCTGACCCGCGCATCCCCGCCTTCGAAAAAGCAAAACTCGGCGCCACCATCGCCTATTTCATCTCACCCGTCGGTCTCATCCCGCAAGGTGTGGCGGGCCCGATTGGCTATATCGACGACGTAGCCTTAGCGGCTTATGTCCTTCGAAGCCTGCTGGGCTCGGATCACGCGCACGTGGTTCGTGAGCACTGGGCAGGCGACCAAGACGTGCTCGAGGCGGTCCGAGGAGTGCTCGCCGTCGTTGAAGGTGCTATAGGCGGCGCCCTTTGGCGTCGATCGAGGAGCGCTGCGCCCCCCGGCAAACCCATGTAGCCTGACTTTGAGGCTTGATTCGAGGATCTCTTGTCCCCACGCGAAAAAATAACGGCCCCCATTCGGCGCGCCAAAAAAGTCGAACCCGAACCCCCGCCCCAGCGCCGCGAGCGACGCGCCTTGAGCCACGTCGGAGGAGAAGTCTCGATCGAAGGCGGAAGCGCCGAAGAGGGCGAAGCTCTCAGCTACGCGCTCGATGTGCGGGCTGACGAAGAAGAAGTGATGCAAGACGTGCACGGCTTCCACAGCTACCCAGCACGCCTCCACCCGCAAACGGCACGCCGCTTAGTTGAACGCCTCAGCCCCAAGGAAGGCCGCGTGCTCGATCCATTTTGCGGAAGTGGCACAGTCGTGGTCGAAGCCCGGACGCTCGGACGAACCGCGCTCGGCTCAGATCTGAACCCGCTGGCCGTTGAGCTGAGTTGGCTCAAGTCGCGCGGATTTACCCGAAAATTTAGCGAAAATATGCTGCGCGCTGCCGAGCGCATCGCGCACAAGGCCGAAGATAGAAGGACAGAGAAAGCCCCGCCCCACGTTCGCTACGACGAGGACGATAGGGAGCGCTATCCGATCCACATCTTGCTCGAACTAGACAGCCTGACGCACGGCGTCATGGAGCTCGAGCTCACGGAGCAAAAGCGCGCGCTGCGCCTGGTGCTTTCGTCCCTTCTCACCAAGGTATCCTATTCTGAGGGCGATACGACGCGCATGAAGGCGCCGCGGCGCTTACCGCCGGGCTTTGCCATCCGCCTCTTCGTCGAGAAGACGCGCGAGCTCGAAACCCGTCTCAATATCTATCTGAAGCGCGTCCCCGAGCGAACGCCGCGCGCCTTCGTGACGCACGCCGACGCCCGGAGCCTCGCCTACGTCGATTCGGCGTCGATCGATCTCGTGGTTAGTTCCCCTCCTTACCCGGGAGTTTACGACTATTTGGACCACCATCTGCATCGCTTGAAGTGGCTGGGGCTACGCGAAAGTCGTTTGGCCGAGTCTGAAATCGGCGCGCGCCGCGAATATCGACGGCTCGGTCTTGATGGAGCCATCGAACGGTGGCGACGCGAAATCGGCCCATGCTTGAAAGAGATGCGCCGCACGCTCGCCTCTGATGGTCGCGGCATCATGATCATTGCAGACTCAGTCGCTGATCGTCAGGCGCTGCGAGCCGATGAGCAGATTCGCATTGCCGCCGATGAGTACGGCGTGGATGTGATGGCCATCGCGTCTCAGCCCCGGCCACTCTTTCTCCACGGTGCCGATGAAGCCTTCCACGACGGGCCGCGCCGTGAGCACGTCGTAATTTTTCGGCCTGCCAAGGCTAAAAAGTTCATCTCGATCCCTGGCGCTCCCCGCGATCGCGAAGCTCGTCCGCGGCGCAGCTTCGACTCTCGCGACGCGCCTCGTTCAGATACTCGCGGCCCCCAGGGTGACTCGCGGCCGCGCTTTGACGCGCCTCGTTCAGATGCTCGCGGCCCCCAGGGTGACTCGCGGCCGCGTTTTGATGCGCCTCGTTCAGATGCTCGCGGCCCGCGCTTTGATGCGCCTCGTTCAGACGCTCGCGGCCCGCGCTTTGATGCGCCTCGTTCAGATGCTCGCGGCCCGCGCTTTGATGCACCTCGGTCCGACGCTCGCGGCCCCCAGGGTGATACGCGGCCGCGCTTTGACGCGCCTCGTTCAGATGCTCGCGATCCGCGGGATGACGCTCGAGGCCCTCGCATGCCGCGCGAAGGGCAGTCGACATCACGCGAGGGTGGCTCTCAGGCGAGGAGCCAAGACAGCACCTGGGGCTCCAGACCCAGAGGACCCGCTAAGCCAAGGCCGAAATTCTGAGCGAAGCCAAGGTGCCCGCCCTCGGGCACCCACACACTCCGGAGGTGCGGAGTGTTCGGTGGGATAGGAGCGGCGCGCGGCGGTACCATCGGATCGTGGAGCGCGCCCACGTAGAGTGACTCAACCTTGAGCTGAGCGAGCTTGTGGCTCACGCTCACCTCCTTGTAGTAGTGGTTCGCGCTCTGATAGCCGTGTCGCGGCGCGATAACGTGCTCATCCCACTGCCGAATCTTGGTAATTCGCCGCGCTTGCTCGGGAACGATGCCGTGAGGATATCTTTGGTAGGCTCGGGTATAGATTTGATAGAGCGACTCCATGACGTGCCGCCGATAAACGGAGAAGCGGCCCTGGTCGAACGTGTCAGCCGATACGGACAGGTCGAGCGGTGAGGAAATAGCCGCAACTCTCAGCAGCCGCGGATCAGGCTGCCCCGCTGCGTAGCTCAGCGCCAAATGCCCGCCCAAAGAAAATCCTAGGATTACGACCTTTTCTACGTCCCTGAAGCGCTCACTCGCTAAGGCGGCGTCCACATCGGCGACCAGGCCGGCGTGGTTGAAGTCAAAACCTCGCCTATCGGCTCCGCGCAAGTTCAGGAGTAGCACCATCGGCGAAAGCGATGATGCGTAGTACAGGCCCGCTCGCATGTAGCCACTGTCGATGTTGCCTCCGAGCCCGTGCAGCAGAACGAGCAACGTCTTCGACTTTCGAACCAAGAGCTCGCCTGTGAGCTCGACTGGGCCCACTTGAGCGTCCGTTAGCGTCGCCAGAAATTTTTCAGTAGGCGGCGTCGAAAACGGGAAAATTTTGCGCCGCAAGAAAGGGCCGAGGGTATAGCCGTGGCCTCGAACCAAATCCCACGCCGTCACGAAGACGAAGCTATCAGCATCGATCTCGAAGTTTCAGGTTTATCGTTGCGGCGCCACTGAATGGGGGTACATTTTTCCGGTGCAACATCGCGTTCGTCTTGTCAAAGCCGGCCCTCCTTTCGTTTCTCTCCTGGCTGGTTCAAAAGCCCTCCTTGGGGCCGCCCTTGGGGTCGGGCTCGCCTTGGGGCTCAGCGCATGTGGCGGTGGCGAGAACGGTGGAACTGGTGGGGCGACGGCCTCGGGCGGCAATAGCGGAGTTGGCGGCCTCTCGGCCGTGGGAGGCGGCGTTGGAGTAGGCGGCTCCAGTTCAGACGGCGGGGCCTCGCCTTCGTCGGGCGGCGCCAACACCGAACTCCCCGCGGACAACACCCAGGCTGGAATCGAGGCATTCCTTGCCACCGAGAGCTACAAGACTTGGCGTCATGACCCTGCACCCCGCGCGCCGGGGGAAGGGAATCCCCACCTGACCAACGTCGGCCAGCTCCAAGTTTACATGAACAGCACCGCTGTTCTGTCGATTCAGGCCGCAGAAGGGCAGCCCGCTCTCCAATACAGCCATGTCACGGGCTCCATGGTCGTCAAAGAGGTCTACGACACAGGAGGAACCCGTGTGGCCGTGGCTGCCTCCATCAAATCGGGCGACGCTAGACGGGCCTTCACCTTTTATTGCGAAGGCACCATCGAAGGCTGCGGAGTCAACGATGAGCCGCCCATCTACGGCACCGACGGGTCGGCTTGCTCGAACTGCCACGGCGGATCCATCTTCGCGCCTCTTCCCCCCGAATGAAGCCCAATCCGGCTCTCTCAGAAGGTCTTGGGTAGAGCGATCATTTTGTTGTAAAGAGCGCCCATGTCGCTGAACAAAGTGGGCCTCGCCGATTTGGACCTCAAGGGAAAGCGCGTTTTGATGCGCGTAGATTTCAACGTGCCGCTCGACGGCAGCAAGATCACCAACAACGCGCGCATCAGCGCTGCGTTGCCCTCGATCAAGCATGTGCTCGAGCAAGGTGGCAGCGTCGTCTTGATGAGCCATCTCGGCCGCCCCGACGGAGAGCGCAAGATGGAGTTTTCGATGCAGCCCGTCGCGGTTGAGCTCGAAAAATTGCTGGGCCGTCCCGTCAAGCAACTCAGCGACTGTGTTGGCCCCGAAGTCGAGGCGGCGTGCGCCAATCTCGCCCCGGGCAGCGTGGTCTTGCTCGAGAACCTACGCTTCCACAAAGAGGAAGAGGGCAAAGGCGCCGAGAAGTCTGCCATCGCAGCGTTCCGCGCGTCGCTCACCAAGTTGGGTGATGTGTATGTGAACGATGCGTTCGGCACGGCACACCGCGCTCACTCGTCGATGGTCGGTGTAGACCTGCCCGTGAAGGCGGTGGGATTCTTGATGCAAACGGAGCTCGACTACTTCGCCAAAGCACTCGAAAACCCGGTGCGACCCTTCCTCGCCATCATGGGCGGCGCCAAAGTTGCGGACAAGATCCAGCTCATCGACAACTTGCTCGACAAGGTCGACATGATGATCATCGGCGGTGGCATGGCGTACACCTTCAAGAAGACGCTGTGGGGCATGAAAATCGGCGGATCCATCTTCGACGCAGAAGGCGCCAAGATCGTTCAGGGGCTGGTAGACAAGGCCAAGGCTAAGAACGTCGAGCTCATCTTCCCGGTCGACTACGTGACCGGCACCAAGTTCTCCGCTGACTCAGACGTCGGCGCTGCGACCGACGAGAGCGGTATCCCGGATGGCTGGGAAGGTTTCGACTGCGGTCCGAAGAGCCAAGAGCTCTTTGCTAGTGCCATCAAGCGCGCCAAGACCATCGTGTGGAACGGACCCGTGGGCGTGTTTGAGTTCGAGCCTTTCCAGGCCGGCAGCCGCGCGGTGGCTCAAGCCATCGTCGAAGCGACAGCGGACGGCGCAACCAGCATCATCGGTGGTGGTGACTCGGCTACGGCAGCCAAACGCTTCAAAATCCTAGACAAGGTGAGTCACGTTTCGACCGGCGGTGGCGCTTCGCTCGAGCTGCTCGAAGGCAAGAATCTCCCCGGTGTTGCGGCAATTCCGAGCCGCAAGTAATCGCGAAAAAGGCGCCGAGCTCTTTCTCGGCCCGTAGTGCAAGTAGCGAAGGCCAGACCCCAAAAGGGTTTGGCCTTCTCGTTATGAGACGGCTTTACTTCGTCTTTCGCTTCCACACCCTACCCTTCAGCGACAACGGCGAAGCTCAGCACGCCCCGCGCGTGCAGGCGAAGTACGAAATTCTGGCGCGAACTTTAGCGACTCGCGCCTTTTTCCGGCACGCGTTACACGCTCCTCCCCGTGGACTTCCCTGAAATGACGACTTCATGACGGTTCGCGCCAGTGCCTCCCCCTAGACTAACCCGCGTTCTTTATGGCCAAACCCCTGACTCCACCCCTACTCGTTGCCGGTGATCCAACCGAAAAAGTCGCGTGGGCCCAGACCATCCCGTTTATTCTTATCCACCTCATTCCGCTCGGCATGATTTGGTATCCCCCCACTTGGGGCGACGTAGTTTTGTGCATCGCGCTCTACGTCATCCGGATGTTCTTCATCACGGGCGTCTACCATCGCTACTTTTCGCACCGCGGCTACAAACTAGGGCGTGTCATGCAGTTCTTGGTGGCCTTCGGTGGGGGAACCGCCGCACAAAAGGGAGCCCTATGGTGGGCTGGCCATCACCGCTGGCATCACCGCTTTTCAGATACAGATCGCGACCCGCACAAGAGCGGGCGCGGCTTTTGGTGGAGCCACGTCGGCTGGATCATCTGCCCCAAATACAACGAGACAGATTATGAGGGCATCCGCGATTTCTCGCAGTATCCCGAGCTGGTTTGGCTGAACAAGTATCACCTGGTGCCGCCTGTGATCCTAGGCACGGCCGTTTGGCTGTACGGCGGCTGGAGCGCGCTCTTTTGTGGGTTCTTTCTGTCGACCGTCCTTCTCTACCACGGCACCTTCAGTATCAATTCGCTAACGCATAGCTTCGGCAAGGCCCGCTACAAAACTACCGACACCTCGAAGAATTCGTTCCTGCTCGCGATCATCACGCTGGGTGAAGGTTGGCACAACAACCACCACTATTTCGCCTCGACGGCGAACCAGGGCTTCTTCTGGTGGGAGATCGACGTTAGCTACTACGTGATTCGAGCGCTCGGCGCCGTTGGCCTCGCCTATGATATTCGGACTCCTTCTGATCGGGCCCGTTTCAAAAATTGGATCGACGTGGCCGCACGAGATCGACTGCTAGCCCGTCGTGGCCTCAGCGCCCCCGAAGAGCACACTCACCCCGAAGTGACTCCCAAGCCAGCCAGCGACGAGACCTCGCCCATGCCCGTCAACGCGTTTCCCGCCGAATAGCCTCGAGCCGCTCCGCCTCAAACGTAAAGCGCCAGGAGCGCCTCAAACGTAAGGCGCCAGGAGCGCCTCAAACGTAAGGCGCCAGGAGCGCCTCAAACGTAAAGCGCCAGGAGCGCCAAGTTGAGCGCCGGTGGGATCAAATACTCGCCGAGTCGCCACGCCACGATCATGCCCAAAAATTGATAGGCGGGAGTAATACGCACGAGTTGGAAGAATGTGGTGTTCCTCTGCGGAACCAGACCTTCGAGGACCCCGAAACCATCGAGGGGCGGCAGAGGGATCAGGTTGAAAACGCCGAGCACCACGTTGAGTGTTACGAGCACCGAAAGCGCCATCGAGAGCGCCGTCAATGCGGGTAGCTCGCTCTGCCCCGCCGGCATAACGAGAGCATCGGTGCGTGGCGGCATGGTTAAATCGAGGACGTCGTACCCAACTAGAACCCGAATCGCCACCAGGCCCACAGCCACGAGCAGGAAGTTCGCGACGGGTCCTGAAAAAGACATCAGCGCGTAGCGCCGAGGGAACCGAAGCGCCCAGTTGCGATCATAGGGCGCCGAGGCCCAGCCAAACATCCACCGACCTTGAGAGAAGAAAAAGGAGGCGAGGGGCCAGACCACCATGCCAAATATCGAGCGCCGCATGTGCGGAATGGGGTCAAGGGTGACCTGACCTCCCAGATATGCGGTTTGATCTCCAAGCCGGTGCCCTACGAAGGCGTGGAAGAACTCGTGAAACGTGGTGCTGAACAGGAACACTACGTACCAAATCAGCAAGCTGGGCAGGGAGATGCCATCCATCGGCGGTGCGTCTAGCGGGGCAACGGGTGCGGCGCCACCGATATTCCAGGATTCTCAAAACGTCGACCTCGAATCTCAGAACGTCGAACCCGAATCTCAGAATATCGAACCTGAATCTCAGAACATCGAATCTGAAAGCGCCGAATCCGAGCATGTCGAGCCCTGCACCGATCGCTCATTCAACTTGGACCCGGGACACTCAGATCCCAGTTGACACGTTTCGAGTGAATCGCGCCCCATTTCGAATGGAGACAACTCGAATCCCCAACGACTGCCTCCACCAAGAACAGGATTGGCTCGACCTCGAGCCCCGCTTTGCTCGAAGTGACACCACTTTGAACAAGGTCCGAGGGCGCATTCGCGACAAGCCTCCTCAAACAGAGACGATTGCCGTGACTAGTTGTACGTTATACTTCGTTCATATTGTACACGCTTGTTCAAGATCCTACGAACAGATGTACGCCCGCTGTTTCACTGACAGTACGTACTTTTTGGTCATTGCTAATAAACTCGTTTATTTTCGATATCTTATAGTCATAAGGAACTCTCCCGGGGGGCGTTGACTGCCCTCGGACCGCATCCGAGCCCAATCCGCTCGCCCAACCCGGTTTCCCAACCTGCCCAGCACTTGGCGGCCGTTCTGCTAGCCGCGCCGAAAAGCCCGGACCTGCCGCTGCCAGAGCCGTTTTCGTGAACGCGGAGCACCTCGGCTCCTCGCTGGCGCGCCCAGACCGCCCCCCAGGCTACCTTTCGCGGCGCGACTCGTTTACCGAAGCAACCTTGCAAGGTACTCGACGCGCGCCAAGATAAGCAACCGAAACCATGGTGCTTATTCAGATTATTTTGCATCATTGCCGCATCATGCGAAAGTGCTGCATCCTCATGAGTTCACACCGATGCTTCTCGGGCAACGCTTTCGCCGGGTTCTTCGCCGGATTCTTCGCCGGATTCTTCGCCGGGTTCTTCGCCGGATTCTTCGCCGGGTCTTTCGCTGGGTTCGGCGGGCGCGGTGGGTTGCGAGGTAGCTTGCCCGCTGGGCCTGCCTGCTTGGTTATTCTCCAAGGCGCCTCCAATTTTCTGAACCTCCGTGAGCCCGTGGAGCAGGGGGAATAGTTCATCATGGGCTGGCTACGCGACCTCGTGATGCGCTCCGAACCTCCCCTCGGGAGTTTAGGGGAACTCGCGCGGCGGGCTCTCGCCCACGCCGCTTGGCCGGCGCAGGTTCAGATCCAGGAGCGCTCCTTAGCGGCCCTCTTGAGCAAACTGGACCGTTCCCAAGAGCTCGACTGGCTCCGCGATCGACCCGAAGCGCTGGACTGCCTGGCCCAAGTCCTCGGCAGGCCATCGTCCGAACTCCGGCTTCTGCTCGGGGATGCACCCGTGCGGCGGGACCGGCGCATGTTGCGTCTCCACGATCTGCGCTTCTCACGCGACGTAGACTTGGTGCGCGAAGAACTCCCTCCTGGATTTCCCGATGACCTCAAACATCCGGTGCGCTGGGGCGCGCCGCTGGTCTGGGTCGCACCGAGCGGAGCGGGCCGAACGTGGCTCGGCGCCTACCTTGAAGCGCGGGGTCTGGCCCATGTCGGCGAAGAAGGGAACGGTCACTCGCTCGAGCTTCTGCCTGATTATGGTCCCGTGTTCGTAGACCTCGGTCCGAAGACTCTAGTGGATTCAAGATTGCTCGAACGCTTGCACTCCCAGACACGCCCGGTTTGTCTGGCCGTCGCAACCGAGGCTCAGCTCGCGAAAGCCGAGTTCGCGGTGAGCCCGCGAATTCTTCACTCACCCGAGCCTGCCTCGTATTTGGACGCACTGAGCGAGTGGGCCGAAGAACGGCTCAATGGGGATGGCTATTACGACCGAGAGCGTTCGAGCGCGTGGGTAAGGCAAAACGTGGTGCGCGCCCGGGCGGCAGCTACTTTCGGCGAAATCTTGGGATTTTTGGGGCTGACCGATGAGCTCTCCCCCCGACAGCTCGCGCAGGCAGACCTGCCCCAAGTGCTTAAGCTCCTCGTCAAACGGCGACTCCTGGATGCTCGCGAAACCACACCGTTATCTGATGAGCAATTAGTTAATTTGTTGATCGAAGTCGCGGCTCGACTCTATCTCGAACGAGCCGAAGACTTGGCTGTGGCGCGCCCAGCCTCGGCCTGGCTCGAGCTTTTTTCAACTTCTACAAAACAAGAACCTGAACGCGGCGTGCGCTCAACCCGCATCGACCTGGTTCCCCACAGTCTGTTTCGAGCGCTCCTCAGCTCAGGACTCTTCTGCCGCACTTGGCAACCCTTAGACGTGGAGGGCGAGCAACTCTACCAACTTGCTCCCCATTGCCTCACAAGTCTCTTGCGCGGACTCGCGTACGACGAGATCTTGAACTCTGCACCGGAAGTGTGGGGGCGCGGACTCCTGCTCGGCCGGGGTGCGCCCGGGCAAGCAGCGCTCGGGCAAGCAGCGCTCGGGCAAGCAGCGCTCGGGCAAGCAGCACTCAGAGACAGACTCTTCGATCGGGCCAAAGCTGGTGATTATCGGCCCCTTCTCGCGCTGATGGATATCTCCGCTGGGCCCATGCCTAGTGTTGACTATGTGAGCGCTTTGGAAGGTAGCATCGAAAGCCTGGGCGCTGCGTGCCTCTTCGGACATAGCCCCCCGAGTGAGCTCTGCCACGACCTACTCCGCGAATACGCTCCTTTCTTGCTGCGCATCGGCGACTCACTCGAGCCCAGGCTGCAAAGAGCCGAACACCTCCTGCCGGGGCTCTTGGCTCTTTCGTTGGAAGCGCCCGGGCTACCCCCCGAACTTGATCCCATCCGTTGCTCGGACGACACGCTGCTAGTGAAGACCACGCAGTTCCTCTTGGGGCTCGCAGGCGGTGCCCGCAAGGAGAGCGCAGGCCAGGTCTTGGCGCTCGTAGGGCGCTCTTGGCAGGCGCGGGGTGTGCTCCCGTTGGCCCTCGGGGTGAGCGAGACGGCCGTGCTCAACTGCCTGCTCAAAGAAGCTCCCGCTCCAGAGTGTGCTCTGCAAGCAGTCCGGCTGTTTGCACTAGAGGCGCTGCAAAGTGCGCGCGAAGCGTGCTCCGGTAGCCGCAGCGATCTCTATCTTGCGCTGTGGCAAGGCATCGCAAAACTCGTTGCTACCTCGGAGGGAGCCGAGGAATTTTCCAGGAACTTTACGCATCTTTCGAGTGCTTCGGCTGAGTTTTGGCGCAGGGCTCCGAGCGCTGTGCTGGCCTCACCTGCCCTAGCTGGGCTGCTACGTTTCGACCTCCTCCTGCCTCATCAGCACGACGCCCTCGTGATTCATTTGGCACTACCCATGCCTGCCTCCGCCGTTCGCGCCGCGCCCTTGGAGCTCACGCTTGCCCGCCTTGAGCAGGCCGGACCAGCCCTAGGGGACGAAGCCTTAGCCGTCCTGTTCGAACGAGGAGCCCGCAGGACCGCCCGTTGCCTCTTACTGCGCTACCTTCGCCAGGGCGAGGCGGAGAGTTTAGCTGCGCTCCTCCGTCATCATCACTTACTAACATGTCTACCTGACCTGCCCGCGACCCAAGAGCTCATGCTGCTGCCCGCTCCAGTGCTAGATGGTCTGCGACAAGCGCTGATTCACGCTTGTCAGTCCACAAGCGAGCCGGAGCACTTAGCGCAGCTCTTTCAGCGCTCAGCCGAGCTTGAACGAGCTCTTCGGCCGCTCCTCCGTGCACAGAAGACCCCGCTCAGTTCTAGCGACAGGACATGATCTTAGTGACGGCAAATTCTGAGTGAGCTTAGTCATGTCGCAGGGTGTGGGTGAGACCCGAGCCCTGCGTGTAGTGGCCGCGGAATCGCCGAGGGCATGCTATGTTGGAGGTGTGCGACTGAAGCGCTTCCTTGTGTATTCCCTCACTGCCCTCGGGTCAGCCTGTATGGTTTATGACCCCAGTCTCGTCGAAGACGACGACGCCGATGACGCTCGCTCAGGTGGTGCAAGCAGCGGGGGCAAGCCGGCGGCCAGCGGAGGCCGCAAGACGAGCGGCGGCGCCCCATCCAGCGGGGGTCGGAGTTCGGGGGGCAGCACGGCGGGGGGTGCCGCGACAGGCGGGTCCTCGGCGGGCGGCGCCATAACGAGCGGCGGTGCCATCACGAGCGGCGGAGACGCCGGCGACGGCGGCGATCCAGCGGACGGAGGGAATCCTTCGAACGGTGGGTCGAACGACGGCTCAGGGGGAGAGACACCGAGCGGCGGAGCGCCGTCTGGGGGAGCGCCGTCTGGGGGAGCGTCGAGCGGCGGGGCCCCGGGAATCGGCGGCGGCGCAGGCCCGTGGCTGATCGATGATTTTTCTGACACCGGTTCAGGCGACGCGGGCGAAGGTTATGAAAGCGGCGTATTTTTCGGCGAATGGGAAAGATACATCGAAGAAGACGGGGTTTGGGCCGAAGACTTCGTCGCCGATATGATCGTTCCTCGTCCCGATGCCGCAACCAACCTCACTTTGCAAGTCGAAGCCTCGACGCTGAACGAGTGGGGGGTCGACGTACGCGTTACGTTGCAAGGGGGTCTAGCCTCGGTCGACCTTCAGGATTTTCAAGGTATTCGCTTGGTGGCGAAGTCGAGCTTGTCGACCGAAACGAAGATACGTCTCGCCATCGAAGACAGCGTCTCGAGCGAGGTCACCTGCGGTACCTCGACCTCGTGCAATAAGCACGTGGATTACGTGAATACGACCACGATCTCGACCAGCACTTTCGGCATAATTGAGCTGCCGTTCACGAATTTTCGGACGCTACCCAGTCCGCGAAGCGCTGCTCTCGACCTGTCAGAGGTCTACGCAATCCATATCAAGATGGATCCGGCCGGCTCGAGCGTCGATTTCTATATCGACGACGTCTACTTGTATTGAAGTAGCCTATTGGGGGCGCCCGCTCGACGTGCCGCTCACGCGCGTCCGCACCGAAAATACGCTGTCGCCGGCCAAAATTGCACCCCGGCCCAGGAGGCGCCCGCGCTCCCAATTGGAGAGCCCTAGTTCGGGCCTGTTGAGCGCGTATTGCCCATCTACCCAGCGCGTAAAGCCGTCGCCGACGAAGGGAGCATCCACGTTGGCCGCGAAGTAATCCTGCACCTCGGCGCTATCCGATAACAAACAGGCCACAAACTTGGGGCTGTAGCGATTGAAGAGTTCCACTGCTTCTTCAAGCGAATCCACGATGACGAGCGAGACCTCTGGACTATTTTCCCATTCCCACTCACGACCGAGCTCTTCTCGGGCCAGAGGTTCAGCCTGGACCTCGCTCTGGGGGCCATCTGGACGATCGATAGTCACATGCTCGCCGAAGAGAGCGGCGGGGACGAAGGACTCCGCCCCAACGACGACGTGAAGCTTGAACGCCGTTTGCCTCCGCTCAGCCGCCCGAGAAAGCCCAGCAAGAAAAGCAGGCACGAGCCTCTCGGCTGCCGCCCTCGGCACGCAGCAGACATTGAGGGTATTGCAGACCTTACGGTCCAAAGAATCGAAGACATTTTGGGTGACGCGAGCTTCGTCGACCTCGGGACCCACGACGAGCCAAGCGCCGCCCGTCCCATGGAGGCTCACCGGCACGCCAGCAGCTTGAGCCAGCTCTCCCAAGGTGCTGACAGCCCTTCCCGATCCACGAGCCACAGCCAAGCCTAGGCGACGGTCTCGGAAGAGTGCCCAGGCCGCCGCGTGGGAGGTGCTGGCTACCAGTTCTACCGCGTGCTCGGGCAACCCAGCCGCAACTAGGGCAGGACGGAGCGCCAGCGTCATAATCGCCTGAGCCGTCTCGAGCGCATCTCCGCCGATGCGGAAGACGACTGTGTTGCCGCCGCGTAGAACACCCGTCGCGTCGGCTACGACATTGGGCCTGCCTTCGAACACGAAAGCGACAACCCCTAGCTCGGCTCCCACGAGTTCGGCTCGCCAGGCCCCGTGGTCAACCGTCTCCAGTACACGACCCCGCGTTGACGCATACCGCGCCCAAGCCCGAAGGCCCTCGACCATCCCCTTTTGCATGGGGCTGGTGGCCTCGAGCCGGGTCGTGGAACGATGACGAGCCCGCGCCCGGGCAATATCGCTTTGATTGACCTTGAGCACCGCTGCCCACACGGCCGGGTCCTCGAGGCGGCTAGCGAAGTCCTCGAAGAAACGTGTGATCTGGGTGTCGTTCACCCGGCGCATACCTTGAAAAGCGTCCGCAGCGCGCGCGACGGCCGCCTCGGCGATGCGAGCCTCGGCCGCTGGGATGTGCAAGAGCTCCGCGGTGGCCTCGACGAAGACGACCCCGTCGCCAGGTTGAAACTTCTCGGCCAAGGCCTTTTCGACCCGGACGCAGCGGTCGCTCCCGACCACGAGCAGCATACCTTCCTCGAGTCGAGCAAGTGGTTCTACCTTTGACATGGGCCTCGAAAGTTCCCGCCGAATTTCGGCCCTGTCAAAGGAAAATCAGGCCTTCAGCCCGGCTCTGAAATTTCCTTCTTGCCAGAGGCATCGAGCCGACGCAAAAAGCCGTCCGAATCATGCCGACCATCGACCTACGCGGAAAAAGAGCCCTGATTGCCGGAGTCGCCGACGCGGGAGGCTTCGGCTTCGCGATCGCGAAGGCACTGAAGGAATGCGGCGCGACTGTGGCTGTCGCGACCTGGCCCCCGGCCATGGGGATCTTCGAAACCATGCTTCGTCGCGGCAAGATGGACGAGGCGCGCAAGTTAGATTCGGGCGAGCTCCTCGACTTTGAGAAGATCTATCCGCTCGACGCGGCGTACGACACTTTGGAAGACGCGCCCGAAGACATTCGCGCCAACAAGCGTTACTCGGAGCGTGGCGATTTTTCTATTCAAGGTTTGGCCGATTCTTGGAAGGCGGACTTTGGCGAAGGCTCACTCGACATCCTGGTTCACTCGCTGGCCAATGGCCCCGAGGTTGAAAAGGACGTCATCGACACCTCACGCAAAGGTTACCTCGCTGCTCTCGGCGTTAGCGCTTACTCCATGGTGAGCATGATGAGTCGCTTCGGCCCGCTCATGCCCCAGGGCGCCTCAGCTATTTCGCTGACGTATCTAGGAGCCCAGCAAGTGATCCACGGCTACGGCGGTGGCATGAACGCTGCCAAGGCTGCCTTAGAAAGCGACACGAAGTATCTCGCCTATCAGGCGGGCCGTCGTTTTGGCGTTCGTGTCAACACCATCTCAGCCGGGCCTTTCGCTTCCCGAGCTGCCAGCGCCACGGGCATGATTCAAGAATACATCGAGCATTACGCACAACATGCGCCGCTCCGTGAGCGACTGACCCAAGAAGAGGTCTCGAATGTGGTGGCCTTCGTGGCTAGTCCTTTGGCCTCGGGCATGACCGGAACGACCGTTTTCGTGGACAAAGGGTTCCACGCGATGGGCATGAGTTACGGCTAAGAAGCCCGCCAGCTAACACACGGGCCGAGTATTGCTTTTTAACTAATCGCCAACACCTCGTTCGCTCCGGTCCTTTCCCCAGCGTGAACTTCAGGCCAACACCGAAGCCGTCGTTCTGAGCTCCAGGAGCCCCCCATTTGCACGCGTAAGAAGTGCCGGAATTGAGGGAGCGCTCGCAGCGACTCAACGCCATGTACGCTAGGTTTTCCTTTTGCTCTTGACGAAGACAGCACGGCTGTTATTCGAAGAAGGTCGGAAGGTGGGCTCCAAGGGAGGCCCGGTAACTTGCGCGTTCGGATGGGAATGCGCTCATGGATGACCTTGTTGGGGAACGGCGCGTGACAGACGAAGAACTTGTAACCTTGCTCGTCGTCGAGTCCGGCGCACCTTGGCCGGACTGGGCGGGCCGTCTCGCGGCCGGCGCCACTACCAATTTGGTCGAGACCGAAGTCCTGGGCGAAACGGAAGCCGAGTTCGAATCCCGAGTGATGGTGCGGCTGACACGGCTCCGTGAACGTCAACGCCCGCTCGCGCGAGCCGGCTATGTACCGGCCCCGAACAGTCCGCGAGGTGGCTCTCGCGAACGGATGTGTGCGGCGCTGCTCGAGCAGATGGATCCGGAAGGCGAGCTCATCTTGGCTGGCGGCAACTGGCCTCAGGGTGCAACGAGTGAGCCCGACTCAGCGGAGATGTTTGACCTATGGCAGAGGCTCTCCGAAAGGGGCTCAACCCAGCTTGTGTCGCTTCGCTTCAACGACGTCCCGAGTACACCTCTGAATGACTCAATCCTTGAAGATCGGGTCACTCCGCTGACGGGAAGCTGGCAATAAGGGGGCCCGGCTAGCCGGTGGGCTGCGAGACGGGATTGGCCGAACCTCTCCTCAGCGCTACCCAAGCCAGACTGAGCACCCCTGTGCCCAGGCCGGTCACCACGCCAGCGTCGATAATCCCTCGCCAAGGCTGCGAGAAATTGCGCACCACGATCACAGCGAAAACGACAGCCAAGGTTACCCCGTAGGCGGCGCGCTTCTCGGCGGGGGGAGCATCGAAGTAACTCATCACATAGGCGGGTGCGAAGATACAACGAAGCGGAGTGGGCTGCGCTACGAGGAGTTCGACTCGTCGAGCTACGCGAGGCACAAACCGCAAATGGAAGCCGCGGTAGCCTTCAAAATAGATGCTAGCTAACGCCCAACCCCAGTAGAGCCATGCCAGTTGGCCGAGCTTTTCAGATGGCCCGAGGGGTTCGAGCGCCAGGGGCGTCAAACGGTAGAGAGCCTGGCCCAAGAGCGCGAAGACACCCAAGTAAGCCCAAAGCACGAGGAGTCCTCGTCCAGGCGTCCGAGTCTCGGATTCGCTTTTTGCTTCACTCAGCATCGTCATTCGAACACATCTCTATCCCGGTAGCTTCGCCAGCTCTCGCGGCGGCGGATTGTCCGACCGCTCCGTGCGCGACTTGGGCGAGAGCTACTCGATAGTTCTCTTCAGCTTGTTTGAAAAATCCGAGGGCGTGGGCGCCTTCTACTCTGGCTTCGGTGGTGAGAGCGAGCCCGGGCACGTCAGTGCTTCTAAGAACGAGACGAGTTGATTGATCTCAATGTCCGTCAGCTTCTTATCGACGAGCAGAGACGTCTTGTTCTTGTTGTCAAAACCGCCCCCGGCCATGAATTTGACCGCGTCTTTGAGCTTCGAGGCGTGACCATCGTGGAAATAAGGCGCTGATTTCGCGACGTTACGCAAGGAGGGCGGTCGGAAGGCAGCCCAGTCTTTCTCATCTTTCGAGACCTTCATGCGCCCGATGTCGACCTTGTCTTCCGGCACGCCTTCGATGCCAACACCCACATTGTAGAAGACGCCCTGGCCGTATGCCGCCGAACTAAACAGAGGCGGCGCATGGCAGACCACGCACATCGCTTTGCCTTCAAAGAGCTCCAGCCCGTCCTTAGCCTCGGCGGAAAGTGCAGTCGCGTCGCCGGCGGCGAACTTGTCGTAGGCCGTGTCGTTGCACACGAACGTGCGCTCATAAGCCGATAATGCTTGAACAACTTGCTCGGCAGCAATCGGCTTCACACCGGGGAAGGCGGCAGCGAAGGCGGCTTTGTATTGGGGAGAACTCGCGACCTCTGCGGCCTTCTTGTCGAGATTCTCTTTTCCAACGCCCATGTTGCCTCCAGCCCAAGCAGCCAAGCCTTGGGCCTCGAGGCTGGTCGAACGCCCGTCCCAATAGAAGACCGGGAAATTGCCCACGTTCCAAAGCGCAGGACTGTGCCGCGTTAGTTTCTGCTGCTTGGGTCCGATGGCGAGCGGCAGCGCCCCCCCCGTTCCGTTCTCGTTCTGATGGCACGAATAGCAGGACGCGCTACCGTCTACGCTCAGGGCAGGGTCAAAGAAGAGGCGATGCCCGAGTTCAACCTTTTCCTTGGTGCTCGGGTTCGAGGGTGGATCGACCACCTTCGGCAGCGCCGGTCGCGTCGGAAGGACCGTGATTTTTTTGATTTCTTGGTCGACCTGAGGCGACGGAATCGCCCGGCCCGTTTCGTCACTCGGTTTGCTTTTGCAAGCGCCGACGAGAGCGCAGCTAAGACCAACACCCCAAAGAAGCCATCCCCTAGCTTGCGACGGAACACGAATCATGGGGCGGGCGTAACGCGCTAGCTCACAGCACGCAACCTCCGTGGGCTATCTCGCCTGCCGTCACGCGAAACGCGCACAAGCCACGGCTCGACTTCTCAGCGTAAAAGTCGAGCGGGCGCAAAAATCGAACTGGCCCAAAAGTCGAGCTGGCTCACAGCGGCTGGCTCATCACGGGCTGACTCATCACGGGTGGAGCGCTCAAAGCGAGCTCGGCGCGGAAAGTTCTCCGCGCCGTTTGGTGCACGCCTCCGGGCCCGCCCTAGGCCTGACGGATTCGACCATCCACGCCGAGGGCCGCTTCACGCAAACACTCAGCCAGCGTCGGATGCGCATGACAGGTGCGAGCGAGGTCTTCCGCGCTAGCCCCAAACTCCATCGCGGCCACCGCCTCGGCGATCAAGTCGCCGGCGCGTGGACCAATGATGTGAACGCCGAGAATACGATCGGTCTTTTCGTCCGCTAGGACTTTGACCTTACCTTCCGTCATGCCGAGCGCCCGCGCGCGCCCGTTAGCGATGAAGGGGAACACCCCTTTCTTGAAGGCAACGCCTCGCTCACCCAGTTGCTCTTCGCTCGAGCCGACCGTGGCGATCTCAGGGTGGGTGTACACGATGCCCGGGATCGCGTTGTAATTCACGTGCGAAAAGCCCGTGACAATACCTTCCACGCAGGCCACGCCCTCTTCCTCCGCCTTGTGGGCTAGCATGGCCCCACCGACGACGTCCCCCACCGCGTAAACGCCGGTCAGGCTGGTGCGGAAGTGTTCGTCGACTCGGATAAAACCCCGACGATCCGTCTCAATACCAACCTCGTCCAAGCGCAGACCATCTGTGTTGGGAGTGCGGCCGGCCGCCAAGAGGACGCGATCGCCCCGCAGTGGTTCCTGATTTTCGATCTCCACTACGACGCCGTCGCCGTCTTTGCGGGCCGATAGCACCTTCGAGCCAAGCCGGAATTCGATACCCTGCTTCTTGAACAACTTGAGCGCTTCCTTGGCGAGCTCAGCGTCCATGCCGGGCAAGATACGATCCTGATACTCGACCACGGTAACTTTGGAACCGAGACGCCGCCAAACGGAGCCCATCTCGAGCCCAATGTAGCCGGCTCCGATCACAATCAGGTGCCCCGGCACCTCAGGATAGCTGAGAGCTTCGGTGCTGGTGCCAATGCGGTCGCCATCCAATTCAACACCCTTGAGTGAAGCGACGTTGCTGCCCGTCGCAACTACGATGTGCTGAGCCGCTAGCTCGGTTTGACCCTCCGCACCGTCTACCACCAGCTTGCCCGGGGCCGTGATGCGGCCACGACCGAGGTAGCGAGTCACCTTGTTCTTCTTGAATAGGTAGTCGACGCCACTCGTGAGCCCGTCGACGATCTGCTCCTTACGCTTGAGCATCTTGCCGAGATCAAGCGACACCGAGCCCACGTTGACGCCGAAATCACCGAGTGAGCGCATCGCTTCGTCGTATTTTTCGGACGCCTCGAGCAGCGCCTTGGAAGGAATGCAACCCACCCGCAGGCAGGTTCCACCGAGCCTCGGTTCGAGCTCGATGCAAGCTGTATTCAAGCCCAACTGAGCTGCCCGAACCGCGCCCACATACCCGGCGGGGCCACCGCCGATGAAGATCAGATCGTGAGAAGTACTCATACCGTTTCAGACCTCGAGCAAAATGCGCGCCGGTGACTCGATGGTCTCTTTGATTCGTTTCAGGAAGGAAACAGCCTCGCGTCCATCAACGATACGATGATCGTAGGTGAGCGCTGTGTACATGATGGGACGAATCTCCACCTTACCGTCCACCGCCCACGGACGCTCGACGATATTGTGCATGCCTAGCACGCCCGACTGAGGCGGATTCACGATCGGCGTGGACAGCATCGAGCCATAAACGCCTCCATTCGAGATAGTGAAGGTGCCGCCCGTCAGCTCTTCCAACTTGATTTGGTTCTTCTGGGCACGCTGACCAAACTCAGTGATGGTTTGCTCAATTTGAGCGAACCCGAGGCGATCAGCGTTGCGAATCACCGGCACCACGAGGCCCTTACCGCCGCCCACGGCTACGCCGATGTCGTAATAGTTCTTGTAGACGATGGAGCGTTCGCGAATCTCGGCGTTCACAGCCGGAAATTCCTTGAGCGCCTCGACCACAGCCTTGACGAAGAACGACATGAATCCGAGCTTGAAGCCGTACTTCTTGACGAACTGGTCTTGGTACTGCTTCCTGAGGTTCATGACCGAGCTCATATCCACCTCATTGAAGGTGGTGAGCAAAGCCATGGTCTGCTGAGACTCGACGAGCCGCTCCGCGATCTTGCGGCGCATGGGGCTCATGGCAACAATCTCTTCGCCCCGTTCGTCCTGTTGAACGACGGGCCGCGCCTCGGCTGCCGGCGCCTTCGGCGCTGATTTGGTTTGCGCGGCACGCTCCACGTCTTCCTTGAGCACGCGGCCGCCAGGACCGGTGGGGGTCACATCCGAGGCAGCCACATTCTGCTCCGCCATCGCGCGGCGCGCAGCCGGCATGACTCGAGCAAACCCCTGCGGGGGCAATGATTTCGTGACGTCGGGTGAAGAGTCCTCTTCCTTCTCGGCCGGGACCGCAGGGACCGGACGCGACGCAGCCTTCGGCTCCTCAGCCTTTGGCGCAGGCTTGGGCTCGGAGCTCGCCTTTTGCGCGGGAGTCGAAGCGTCGATGGCGCCTTCTTCGAAGTAGCCAATCACATCCCCAACGGCCGCATCGGTGCCGTTGGGAATCAAGATCTTCGTCAACTTACCGTTCGCTGGCGCCGGCAATTCAACCGTCACCTTGTCGGTCTCAATAACGACGAGGATCTCGTCACGACGGACAGAGTCACCTTCCTTCTTTAACCACTGTCCGATCTGCACCTCGGTGATTGATTCACCAGCAGGCGGTACCTTTAGCTCTAAGGCCATCCGTAGGGGCTCCTGATTGACTTGTTATAGGGCTGAGAAAACTTGAAATTATTACAGGAAGCAGTCCGCGCTACCGAAACGCTACCAAGAGAAGTGCTCTACCGAAAAGTGGCTCACGAAAAGGCCCCGTCCATCAGGCGCTGCTCTTCGAGCTTATGACTCTTAGCCGAACCCGTAGCTGGGCTAGCCGACGCCGGCCTCGTCACGGCCGACAGCGGATAGGAGCCATAAACAGTGTCGCTGAGCAGGTTGCGAATGAAACGCCAGGGACCCATGTTTTCGGGCTCATCTTGAACCCAAACCAGGGGCGTACCCGGGGCATAGGCTTCGATCACCGGACGCAAGGTTGACTCGTGCAGGGGATAGAGCTGCTCAAGGCGAACAATCGCGATGTCGTCGCGCTTGCGCTCTTTACGCTGATTCTCGAGCTCGTAGTAGACCTTGCCCGAGCAGAGTAGGACCTTAGTAGTCTGAGTGGGGGCCTGCCTCGAATCCACGATCACGCGCTGGAACCCGCTCTCTGTGAAGTCTGCGACGCTGCTCGAAGCCTCCGGCAGGCGCAGCAAGCTCTTCGGCGTGAACACGATCAAGGGCTTGCGCCATGGCCGAAGCACCTGGCGACGCAAGAGGTGAAAGTGGTTAGCAGGAGTCGAGGGTTGAGCGACCTGGATATTGTCTTCGGCCGCTAGCGCCAAGAAACGCTCGATGCGGGCACTAGAATGCTCGGGGCCTTGGCCTTCGAAGCCGTGCGGCAAGAGCAGAACCAGGCCGCTGAGGCGCTTCCATTTGTCTTCTGCGCTCGAGATGAACTGATCGATGATGACCTGAGCCGCGTTCATGAAGTCACCGAACTGTGCTTCCCAGATCACGAGCGCCTCGGGCCAATCGAGGCTGTAGCCGTACTCAAAGCCGAGAACGCCGGCTTCGCTGAGCGGGCTATTGTAGATCTCGATCGGACCTTGGTCTTCGGCGACGCGGGACAACGGCAGGAACTTCCGCCCCGTCTCCACGTCGTGCAGCACGGCGTGACGCTGACTAAACGTGCCGCGACCAACGTCTTGGCCTGTCATGCGCACGCGCACCTTCTCTTTTAAGAGGCTAGCGAACGCAAGCAGTTCGGCGGTGCCCCAGTCGAAGGCTCGCTCGCCCCGCCCCATCTCGGATCGTTGAGCGAGGATGCGCTGGATCTTCTTATGCGGAGTGAAGTCCTCTGGCACCCGATTGAGCGACTCCATGAGCGATTGCAAAACCGTCTTGTCTATCGCGGTGTTCACTTCGGGTGCGGCTGCTTCAGGACCACCGGTGTAACCCTGCCACACACCGCCGAGCCAATCCTGCACACGAACGTAGTTCGGATGACGCGCTTCGCTCAGCTCAGCGTCTAGGTGATCGCGCCGTTCAATCGCGATCTGATCAGCCTCTTCGCGCGTCACCTCACCAAGAGCTAATAGATGCTCCAAGTATCCGTCACGCACGCCCTTACGCTTAGCGATAGCGCCATAGAGGAGCGGCTGCGTAAACGCGGGTTCATCGCTCTCGTTATGGCCATGACGACGATAGCCGTACATGTCGATCACGACGTCGCGCGAGAAGGTGCGCTTGAAATCCATGGCCAAAAGCACGACCTGCGCCACAGCCTCCGGGTCTTCACCATTCACATGGAAGATGGGGATTTGCAGCATCTTGGCCACGTCCGTCGCGTAGGTCGTCGAGCGGCCTTCCGAGGGCGGCGTGGTGAAGCCGATCTGGTTATTCACGATAACGTGGATGGTGCCGCCCGTCGCGTAGGCATCTAGCTGCGAGAGATTGAGCGTCTCCTGAATGATGCCTTCGCCTGCAAAAGCGGCGTCGCCGTGGACGAGAATCGAACATTTGCGCGAACGCGTCTTGTCGCCGATGCGATCCTGCTTGGCGCGACAGCGACCGAGCACGACCGTGTTCACATACTCGAGGTGGCTCGGGTTGAAGCAGAGCGAAAGGTGAACCCGCTTGCCCGAAGCCGAGATGTAGTCACTGGAATGACCCAAGTGGTACTTCACGTCGCCCGAACCAAAGTAGAGCTCCGGGTCCATGTCCGCGAACTCACGGAAGATGGCGCGGGGGCTCTTGCCCATGATGTTGGCGAGCACATTCAAGCGACCGCGATGCGCCATACCAAGAACGATTTCGTTCACGCCGTGAAGCGCCGCGCGCTCGATAGCAAACGACAAGAGCGGCACTAGGCTCTCCGAGCCCTCGAGCGAGAAGCTCTTGGCGCCGAGGAACTTCTTCTGAATGAACTCCTCGAAGATAACCGCATCCGTCAGCTTCGACAGAATGCGAAGCTGCTCTTCACGGCTCAGCTTAACGCGGTTGAGTGAGCCCTCCATGCGCTCCTGCAACCAGTTCTTTACCTGCAAATCGTCGATGTGCATGAACTGCACACCAATCGAACGACAGTAGGTAGAACTCAGGCGATGGATGATCTCCCGCAGTGTTAACGTTTCGGCGCCGAAGATGGTCCGACTCGAGAAGGTACGATCCATCTCTTCAGGACGAAGGCCGTAGAACGCCGGGTCGAGCTCGGGTTGCTGGCCACGCGGCAAACCGAGCGGATCGATGGCAGCAATCATGTGACCGCGTACGCGGTAAGCCCTCACAAAGGCATCCACACGATCTTGTAAAGCGTGCGCGTCAGCGACGCTCGTGGCCGATGCGCCGTTGCCCTTGGGCGCTGGAGCGCTCGGTGAAAGTAGAATCGGGCGGCTCCCGCTCGGGCCCGAATTGAAGAGCGAACGAGGCTTGAAGGACGGGCCGATTTGGGGAGCCTTGGCGAATGGCTCGGCGCTCGTCGTTTGAGCAAAGTAGAGGCGCCAGTCCTCAGGAACCGACGACGGGTCCTTGAGGTAGTCGGCGTACAAACCTTCGACGAAGGCTAAACTCATTGTGCTTTCGCTACCTGAATCGGTCATGGTGCGGTCCCTTTTCCGGGGCGCGAGTCAACGCTCCCCTTGCACAGCGGTCAAGAGTGGATTCCAGCGCTCAGCAGGCTAGCTGAACCGCCCCGGGATTCAGTCTAAATTCCAGCAAAACGGAGGGTCAGAAAAGTTCCGGAAACAAACAATTATTCGGCCGGAGCGGATACCAGAGCCGCTTGGGCGACTGCCTGAATAGGAACAACTCGACCATCCTCTGCCTTCCGGCCGAGCTTGATCATGCCCGCCACGGGTTCGGGCGCCGCAGCTTCAGCGCGCGACTCGTAGGCCAGCACCTTGGCCCGCGTCTCCGCTAGCCTTTGCTCGAGAGCCTCGTCCTTCCGCGATAATCCGCGAAGTTGCGCGACCTTGAGCTCCAAAAGCTCGAGCCGCTTCTTCTCGATAGACAGCTCGAGCGTACGCTTTCGAGCTGAGGTGTCTTCGAGTCGTTCGGTCTGCAGGCGCAGTGAATGCGCGTATGTCTTCACGCGAATCTTGATCGAACCGCCGGGCTTATTGGCGTCGAGATCGTGGAGCGCTGCGGTAGGCGTCTTCGCGGCGTGCAAAATGCCATCAATCAGCCCGTAGGTCGGCGCGTCGTGCCCACACTTGAAGCTTGATAAATCCAGCACAGCGACGTTGGGGTGATGCGCCGCAAAAACGGCTCCCCAAACCTTTTGCGCGCTGTTAGCCGAATAGTTTTCTGGCCAAACGTGGTTCAGCTCGAGGGGGGTCTTGATGGTGCCAGCTTCGAGCTCGCGCGCGAAGTAACGCTTCAGATATTCCAGATCTTTAGGGATCGAGCGCAAGCTCAAGATTGGATAGCCGAGCACCTGGAACTCTTCAGGAATACCGTGGTTAAGACCCGGATCGGAGTGATAGGGGCGATTGAGCACCAAGATGGCGATGCGATCTTCGGCTTCCACCGTTTCGAGAATGGCGCGGCCCTTCTCTTGAAGATCTTCCTCGAAGACCTCGAGCGCCTTCAGCGCCTCTTTGCAAGCAAAGTCGTTCTCGTCTTCGGTGATGTCGAGGCGTTCACCGAAAGTGGTGAACATGCGCCGCATCAAGAGGTTCGGCTCCGAGAAGCTGAGCGCGGGCGCGAGATACTCGATGTCGCGCTCCTTGAAGAAGTCTTTCTCCTTGGTGAAAGCAGCCTGAATCACGTCGGGAGTGCCGGCAACGATCGGGCACGACGTATTGTCCATCGTGTCTTTAACGAACGAGGGAACGTGCGTGAGGATGGGGAACAGAATGTAGTTGAGTGGACGCTTCCGCTCCGGGTTGTGGTGCGAAAAGAGCAAGTTATGAATATGGGATTGAACGACCTTGCTCGGGAAACACGGGTCAATCGAGCCATATTTAGCCCCTTCCGTGAACATGTCTTCGGTCGTTTCATCGCTGAAGACGATATTGGAGCGACCGAGACCGAGCGCTTCAAAATAGGTGCGGAAGAAGGGGGCCGTAGAGTAGATATTGAGCACGCGCGGGATGCCAACTCGAAGGCTCTTACGCCGTTCGGCCGCGGCCTCGCTCGATCGAGCGAAGCCTCGCGTGAAATTGGTGCGCTTGATGCGCAACATGCCTGCCTCGACGCGCACATCTTCGACCATCGAGTCGGCGTCGGGCATCGGGGTCGGCTTGTAGAAGTGCTTGAAGGCTTGCTCGGCCTCATAGCTCACGAGGTTCGGATACTTGGCGGCGATCGCCTTGCGCTCCTTCATGAGGTCGAGCATGGCGTCTTTGCTCTCGACCGTGCCTTTTTCACAGGAGAAACCCGAGATATAGCGGCTGGTTGAGCCATCGGGACGACGCGTGTCGATGAAGGTGCGTTTGCACTCGTTCGGGCAGAAGTGGCAGACCGTCTCGGCGTCGTTCTTCGTTGTGTATTCGAGGTCGAGCGCGGCTGCGATGCCGATGAAGTTGCTGCTCTTCGAGCGCTCATGGCGACGCAGCGTCTCCATGGCGGCACCAATGGCCCCAGCTTCGCCCGTGTGCGGATGAACGTAAACCTCGGCGCCTGGCACGCGTTGCTTAATGTAATCGACCTGCGCTTTGACCGCGGCCAGGTTGTACTGAGTACCGCCTTGTAAGACGAACTTCTTACCCAGCGAAGCGAGCCGCGGGATCTGCACCACATACTGCCAAACGTTCTTCGGTAAGACCTGGGCGAGACCGGCTAGAAGTTCTTCTTTTTGATAGCCTTCCTTCTGGAAGTTGACGCGGTCCGTATCGAGGAACACCGCGCAGCCGTAAGAAAACTTGGGCGCGAGCTCGGCCTTGAAGGCGCTGTCGGCATAGGCGGTTACGGGCAAACCGAACTGATCGGCCATGGCCTGGAGCAGCATGCCGTTGCCCGCTGAACAGCTATTGGAGAGCTTGAAATTGTGGATATCGCCGTTCTTCATGAACAAGACCTTGATGTCTTGCCCGCCGATGTCGCAGATGACGTCGACGTCGCCGAAGAAGTGCACGGCACTCATCATGTGCGCCACGGTCTCGACGATGTTGACGTCAGCCTTGACCGTCTCTTCGAGAACATCAGCCGCATAGCCCGTAGCGCCGAAGCCTAAGCATTCGAGCTCGGCGCCCTGACTCTTCACATAGTCCATGAGCTGTCCCAAGAGCTCCTTGGTGTCTTGAATCGGGTTGCCCTTGGAGAGCTGATACGCCTTGACCAAGATCGTGCCGGCCTCATCGACCAGCACAGCTTTCGAGGAGGTCGAGCCGCCGTCGAGGCCGATCACCGCGCGCACCTTCTGGCCCGGTTCAAAGCGAACGGGATTAAATTTGGGCACCGCGTACGTCTCTTTGAACTCGTTCAGCTCAATCTCGCTACGCGAGAGCGGAGGCCCGGCCTGTTCACCGAGCCGAGCGCGACGACCATTTTTGATAAAGTGTTCGAGCGTGGCCGTGCCGCGGTAAGGCGCCTCAGAGCCCTCGATGATGCCATACATGGCTGCACCGTAAGCCGCGTACAGCTCGGCGCCCTGGGGCACAAAGATGAGCTCTTCGATAGGCACATCTTTCGGATAGTCGTACCCGCGCGACTCCCACGTCTCTGGGATGCGCTTGCGCCAGCAATCCTGAAGGAACGGCAAATAGGTGTTGGGCCCCCCGAGCAACAGCACGCGTGCCTTGAGCGTGTTGCCACGCGTCAGCACGCTCAGGTTCTGATTGACGATGGCGTCTGCGAGCGAGTTGAGCACCTCGTCTTTGGGGATGCCGCTCTTGACGAGGTTGACGATGTCCGTCTCCGCGAACACGCCGCATTTCGCGGCCACATGGTGGAGTTTTTCGTCGTTGAAACGCAGCGAAGTGGCGAAGCCAGCCTCGGCACCGACCTTGATCATGCACTTGTCGATGGTGGCACCCGTGCCACTCGCGCACTTGTCGTTCATCGAGGTCGTGGCGCACTTCTCGCCATTCTCCTCGCTCTTCTTGAACATGATGATCTTGGCGTCTTGGCCGCCTAGCTCAATCACGCTCATCACATCGGGATGCTTTTCTTCAACAGCGATGGTGACGGCATTCACCTCCTGGACGAACTTAGCCCCCAGAGGTTCAGCCAAAGGGCCAGCGCCGGAGCCCGTGATGTAGACACGGAAATTTTCATATGGCTCGTTGGGGAACGCAGCGTGAATGGCCCCTAGCAACTCCAAGCACTTCTCAGGCTGCTTGGTGTGATGGCGTTGGTAGTCGCTGTGAAGAATGTTCCTCGAGACCGCATCCACCACCACGACCTTTACCGTCGTGGAGCCAACGTCGAGTCCGATTACTAGCCCTTGCCCTTTGTCGTCGCTCATAGTCTCACCGGCTCCACCTTGGGCACTTCCCCTTGGACCTACGCCCGCGAAAGCACCATACGCTACAAACTGACACTGATGTCAGTTGTCTCGCTAGCGCAGAAAAACCTCGGGGCCAAGCGCGTTTACGCAACCTTCGCGCAAATGACCCTGGATTGGCCTGCAAATCCCCATCGAACCACTAGGCCACCCTGCCCTGACTTAGAATTCGAGCCCCACTCGCTCCTGGCGCGACGAAACTGGTATAGCTGGCCGCGATGCCGCCACGAAAGGTCCGGTCGAGTCCCGCGCCCAAAAAGACGTTGGAGAAGCCGACGGGGCCGCGGGCGGCTCAGCCCGCCCAAGGACGCAAGAAGGCCTCGTCCTCGGCTAGCTTAGAGACCAGCGAAACTCGGTCCACCCGCATGGGCCAAAAGCGCATGGAGCGGCGCCAGCAACTCCTCCGCGTCGCCCGCGAAGTGTTCGCGCGCCGCGGCTACGCCAAGACCTCTGTGGATGACATCGTGCTCGAGGCCGGTGTGGCGCGCGGCACCTTCTACCTTTACTTCGGTGACAAGCGCGACGCTTTCAGCGAGCTCGTCGACCAGTTCGCGCTCAAGATCAATCAGGTCATCGTGCGCATCGATCCAGACGACGCAGAGCTCGGCGTAGTCGAACAAATCTTGCTCAACATTCGCGCCATCTTGCGCGTTTGCCTCGAAGAACGCTCCCTGACCAAGTTGCTCTTTACCGACGCCGTCGGTGAGCCCGATTTTGCGAGGAAGTTAGGCGTTTTTTATGATGGTGTGGTGCTCATCCTGACCGAGAGTTTGCGCGATGGTCAAGCGATTGGCCTCGTGCGAGACGGTGAACCGAGAGTGCTCGCCTATCTAACGATTGGCGCGCTCAAGGAGCTCCTCTACCAAGCAGTTACGTTAGGCCTAACCGAAGAGAGCGCCGATGCGCTCTCGCAGCAGGTCTATGCCTTTCTAGCGAGCGGGTACCTCAAGGTTCCTAGGCCAACGCGGGGTCACTCTCCCACCTGAGTCGAAACACCTCGGACTTACAGGCGGGACGGGGAGCAGGCGGGTAGCCGCGGGAGGCGAGAGTGCTGCGGATAGCAGCTCGCGACAGCCCGAATTTGCGGCTCGAAAGGGGACGGACTTGCGGCGCTGCCCTCATCGCGCGACGAAAAGGCCCATGACCGACTGGACATTGAAGAAGCTCTCCTCCTTTTCGGGCCCGACCGGCCCCGTCATCACCTGCGTCATGGATGGGGTGGGACTCGGTAAGCAAGACGAGGGCGACGCGGTCTACCTGGCGCGCAAGCCTCACCTCGACTTCCTTAAGAATCACGCCTTCTACACCACGCTCCGAGCCCACGGCCTAGCTGTGGGCATGCCCAGCGACGCGGACATGGGCAATAGTGAGGTCGGCCACAACGCGCTCGGCGCTGGTCGCATTTATGATCAAGGCGCCAAGCTGGTGCAAAACGCTGTGGATACTCGCGAGCTGTTCGAGAGCGAAGCTTGGACGAAGTGCGTGAACCGCGTGCGCGAGAGCGGTCAGCCTCTCCACTTTTTGGGACTTCTCTCCGATGGCAACGTGCATTCCCACATCGGCCACCTGAAGGCCATGATCGTCGAAGCCGATAAGGTCGGCGTGCAAAAGGTTCGCGCGCACGTGCTGCTCGACGGCCGCGACGTACCCGAGACGAGCGCTTTTACCTATGTAGACGACCTGGAGGCCCTGCTCTCGGCAATGCGTGCCAAAGGGCGCGACTACTATATCGCTTCCGGCGGCGGTCGCATGAAGGTCACCATGGATCGCTACGAGGCCGAATGGCACATGGTCGAAACCGGTTGGAAGACCCATGTGCTCGGACTGGGTCGTACCTTCAAGGACACGCACGAGGCTATCGACACCTTTCGTGCCGAGAAGCAGGGCATCGGCGACCAGAACTTACCGGCCTTCGTCATCGTTGACGAAAAGGGCGAGCCTCGCGGCAAGATTCAAGACGGCGCGGCGGTCATCTTCTTCAACTTCCGCGGGGACCGCGCCATTGAAATAACTCAAGCATTTGAGCAAGAGATTTTCACCAAGTTCGAGCGCGGCAAACGACCCGACGTCGTTTACGCAGGCATGATGCAGTACGACGGCGATCTCAAGTTGCCCAACCTCTTTTTGGTCAAGCCGCCCGCCATCACCGAGTCGTCGGGCGAGTATCTGGCGCGAAACGGGGTCACTCAATTTGCCATCAGCGAAACGCAAAAGTACGGCCACGTTACCTATTTTTGGAACGGCAATCGGAGCGGAATGTTCGATTCGAAGGTCGAGACCTACGTCGAAATTCCAAGTGACACTCTGCCTTTCGAAGAGCGTCCCTGGATGAAGGCTGCTGAAATCACAGATCGCCTTCTCACCGAGCTTCAAACCGGCAAATTCAAGGTGGCACGCCTCAATTATGCCAACGGCGACATGGTTGGACACACCGGTGTGCGCGACGCGGCTGTCTTAGCCGTGGAGGCGGTAGACCTCGAGCTCGGGCGACTGATTCGCTTCACGGAGCAGGCCAAGGGCATTCTTATCGTCACTGCCGACCACGGCAACGCGGATGAGATGTATGATAGAGGCAAAGATGGTAGCTTCCTGACTGATGCAACCGGCAAGCTTCGGGTCAAGACGAGCCACACGCTGAACCCCGTGCCCTTCTTCGTCTACGCGCCGGGTTACCCGGAGCTCAAGGCCAACCCAGACGTGAAAACCCCTGGACTCGGCAACGTGGCAGCCACCAACTTCGAACTGCTCGGCCTCAAGACGCCCGGCGACTACATGCCGTCGATCGTGCGCCTTTGACCGCAGCCATCGAGCGCTCCGTGATCGCGGGGCGTTATAGCGTTTCTGGCCGAATTCCAGCGGATTCGGCCAGTTTCTTTTCAGCGCAGTAGGGGCTGAATCTCGTCGAAGAACGACCTGCCGAGCACGGCATAGCCTGCGTCGTTAGGGTGAAGGCTGTCAGCCATCAAGGAAGTTGAGAAATTGGGCTGGCTATTGATGGCCTCGTAGTTGTCCAAAAAGGTGACATGCTTACCATCGCTAGCGCGCTCTTCAACGACCTGCTTGACGGCCGTGTTGTAGGTGATGACTTTAGCGTTGGTTCCCGAGTTCAAGACCGGAATGATGGACGCAACGACGACTAGCGCGTCGGGAGCTCGACTCGTGATTGAGTCGATCAAATTGCCGAGCCGCTGGGGTGCATTTTGCACGTCGACATTGCCATTGATGTCGTTGGTGCCGATCATGAGCAGGACAATGTTTGGATGGTAAGAGCTGAGCGCATTGTTCGTGATGCTGCCCGAGATCCCTGAGTGACCTTGATCACTGTCGATAGTAAAGCCGCCGTGCCCCTCGTGATTCCGTGGAAAGGCCTTGCCGTCGACGTTGGCGGGACCATTCTGCAACGCCCCCACGAAGGTTATCTCTTTGCCCTTGGCTACGGCCTGCTTGAAGATTTCAACGCGGTAACCTCCACCCGAAGACGCGTATCCCTCGGTGATCGAATCGCCTAACGGAAGCAGAACGCACGGGCCGTCCTCGGGACACGGAGAGGGTTCCGAGGCGCTGCCGCCCGAAGCTGCTCCACCGTCACTCGAGCTTCCTCCGCTCGCGCCCCCCGCGCTCGCTCCGCCCGTTACAGGTTCGTTACCCCCCGACCCGCCTCCGACTCCGAAATTTCCGCCTGAACTAAGCAGGCCCCCTGCGCCGCCGGAACTCGCGCCGCCGCTTTGCGCTCCGCCACTGGCCGCACCGCCCGCGGCGGTGCTTCCTCCATTCGCACTCAGAGCTCCGCCAGCGGCAGCTCCGCCAATGCCAAAACTACCACCGCTTGAAGCTCCTCCACTGCCAGCATCAGACTCACCCTGCGATGAGCCGCAAGCCGTGACGGTGAGCAAGCCGAGGAGGACAAGCCATGACCACGAGGAGCCTCGACCGCCCGCAGCACGAACTTGGAAAAAGGACGAGCTCTTTGAGGCGCGGCGAGGAGGTGCGTTCACCTCACTAGGCTTGTGCCAAAAATAGACCAGGGAAAGCGGCGCAACACAGCCTCCCTCAGCTTCACAATTACGGCAGCGAAAGAACGTGGGCGGGCTATTGAGTCAGCGCGGCAAGCCAAGCACCTTGGCTCCAAGGGCCTCGTGCGCTCGGGTGAGTCGCCGTCCAGGCTTCGACCTACAGCATAAGAGGCCGCAAAGAAGGAAAAAGCTGCCGTAAGCCAAGTAGTTTTCATTTTCATCGCCGAACTCCTCTCCTGCTGTTGAGAACTGAAGACGCTACTGAGGCGCGAGCTTGAGTAACTTCCCTTCTCCGCCATCCGTTAGCAAATAGATATAGCCGTCCGGACCTTCAATCACATCGCGAATGCGCGCCGCGCGATCCGTGAGGAGGCGCTCCTCCCCAACCACGCGGTCGTCTTCCACGATGAGGCGAATGAGCGCTTGGCTCGAGAGTCCAGCCACGAAGAAATTGCCCTTCCATTCAGGAAATAGCTCGCCGCCGTAGATCATTAGCGCCCCCGGCGATATCACAGGGTCCCAATAGTAAACGGGCTGCTGCAGCCCCTCGGCAGTTGTGGATTCATGAATGGGCTCTCCCGAGTACTCTTCGCCGTAGCCAATTGTGGGCCAGCCGTAGTCGTTTCCGCGCTCGATGAGGTTTAGCTCGTCACCCCCGCGTGGCCCCATCTCGATGGCCCAAAGTCGACCTTTCGCGTCAAGGGCCGCGCCGAGCACGTTGCGATGCCCGAGCGTCCAAATCTCCGGGCGAGCGCCTTTTTTACCCACAAAAGGGTTATCGGAAGGAACGGCACCGTCCGCCGCTATGCGCACGATTTTACCGAGATGACTGCCGAGATCGCGCGCCTGAACTCGACCTTCCATGATCGAACGCTCACCGAGCGTCACGAACAATGTGCCATCTTTGGCGAACACCAGGCGCCCACCAGCGTGTTTAGTCGAGTCGAGCGTGGGCAGCATGCGAAAGATCACCTGAGTCTCAGTGATTCGCGGTGGCGACACGTCGTTGAAGCGCGCTCGCAGAACCGCCAAGCCATTCCCTCCTTCGCGCTTCTCGTAGTAGCTGAGGTAAATCAGCTTGTCAGTCGCGTGGCCGGGGCTGAGCGTCACATCGAGTAGGCCACCCTGATCTCTTCCGTCTACACTGGGGATGCCTTGGACAGCCGCCGAGCTCTTGCCATCTTTTGTAATCACTAACAACTTGCCCGCATGCTTCTCCGTTACGAACATGCGTCCGTCCGGCAAGAACTCCACCGCCCAAGGCTCGTCAAACGGCCCCCCCAGCTCGAGTACTCGAAATTTTTGCTGCGTGTGTACGCCCGGCGCGCGCGTCTGCTCTGGAAAAGCAGGCTTGAATTCAGGAACATTGGGCGGAGCCGTTTCGACGGGCTCGCCGCGAGGAATTGGCCCTACCAAGGGCTCAGTCGCTTGTCCGTGTCCCTTCGCTGGAACCACTTTGGTCTCTTGGTCAGGTTGAACGGGTTGAGGTGAAGGCTTGTTGCACCCCGCAAGAAAAGAGAGAAATGTGGCTGTCATGACCAACGAAGCTCCGCGCATGCATGGCTCGTTGCAGGGTCCATGCCGCGCTCGGTAGGCACGGGCTCCCGGTGTCGATGGCTCGGTGTCGAAGACGCCGAAAGACCCCAAAAACTCAATGCATCGGTCGAGCCTGGGGAGCACGACGGAGCTGGAGGGGCGTAGAGACTGGCCTCTCGGCCTGTTGCCGCGCGGTGCGAACCAAATGATGCGAAGGCGAAAGGCTGCAAGTTGGATCTGGTGCGCTGGCGTCTCCGCTGAGCGCAAAGGCCTGGCAACGACAGCCTCCACCGTCGCGACTTCTTTCGACGCAACTTCGACAAGGCTCGGGCTGCCACTCGCTACCGCGAAACCTCCCTAGTGCCGGCGATTCAGCCCATATTTGCGCCAAGGGAGCGAGGCGGACATCGTCGAACTCCAAGCCGGGCAGGTCCCTCGCCGCGTGACACGGTAAAACGAGTCCGTCGGGGGTGATAAGCAGATAGCTTTGCGCCCAGCCTTGCATGCACGAGCGGGGACGACCGGCATAGTAGTCTGGCAACACAAAGAGCACATCGGTCTTGCCCATAAGGCGCTCGCGCGCGGCCACGGCGAGTTCTCGGGCGCGCGCCAGTTGCTCGAAACTGGGTAGGAGGCGGTCTCGATTGACGAGGGCCCAACCCAAATACTGAGCATTAGCAACTTCGATGCGATGAGGTTGAAGGGACTCGGCGAGCTCCAGCATCCCACTCAACTCGTCTATATTTTCTCGATGCAGAACGATATTGATCGTGAAAGGCAATTCAAGTTCGTTCAGCCAGCGTGCCACTTGCAACTTTTGCTCAAGCTTGTTGGTGCCTGTGATGCGGTAGGTGGCGCTGTCGCTCAGCGCTTGGAACGATAGCTGCACATGATCGAGCCCGGCCTTCTGCAAGGATTCCAGGCGATTACGGGAGAGAGGCACTCCGCTCGTGATGAGATTGGTGTAAAGGTCGAGCCGTCGCGCGCTCTGAACCAACTGCTCTAGGTCCGAAAACAGCAGTGGTTCGCCGCCGGTGAAGTGCACTTGGAGGGCGCCAAGTTGTTCTGCTTCTTCGATGACCCGGAGCCAATCGCGCGTGGCAAGGGGCTCGGCCGTCTGGCTAGTTTGAGTGGGGTTCGAGCAGTACACGCAACGAAGGGGGCAGCGGTAGGTCAGCTCAGCAATGAGCGTAAGAACCCTTGGGGTAACGCTCGTCATGGCACCTCAAAGAACAACAGGTTGCGACGGTGAAGGGCTGTTATCAAGTTCAACACATCCTCTTGGACGGTAGTGTGAGACAGACCCTGTTCCGGTGTTGAGGCTTGAAAGAGGGTATCCACGATCTCTTGGATGGTGAGCTCACCTGTGCATCGAAGCACAACCTCGGTGGCGCTGTCGTTCAGCAGGAGACCCCGTTCCGGGGACAGCAAGATGTAGCTATGGGTTTGCGCATCAAGACGCAGGCGCGCTGCTCGAGCCAACCGAGGGCGTTGGTCGAGTCGTACGTTCATGAGCGAGACGCCTCGTGCGAAGGAGCCGGCATCTGCAGACAGTCGAGCAGATGCCACAGAATCTCCGTCTTTCGAAGCAGTGCTCCTACGCACGCCTCTTGGACTCGGCGCGTGCTCGCTTGACTGAGCACGAACTCGATCGCTTCATTCGAATCGCGCTCGGCCCGCGGTACCCGCTGCCTGAAGTAGTCGAGGCCAGCGGTGTCCACGAATGGGTAGTGTCGTTCAAACGCTTCGATGCGACGAGCCATCAGGCCCGGCGAGAAAAACTCGGTGAGAGACGAAGCCACTGCTTCCACTAAGCTCACATCGCGAACGAATTGTACGTAGGCGTCGCAGGCAAAGCGCACGCCTGGCAACACCTCTGAGAGTCCCGTCAATCGAACCCTATCGACCTCCAGCGCCTCGCCAAGACGAAGCCAAAGCTCAAGCCCACCGTGGCCAGGCTCTGATCCATCATGATCGGAAATGCGACGCAGCCAAGTTCTGCGAAAATCTGGATCCTCTGATTTGGCCACAATGAGCGCATCTTTGAGAGGAATCCGCGTTTGATAATAGTAGCGGTTGATTACCCAGCGCTGAAGCTGGCCCTTATCCAGGCGGCCCTCGTGCATGGCCGCGTGAAATGGATGGCGATCATGGTAGTGAGTCGCTCCTTCAGCCCAAAGCCGCGCTAGAAATTCGCTTCGTCGTAGCGGGACACCCTCGCTCACGGGCCGGGCGGGCCCTTCAGCACGACGAAAGATCGCGTCCAGACCGGCCACGGACTTAGTCACCTTCCGGCGCGCTCCACAGGGCTGCCCGGGGCGGATCGCAATCGATCACGAGGCCACCTTGGCGCTCATCGTCCCCATCTTCGGCTTGGTAGGCCCCAATCTCGGCGTTCATTGCCAATTCCTCAAACGTCGGTGTTTGCCAGGCGGTCATGACTGAGGCGAGTCGCAAGCAATGTGCCAGTTCAAATTCTCAGAAAGATGCTTCATCGTTCGGGCTACGGACGTGCAAAACTGCCCCACCGGGGCAAAACGCACGCGCCCATGCCCATCGTCTTCTCCCTGACGTTCCAGGCATTGCCCAGCTAAGGTCAAGCGATGGCTCTGCATGTGCTCGTGCTCGGCTCAGCGGCCGGCGGCGGCTTTCCCCAATGGAACTGTGGCTGTCAAAACTGCATTGCGGTCCGCACCGGCAAGGCGGGCTTCCACGCAAGAGCGCAAGACTCGGTCGCCGTCTCAGCGGACGGCGAGCACTGGTTCTTACTGAATGCATCACCCGATGTACTGCTCCAAGTCGGTCGGTCTCCCGAGCTTTGGCCGAAGCGCTTGCGACATTCACCTATCTCCGGGGTCGTGCTGACCAATGGAGACCTAGACCACGTGCTGGGTCTGCTTCAGCTTCGCGAATCTCAGCCGCTAAGCCTCTATTCGACGCTGCGCGTAGAAGAAGGGCTGCGTCTGAATCCAATGCTGCGTACTTTGGAGCGCTTCGAAGGCCATGTTCGCTTTCACCGCCTTGAACTCGGCAAAACCCACGCGCTTACCTTAGCCGACGGTAAGCCAAGCGGACTCTCCATCGAGGCCCTGCCCGTACCGGGTAAGCCGCCGTTGCATCTGATGGGGTCGCACGCACCTTCTCCCGAAGACAACATTGCCCTCAAGGTGCGCGGTCACGACAGCGCTAGCCTGGTCTACGCAACGGCTATTGCTGACGCAAAGGCCGCCGCCTCCGTTTTTGAAGGTTGTGCCGCCCTCCTTTTGGACGGCACATTTTGGTCTGAGAATGAGTTACCCGAACTTGGCGTGCAGATGGGCCCTGCTAAAAGCATGGCTCATCAACCCATCAGCGGTGCTCTTGGGAGCCTGGAGGCCCTTTCAGGGCTGAACGTCCCGCGGCGCATCTACACCCATCTCAACAACACTAACCCCATTTTAAACGAGAACTCGGCGGAGCGCCTCGAGCTCAATGCTCGCGGTTGGGAAGTGGCCGTGGATGGGATGAAATTCAGAATCGAGTAGGCGAGCTTCGGCTCGTTTCTTCGGCTCAGAACGAGATTTTTGCGTCGGTCAGCGTGGCGGAGCCTCTGTAGCGCTTCTTGAAAAAAAGCAGGCTGCCACGCGCCTCGAAGGAAAGCGCGGAGGGGGCGCGCCCGAGGGCGGTTTGGTTCTCGAAGCGCACCTGCACTTCGATGTAGTCGACGAACATAGGGTTCTTGGTGGGCGAGAGGCCCAACGTGAGAATCTCGCCGCTCACTAGGTCGACCCAAGCTGAACCGACGTAAGTGTTCAACGCTCGCTCAGTTGGCTTGAAAGCCACGCGGGCGCGATTCGGGTCTTTTGTGCTGCGCTCCTCGAGAGTGAATTGATAGCGATGTTGCGCGGCTGGCAAGAAAGGCAAGATGAACTTGCTCTTGGGATCTTCCGGCTTGCTCGAGTCCTTCTTGTGCTTGTCGCGGGCCTCATTGGTTTTATCGGCGCCGTCTTCCAAGTAACTGAGGATCTCAGTAATGCGCTCGCTCGGGGTCGCCGTGACGCGCAACACGAGCTGCTTTTCTCCATCGACCCGACCCTGGCCATCCAATTCTTCCATCCGGCCTCGGAGCAAGAATGAGCCGCGTTTTTCCATTTGTTGGAGCCGCTCTGCATGCTGCCCGACGCGGCCGAGTAACGCGCTCAGTTCTTGAGCTGAGCTGGACGCGGCGGGAAGAGCTTCGGGCTTCGCCAACACTGGTTCACCGGACAGGGTGAAAAACACCCCGAGGGCCCCGAGGGCCATGTGTGCCGAATGACGCCGCATCTTTTTGATTTTAGCCCCGCCCTGGAAAGCAGCAAACCGGTTCCGGAAAGGAGAATGGCTGCGGATAGTTGTGGGTCGACAAGAGGTGTTCCACTGTGCGCTAGGCCGAAAGCTATGCCCTTGAGCAAGCCTTTCAAAAACCCTATTGGCAGAGTCTTGTTCATGAGCAATCGACGCCCCTATTTGCAGCCGCTCCGAGGTACCTTTTTAGGACTCATCTGCGCTCTCGGTGCATGGGGCGGCGCGGGCTGTAAACGAAACGAGGACCCAAACGGGCTAGGAGGCGGGGCCGGCGCGAAGGGCGATCAGGAGGGAGGCTCGGCAGGAGACTCGAATCCCGTCGGCGTCGGCGGCAAAAGCTTCAATCCCGCTGGGGATGCCACGAACAGCGGGGGCGCGACGAACAGCGGCGGTACAACCGGCAGCGGCGGCGTGCCTGCAACGGGGGGCTCCACGCCGATAGGAGGAGGAGAAACGAGTGAGACGCCTAGCGGGGGTTCAGCGGTGGGCGGCGCCCCTGAAAACTTGGGAAGTGGCGGCGCCGCGGACAACGCAATAGCAGGCGGCTCAAGCCCCGTTGCTAGTGGCGGCGAAGGCGGTGACTCCGGCAATGATGCCACCATCTGCGCCGAAGTGATTGCTCATCTGTCTAGCTGCGATCAATGGCAGGGAGCGGAGGAGGCCGGTCAAAATTGCGATCCCGAATACGCGCTCTCCCAATGTGCCGTGCCGTGCCTTTTATCGATGACCTGTTCTGAGCTCGTCAACTGGCCGGCTCCGATCGTGGATTGCGTCGACTACTGTGTGAACGGCGGCGGACTCGGATTCTGATGAGGTGACGATTCGTTCTGCCGCGAGCTTTCGTTATGCACTCGCGTCGACAGGGGACTTCACCTGAGCACTCACCCGGGGGGCTAGCCGCGACGCTCTCGCCAACTTTCGGCTCCGAATAGAGGCAATCAGCTACCCTTGCTGAGTTCGGTTCATAGGCTCGAGTGCCAGAACGTGGCTCGCTGAGCACTTTCCGCGCGAATGTTACGGAGGTCTCTTGGCCCCGGGCGCAACCTGGGGCATACCACTGACGTCAGTGTCAGTTTGTGCGCGCCGGGCCCTTCCCCGAGGGGGCGCGTTAGGGAGAACAGCCATGAATACGATGCTCGAGCGGTCCACCATTAAGCGAACCTTGCCCGTTGTAACCAACCCGGCGGACCTCGATATCGACGCCGAGCTCGCCGCCTTCGAAGCCGAAGAGCGCAAGAAGCTCGGCCTCGAACACGAAGAGCACTGGGTCGAGAAGATGTCGAACCTGACCTTCACCAAGTCAGAGCGCTCCAAGATCACCATGCTCATCGGCGGACTTACCGTCGCGCACGACTACCTCGTATCGGGCGGCTTGAAGAACGCGGGCTATGAAGTCGTTGCACTCGACGCTCCCGACTATGACGCGCTCCGCGTCGGCAAAGAGTTCGGCAATCGCGGCCAGTGTAACCCCACCTACTTCACGGTCGGGAACTTGGTGAAGGTGCTCATTCACCTGCGCGACGATAAGGGCATGACGACCGAGGAGATCATCGACAAGTTCGTGTTCCTCACGGCGGGCGCCTGTGGCCCCTGCCGTTTCGGCATGTACACGACCGAGTACCGTAAGGCTCTGCGCGACGCTGGTTTTGAAGGCTTCCGCGTCATGCTCTTCCAGCAACAAGGCGGCCTCTCGCAGGCAACCGGCGAAGAGAGCGGCCTCGAGATGAACCCCAAGTTCTTCATCAATATGTTGAAGGGCCTCGTCGCGGGCGACATCATCAACGGCCTCGGCTATCGCATTCGTCCCTACGAAGTGGTGCCCGGTTCAACCGACGAGGTCATCGAGCAGTCGAAGCGCATCTGCTACGAAGCCCTCCTGAACGGCAAGAGCATCCTGTGGGCTCTAACGAAGTCGAAGCGACTCTTCTCTGAGCTCGAGGTCGACCGAACCATTCCCAAGCCCAAGGTGGCTATCATCGGTGAGTTCTGGGCGATGACGACCGAAGGCGACGGCAATTACCGTCTGCAGCGCTTCATCGAGAAGGAAGGTGCCGAGGCCGACATTCAGTTCGTTACAGCTTGGCTCCTCTACAACGTCTGGGAAGTTGCCTACGACACCACCGAGCGCAAGTTATTGCGTGTGGCAGACAAGGCCACCCAAGGTCTTGCTGGCATGAATGAGTTCGGCGCGGCAACCCGCAAGGTCTCGCTCTGGGCCGCAGACAAGGCCCTCCGCCTTGGCTTTCATACCTTCGCCTATGCGGGCGGTTACTACGACTACCACTTGCCGGACATGGACGCGGTCGCCGAGATCGCCGAGCCTTATTACGACAACAACCTGCGCGGCGGCGAGGGCCACATGGAGGTCGGCAAGTTGATCCTCAATGTGGTGCACAACAAGGCCACCATGACGCTCAGCGTGAAGCCCTTTGGCTGCATGCCGAGCTCGAGCGTGTCCGACGGCGTGCAGTCGCTCATTACAGAGAAATTCCCCGGCACGATCTTCTGTGCGGTGGAGACGAGCGGAGACGGCGCGGTGAACTTCCAAAGTCGCGTGCAGATGTACCTGTTCAAGGCCAAGAAGGTGGCCGAAGCCGAGCACGAAGCCGCGCTCGCGCGTGCTGGCCTCACCCAGGCCGAGTTCGTTGCCTTGCTCGACAAGTTCCCCCGTTTCAAGGGCGCTCTGCACCGAGCGCCCCGCACGACGGGCAGCATCCCCGCCGACCTCGTAGAGGAAGTGGCCGCATGGTCGAGGGCAACCCCCGCCGAGCGAGCACTGCAAGCCGTCAGCCAAGCGAGCCAAAACTTGGTGCGCTCTTCCCGCTCCTTCTTCAAAGACCTGCCCCAAAACGCCGAACAGACTCTGCAAACGAGCCAAGCACTCGCTGGCGAGTTGAGCGAAGTCCTCAAAGAACGCGGGCCAGAATGGGCCGACAAGGCTCTGAAGGCAGGCCGAACCAAGGTCCAAGCGAAGCTTTCAGCCAACAAGTTCACTCGTCCTTTGGCCTCGGTTCTCGGAAGTGCGCCCAGCGCATAATTTCGTAACCAACTAGGAACTCACGCCATGCGCATCCTCTGGGAAGCTCTCGAAGCCGCCGACCGAACCGTGATCCAACTGCTCGACAAGGTGGATCGTCTGCAGAAAAAAGAATCCCTCTTCGAACGCACGAAGAAGTTCACCGCGGAAGTGCGCGCCCCGCAGCGCGTGATTGAGTTCGACAAGAACTAAGTACGTCGCCACGAGGTACGCCTCGTTGGCCACGTTGGAGCTACGCTCGACTCGCTAGCGCCTCTCCGGGGCGGCTCAGCGATGTCGAGCGTTGTGTCTTCGTGTGTTTGATGGCTAGCATCCGCTGATGCGTAACGGTTGGCGCCTTCTCTTCCTTCTCCTCGCCCCCACAGCGGTGAGCTGCGGTCAAGCTACAGACGACGAGAGCCAGAGCCTCGGCGGCGCCCAAGCGGCGAGCGGAGGTCAACCAGAACTGGGTGGCTCGGAATCAATAGGAGGCGGGACAGCCAGTGGACCCGGTATCGGCGGAAACGCTGGCACTACTGGTGGAAGCGGCGCCGGAGGAACAGACGAGAGCAGCGGTGGCTTCGGTGGAGACGGCCCCTCGGCTTGCACGCGCGTCTTGACGGGCGAGGCTCACCTCTACCTGACGAACCAAACCCAAGTGGAGTCGATGCGGGGAGTCGGCAAGGTCGAAGGTTCGCTTTACGTCACTGGCGACGTCCAAGATCTCTCGCCTCTCGAGTGCCTGAGCGAGGTCACCAATGACTTCGGTGTGTTCGAAGCCAAACAACTCGTTAACGTCGACGGCCTCGAGCAACTCCGCACGATCGGTCGAAACCTCTATATAGGACACTACTGCCGCTACGAGCTCCGGTTTTGCAGTGGCAATCCGCTGCTCCAAGACCTAAGGGGGCTGAAAAATCTAGAGCGAGTCCAGGATATTTTCATCGAGCCACTCTGCGACGGTGAGGGCAACAACGAGAACTGTAAGGTCAACGTAGCGCTCGCCGAGGTGAACCTGAACCGGCTGCTGGAGGCGACGGAGGTCTACATCCGCATGAACCCCGCGCTATCCGATATAGAGTTGAATGGCTGGAAAACGGGCACCTCCTTCGCCGCCTTAGAAAACGACGCGCTCAAAACTATCAGCGCGCGCTCCTTGAAAGGCGCCGTGCAGGTCTCGGTGAGTTCTGCCCCCCAACTCGAACTCTTAGAGATGCCAAGCCTCGAGAAACCCACGGCACTCCGTATCGCCTCGACCCATCTCAGTTCGCTCACTGGCTTAGATTCGCTTCAGAGCAGTGGTTCATTCGAAATCAGCAGCAACTCAGAGCTCACTAGTCTGGAGGGCCTCTCTTCGCTCGAGGCAGTCGCAGGACGCTTCAATATTACCGGGAATAATTCGCTGAAGCGCCTAACCGGCCTTGAGCACCTCGAGCGCGTGGGCTCCCTAGACATCCACTATAACGACCTTCTCGAAACTTTGGATGCGCTGAGCGCTCTGGTCGAAGTCACCGAGACATTTCGCATGTCGTGGAACGAGAACCTGCCTACGTGCGAGGCCGAACGCCTTCAGAATCAAATTCCCTCGCTCAGTTCCGACCGAGTGACCCTGTACAGCAACGACGACGACGCGGTGTGTGAGCCATAGGCGTCCGAGTACGCGCGTCAAACGCCATGGTTAGTTGTTGATTATAGAGACGCCCAAGTTTGGGCTCGACAGCGCGATCCGTAGGCGACAGCGCCCAGGCACAGGACGCTTGCTTTCTAACCACAAAACGCCATCGAGCTAAGTTAGTCTCGTGAGTTGAGCGCCTCGCTAAGCGAGGCAAAATGGCTCGGGGGCTTGAAAGCCCAGCTGACGACCCGATCCATTTCGCCACACCCCTCGCTTTTTTGCCTCGCGTTGCAGCCGTTTTTGGCTGTGATAGTGAGATGAGATGTTGCTTAACGGCTTAAACGAACGTGCCACTCAGCGGCGAAACGGCCGCTCGCCATCGGGCGCACTACGGCCTTCGCTTGCTTGGCTCGCGCTCTCGAGCCTCGGCTTGGCTTCGTCGGGTTGCGCGAAGGGCGTCGTCTTTTCGGATGAACCCTTCGGCGAAGCTGGGGCAGGACAAACCGACGGAGCTCTGCAAACTCCCGACGGCAGCGGCGGGGTTAACCTCGGATCGGGCGGCGAAGCCAGCGGGGGAGTCACGGCCGCAGCCGGCGGTAGGGACGGCACGGGTGGCATGCTCGTGACGGCCTGCGATCCGAATCCGTGCAAAAACCTGGGGATTTGCGACCCGGAAGACGGAAGTTGCCAGTGCCCGACAGGTTTTACTGGCACCACCTGTTCGGAGGTAGAGGACGCTTGTCTCGACGATCCGTGTGAAAACGGCGCCCGTTGTATCACGGAGCTCACAGGCGCCATCTGCGAGTGTCTATCCGGCTTTGAGGGAAAACACTGCGAGACGGCCATCGACGAATGCGCTTCGGCCCCCTGCCAGAACGACGGCACCTGCAAAGACGGGCTCAACGAGTTCACCTGTAGTTGCCCTAAAGGCTTCTCGGGCATTGGCTGCGAAACAGAGATCGCCGGTTGCGACGACAACCCCTGCCTCAATGCGGGCACCTGCAGCGAAGAGACAGACGGCTATGAGTGCGCTTGTCCTTCGGGCTTTGACGGGATCCATTGCGAAACGAACATCGACGATTGCGTCGGCGTCGCGTGTAAGAATAGCGGCGTGTGCTCGGATGAAGTCAACGCTTACTCTTGCCTCTGCAAACAGGGCTTCAGCGGCAAGAACTGCGAGACCAACATCAACGATTGCGAAAACTCACCGTGCAAGAACGGCGGCACCTGTTACGACAGCATCGACCGCTACGTATGCACCTGCCCCATGGGGTTCAGTGGCACGAGTTGCGAGATCGATGACAACGAGTGCGCGGTGGGCGCTTGCCAAAACGGCGGCACCTGCACAGACGGGGCTGGCACATATAGCTGCGCCTGCGTGTCCGGCTACGCCGGGGCGCATTGCGAGACCAACGTCGACGATTGCGCTCAGAATCCTTGCAAGAATGACGGTACCTGCTCCGACGGTGTGAACGGCTATACCTGCAGCTGCAAGCAGGGCTTCGCCGGGACTCGCTGCGAGATCAACGCAGATGATTGCACTCCCAACCCTTGCCAGCACGGCGGGACATGCTCCGATGCTGTGAGCTCCTACGAGTGCAGTTGTCCTAACGGCTATAGCGGCGCCCTCTGCGAGACGAACATCAACGATTGCGCGTCCAACCCCTGCCTCAACGGGGCTGCCTGTATCGATGGCGTTGGCAGCTATGCGTGCCAGTGTCAGTCCGGCTTCACGGGCACGCGCTGCGAGACCAACATCGACGAATGTGCCGCCATGCCTTGCCAAAACGAGGGAACCTGCGTCGATGGTGCTAGCGCCTACTCTTGCCAGTGCAAAGCCGGCTTCAGCGGGGAGCGCTGTGAGACGAATGTCGACAATTGCATGCCGAATCCTTGCTTGAACGGCGGCGTCTGTTCGGATGGCGTCAACACCTACACCTGTGAGTGCCCCAGTGGCTTTGGTGGCTCCCGCTGCGAGACAGACGGCCGGGACACGAGCGCGCCCACGGTAACGAGCCTTAGCCCAGCCAACGAAGCCATTGGGGTCAAAAGTAGCTCTGCGCTCGTTATTCGTTTTAGCGAGCCGATGAACAAGACCACGACCCAGGCGGCGTTCTCTTCTTCTTCGCTCGGGAACGTTACTTTCAATTGGCTCAGCGATCGCGAGCTGGAGGTCAAGCCCAGCGCGCTCGAGTATGCGACGGGAGATACAAAGGTGGCGGCTAAGTCCTATAGCTATACCGTCGCCAACACGGCAACAGACCTCGCCGGCAACGTGCTCTCTAAAGTAACTGGCTCGTTCAAGACCCTTCGGCGCATCCAAGCGGCGCTCCCCATCGAGAAAAAATATTGGGGTAGCGTCGGCTTTGCTCCGATCAATCCCGAAGGAGATAGCGACGAGTGCGACAGCTCGGGCGGTAAAGTGGGCGTGATCGGCTGGGAAGACCGACAGTGGTGCCGCATTGTCGGCGGCTACTCGCTGGCTGATGTCCCGGCTAGCGCTACCGTCGAGAGCGCCAACCTGAGCTGTAGCTACGCTGAAGATCCCTTGCTAGATTTGCCATGGGCGCTGTTCGGCAATATTCAGCTCGCACACGTGCGCTTCACGAGCTCCAATCTGGAGCAAGCTTATGCAGCAAGCGTCACCACCTCGTTCGGCGATGTGCTCGGTGCCGACGCCCAGTCGTTCTCCAAAGACGTCACGGCCGCCGTCACCTCCGACTTGGCAGCGGGGCGTAGCGCGTTCCAGTATCGCTTGGCCTTCACCAGCGAGACAGGATCAATTCTATTGAGCGACAATAGTGTTCGCTTCTACGACGACAAAAAGGGCGGTTGCGCGAGCACTCTGCCTATCGTCTATTTGGCGCCCTGAGTTTTCGGACGGCCCATCGAGATTTTGCGCTGCTTCTCTCGCTGAAGTTCGACCGAGATCCTGCTGGAGCAACACGCCCCCGTTCGAGGCCCATTAGGGGGGCTCGAACGGGGGCGGTTTGGATCGAGCGGTGGGAGCTGGTAATCTGATGCTCATGATGCGAGGGGTGGGGCTGGTCGTGGCCATGGCGTTAGCCATGGTAGGAAGTGGTTTGGTCGCTGGGTGCGGGAAAAGCTTCGGTGATAGCGAAAACGACGACAGAGCGTCGGGCGGTGCGGGCGCCGCTAGCAGCGGCGGTTCGCGCTCGATGAGCGACGGCGGCTCTGGTGGCGTCGAAATGGATTTCACGCCGCCCAAAGCCACGATGACCGAAGCGGAATGGCTCGCGGCCCAAGCTCCTTACACTACAGCCCACGAGATATGGACGGGCGATGCGTGCCTCGAGCCGAGCGTCGCGTCGAATGAGCTGCTTGGGCAAGAGTACCCGATCCTGCCGCGGGTTAGCTGCTCTTACGTCGTCGAGGGCTACGGGAGGTGCGCCATCATCCCCTCCTGCGAGTCTTCGGCGGATTGCACGGAGGCCGCACGCGGTCGTTGCGAGGGCGGCGTCGTCGAACCGCAATGCCACTATCCAGATTCAGCTCTCAAGTGTTCGGAAAACGACGATTGCACGATGTTTCCGAACGGCCTCTGCTCGTTCGGATCTTGGTGGACGTGTTACCCAACCGGAGAGTGCGTGCCTCCGGCGGGCTATTGCTACGACCCAGACAACGCCGACTACCCGTGCCAAGCCGACGCGGACTGCACCGCGGCTGAGGGCGGAAAGTGCTGGGGCGGCATCAAATCGACGTGTAGCTATGGCACGTGCTTTCAAGACGACGATTGCGAAACAGGGAAGGAGTGTAGTTGCGGACGCTGCCAGGAGGACGCTTGCCTGTCGGACGAGGAGTGTGGCGACGACGAGAGCTGCGTCCTCGATCAGCCCTGCGGTGATCATGGAGGCTACCATTGCACCACTTCGAGCGACGAATGCGAACCCGAGCCCATCGACTGTATCTATGGCGACGGTAAGTGGTTCGTTGCCGGGATTTGCGAGTAGCGCTGCTGCCAACCCGGCACGGCGACAACCCCGAGCACCGCTCACTCGAGGAAAAACCCAAATCGCCCACCCAAGTGAGCCTCGAGGCTAACGGGGGGGATGTGCAGGAGTTCAGCGCCGTCTACGCGGATGATGCGCGCGTTGGGCACAACATAGAGAGAGAGCCCAGCCTTGAGCTTGAAGCGAGGCGAACCAAGAAGGACGTCCCCGCTCAGGTTCACGCCCCATAAGGTGTGAGTGCCACTGGCGGGAAGTGGCTCGACCGCGCGCCAGAAATGAACTGACGCGTGAGGGCCAACGCCAAGCGATAGCCATTTCACAGGAGAGAACTCGGCGGCGAGACCTACCGTCAATGCTGTGAGTGATAAGTTAGGAACATCGACGCCTACTCCGACTCTAGCAACCGGGCCGAGCCGAAAACGCGAACTCGCGCCCCAAAGGACGCCTCCTCCGAAGCCGAGAACGCCGAAAGCCTCCGAGCCGAGCGACTCGTATGAGGCTATGGCGTCCGCCTGCAGGCGCGCCCAGGGCCAAGGCGGCTGCTGTGGCTCGTGCGAAGTCTGCGAGCGGCGTGACTTTGCGCGAACAGCGCGCTCCGCGGTGAGCTCGGGTGCGGCGCTGAGCTCACTCTGCGCGTCCGTGCCAGACTCCGCCGCCTCCCCCACCTCGGCTCCGCGCTGCCCCGCGAGGGCGCCTCCCGCAGCGCCAGAACCTCCCGCAGCGCCAGAACCTCCCGCGGCGTCAGGTCCGACTTGCCCCACGGCTCCAGGCGCTGGCGGTGGTGGGAGCGCGCGTAGGGCTTGCACGAAGATATCCACGAGGGCCACCTCCAATGGGCGCCCCGCGGTCGCGCCCCGTACGCCGTGCGAGGCCGGCTCCGACCCTATGGATTCGAGTTCGACTCCGAGGCCATTCGGCCCACACGAAAAATGGACCTTCATGGGCCCTCGACCCGCGAGCTGAGCCTCGACCCGCGACCGAGCCTCCACCTCGGCCGCTGTGGTTTCCGAGAGTTGCGGACAACTGAAGCTGAACTCGAGCGCCGGGGGTACCCGGCTGTCCTCGGCCCGGGCCGACGCGGGATGGCCAAGCGCCCACAGCATGAGCAGGACCGGAAGCATCCGGCCAAAGCCAAAAGTCACTAAGTTGAGGTCTCCACGGGAACGCCCGAAACCTCCTCATCCAAAAACGGACTCGTCTCAAGATGGGAAAGGGCGTCCCCCGAAAGAAAGTTTACTCGCTTTGGGCCCGACTGGGCACCAATCTAAATGAGACGCCGTGCATTCGCTCCCCGAACCTAGCGGCACCCTCGCCATGCATGCGCCCCCGGGCGCAGAAGCGTTGCCCGCGCTTCAGTACGACCGCGAACTTCTTGGCATTATTGCGCGCAATATGCGGCGGCTGGGCGGGCCGCACGCCGATTTCGACGACCTCGTGCAAAAGGCGCTGCTTGAGACGCACCGCTCACTCCCTACTTTCCGAGGCGAATGCCATCTTCAGACCTTCCTCTATTCGATCTGTTATCGGGTGTGGATCCACCACTTGCGCTGGCGGTCGCGTTTCCTACGTCGATTCGTGCTGTCGGACGAAGGCGTCCTGCCCGAACAGATAGATTCTCGGAATCCAGCCGAACTCCTGGCTTACCGACAACGCTACTCCGAGCTCTACGGCGCGCTTGATATGCTGCCGGCCCCCATGCGGGCCGTAGTGGTCCTACATGATCTCGACGAACTCGAACTGGAAGAGATCGCAGAAATCGTAGAGGCCAACGTGCATACAGTTCGCTCACGCTTACGTCATGGCCGTCAAAAACTGCGGACCATTCTAGAGAAAAAAGCTCTCCGAGAGGGCCACAAATGACACGTATTCCCCATGAGTCGCCTGAACTAGAGAGTTGGCTTGCCGAAGCCAAAAAGGCTGACGTTGCGCTGACTCCAGGCCCGGCCGAACTCGAAAGCCTAGGAGTGCGCCTCTCGTCGTTGCACACGGGCACAGCCCTGCTCGGTGCGCCGCTGGCCAAGGTCATTGCCGGAATCGGCACCGCCGCGCTGCTCGGAGGTGTGGCCCTGAGTTCTGGGTTGGGGCGCGAGGCGAGTTCGAGCCCGAGCGCGCCCCTGACGCCCGCCCTGGCTATAACTCGAGCTCGACCGCAATCGACCCCAGCGAGCGGCTCGGTTTCCCTTGGCTCCACAGAACACGCGGTGACCTCGAGCAACTCTGCGTCCAGCGCGAGGGAGGCCCCCGAATCCGCCCAGCTCAACGCGTCCAGCGAGAGTCCGGTATCGGCGCACGCGGTTCGCTCGGACTCTCGACCTCGAGCGACCTGGATCGAAGTCAACGAAGCACTAAGTGCGGGGAACATACCCGCAGCCCTGAACGCGCTCGAGAACATCATCGCCCATAGCGGCGGCACAGCGAAAGAACGCGCCGAACTGGCCTGGGCTCAACTCGAAGTGAGTGGTCCACGCGCGCCGCGCGCCACTCTGACCTTGCAGCGACTCGCTCGAAGCGCCCACGAAGCTAGCGTGCGAGAACGCGCTCGAAGCGTGCTCGGCTCGTCCCGATAAACGTCCGTTTCCACTCTTTGCTATCGGCTCCTTCAACATGAAATGGTCCACTCTAACGCCCTTCTTCGCCGCGCTCGGGTTCGTCGCGTGCGGTGGCCTGTACGTCGATCTCGACGTCCAGGGACGGAGCGAGGTTGCAACAGGCGGTACCGTCTCGGCCGAAATGGGAACAGGTGGCGCAGCGAACGGCCCACCTAGCACCGGCGGAGCCCAAGTGGTCGACGCTCCTTCCAGTGGTGGCAGCCCGCCCGAACTCACGCGCGGCCGATTTGGGGATGGGATGACGACCTTCGAAGATCGAGACATGGGTGGGCGCCCGGGCAACGACGGCTGCGGTGAACGCGAGGCTTTCTTCGTCTACGAGGTCAAGGAATGCCTAGCGGCTAGCGCGTGTCTCGATCCTTGCGACCCGGCAAGCCAAGCTCCACTCGACATTTCCTATCGGGATGACGAAGGCAATTCGATCCTCCGAGCGCCGTCTGAATGTCGCACGATATCGACGAACGAAAGCGGCAGGGAGGGCCAGAGTTTCGCCGTCCTCCCGTGTGACGGCATGGGAAAATGCCCAG
>Ga0164241_10000239_pt1 | contig 125702 bp, 91 predicted proteins | sample OricomyardsoilBY_FD_108780 | JGI IMG/M metagenome (GOLD analysis project Ga0164241, IMG submission 108780) | Backyard soil microbial communities from Emeryville, California, USA - Original compost - Back yard soil (BY) | ecosystem: Environmental > Terrestrial > Soil > Unclassified | place... | reverse complement strand
GAGAGGGTGTGGGGAAAAGAAATTAGTGTGGGGGGTGGGCGGAGTGGTACACAAACATGTACTGTTGGTGGGTTTTGCCACGGGGTAAATTGCCCATCATCCGAAAGGTCCCTGGCAATCGGCATCACCCGGCCTGCCGGATGGTATAACAGCGATCGAACTACTCAAACGATAGAGCTACTATGCGAACAATACTGACCACACTTTTCTGCCTTCTGTTCATTTCGGTGCTGGCACGATCGCAGTACGCAGGGCGTGTGCAGCATCCCCTTGTGCCAAGCGCTAGGCTTGCCGGCACGTTCAGGGTGACGATATATGTGGAGAACTCCTCGCAGTCACGTAACTCCGATGAGGATCGAGGGGTGCTCAGCGATGATAAGAAGGGCTGGCGCCTGTCGCAGATGATCTGCGTATGGAGCGTAAGCGGGAATAATGAGTATACGCTCGATCCCGATTCGCTGTCGTTTACCGGCGAAGGGCCGTGGGACACTGAGAACAGCATCGTCGAGCTCTACGATCTTCTGGCAAAGGCGGCCGTTGCTGAGGGGATTGCGCTTGGCTACACCCCCTGCTCCTCGAACTGCATCGGGACTGGTGTACCCATTGTCCGGGTCTATCAGCCATCGTGCGTTCAACGTACCGGAACCGGCTCGGCCACGCGGCTTATCCCCCAGGACCCCGCGGTGCTCTGCAACCGTGAATATGTCGTCTGCTGCCCGAACGGTATCGCCACGCCGACGATCACGCCGATCCTTCATGAGGGAGTCGGCTGTTCCGGGGCGGGATATGAGCCAACCTGCCGATGAGCCTGGGTGGCATTATCCCCCCCACCTCCCTGATGTATGGGAGGCCGGCTCAGCACGTTGTCACCGTTTTCCAGCAATACCATAGCGGATTCCTTTCCCTCAGATCGGCCCGGAAGGTCTGGGGGAATACATCGAAACCTCATATAGCCGGCATAACCGGTTCCTCCCGGCCATCGAATGAGGTGAATTTCGGAACCGGCCATCACACATGGCCTTGCCATGCCGCACGATCGAAGCACACGCGGTTATGGAAGATTCCTACATCGGCCGGAGATCACGACCTCCAATGGTGCCACGACGGCACCTTCGATCTCCGGCGATGCTGAGCGCACTCGACATCGCGTATCGGTAGCGATGCCCCGATCCGAGATCCCCCGGAGCCGGTCATCGAATGAGCTGCCGTCGTGCGATGACCGGAGCATCGGAAGGAATCGTTGGAGCAAGAAGCGGATACTGCTGCAAGCTTGATTGTATAGGGACCCCCAAACAATCGATATCATCATTGTGTCACTACTGTGCGTTCCGCCTTCCGGCGTGTCCGGAAGGGTCAGGGCCACCATCAAATAGAGAGGTCGGTATGAGCCCCCATTATCCGTCGACAGTGTACGACTCGCATACCTCGCTTCGATTTACCGGACTGATCCGGGATGCACGGCCACTGGCCGAGGCATTCACCCGCCGCCTTTGCCGGTCGTCGGAGGAGACGAAGGATCTTATGCAGGACGCTACGGTCGTTGCCTGGAATTACTTTCCCCAGCTTCACGACCAGACGCAGTTCGGCGTGCTCCTCATCCAGATCGTCAAACAGCAGTTCTTCTATAAAAAGCGCTCGGAAGAGCGTCGCAAACCCTATATCGGGGAGCTGCCGGGGAACGAGCCGGTCAATCCCGATGAAAGCGGCTGGGAACTTCTTGACTCCAATCTCGATCTCTGCGGTGCGCTTATGCTCCTCAAAAAGGAGGAGAAAGAGATCATCCTTCTGCAGTGGGCGGGGTTTACGCTGAAAGAGCTGACAGCCATCTATGGGTGTAAGCTTTCCTGTATGAATATGCGCCTGCGGCGCGCCAAGGAGAACATCAAGGAGTACCTCGCCAACAACTCCAGGCAGCAGAATCAGAGAATCCCCTCCAAGGAGGATATCACTGCCGAGACAATGCAGCTGGTCGAATGGGCAAACAAGATCTTGATGAGCCTGGATGCGGTCCCGGAGTGAGTCCCGCCGAGGCGGACCCCGTGATTCCATCAGATGGGCCTGAGTCTGGTTGCCGTGGTGTATGAGTTCAGAGTATCGGGAGAATCGGGGAGAGCATCTCCGATGATCTTCCTGGTTGTCCCCCATCCGAAGTATTGCGAGGAGAATGAGGCATACCTCATTCTCCTTCGCATTTTCAGCGCTTCGTATCATATCGCCCCGATTCCGATCGCTGCGTGACCACGTCCGATGCGCTGGGCATATCATGGCCGGATCTGATGCTGATAAGCTCGCCGGCCCATATCCGCCGCTGCCGATTGATAGCTGAAGGGATACGGAGAGGAGAATCGATCTGCTCCATGGAATTATTCTTTGTCAATGATGTGCATTTTCATGCACTCGGAGCATCTTAACAGATACTGAGGAGAATGCCCGGATATCGGCACGGTCATGCTGTTGTAACCTCTGTATAGTGGTCGGGCGGCGCTTATGAGCCCGTTATTCCGGCCGAAACGGAAGGCTGCCGGGCGCGATTATCCGCACCGTGGAGGGGGCGACGCTTCGTGCCATGAGCGAGGTGTCCGGGGGGATGACCGATTTCCACGCCCGTCCATGGGGACCGAACCGTACATCGTTCTATTCATTGCTGATCTACAGATTATCGCTTCGATGGAGTCATCCATGCACCCGGTTCCGGGCGGCCACGGCTTCAGGTGCGCCATGCGATCGCATTGGCGGTAGCGAAGCAGGCTGCGGAGAACGATCGCGAGGAGAGTACGGACTGTGATATCGCTGGGGAGGAATTTAGCTTCTCCGATTCCCGGTATCATTTGGCGCGAGCCAGCATGACAGGGAAGTGGGAAGGTTCTGGGGATGGAAGAGCATGATGAGATGGACCGGATACCATGATGTAAGCAACGCTATGCGCGCGCCATGGGCTTATTATATTATCGTATGTGTCGGAGCAGTCTGCTGGAGCCTGTGCCTGCAGTCGTTGTGCATGGCGCAGAACCCGGACTGTCCGCCGCCGGTGAACGGATCGGTCATCGAGCAGGATACCACATCATGGCCCGGAAAACGGGGCACCGCGCAGGATTCCACCGCGTTGCGCACGGGCTCCTCGGCCCGCGATACATCGGCGGGAGGCCTGGCGGCCGGCGACAGCGCGTCGAAGGCCACGTCAGGCCAGAGTACCGGCACGGCTCCCCCCCCACCTCCGCCTCCGATGCCGATCTTCAATATGTACGACATGGGGTCGGTCAGCTTCTCCTTCGCGCAGTCGGCCTCGGCGAACTGGCAGCAGGGAGAGGAGGATTACTTCGCGCTGAAGTTTGCCCTCAACTCCCGCAAGCAGATATCGGCCGGTCCGGTGCTGCTGCGGACGAATATCATCACCGCGCTCGGCGCCAATTACAAGGATGACAGCATTCCCGAGAACGCACTCCGGGTCGGCGACAACGATATGTTCGGCGAGCTGGTGGTGGTCTATCCGGTCAGATGGATCATGGACCCCTACATCTCCGGCAGTTTTCGTACCTCCATCACCGAATCGTTCCAGTACTTTTTCCTTCCGCGCACCCGGGTCGCGAGTCTGTGGGACCCGGTAACATCGCAGCAGGGGGCGGGCTTCACCTATATGGTGATGGGGCAGTCCGGAATGTTCAACACCCGTCTGGGTGTTTCGCTGCAACAGATACGGGCGCGCTACCAGACGCAGATGAGCGATGACTATATGACGCCGGAGATCGAGCAGTACAAGTCACAGTCGGGGATAGAGTTCGTCAATGAGGGGACGTTGCGGCAGGACTCAACGCTCACCTATACGGGGCGGCTCAGCCTCTTTGGAAGCTTTCAGGAGCTTGGCGTCTGGTCGGTCCGGTGGGAGAACGAGACACGTTTCAGGCTGTGGAAGTTCTTCGGCCTGACCTGGACGTTCAATGTGCTCCACGATATCAAGCAGACGCGGCGTACCCAGTTCAAGCAGGCGATCATGCTCGGCATTCTGCAGGATTTCTAGGCGGTATGTGGGGAGGTGGCGGGGGATTTCCGGCGGAGCTCACTGGCTCGGATCGTTCGGACGATCTGTTCCGGCGGCAGTCTGCTCCGGCTCGCCGTGATGCAGATCATGCTCGATCGCCTTCAGTTTCTCCAGGCGGCGCTTATGCCGCTCCAGCTCGGAGAAGACCGTGCCGAGGAATATCTCGATCAGCACCTTCGCCAGCCCCTCGCCGATGACGCGGGGTCCCAGGCAGAGGACATTGGCATCGTCGTCGAAGACGCACTGGCGCGCCGAGAACGCATCGTGCGCAAGGGCCGCGCGGATGCCGGGGAAGCGGTTGGCTGCGATCGATGCGCCCACGCCGCTCCCGCAGAGGAGAATCCCCCGTTCCGCGTCTCCGGCGAGAATCGCCCGGGCCACAGCTTTGGCGGCATCGGGATAATCGCTCGGCGCCGGATCGTACGCCCCCAGATCGGCCACATGATGTCCGGCATCGGCCAGCCACGGGCGGAGCCGCTCCTTCATATCGAAGCCTGCATGATCGGCCGCAATAACTAGCTTCATGGGTAGGGAAAACGAATGCCATAGGAGCGCGCTTTGCCGGCGCGCTCCCATGGGGTTCAGTGAAAAGGATTGATGACGAAGAGAATGCGGATGGCCGCCGTTCAGTCCTGCTTCTCGCCGCCGTTGTATTCACCATCGTCGATCATTTCGGTCTCCAGACGGTTCTGCACGACCTCGCGGAACGAGACGATTTCGGCCAGCAGCTCCATCGACCGCTCGGCGACGTGCTCCGGCGTGAAGCAGAATTTATCCATCGCCACCTCGCCGGGGGCCGACGTGCCGAAGCGTTTCATGCCGACGAACCCATCGGCGTACCCCTGCCATCCCATCTCCACCCCCGCCTCGACGCCTATCACCGGCACGGCGAACGGAAAGATCGATTCGCGATACTCCTCCGACTGCAGCTCGAAGATGCTCCAGCAGGGCATGCTCACGATCCGGGCGGCGATATCGTGGGTGGCGAGGATCTTGGCCGCGTCGACGGCGATATGGACCTCGCTGCCGGTGGCGGCGATGATGATATCGGGGTTCTCGGCCTCCACGAGCGTATAGGCTCCCCGGAGCGTCCCTCCGGTCTCCGTGCCGGGGAGCGTCGGAACCTTCTGGCGCGTCAGCGCGAACGCTATCGGCCGGTCGCGATGCTCCAGCGCGATGCGCCAGGCGAAGGAGGTCTCGTTGGCATCGGCGGGACGGATGAAATGGAGGTTCGGGATCGCCCGCAGCGCCGCGTAATGCTCCACCGGCTGATGGGTCGGTCCATCCTCGCCGAGCCCTATCGAATCGTGAGTGAAGACGAAGATCGTCGGATAGTCGCTGAGCGCGGCGATACGGACCGCTGGCCGCATATAGTCGCTGAAGCAGAGGAACGTGCCGCCGTAGGGGATCAGCCCCGTCACGGCCATGCCGTTCATGATCGCTCCCATCGCATGCTCGCGCACGCCGTAGCGGATATAGCGCCCGCCGTAGTTGGCCGGGGTCAGATCCTCGCTCCCCTTGAACTTCGTGTTGTTGGAGGGGGTGAGATCGGCCGAGCCGCCGATCATCCGCTGAATCTTCGGGGCGATCGCATCCAGCACCTTGCCGCTTGCCGCACGCGTCGCCATATCGTCGCCGGGGGCGAAGAGAGGAAGTGCGTCGGTCCATCCCTCCGGCAGCCTTTCCTCGCGCCATTCGTCGTAGCCCGCGGCGATATCGGGATGGGCGCTTCTGTAGCGCTCGATCATCTGGTCGTACTCATCCTGCAGAGCCGCTCCACGCTCGGTGAAGCTCTGGAAATATGCCGCCACATCGTCGTAGACCACAAAGCTCTTCTCCGGGTCGAAGCCGAAGCGCTGCTTGACGAGCTTCGTCTCATCGGGTCCCAGCGCCGTGCCGTGAGCCTCGGCGGTTCCCGCCCTGTTCGGGGAGCCGAAGCCTATCACCGTATGGACACGGATAAGGCTCGGCCTGTCCTGCACCCCCTTGCAGCGCTCGATCGCCTGGTCGATCGCCTCGATATCGTTTCCGTCGGCCACATCCTCGACGTTCCATCCATAGGCGCGGTAGCGCGCGGTCACATCCTCGGTGAACGATAGCTCGGTGGAGCCATCGATCGAGATGTTGTTGTCGTCGTAGAAGACGATCAGCCGGTTGAGCTTCAGATGGCCGGCGATGGAGGATGCCTCCGAGGAGATCCCCTCCATCAGGTCGCCGTCGCTGGCGATGACATAGGTGTGGAAATCGATCACCGGGAACCCGTCGCGGTTGAGGGTCGCGGCGAGATGGCGCTCGGCGATCGCGATCCCCACCGCGCTCGATATCCCCTGGCCGAGCGGGCCGGTGGTCACCTCGACCCCATCGGTCAGATTATACTCCGGGTGTCCCGGCGTGATGCTGCCGTACTGCCGGAAGTTCTTCAGTTGATCCATCGTCATGCCGGGGTAGCCGAACAGATGGAGCAGGGAGTAGAGGAGCGCCGATCCATGGCCGGCCGAGAGCACGAACCGGTCGCGATTGGGCCACTTCGGGTCGGCCGGATTGAAGCGGAGATGTCGCGTCCAGAGTGTGTAGGCCATGGGAGCTGCGTCGAGCGGCAGTCCGGGATGTCCCGACTTCGCCTGTTCGACGGCATCGACCGCCAGCAGGCGGATCGTATTGATGTTACGTTCGTGATTGACCGTGGTATCCAAGGCTTCTACCTCGTGTTGTTGGCTCGTGTTGTTGTTCTCGTATCACGCGAATCGGGGTCGGCCGCTACCGTCTGAGATGGTGCCGCAGATCGTGCAGCACGCTGCTGAGCGCGCTTCGGCTGACCAGAAGCTCGCCGATTCTGCGATGGCGGAGGCGGAAGATCGCGCTCTGTCCGCCACGCACATCGTATGGCTCGATCATCAGATCGCCGTAGCCCATCTCATAGAAATCGATGTCGCCAGCCAGATATGCCTGCAACTCCTGTACCTCCGGGACGCCGAGCTCGGCCTCGAGCATGTTCCAGAGAGGGTCCTCATCGGGCTTGTGTCGTTTCGCCATGTTCCTTGATGTCAGAAAGGTCTTCGGGGTTCCGGTATCGCCGCTGTCTCCGTCATCGGGGATGAGAGATTGCCGGCGGACACAACTTACGCCGGGACGCCGCAATGGAACCTGCGAACCGCAGAAATCAGGCGCAACTTTGACGCCGAAATCGACTGGCCTCCATCCGCCCCGGCCGATTCCGGAGGATTGGAGATCCCGGAATGCTCGCGGTTCCATGCCGGCCGCTCCATTCCATGCGACCGCCGCGTCTCAGAAGGGGGAGGAGAGCCCCACCACCATGCCGAACTTCCCGCTGCCGAGCGGTCCGATCCCCCAGCGGGCATCGAAGTTCAGATAGATGACATTGCTGATGAAGGTGGGAATCTTCCCGACGCCGAATCCCACTTCGCTGTACCACTGATTCCCGGTCGAACTATAGCCGGTGGCGTTCTCGTTCTCGAAATATCCCGTTGCTCCGTTGACCGACAGCTCGAGGCCCCGCCCGTAATAGGTGGGGAGGCCGACAGCGCGCCAGAGGATGTCGCCGAAGTTGTGCTCGGCCGCTGCGGCCGCGTAGCGCGTGCCGCCGTAGAGTCCCGTCGGCGCCGAATAGAACGCTCCGAGCCTTCCGAGAAACGCCACCGATGTCCGCATCCGGAACTGGTACTGCGTCGGGAGGTTGTCGCTGCCGATCCCTCCGTAGAGCGCCAGATGAAGGAGCATCGGCGTATAGCCGGTGGGGATGGTCGGGATGGTGAGCCGCAGGTTCCCTTCGGCCGAGCGGAAGCTGAGCCCCAGGTTCGGCTCCTCGCCGTAGGTTCCCGCCACGCGCGCCCCGACTCCTCCCGATTGCGAGGAGCTTATGCTGATCGCCTCCTCGGCTCTTCCCCACTGAATATTTCCCTGTATCGTGCGGAAGTTTCCGTCAAGGACGGCGGGGTTGGAGCGGAATGGCTTATGAAGGAAGATCGAGCGGGATGTGGAGTTGCTTCGGCTGGAGTGCCGGGCCATCTCGATCCCCGCCCCGACCGCAACCGGACCGAGATCGAACCGGGCATCGGCGTTCCAGCCATCCTTCCGGTAATAGTCGTAGTAGTCGCGGTGGAACAGCGCCGCCGTCGCCGTGTTGATAAGCTCCGGATAGGGCCTGTCGCCCGATGTTTTCTCCAGAAGCGAGAAGGCGTGCCCCCCCACGGTGAGCGATTCCTCCCCCCCCAGCAGTTCGACCGTTCCGCCGGCGCGTCCCACCCAGCGGCGCAGACCGAAGCTGTAGGCGCCGAAGCCGTCGAGCCTGACCGGGCCGAACCGTGGCGTGATGTCGAGGCCAACGGTGACGCTGCCGACACGGTTGAAATCGAGATGGGGCTCCGCCTCGAAGCGGACGCCCCGCTCCGGGCTGGTCGTATCGGCCTCCGTCACCAGGCTGTCCACCTTCTTGTAGATATCCTTCTCCTGATCGGTCAGCTCGCTCAGCGCATTCTTCTCCCAGAACTCCGGACGGCTTGAGTCGGCATCGGGCGCCGCGGCGATGATGCGCTCGTTCGCATAGACCGAATCGGGAATCGGTGCGTTCACCTGAAGCTCGGTGAAGATGCTGGTGGCGCTGACATCGGCCTGAATCTGGGCGAGGCCCCGCACGATCTCCACGTTCCCCCGGCCGGTGATATGCAGGTAGGTCGGCTGCCAGATATCATCCTGAAACTTCTCGAACTTCTGCTGGCAGCGCAGGTCGCTGACGAACGCGATCGCCGTCGCCCCCGATGGCCGCAGATCCACCTCGACGAGATTGTAGCTGTCGGCGATGATCTTGATCGTCCCCTCGAACGTCGGCAGCAGCCGCGTGGCCGGCGTCACATCGATGATATAGACCGTCTGGCCGCCGATCGAGCTGCGCTCCCTGAGGGAGAAATTATAGCGCGAGAGGGTGTTCGGGTTGAGCGGGGAGGGGATCGTGGTGTTGAGCAGGGGGAGCTCGTCGTCGTAGAAGCTGATGAAGTTTCCGAGCGCCAGAAGGTTCTGGTTGGCGGGGATATTCGCCGTCTGCCTCCGCTGGATCACCTCGATGCGGGGGCCGCGATCGCTGTAGTAGGCACGCGAGAAGGTCTCGAAGATCGCCATCCGGTCCTCATCGTTGATCTGGCCGAACGCGTTGCCGGTGATCTCGAACTGCGTTTTCGAGTAGAGCAGCCCCTGCACTGTCTTCGCCTTCCGCACGTTCTCCTCTTTCTTTGCTATCGCTCGCTGGATGATCTGGTCGGCGCTGAGCCCGGCGGTGACCTCCACCCCCTCCAGCAGGACCGAGGAGGGACGGAGCGCGATCGTCACCGGCGACGCTGTCGTCGAAAAGGTGAATGTTGAGTCCTTGTAGCCGATCGACGATGCCCTGACCGTATGGACTCCGGTCGTCACCGGAATGCGGAAGCGTCCCGTCTGCGAGGTGTAGGTGCGTTTCCCGGCGTCGGTGACATGCACCACGGCGCCGCTGATGGGGGCGCCCGATTCGGCGTCGACCACCGTTCCCTCGAGCGAGACGGTCTGCTGGGCATGGAGGAGCGAGCCTGTCAGAAGGAGAAGTAGGGGAAGGAGGACTCTTCGCATCGGCTAGTGGATCTGGTTGTTGAATGAGTAGGATTCGTGCGATTATCGGGCTGAAGAGTGGTAGACCTGACGCCGGAGGAAATGTAACATGACGCCGACGATGGTTCTCCGCCGCCGTGCAGCCCCGATCGATCGGGCACGATTCGTCCGGTACGGCGCTCCGTATGCGCGAAGCGGGGCCAAGGCCCCGCTTCGCTGTCGTCACATCTCAGAATGCCATCAGCTTCTCGATCCGTGCCGCGATCGTATCGACCGTTGGCACTACCGCGTTCATCAGGCCGGGGTTGTAGGGGATCGGGATATCGGCGGTCGCCATACGCTCCACCGGGGCATCGAGCCAGGGGAACGCCTCCTGCGCTATCGTCGCGGCGATCTCCCCGCCAAGCCCGCACGTCCAGTTGTCCTCGTGCAGCACGATGCAGCGGCTGGTCTTCCGCACCGACGCCAGCACCGCCTTGCGATCCCACGGCATCACCGTCCGGAGGTCCAGCACCTCGACGCTCGCGCTGCTCTTCTTGGCCGCCTCCACCGCACGATGTACCATCTCTCCCCAGGTTACGATCGTCAGATCGCTCCCCTCATTGACGACGTTTGCGACGCCGAACGGGACCATATAGTCGTCCCCCGGATATGGGCGGCGTGCCTCGGCGGTATCGAGCAGGGCGCGATGCTCGAAGAAGAATGTGGGATCGTTGCCACGCAGCGCGGTACGGAGCAGCCCGACGGCATCCTGCGCGTTCGATGGGAACGCGATCCGCCAGCCGATAAGGTGGGCATAGATCGCCTCGCCGGAGACCGAGTGCCAGGGATCGCCCGATTTTTTGCCGAATCCCACCGGGATGCGGACCACCATCGGGGCGGCGAACTTTCCGGCTGTGCGCCAGCGGATGGTGCCGCAGTCGTTGATCTGCTCATGGGCCGGATCGGCATATTTGCGGAACTGGATCTCCGGCACCGGCATCAGCCCGGCCATCGCCATGCCGACCGCGCGGCCGATGATCCCCTCCTCGTTGAGCGATGTATCGAACACGCGCGACTCGCCGTAGCGGGCCTGCATATCGATCGTGGCGCCATGAACTCCTCCCTTCATCCCCACATCCTCCCCGAAGATCAGCACGCGATCGTTCCGCTCCAGCTCCTGCCCGAGCGTCTGGCGCACGGCGTCGATCATGTTCATGCGCGGCCCGCTCGGGTTCGGCGTATCCGCTCCGCGCGCCGCTCCGGCATGGCTCTCCTCGCCGATTTCCGGGATGATTCCGCCGACCTGCTGCGGGCGTCCCTGCCGGTAGTAGACATCGGTCAGCACCCCGTCGGTCGTCGGCTCCTCCCCCGCGATGGCCCGTTCGGCCGCCGCCTCGACCTCGGCCGTCGCCTGGCTCTCCATCGCGCTCCACTCCTCCTCGGTGACGATCCCCTGAGCGATCATATGGGAGCGGACCTTCGGCAGGGGATCGTTGGCGCGCTCCCGCTCCACCAGCTCGGCCGGCTTGTATGTCTGGGTATCGACGAAGGAGTGGCCGGCGAGGCGGGGGACGGTCAGGCGGAGAAGGACCGGGCCGTTGCCGGCGCGGATATGCGCCACGGCGTCGGCGATAAGCGTCGATGTCTCCACCGGATCGGTGCCGCTGCCGCTGACGATCCTGATATCGCGGAACGAGGCGAGATTGGCGCTGATATCGGCCCCCGGCGTCTGCGTGGTGCAGGGAACCGAGATACCGTAGCCGTTATCCTCGATAAAGAAGAGATAGGGGAGCTTATTGGTCGTGACGATGTTGAGCGCCGCCCAGAATCCGTTGGTGGCCGCCGAGCCGTCGCCTCCCATCGCTGCCGCCATCGCCCCGTTCCACTCCTCCTGCTTCAGCACCTCGGCGCGGTAGCGGACCGCCTGGGCCCAGCCCACTGCCGGCGTATACTGCGCGCCGACGTCGCCGCTGGTGGGGAGCACGCTCGCCCCGCCGCGCGACGGAAGGTTATGCACCACGCCGATATCGCGTCCCTCGGAGATGCCGCCGGCGCGTCCCATCGTGCTTCTGAGCGCCTCCTCGGGGGTGAGCCCCTGGGTCAGGACGAAGGGGCGCGAGCGATAGTAGAGAACCGCCGCATCGTGCGGGTTCGACATCTGCAGCCCCAGAAGGATCTGCGCGAGGTCATGTCCGCGGGAGGAGAACTGATAGGTGATGAGGCCGGCCTTCACCAGGCGCTCCTCCTCGATACGGTCGAGCGCGCGCGAGATAAGCATCAGGTGCGCAACGCGCTTCCAGTCGACCGTGGGCGCGTTATGGTGTGCCGATGTGCCGTTGCCGTTCGCCGGGGGCGTTGCCGGCCCCTCGACCGAGGCGACGGCGAGGGGGGGCTGAACCGTTGCATCTGCCACGCTCCCCGTTCCCCGGGATGATCTGTTCTTTGCCATTGGTATATCGAAATGGAGTTGAGCTGTTCTGGAAAGCTGCAAAGATAGGAAAGGGAGCGACGGGGTGAATGCTTCGAGGGGGAATCATGCGGTGGATGAGGCCACATCCTCCCCGGAAGGGAGGGGCGGCCGGAGCCAGTCTTCGCGCCGGTCCGGGGAGCATGGTGGGGGAGCGAAGTGGGGATAACTGGTGGAACTAGGAATCCGCCGGGAGGAAATCATCGAATGGATCAAGAATTTCCACTCTTCCTATTGCCGTTATTGGTGTGGAAAAGATGTGTGTTGCGCCCGTCGGCCTGGGAGTATATTCGCCCCGGTTTTAATCGGACGAGCGGGCCGATCCTTCGGTCCGGGGCCTCCTCACCGATGCCCGTCCCCCCACTTCGGGGCGGGATTATCCTCTCGTCCGGCGACAGCTCTCAGGGGAGTTCTGATAGTGATACCCCGTCAGGGGGCCGAACGGTCCGCACGCTATCGCAGCCGCACTCTTCCGTCCGGGAATCGATCCCGGGGTTCCGACATCGCACTCTGAAGGTGACGAGAAGCTTCCAGCCAACGAGGTTTCTCGTTACAGTCAGAGCCACGGCAGAGGCTCCGGGTCGGTGATGCCGACAGGAGGAGAGACGGCTCTCGACTACACATCATCCGTTGCCGATACGTCATCGATAACGGGGCAGTAGAAAATATTTGCAGGAGTTTCAACAATGAAGATTACCCGCCGCTTCACCAAGGCCGGCCAGAACGTGTACGACCAGTTCGAGTACACGTATCGTTCCTCGACGCTGAGAAACCCCGATGGTTCGGTCGTCTTCGAGATGCACGGCATCGAGGTGCCGAAGGCATGGTCGCAGGTCGCCACCGATATCCTCGCGCAGAAGTATTTCCGCAAGGCCGGGGTGCCGCAGGTCGACGCCAACGGGGCGCCCGTCCTTGATGAGAACGGGCAGCCGGTGCTCGGCGCCGAGCGGAGCCTCCGCCAGGTGGTCCATCGTCTGGCCGGATGCTGGACGCATTGGGGCAAGGAGCATGGCTACTTCGATACCGACGAGGATGCCAGCGCGTTCTACGATGAGAACGCCTATATGCTGATGAAGCAGATGGCCGCGCCGAACTCCCCGCAGTGGTTCAATACCGGTCTTGCCTGGGCCTACAACATCACCGGCCCGGCGCAGGGACATTACTACGTCGATCCCGTCACCGGGAAGCTGGCGCAGTCGAAGGATGCCTACACCCATCCGCAGCCGCATGCCTGCTTCATCCAGTCGGTCAACGACGATCTGGTGAACGAAGGGGGGATCTTCGATCTGGTGACCCGCGAGGCCCGCATCTTCAAGTACGGCAGCGGCACCGGGAGCAACTTCTCGGCGATCCGCGCCGAGGGGGAGCCTCTTTCCGGCGGCGGCGTCTCCTCCGGACTGATGTCGTTCCTGAAGGTGGCCGATCGCGCGGCCGGCGCCGTCAAGTCGGGCGGGACGACCCGCCGCGCCGCCAAGATGGTGATCCTCAACGTCGATCACCCCGATATCGAGACCTTCATCGACTGGAAGATGCTGGAGGAGGAGAAGGTCGCGGCGCTGGTGGCCGGATCGAAGATCAGCAAGCTGTTTTTGAACGAGATCGTGAACGTCGCCGGGGAGCAGGGGACCGACTACTCGATCCCGGGCACCGAGCTGCATGATCTGGTGCAGCGTGCGCTGAACCGTGGCGTCCCGATGAGCTATATCGTCCGCGCCCTGGCGCTGGTGGAGCAGGGGGAGAAGCATATCGACTTCCAGACCTACACCACCCACTACGAGGGGGAGGCCTATATCACCGTCTCCGGGCAGAACTCGAACAATTCGGTGCGCGTCACCAACGAATTCATGCACGCGGTGGAGGGGGACGACCAGTGGCAGCTTATCCGCCGCACCGACGGCGTCGCCACCCGTACGCTCCGCGCCCGCGATCTGTGGCACAAGATCAACTTCGCCGCCTGGAGCAGCGCCGATCCGGGACTGCAGTTCCATACCACCATCAACGAGTGGCACACCTGCCCGAAGGATGGCGAGATCAACGCGAGCAATCCCTGCTCCGAGTATATGTTCCTGGATGATACCGCCTGCAACCTGGCGAGCATCAACCTGGCGCACTTCTACGATGCCGAGACCCGGACGTTCGATACCGAAGGGTACAAGCATGCCTGCCGTATCTGGACCGTGGTGCTGGAGGTGTCGGTGCTGATGGCGCAGTTCCCCTCCCGCTCGATCGCGCAGAAGAGCTACGATTTCCGCACGCTCGGCCTCGGCTATGCGAACCTCGGCACGGTGCTGATGACCGCCGGCATCCCGTACGACTCGGAGGAGGGACGCGCCTGGACCGGTGCACTGACGGCGATCATGACCGGCGAGAGCTATGCGACCTCGGCGGAGATATCCGGGCAGCTCGGGCCGTTCCCCGGCTACAAGCGGAACGCGAAGAACATGCTCCGCGTTATCCGCAACCATCGTCGCGCCGCCTATGCGGCCCCCGACAGCGAGTACGAGGAGCTGACCATCAAGCCGATGACGATCAACCATGCGCTCTGCCCGCCGAACTTCACATCGACGGCCAAGGAGTGCTGGGATCGCGCGCTTGCGCTCGGCGAGAAGCACGGCTATCGCAATGCCCAGACTACGGTGCTGGCGCCGACCGGCACCATCGGCCTGGTGATGGACTGCGATACCACCGGCATCGAGCCCGATTTCGCCATCGTGAAGTTCAAGAAGCTGGCTGGCGGCGGTTATTTCAAGATCGTCAACCAGTCGGTGCCGAAGGCGCTGCGCAGGCTCGGCTATACCGAGACCGAGATCCTCGAGATCGAGCGTTATATCAAGGGACATGGAACGCTCGCGGGCTGCCCGGCGATCAATCGTTCCAGCCTGAAGGCCAAGGGCTTCGCCGATGAGAAGATCGATGCCATCGAGAAGCAGCTCGACGGCGTGTTCGATATCAAGTTCGCGTTCAATAAGTGGACCCTCGGCGAGGAGTTCCTGATCTCCCTCGGCTTTACCGCCGGGCAGCTCGATGATCCGGGCTTCGATCTGCTGACGTCGCTCGGCTTCACCGACGACGAGATCGAGGAGGCAAACAAGTATATCTGCGGCACGATGACGATCGAGGGGGCGCCGGGGCTCAGGAGCGAGCATCTTCCGGTGTTCGACTGCGCCAACAAGTGCGGCAAGTATGGCAAGCGCTATATCGACTACATGGGGCATGTCAAGATGATGGCCGCGGCACAGCCGTTCATCACCGGGGCGATCTCCAAGACGATCAATATGCCGAACCATGCCACGGTCGCGGAAGTGGCGCGCGTCTACAACGAGTCGTGGAAGCTGATGCTGAAGGCGATCGCCCTCTACCGCGACGGCTCGAAGCTCTCGCAGCCGCTCAACTCCACCAGCGACAACGCGCTGGTCGACGAGGTGACCCTGCGCGATGTGAACGTGAACCCCGTGGAGATGGTGGGGAGCGAGAACACGTGGGACGAGAACATCGGGGCGGCGCAGGTTCACGAGCGTATCGTCGAGAAGGTCTATCATCGCGCCGAGCGCCGTCGCCTGCCGAAGCGTCGCCACGGGTTCGTGCGCGAGGCGACCGTCGGCGGACATAAGGTGTTCCTCCGTACCGGCGAGTATGAGGATGGAACGCTCGGCGAGATCTTCATCGATATGTACAAGGAAGGGGCGAGCTTCAAGGGGCTGATGAACTGCTTCGCGGTGCTTGCCTCGAAGGCCCTGCAGTACGGCATGCCGCTCGAGAAAATGGTCGATACTTTCACCTTCACCCGTTTCGAGCCGTCCGGCCCGGTGTTCGGGCACGAGGCGATCAAGAACGCGACCTCGATCATCGATTACGTCTTCCGCGCCATCGGCTACGAGTATCTCGGACGCGAGGACTTCGTGCATATCAAGGCGATCGACGAGGGAAATGCCCACGAGGGACGCAACGGCAACGGGAGCGAGTTGCATACCAACGGCAATGGCAACGGCCGGGGGAAGCTCTCTCCCGGACAGGCTCTGTATACCAAGCCGGGCAGCTCGGCCGGCGCGATCGATACGACGATGGCGCCTCCGGTGAAGCCGATCGGTGAGAATCAGAAGAAGGTGATGACCGCCAAGGCGCAGGGCTATACCGGCGAGCAGTGCGGCAACTGCGGCTCGATGCGCGTCAAGCAGAACGGCGCCTGCCATGTTTGCGAGGATTGCGGCACCACCAGCGGCTGCTCGTGATCGCGAACGGATCGCTGAATGAACTAAGCCGGCGGTAACGCCGGCCCGCAGGGGAATCGGAGCAATCCGGTTCCCCTGTGTCGTTGATGGGCTGAACCCACCATGGTCGCTTCGTTCTTCTGTTGCAGCATCCTCCACCCGCAGCATCCTGTTGCAGTGGCGTTAGGTTCCTACAGTACGCCTCCGTCCGATCGCCCCATCCATATCGCGAAATCATCATTAGTGGCAGATATCGCGGAGGTCTGTCGCGCTCGATGGCCGGCTGCGTGGTGTTCTGGATGCTACGCTCGCCCCGATCTTGTGGTTGTCCGTGCCATGCGGCGGGCCATAGATTGATTTCCCGTATCCGGCCGTTCTTCCCTCTGCGCGACGATCTGTATCGTGGGAGCCATCGTGCAACCGATTTCCCACGCGCTCCGTAGGGGAGGGCCCTTTGCCGATGCGGTCGGCGGACATATATCACGGTTGTTGCTGCGGAGATTCATTCCACCGGGCTTTCCATACTGCGCGCCGTTATCATTATCTCATCCAAGACTATGAACAAACGAACGACAGAGCGCGTCCTCGGGCTTGCCGCCCTTACACTTCTCATCCATTCGGCCCTGTTTGCCCAGGGGGAGATCACCTGGACGGAGATGGCCGGGCCCTACGGCGGCGCGGTGGCGCATCTGGCCGCCGATTCGAGCGGAACGCTCTACGCGGTGACCGGAGCGGGAAGAGCCGCCACGGTCTATGCCAGGGAAAATGGCGCGGACCGGTGGATAAGGCGCGGGACGCTCGACGTATGGATTCAGGATATCGCCGCATCCTCCGATGGAACCCTCTTTGCCGGAACCGAGGGGGGAGGCGTGGTGAGCTCGACCGATGGTGGCGTCACCTGGAACCCCGTCTCCGGGCTCGGAAACGGATACATATGGGGGATCGCGAGCGCCGACGATGGCTATCTGGCGGCCGGCGGACAGTTCGGGGATATCCATGTGTCGACCGATAACGGCGAATCATGGAGCCGGATCGGCGCTGTGCCCGCCAACGTCTTCATCCGGAACACCGTCATCGGAAGCGACGGGGATATCTTCCTTGGAACCACCGACGCCGGGATCTACGTTGCCTCGGCGCGCGACGACGGATGGCAGGTCCGGAAGGGTGTTCTCGATGAGGGGGTCACAGCAATGCTGGCACTTCCCAACGGCGATCTGATCGCCGGGACGGTGAGCGGTGCGATCCATCGTATCAGGAAGATCGGCGGAAGCTGGAATGTGGTGGGAGTGGATTCGCTGGGAGAACGCGTGCGGTCGATCGCTCTGCTGCCCGACGGTGCCGTGATCGCCGCCACCGCGAACGATCTCTATATAACCTCGGGAGACAGCTCCAGCTGGGGAGCGCTCGATGCCGTGATCCCGGCCGCCGTCAACGACATCGTCGTTGTGAATGGGTCTGCGGTCTATGCAGCCACCGATGACGGGATCGCCCGCGCACGGGATCTGGCGGCATCGCAGGTGACGTTTGAGCCGCAGAGCAGCGGGATGGCGGCGGTGCGGATCACGTCGTTCGCCATCGGCGCGGATGGATCGCTGCTGGCCGGCACCGCAAGCGGCATCATCTATTGCTCCGGCGACAGCGGAGCCACCTGGAAGAACGTTCTCAGCATGCCGACGGTGAAGGGGAACAGCTACTACGGTGGCGTCAATACGCTTGTCGCCCGGGGAAGCGAGATCTACGCGTCGGCCTATGGCAGCGGTCTCTATCGATCGATCGATAACGGCCAGAGCTGGAGCACGCGCAACGACGGCCTCCCCGAGCGCGATCTGATCAACGTTGCCATCGATTCCTCCGGCGGCGTGATCGTCTCGGGCATCAGCACCGGACTCTATCGCAGCGGTGACGCCGGGGCGAGCTGGAACAGGCTTCCGCTCAACCGCGACTATATCCCCTCGATCATCGTTGCTCCCAACGGCGATCTGCTGGCCGGAAGCGATCAGACGGTCTATCGTTCGACCGATCGGGGGGGGACATGGCGCAGCGTCCGTGTGGTGCCGGGCGTCATCGATGCGCTTCTGATCAATGCGCAGGGGGAGATCTATGTCGGCGTGTTCAACGCTTCGGCAATGAACTCCGCCGTGTACCGGATCGAGGCCAACAGTGCGCTCAGGAAGCTTGTGACGATGGGAGGGGGGATATCGGCGCTTGTGGAGGATCGTTCCGGGGTGATCTATGCCGGCAACGATGAAGCCGGCGTCTATGCCGCGGCGCCGGGGGCCACGGCCATGACCCCGATGAACGCCGGGCTCGGCAATCTGAGCGTCAAGGCGCTGGCGATTGCCGCCGATGGCGAGCATCTCTATGCGGGCGTCGATGGTGGAATCTTCGTCGGCCGCTCGATGCCATCGTCGGTGGATGCCGAAAACCCCGGCGCAGCGGGGATGGCGCTCGGGGCCTCCATTCCAAATCCCGCCATCTCGGATGCCTCGATCGCGTTCCAGCTCCCCGGCCGCGCCGATGTGCTGCTCGAGGTCTACAATGCGATGGGGGCGAAGGTCGCCACGCTGCTGTCCGCAACTCTTCCCGCCGGCCGACACAACGTGCTCTGGAGCGTGGCGAACATGCCGGGGGGCGTCTACTGGTGCCGTCTGCAGTCGGGGGGAGCGAGTCTGTCGCGGATGATCGTGGTTGCGAAATGACTGCTCCCCGGCATGACGCGATGATCCATGCCGGCGCTATATCGTGGAAGGGATCTCCTCGCCGGAGGCCGGGCGGTCGGCGCATTCTGCCGCTGCTCTCGCCATCGCGGTGAAGCTTTTCCCCTCCACTTTGCTCCGCAGCCAGGGGATATAGTTGAAATGGGCGAACGCCTGGCGCTCGAAGCGCGACTCGGCCAGCGGCTCAAGCTCCCGCAGCAGCAGGCCGAACCATGCTCTGAGATCCGGTGCGCTCCGCAGACCCGGGATCGCCCGGAAATGGTGGAGCAGAATCGACTCGAACCGGAAGAGATTCTTCCGCCTTCGCAGATATCGATAGGTGGATCGCACCAGCGAGTCGATATGGAGCATATTCCCCAGCTCGTAGTGGATCAGCAGATTGAGCAGCTTTGCCGAGCAGAGCAGATGCTGGCGGGCCTGCAGATCGGTATGCTCGAGGACGTTGTTGATGGCATCGAGCGCGTCCTTGTGGCGTCCGATCCCGAACAGCGCCCAGGCGATCAGATAGTCGAAGCGAATCCCATCGATCGGGGAGAGATAGCGCCGGAAACGGATGCGTCCCTCCTCGATCCCGGGGATCATCGCGATCGCGCGATCGAACTCCCCCCGGGCATTGTAGTGAAGCATCTCGATGCCGGTGGAGAAATTGAAGATCCGGTAGAGAAGCCGTTCGTCGACGTAGCCCTGTCCGGCGAGCATCTCCGGGAGCGACCGCAGCGTCGACAGGAGGTCGTGAAAGCGCGCCTCCTCTCCGGCATCGCTGTAGAGTATCGCCAGATTGGTAAGAACCCCCACATACGCGTTTGCATGGTCCGGCGCATACTCGAAGCGATTCTCCAGCAGCCGTGCGTTCAGTTCCGTATAGGCGATCGCTTTCGCAGTCTCGTTGCGCGAATAGTGGCAGGTGGCGCGGATATGGTTGAAGCTCCTGCGCGCGTCGGTCGAACGGGGAGCATGCTCATCGGCGAGCAGCGGGTGGTGGAGCAACTCCTCGATCTCCGCGATCGCCTCAGGGTCGCGAGGTATGCCGCGGTACATCACCAGCGTGGCCCGGCCGGCCAGATATCCCATTTCCCCGGCGTTCTCGATTTTCTTCAGCAGCTCGCGGCGTTCCGCATGCGACGCGTCGAGCGCTTCGCGCGTTATGTTGCTGTCGGCCAGATAGCGGTCCTCCATATCGAGGATCTCCAGCAGAGCATACTCCCGCTCGTACTCCTCGGCCAGCGACCGTGCTCGGCGCAATGTCTCGGCACACTGTCGGGCGAGACCTTTCTGGAAGAGGATGCGCGCATCCTGGAGGAGGCTGTGAATCTGCGCGTCGATGGTCGACTCGGCATGGTAGGCACGCAGGCTTCGTAGGATCGATCGGTAGAGGTAATTCTTGGCGACATGGAGCTGCCGGGTGAATGCCTCCCCGGCGAACGTTTTCCGGATTGCGTCCTCGTCGTAGCGCCGCTGCCGGGCGATCGCGTCGAACAGGCGGAGATAGTTCTTCTGTCCGCTCTGCGAGGGGGCGTAGAGCTTGAAGTAGCGCTTCTCCCCCCTGGTCATCGATGCGATAAGATCGAAAAGGTCGTTGGGTCTGTTCATGGGCGCGTGCTTCGGGATTCCGCGCGTGGCGATGGGCTGAGAGGGTTAGCGGTCGTCCGATTCGATGCCGAGCACCGTCAGCTCGATATCGCCGATCGGACGGTGCCAGATGACGCTCTCCCCCACCTGCTTCGACATCAGCGCCTTGGCAAGAGGGGAGAAGCAGCTCACCCGGTTATGTTCCGGGTCGGTCTCATCCTCGCCGACGATATGCACCCGCATCTCCTGGCCGTTCTGGTCGCGCACGCTCACCGCGGCCCCGAAATGAACGCGATCGGCCGGCGCTGCCGATGGATTGACGACGATGGCGCGGGCGATGCGGGCCTGCAGGTAGTTGATACGCTGCTCCACCCGCGCTCTGCGGGTCTCCGCCTCCACGGCCTGCGCTCCCTCGGCCTCGATCGCCGCAAGCAGCGGAGGAAGCTCGATGTTCTCCAGCCGGTCCAGCTCTGCCTTCAGGCGGCTGAGACCCCCCAGCGTGATATAGCCGGGGTTGCCCGATTGCGGAAGCTCGGGGAGCTCCTCGGGTAACTGATGGTCATCGTCGACGAATGCCCTGCTCATGGAAATGCCTCCGTTCTATTCCTGTTCCCCGGCCCCCTCACGGCGCTCCGCTCCGGCGTCGGCCAGGTCCGCCTGCTTCTCGGCGTTCCGTCCCCAGCGCACCCGCACCAGCTTCTTCTCCTCCTGCACGAACCAGTCGGTTCCCCGCACATTGATATCGAGCACGGTGATCTCCGCCTGCGGGAACTTCGTCTGCGCCTGCCGGATCTCCTCGGTCAGCGCTCCTCCCTTCAATGTCAGGATCTTCCCATCCTTCTTCAGGATCGGATGCGACCATTTCATCAGATCGACAAGCGGCGCGGTGGCGCGGGAGACGATCAGATCGTAGGGACCCTTCAGCTTCGGATCGTTCGGAAGCTCCTCGGCGCGCTCGCGCACGGCACGGAGCCCATGAACGGTGATATGCCCGGCCATCATCCCGACGGTCTGCACCTTCTTGGCGATCGAGTCGAGAAGGGTGACATCGAACTTCGGATTCAGGATCTTCAGCGGTATGCCGGGGAGTCCCCCCCCCGTCCCGATATCGAGCACCTTTCCCGACTTCGGAAGCTCGCCGGTGAACGCTATCGAGACAGAGTGAAGGATATGATGAAGCCAGATATGCTCGGTATCCCGGCGCGAGATCAGGTTGACCTTTTCGTTCCAGTAGAGCAGATCATTGGTATAGCGCTCGAACTGCTCCATCTGTTCGCGCGAGATCACGAGGCCGTTGGCCGAGCATATCGACCAGAATTCGATGTTATCCACGTATATACGAAGGGAAGAGAATGTTGAAAGAACGAGCTGCGTGCCGGGCCGCGTGTGTAGGGGAGGGCCGGGAATCTGGGGATGCCGGCCCGCCGGAGCGAATCCTCTAGCAGAGTCCGAGGCGCTCAAGACCCGCGCGCAGCTTCTGGCTGTTGGCCTCGGCCAGCGGAACCAGCGGCAGCCGGTAATGGGCCGCGTCGAACACCCCCATCATCCGGAGCGCCTCCTTCACCGGGATGGGATTCGACTCCAGGAAGTTGAGCCGCATCAGCTCGAAAAGCTCCAGATGGATGGTGCGCGCCGTCGCGAAATCGCCCTCGAGCGCCGAGCGCACCATCGTGCCGAACTTTGCCGGCACCTCGTTGCTGACCACCGCGATCACCCCCTGGGCCCCCATCGCCAGCAGCGGAAGCGTCACGCTATCCTCGCCGCTGTAGAGCACGAATCCCTCCGGCGCGTCCCGGATGATCGCCGAGCACTGGTCCATATCGGCCGATGCCTCCTTGATCGCCACGATATTCCGGTGGCTCGACGCAAGCTCCAGCGTCGTCTCGGCCGTCATATTGCTCCCGGTCCGTGCCGGAACATTATACAGCACGATCGGCAGATCGGGGAGGGCCGAGGCGATGGCGCCGAAATGCGCGATGATCCCCCGCTGCGAGGGCTTGTTGTAGTACGGGGAGACCAGAAGGACGCCGTCGGCGCCGAGCGCCTGTGCGTCCCGGCTCAGCGCAATGGTGGCATCGGTGACATTCGATCCGGTGCCGGCGATGACCTTCGGCCGCGCCCCCTGATGTGCCCGCACCCGCTCGATCGTATAGCCGATCACCGCCAGCCTCTCCTCATTGGTCATCGTCGCGCTCTCGCCGGTGGAGCCGCAGGGGATCAGCGCCTCGATGCCGTTCTGCAGCTGTGTATCGATCAGCCTGCCGAACGATTCGAAATCGACCGAGCCATCCGCCATGAATGGCGTGGAGAGTGCCGTGCCGGTGCCGCGAAAAAGAGTCATGGTACAGGAAAAGAAAAAATGGTCGTTGAAATCCGAGCGGGACTCAGAGAATATCCTCGAATCGGTAGACGCCCGGCGGCTGACGCACGATCCAGCGCGCGGCATACAGAGCCCCCAGAGCGAAACCGGATCGGTCCTTCGCGCGATGCGTCAGCTCGATGCTGTCGGCCATGGAGTCGAACGTCACGGTATGGGTGCCGATCGTCTGGCCGACGCGCTGGCTCGAGAGCTGCAGCGCCTCCGGGGGGATAGCTCCATGGGGCGTCCCGGTGAGCAGCGATGTCTTGCGATCGAGCGCATCGAGCAGGATGTTCGCGATCGTCAGGCCGGTGCCGCTCGGGGCATCCGCCTTGCGGATATGATGAAGCTCGTGGACCGCCGCGTCGTAGAGCGCTTGGTCGTTCATCAGCCTGCCTGCCTCCCGGATGAGCCGGAAGAAGATATTGACGCCGATCGAGAAGTTGCTCGCGTAGATCAGCCGTCCGTTACATTCCTCGACCAGCCTCGTCAGCTCCGGAAGATGATCGAGCCAGCCGGTGGTTCCCACCACCACCGGTTTTCCCATGCCGATCAGCGCGCGGATGTTGCCGGGGGCGGCCGCAGGGCGCGTGAACTCGATGGCAACATCAAACTCCCCCGTGGTCGCCGGATCGATTTCCGTGCGCGAATCGTACCGCGCGACGACGTCGATGTTCTCCCCGGCCGCGCAGTGTTCGATCTGGCGACCCATCTGCCCGTAGCCGACAAGGGCGACGCGAATCTCGGTGTTCTCTGCTGTCTGGTTCATAATCTGGCGGGAAGATAGCGTTTCTTCGGGAGTCGGGGAGCCTTGCGTGAGCCTCCGACGGGGAGCGATCGCTCCGGATGATCGATTCTCCTCGACTTCTTCGTTATCTTCGGCCATGCCAGTACTTACTCCAACCGAAGATCTTCGACGTATTCTGGTGACCCGCACCGATGGGCTCGGTGATGTGATCGTCACATTGCCGATAGCCGTGGCGCTGAAACGGAGGCTTCCGGATGTGGAAGTGGCGTTTCTGGTGAGGCCCTACACGGCCCCGATCGTCAGACGGGTGGCCGAGATCGATCAGGTGCTGACGATCTCCGAGATGCGCCGTGGTCTCCATATGATGCGCCTCTACAAGCCGGACGCGATCATTTTCGCGAAGCCCGATCCCAAGCTCGCTCTGGAGGCGATGCTTGCACGGATCGATGTGCGGATCGGGACGGGATACCGGTACTACTCCGGGCTGTTCACCCGCTGGGTCTATGAACACCGCCGCAAAGGTGCGAAACATGAGGCGCAGTACGGGGTGAATCTGCTCAGCCCGATCCTCGACGGGGATCTGCCTGTCATCATGCCGAATCTCGCCCTCTCTCCGCAGGGGGAGGCCGAGGCGGGAGAGCGCCGTACGGCGGCGGGGATCGCGGGGGAGTATATGGTGATCCATCCTGGAAGCAATGGCTCGGCCGGCGCCTATGACCCTGCCAACTATGCGGCGGTCGCCGATGCGATCCTGGAGGAGCAGGATGATCTGACGATCGTGATCACCGCAGGCCCGGGGGAGGAGACGCTCGCCGGGGTCGTGCTGAATGCGATGCGCCATGCCGGGCGTGGCCGTGTGGTCGGGACGATGTCGCTCGATGGATTCAGCGAGCTGCTTCGCGGGGCGCGCGGATTTCTGGGGAGCTCCTCGGGGCCGGCCCATCTTGCCTCGCTTGTCGGGACTCCGGTGGTGGGACTCTATCCGGGGCTGCCGCCGATGTGGCCGGCGCGCTGGCGTCCGCTGGGAGTCAGAAGCACGACGCTGGTCCCTCATCCCGACGAGCCCTTCTGTGCATCGTGCGCCGGCCGGCACCAGCCGGAGAACTGCGTGGCCCGGATTGCGCCGCAGAGGGTGATCGAGGCCTGCCGGGCTATGCTGATCGGCAGCGATGCCGGGAGCATCGATTACATCTCGTAGCGATGATGGTGCTATTATAATCGTGATGGCATGAAACCTGAGCACCCCCACGACGACCAACGCCAGTGAGAGTTCGTCGCTATATCGCGTAGAGAAGATCGAGATTTCCATAGATCCTAGATAGAGAACCTATATGAAGCTGTCAGCCATCCAGAAGAAGATCCTTGCCGTTGGCGGGACGTTGGGATTAGCCGTTGTCACGGTGGGAGGTGTGATTGGATTGATGTCGGCCGCGCCAGAGTCGACCCCGGCGCTGAACGCCTATGCCGATGGGGCGCTCCGCTATATTCCGAACACGGCCTACGGTTTCGGCGAGAAGCTGACGTTCGATGTGGGCTACAAGTTCATTACGGCCGGGCAGGCGGTGATGCAGATCGGGGAGAAGCCGACAACCATCAATGGCCGTCCCTGCTACGATGTTCGCTTCGATGTCCGCACCACCTCGGCGTTCGACAAGGTGTTCAAGGTGCGCGACCGTTACGCGACCTATATCGATGTCGATGGCATCTTCCCGTGGCGTTTTGAGCAGTCGGTGCGCGAGGGGAACTACTCCCGCGATTTCGCGGCCAACATCGACCAGAACGCCAACATGGCGAAGACGACCGAGGGCTCGTTCAAGGTCTCCCCGTTTGTTCACGATATCCTGAGCGCGTTCTACTACACCCGGGCGATGGATCTCAAGAGCATGAAGAAGGGGCAGAGTTTCGTGCTGAAGAACTTCTACGGCAAAAAGACCTACGACCTGCGGGTCAGGATTCTGGGACGCGAGCGCGTTGAGGTCGATGCCGGCACCTTCGATTGTGTTGTGGTGGAGCCGCTGGTGGTGGAGGGGGGCCTCTTCAAGAACGAGGGACGCATCATCGTCTATCTGACCGATGATGACCGGAAGATTCCGGTGAAGGTGAGCACCAAGGTGGTGATCGGCTCGATCGACGGGAAGCTGGCCTCCTACTCCGGAACACGCGGTCCGGTGGCCGCAAAGCGGGACTGATCGATATGCTTCCGAATCAGCAGCGCGAAGCCGGTCGGCCTGGCGATACAATTTTATAAGAACCGCTCTGTGAGGGCGCCCTTCTCTAACTATGGAGAGGGGCGTTTCGTTTCATGGGAGCTTGCAGCGGGGAGGGGAGGGAAGACCGTGACGATCCGTCACGCCCTGTGCATCTATTTCACGCGTGCTGTAATGAAAATGTTGATTCTTGATGATTTTGAGGCATTTTTCGCGTGGCACCGTGATTGTGTAAGCTGGAAGACGAGGGTTCCCGGATAGTGGGAACATGCGGGGTGCGGGAAGTTCTTTGGAAAGTTTTGGCGATGTGTATGAAAGCTTCTCCCGTAATTAGTGCGAAGAATCATTGCAAGAAGAGGACGAGTAGGGTATATTTGCTCCCTCTTGCCAAGTCCCCTTAGGGTAGAGAGTGAGGCCAGTGGAGGTTGCTCGGTGATAAATAAGAGGGACAAGGTAGTTACTTCAAACATTACTTGATGTTTATAAGCGCCCGTGGCTCAATGGATAGAGCATCAGATTCCGGTTCTGAGGGTTGGGGGTTCGAGTCCCTCCGGGCGCGCTTTCTTCACCTACGTCCCACTGATGGGACGTGACCTCATCGCTCCTTTCCTTCCCCCGGAGATGTTCTTACCAATCTCGACTTACTATAATTGAATGGCTAAGCAGCAATCCAACATCGAAACGACTGATTCTCCTGAAGCATTCGAGAGCTCAAGGGGTTCGGGATTCTTCCTGAATAACGTTCGTACCCTGGGCATTATCGGTATCGTTCTGCTGGTGGCAGTCATTGGGATTGTCGCCTATTTCTTTGTTCGTGGCAATTCGAACGATCGCGCCCAGCTCGAGCTTGCTCGGATCCGCCCGTATTATGATCGCGGAGAGTTTCAGGTCGCCATAAGCGGTGATTCCTCGAAGAAAATCAACGGCGAGCGCGTCCGTGGCCTTCGAGAGCTGGTGGAGGAATGGAAGGGAACCCAGGCCGGTCAGATCGCCGCGCTCTATCTCGGCAACAGCTACCTGGCAACCGGTCAGATCGCGAAGGCTCAGGAGCCATACGAGATCGCAGCCGGTTCGAGCGATGAGCTGCTGACATCGGCCGCGCACGCGGGGATGGCGGCGGTGGCCGAGGCCGCTAATAAGTATGAGGACGCGGCCAAGGCATATGCCAAGGCAGCATCGGAGGATCGTCTCGGACTCAACACCCCTCAGTATCTGCTGGGTGCCGCGCGCAACTACGAGCGTGCCGGCAACAAGGACGAGGCCATCAAGAATTACCGCGTCGTAGCAACGCAGTACTCGCAGACGTCGGCCAACACCCAGGCTCGCCTGGCGTTGGCGCGGTTCAACGTTGAGTTGTAAGCCGTCGAATTCATGTCGTGGGATGGCCGGCGGATCCGCTTGCCATGGATAGTAGTGAAGGAAGAAGAGACTTTATGAACCATGCGACTCCTTGCGAATTGCCGACGTGCGATTCTCTTAGAAAGGCACCAGAAAGTTCTAAAAACGAAATAGATCGTTTACTCATTGATTCTCTCATTGCAGGAGGAAATATGCAACGTTTGTTGAAGGCGTTACTCCTGTTGGTGGCGTTCGTTGTGATCGGCGAGGCGGCCTACGCACAGGCATTGCCCATCGTACAGATCAGCGGGCGACTACCGCAGGGTACACTCCGAGTGTTTACAAAGGACACACTCTACCAGGTGGCCGGTTCCTTCGTTGTTTCCGGACAGCTCGTCATCGAGCCGGGAACGACGGTTGAGTTCCTGCCTAATGGTCGTCTGATCGACTCCGTCGGCGGCAAGATTATCGCCGATGGCAACGTCGAGGCGATCTGGGACCGCAATACCGCCGCTGTTCCTCCGGGGACCGGCTACTGCGATCTCGGCTATCTTTCCAGCCATCTTCTGACCGGCAATACCAAGCCGGAGATCACCGCGCCGGGAGCCAACTGGACCTCCTATGTTCCGCGGCTTCTTTTCTACTATGCTAATCGTCTGAACGAGTGCGCGACGAACTCGAACCTCCGCAACACGCCATATCGGCGTGATGTCAAGAGTGAGCCGATTATCTTCCGCGGTCGTCCGATTACCCAGTTCTCTTCGGAGTGGGGCCATATCGTGCTTCTTCCGGGCGCAGACTCTGCGATCTTCCGGAACTGCCATTTTGTGAACTTCCGCAAGGATACGTTCGTGGTGCAGAGCACGCAGTTCTTCACCCCGAGCAACAACTCGGGCTACAATCCAACGCAGGTCAATGCCGGCTTCGATCTCAATACGCAGATCCAGCGCCTGACCAGCGGTGGCGGTGGTGCACTTACGGTCTTCTCGTCGAAGACATGGCTGCTCGACTGCCAGTTCGATAGCAACTTCGCACGCTACCACGGTGGTGCTGTTCAGTTCCTCCAGGCTCCGTACGATGCCACCGGCGCGTTCTTCGTTCCGGCACCGGGCGTCCCGGTCGGCCCGACTGCTTATCCTGCGGTCAGCCCGGAGACCTTCGATCTCTACGGCGGCTCGGTTGCAACTCCGTTCGGTCCGATCCCGGCCCTGACGGTTACCACCCCTGCTGGTCCTACGGTTCAGTATCGCCAGACCTATGATGACGGCCGTATGGCTATCAACATGGGCCGTGTGCGCCGTCTTACCTTCCGCGACAACCGCGTGGTTGTTGGCAATGTGGTCAGCGACGCGCAGAGCTTCCGTGACGACGAGACCCGTCCGGCTCCGATCCTTCCAACCGGCCTTCTCGGCAGCCCGCTAATCAACTCGGCCAGCATCGCCAAGAACGAGGCATACGGTGGCGCGGTCTACGTTTCGGGCCGTCGTCTTATGACCGTCTTCTTCGGTGGCGGCAGCGCGCTTCGCAACCTTGGGCTTGCTGCGGATCCGACTGACTCGATCATTGCCGAGCGCAACTACGCGGTCAACTATCAGGATACGACCACGCTGTTCAGCAATGTCCCGTCGCCAACCACCTATCGCACCAACGGTGCTCGCGGTGGCGCGTTCTTTATCGGTGACAGCAGCTCGATGGTGTTCGAGCGCGCACGCTTCGAGGACAACTTCACCTCGACGCCGTTCGTTGCTGACTTCAACTATACCGATCGCAGCCGCCTGTCGCAGGGTGGTGGCATCTATATGTCGGTGACGTCGCCCGAGCTTACCGTGCGCGACAACATCGTCTTCCGCAACAACCAGGCAGGCCAGGGTGGCGGTATCTACGTGAACGCAGTGACCAACACCGCGAACGATCCGTTCCTCTCGCCGAACCTTCTTGGTGACAGCGTCTACTTTATCAACAACAAGGCGGAGTATGATGGCGGCGCCATCTACACGCAGCGGAATATGCGGATCGAGTCGCGCGTGCTGACCTCGATCGACTCGTCGGCCCCGGGCTTCCCGCTGGTTGACCGCCGTATCCGTCTCGATAGCAACTCGGCCGGTCTTTCCGGTGGTGCCATCGTGATCGACAACCGCACGAACACGACCAACAGCCTTGCTCGCATTGAGCGCGTGATCCTTGCCAACAACATCGTTGGTGACTCGGGCCGCGTCGACATGTCGCGCCAGATCAAGCTGTTCAACCCGCTGCTCAGCCCGTTCGGCCAGGGAAACAACTTCGGCGTCTATGGCGTCGCTGATGGCTTCCACATGCCGATCCAGACGCTCTCGACCCAGATCCTGGGTGGTGGCGCGATCTTCTCGTACAACGGCAACACCAACTTCTATCGCTCGGTCGAGTTCTTCCAGAACACGGCACGCGGCGGTAACGGTGGCGCTATCTCGATGGTGACGCCGGTTCGCACGAACCGCTACTTCCTCTCGGCTGGCGACGTCGCTTACGACTTCACGGTTGGGACGGCAGTTCCATTCAGCCCGGGCCCAGAGCCGGTTGATCAGCGTGAGATGACCCGTTTCATCCGCAACACTGCGACCCGTGATTCGGTCAACCTCGGCACGTTCAACCCGAACCCGCGCGCCTTCGCCGGCACGCTCCTCGACCCGAACCGTAACTACACCGGTCTGGGTGGCGCGATCTACATCAACGACCGTCAGCCGTCGGGCCCGAACCCGGGCACGCCGCGCGTCGACAGCGTTCTGACCCATCGCGTGCGTATGGAGCAGAACCAGGCATGGTCGGGCGCCGCAGTCTACTCGGACAACTACGAGCTGCGGATCCAGATGAACAAGAACCTGGTGACGGGCAACATCGCCGTCTCGGATATCGGTCGTACGATCGACGTGATCGACAACTACCGCACCTCCGATGCTGCTGACAGCATTGCCGGCGCGATCCTCTATGGCGACGTTCAGGGTCCGCTCCCGAGCTTCATCTATCACACGGATGCAAACTCGATCTTCGACAACGACGCTCGCTTCATCGTTCGTCTTCCGGACGCGCCTCCGGGCTCGGTTGGAATGGGACAGAGCGGTGTTGATACGCTCCGTGGCAACTACTGGGGACCGACCGAGGCTCCTGTGACGACGATTCTTCCGACCGGATCGCTCCAGAACTCCTTCTATATCCAGGGGTATGGATGCACGCTTCCGCTCGGCAAGAGCCCGGTTTCCCTCAACACGCAGGGACCGTTCGAGTCGCAGAACCGTGTCGGCGAGACCCGTTTCTACAACTATACGCCGCTGCCGGTTGGCACGATCCCCGATACCCTTCTTATGGAAGGCCGTGTCTATGACATCTTCGACAAGGGGCTCGACATCAAGGCAGCCGACTACTCGAACCCACGTCTGGCTCCGATCGAGGACTTCTCGGTTGGTATCCCGACCAGCCTCCGCACCAACGCGACGGGCGTGTATCAGGGTAAGGTCGTTCGCCGTCTGACCCGCGATCCATTCGTGGCAGCCGTCGACAGCCTCTACAACCTGCTGCAGCGCGAGTATGTCGGAAATCATCCGATCGGATATCCGCTGTTCCTGGAGTCGACCGCCAACTACATTGGCGACGCCAACACGAACAACAACGACGCATATACGCTGAACCAGACGGTCTTCTTCGTGATGAACGTGGAGACGGGCGAGTTCATCCGTACCACGATGAAGCAGATCTCCGAGGACAGCCCGATCTTCCGCTCGCGCGTTGAGTTCGTGGCCGACTCGATCAACCGTGATCCGCTGCAGCGTCGTACCCGCGAGGGGCGTGCAGACTTCTCGATCAACGAGCTCTATCGTCTGACCCCGCGTTACTACCTCCAGCAGACTGGTGAGATCCCAAGCCTGCCGACGGCGCTCGACAGCTTGCAGTATGCTCGCTTCCGTGCCGCTCAGTATGAGGATTCGGTTGCTGTGGCAGGCCGTCGTTACGGTGGCTTCATCACCCCGAACCTCGAGGTTGGCGGTACCGGCTTCTCGTACACGAACCGTCCGAACGGCGTTTCGTTCGCCGACTTCTATGCTGGCGAGCGCTATCGCGCCCTGCCGGTGAAGACCGGTGACCGCGTGTGGGTCATCTCGCGTACGGTTCTCTGGAACACGGAGGACTCGCTGGTGACGGTGCTCAACAACGCCCGATTCACGGGTCTGCAGTTCACGATCGACACGATCGGCAACAGCGTGATGGCTCCGGTCATCAACGGCCAGCGTGATTCGCTCGAGAACAAGCCACTGGCTCAGCTGCGCAACAGCCGCTTCCTCACCGAGGATTCGGTCTACGCATCCGATACAACCGGCGGAACCGTGTCGCCGATCTTCGAGCTGACGGCCGAGGATCCAAACGGATTCTACGACCCGCGCTCGCTCTTCTTCCCGGATCGGTATACCTCGCTCCGTTTCGAGTGGTCGCCAGTGCGCGAGTTCGCCAACGGAACGACGGTCGAGTCGAATGATCCGCAGTTCGTGCGTCTTGCCAAGTGGCTGAAGGCCGATACGGTGTTCCCGAATGAGACGGGTGGCCCAGTTCGTCCGGGCGCTCCTGGCTTCCTCCGCTTCTATGGTACGCCGCATAATCCTGACGTCGTGCCGGGCGGTGAGCTTCTGCAGCTCCGCGTGGGTAACTACCCGCCGGGTATCCGTACGATCGATTCGCTCAAGGCTCTGGCCGACGATGTTCGCCCTGCCGACAGCATCATTGCACGGTATATCTTCCTCTATCCGCCGTACTTCAACTGCCAGGTGTACGATCCGGTCAACGCTCGTTACCTGCAGCAGGATACGGTCGACGTTGGTGGTGCTTCTACGGCATCCTATCGTCTGCGTCTGTTCGTTCAGGATACGCCTCCGGTGTTCCTGACCGACGTCAACCCATGTGGTCGCGAGGGCCTCGCAGTTGCGAACCTGACCAACCAGCTCCGCTTTGATTACGATATCACGACGGACGACGAGGGTGAGGATCGCAGCGCGGAGACCGACAACTGGAGCTTCCCGTACGGTCGTACGACCTATGGCTTCGTCTTCACCGATCGTGTCTATATCGACACCGAGGGTGACACGACGGCAACCGACGACGTCAACGAGATCCGTCCTATCTGGATGCGTGACAGCTATCTCCGTGATAGCACCAGGCTTCTCGATCAGGGCGCGGGCCTTGCACGTACCGGTCTGGTTAAGGTGCGCATCGACTCGCTCGAGGCACTCAACCTGCTGAGGAATCCTGCGCAGTTCAACAACGTGTACAACCTTGACTCGGTCTTCACGATCGTGGCAAACGATGGTCACACGGGGCAGAACCGCCGCAACCTGCGCGTGACGGTCAACGTCGCTCCGCAGCTTCAGCCGGTCTCCTCGACGCTTGCGTCGCTGCCAGGTGCCAAGGAAGACTTCGATTACAACCCGCAGCTGCTCGATTCGAGCCGTCGCGTGAAGGCAGTCGATCTCAACCTGAACCAGCGCCTGCGCTACTACCTCGTCTATCGTGAGGATGCTGCGAACGATCAGCGCTTCCAGACTGGCGAGCAGGTACAGGATGAGGACAGCAACCTTGTGGCAAATACCGCAACGCAGGCATTCGTGCCACGTGACGGCTGCTACATCGAGGCAGGTCTGTTCGTGGCTCGCAAGACCACGCCGACGTGGCTGAAGGTCAACCCGATCTCGGGTCTGCTCTATGGCACGCCGGGCCTCAACGACGCTCCGCGCACCACCCAGAGCGGTGGACCGGACACGGTCACGGTGGTGGTTGAGGACGAGTTCGGTCTGACCGACGTCCGTAGCTACATCCTGAATGTGGACTCGACGAACCATCGTCCGCGTCTGTTCGGTCGCCCAGCTCTGCGCTGCGTGTCGGTCGACAGCCTCTACACGGACAGCCTGATGGTGACCGATCTTGATCTGGAGCGGTTCCGCTTCACCGAGACGCTCTCGTTCAGGGTTCTCCGTCCGGCAAGTGGCTTCACGGTATCGCCGGCAACGGTGGTCGGTGGAGAGGGCGTCAACGATACTCTGTCGCTTGTTGTCTCGGGTCGTATCCCGGCCAACACTCCTTCGGGCAAGTACCGTGTTGAGATCGAGGTGAGGGATGCCGGTGGCAACGCCGACACGATCCGCTACGACATCACGGTCAGCGATCCAGTGATCTTCAGCATGCCAATCCTGGTGAAGAACACGAATCGTTCGACGGCCAGTGGCAACGACGCATTCCAGTCGCTGGTGTTCGGTATCGCTCGCAACAACCCGGTCAGCACTGGTGACGAGGTCTCGAACCCAGGCCAGCTCGACGCGAACTACTGCGAGTACGAGCTTCCGCCGCTGCCACCGACCGACGTGTTCGACGCACGCTGGACGGTTGTTCAGACCAACGGTATCCTGCGGAACATCTTCCCGGAGACTCCGAGCCCAGAGCTGGGCACGAAGATCGCATGGAAGGGTACGTTCCAGCCAGGCAACCTGGATAACGCTAGCGCTAACTTCCCGATCGTGATCAGCTGGTCGAAGCGTGATGCACAGGCTGCTCCTCATGATATCTTCTTCGAGGATCAGTTCTGGGACGACGTGTCGAACTCGGGTCTGTTCCGGGTCAACATGAAGACCGGTGCATTCACGGCCGGAACGGGCATCCAGGTTTCGACGGTTGGCGATGTTGTGACCGTGACGATCAACCTGACCAATGTTCAGGGCTTCAAGATCGTCTACGATCTGCTCTCGGGTGTTGAGACCGAACCGGTCGTGGCGGGTGGCTATACGCTCTCGTCGAACATCCCGAATCCGTTCACCAAGTCGACTGAGATCAGCTACTTCGCTCCGAAGGCCGGAACGATGAAGCTCGAGGTCTACTCGATGGATGGACAGCTTGTCAAGACTCTTGTCAATGGAAACGTTGAAGTCGGGCCGCACACGGTTGTCTGGAACGGCAATGACGAGAACGGCAAGGGTGTCGCAAGTGGCACCTACGTCTATCGTCTGTCGGCCGGTCAGACTGTGCTGAGCCAGACGATGCAACTGGTGAAGTAAGGAGCTTCCAGCCTAGCTTCTCCGATATGATGCGATACGACCTCGGTGGTCCCGGCAACGGGATCACCGGGGGATATCGAGCAGGAGAAGGGGGCGGGAGATGTGGTACAGGTGAACGCAAATTATAAGTAGAGATATAAAACAAGAGGAGACAAAGTATGAAGCTGCGTCGTACAATCTTCGGAGTCTGTGCCTCGGCTGCCCTGATGGCCGTTGCATCGACCCAAGGAGCTGTTGCGCAGATCTGGGAAGAATACACCTTGAGTATCCAGTCGCTGCCATATGAGCCGCAGACAAATCAAGGTGTCCAGATCCCGCGCAGCCAGTTCAGAGATCTGTTCGCTCCGACTGTGGTGGATCCCGACAACGGTGTCGCCGGACCAATTGATATCGGTTTCCCTTTTGAGTACAACAATCAGATCTACACGCAGATCTATATCTGCGTCAATGGATGGATCAGCTTCCAGAATCCGGGAGCATATATCACCGATGATCCTCTGTCGCTGTTTCAGGGAACTCGTCCTAACCTGACGATTGCCCCGTTCTTTGGCGATCACTATCTGCGCACTCCGGTCAACGATGACTATGACCAGAGCCTGCGTCCGTATAGCCCGAGCACGATCCGCGTGGTCAAGCGTCCGTACGATTCCACCCGCAACGTGACGATCATCGAGTGGGAAGATCTGAACATCAACTATCAGTTCGATCCAACGCGTATCAACGATCCGTTCGCTCCGATCGCGAATGTGAAGCCGCAGGCCAGCTCGGTCGCTTCGTTCCAGGCATGGCTTATCGAGGGTCCTCAGGGACGCACGTCGCGTCAGGGGACGATCCAGTTCCATTACGGCGCAGTCGGACCGCGCGTTCCGTTCCCCGATTCGGTGGGCGCGATCGTGAAGACCAGCAGCGCTTCGGTGGGCATCGAGGGTGATATCGCGGTTCCAGGTGGAACGACGAGCTTCATCAACGCCGTTGCCTACGCCGAGACGGGTGGCCGTCTCGACAGCAGCATCAACAGCCGTATTCTGACCAACCAGTGGCCGCCGACCAAGCTTCCGGGACGCGCTTTCGTGTTCGAGGGAACCGGCCTTCGTCGTCTCCAGAACTGGGGCGATGGTGATGCCGACCTGACGCAGCTCGACGATGCAATCCCCGCATATATCCGCGAGGATCAGCGTCGCTTCGTCAACTTCCTCGACGTTATCCGTATCCTGCGTCATCAGGCTACGCGCAACGTGCAGTTCGATTACAGCTACGGCCGTCATGGCTTCCACGGCGACGTGAACCACGATGGACGTTTCTACTACTCGACCCGCAACTACAACAACACGGCTGATTCGCTCGGCTTCAACAATCGGCTCGTCACCTATATGGTGAAGTATCCGATCAAGAGCGACAACTATCAGACGCCGTTCCCGCTCGACAACTCGTTCAACGGGTTCCTGTTCGACGCCGATCAGTTCGATGCCGGTCTGATCATGACCTATCTCGCAGCGAAGCTCCCGGTTCTTCCGTGGCTTCCTGACACGCTCCCGACCTTCACCGGCAAGCTGGCCCCGGGCCTGGTTGCCAACGATGTGAACCTCTCGAAGGCCGCATCGGTGGTGGGTCGCCGCGTTGAGATTCCTGTCACGCTCAACGGCTATCTCAACGGTGGAACGGGCCTTGGGCTCGAGGCTACCAACGGCACCCGTATCCTCGAGGTTCGCCCGATGGTGAAGACCGATGATGCATGGGTCGAGGCAGTTGCTTCGGAGGAGCGTCTTGCTCTTGCCGCAACGGGGCAGTTCGGACCGAACGATGTGATCGCAACGCTGGTCGTCGAGGCCAACGACGAGGGTGACGTCACCTTCCGTGACGTGAAGCTCGGCGCCGATGAGAAGGGCGTTCGCAAGTTCAACATTCTCGGCGCCACCACCGGTGATGCCAGCACGCTGAGCCTGAGCCAGAACGTTCCCAATCCGTTCACGGCACATATGTCGACGACCATCGGCTACAGTGTCCCCACGGAGAGCCAGGTGAGCATTCGCGTGTTCGACGTCCTTGGACGCGAGGTCGCAACGCTCGTCAACGCGACGATGAAGGATGGATCGTATGAGGCAACCTGGAATGGTCTCGACGGCTTCGGTAAGCCTGTCGCGTCCGGTGTCTACTACTGCCGTATCGAGGCTGCCGGTGAGAGCCGTACAGTGACGATGCAGGTGAGCAAGTAAGCTCGCAGGCGCGCCGGATGTGAATGCAGTGAATACCTAGTAATGATGATGACTATGGTGATCCGGGGAGTGATACAACGATATTGGTCAACAATAGCGTTACTGGCGGCGATAGCCTGCCTAGGCTCCCCGGACACTGCGGCCCAGCAGGTACGTCCATTGGAAGTGTGGGTTGATACCCTTCAGTTCAATGTATGTGATGGGCAGAAGGGCTTCATCATGGCTGTGCACACCAGTCCCATCCTAGTATCGGATAGTCTGGTAAGCGCAGAGGTGATCCTCTCCTGGGATATCCGCAAGCTCGACCTTGAAAGCGATGCGATCTTCAGCTCTGAAACACTGGGCAAACAGTTCGATGAGCGGAAGGTTGAGAAGTTGCCGAATGGTGTCCTACATATTCAGATGGGGAACACCAGTTTGCGGCCTGTGTTCGGCTCCAAGCCTCTGTTCTATGTAAAGGGGATTGTGACTGCACCGGATACGGTGACGGGACTCGATGGATGGATCACGGTAACAAGCGTTCGCTTTTTTGGCAACACCGAGTTCAACCTGGTCGAGAATCGTGTCGGGTTCGTACGGGTCAACAGAGATACAACGCCGGCGTACACAGGGACGCTGCGAGTGGCTCCAAGCTCGTTCGATACGGTCCGATTCGATACAGTGGCGTTGACAATCCAGAACCTGAAAGGGCGCCGGGTCAACGAAGTAAGCTTCGCTCTGAAGGCGGACGCCAGTAACTACGAGTTCATTGATACACTGCAGCGCGGAACGCTTGCCGACGGTGGGTGGGTCACCAAGAGCGTCACGATATCGCCCGATTCGATCGGGGGAAGGTTCGTGGCCTCGAACGATCTGACTGCCGATGGAGATCTGATCAGGATCATCCTTCGTCGCAAGAATGACAGCGCGTTCAGCAGTGCGCTCGAGGTCGACCGATTCACCGTCAACCGGGAATCATGTCTGGGGAAGCTGATCATCGAGGATGGTCAGATCTCCGCCGTGGCAGTTCCTTCTGTCGATACCTCGACAGTATCGGTACAGGAGGAGAGGCAGGGGGAGAAGAGCTCCGGAATCACCGTGATCCCCGAGAGGGACCGAAGGTCGTTACGAGTTATGGGGGAGGGGATCCAGGGGAAGGCGATCGAGATCTTTGATGTGGTCGGGACAAAGCTGTCGCTGCAATCGGTGGAGCCGCGAGGCGCATCGATGGTGGAGATACGGCTGGCGACGCAGCCGCCGAGCGGCACCTACTTCATGGTGCTTCGGGGCCGCAATGAAATTGTGTATAAGCAATTCACTTTTATAAAGTAACATCTCTATAAAAAAGGAGATACGATCCATGCGTAAATGGTATTGGTTCGGGGGACTAAAAATGCTTGCTGTGGCGGCACTTCTGGCGGTCAGCGCCAGTAGCAGCCAGGCACAGACGAAGCGCCTCCCCACCCTCTCCCTTGTGAAGACGATTCCAGTCTCCGGGGAGAACAATCCGAATGACGTCACCGCATCCGACACACAGTATGTGGCCGAGGCGGGACCAGGAGAGAAGCGGTATTTCCTTATGCCGGTCTTCATCAAGAACGTGCTCGATTCGGTCTACAACCCGATCGGCAATGTCCTCCCTGAGCCGATCTATAGCTTCCGGTTCAAGCTTCAGTACAACCGCACGCTCCTCCGCGCCATCGGCGTGCAGAAGCGCGGTGTGCTTCCATACGACACTATGGTCGCAGCAAAGGACTTCAACCTGAGCTGGAACGTCACGACCGATTCGTCGTACAAGCGCCAGACGATCGGCATCCCGTCGGAGAATGGCGAGCGCATCATGATCAGCGGCAGCTCGTCGACTCCGCTTCCGCTGCCGTTGAAGGCGAATGCCCTTCCGGGCGACACCGATCCGGATTCCCGTGATACGGCGGTGTTCCTGTATGTTCTGTTCGAGGTGGTTGGCGAGTCGCAGCTTGGTGGCGGCGGCATCGGCAACCGTGATCAGGTGATTATCACCACCGATACCCTCCAGTGGAACAACTACAACGCTTCGAACATCAACAATCCGCTCGCGCAGCCATCGGTTTCGCCAGCGATGATCGCTCGTGGCTTCGATCCGAACCCACGCAACCAGACGGGCATCTTCCCGCAGCCGGTTCTTCCGGTGACCTATCCGAACAACTACGGTTCGGCGGTCGTGGTGATCACGCAGCGTTCGCGCATTGAGCTCTTCCCCTCCACCCGTGTGGTTCTCAGCGACGCGAGCAATCCATCGCTGTACGAGCTGACGGTGCCTCTGCAGACGCAGTTCGGCAAGGATGAGCCTGTGTTCACGAACATCCTGCTGCGCAACAACATCCCGTACACGTTCCTTCGGAATGTGAGCATCGAGACCGACCAGCCATGGCTGCGCATTGATCTCAATGAGCCACCAGATATCGGTCCGGGCGCACGTGAGCAGTATATCCGCGAGGTTACCAACTCCGAAGGCAACTTCAACGTCGTCGCCAACCCGTCGCTTCTGCCGACGACCGATGGCAGCGGCTACCCGACTCCGGGCATCTATGTCGGTTACGTCACGATCCGCTCGGCCGAGGCCAACAACAGCGCGGTTCGTCTGAAGGTGACCCTCATCGTCAATCGCAACCCGCTCGAGCCGAACCTGCCACCTACCGATGAGTCGGTGCAGACCCGCGGCATCCAGCTGCTGTTCCGCAACTCGGGCCCGAACCCTGATACGACCTATCTGACGTTCGGCACCGGCGTGGGCGCACGCGACAGCGTTGACACCCTCTTCGGCGAAGTTCAGGCTCCATCGCAGCCAACTCCTGGCTCGTTCTACGCCCGCTTCGTTCCGCCGAGCCTGAACACCGATCCGGCGAATCCGTTCCCGGGCATCCTGGATATGCGTGGCGTCACGCCGCCGTCGACCAACGGCGAGTCGAGCCTCGACATCCGTAACTACCGCACCAACACCACGCTGGTCTACTGCGTGAAGTTCGGTGTAGGCGCTCCGCAGAACTTCCCGGTGGTCGTCGAGTACAACACGAACGACTTCCCGAACGGTTCGCAGCTCTTTGTCCGCGATAACATCAACGGCAACTTCCTGAGCACCAACCTGCGTCAGTCGACCTCGCTTGGTGGCACGCGTCGCTACTTCACGATCCAGGACCCGAACATCACCGGTTTCTGCATCGAGTACACGGTCCCTGCAGTGGTCCAGTTCCCGGAGATCAACACCGGATGGAACCTGGTCTCGCTGCCGGTGATCCCATCGGACGCCCGCTCGGGCGTGGTGTTCCCGAACATCTCCTCGGGCAAGCCGTTCCGCTTCACCCAGAGCCAGTATGTTCCGGATGACACGGTGCGCGTGGGTGTTGGCTACTTCGTCAAGTACGGCGCCAACAAGGATATGACGGTCGCTGGTACCCGTGTCAACCGCATCGGCGTCAACACGCCGTTCGTGGTCCGTGTGTATGAGGGCTGGAACACCGTTGGTGGTCTGTCGGTCCTGACGTCGGTCGACTCGCTCCGCTTCTCGGCGCTGCCGGGCTCCGGTGTCACGCCGACCCGCGTGGGCGAGGTCTATCGTTATCTCACCGACCGTGGCTACGAGCAGGTCTCGCTGATCGCTCCGGGCTACGGCTACTGGGTGAAGGTCGATGCCGATGGTATCTACGAGCTGGCTCCGCCGGCAGGTTCGCTGCCGCCGAAGGCCAACCTCGGCACGCAGCCATACCAGATGCTGAACCGTCTGTCGGTCAACGACAACGGCCAGAAGGTCGGCACGCTCTACTTCGGTCAGGGCTCGATCAACAACAGCCGCTATGAGCTGCCTCCGGTTCCGACCACCGATATGTTCGACGTGCGCTTCGACAACGGCGCGTTCGTCAGCGCATCGCAGGATCTTTCGAGCGAGCGCATCGTGAAGATCCAGGGCGTCGAGTACCCGGTCGTCCTGTCGGTCGCCAACCCGGATGCTAACTACATCGTCGCTGATGCGGTTACCGGCGAGGTTCTCGGCAACTTCACCCGTGGCGAGTACAGCAACGTCGTGGTCACCAATCCGGCTACCACGGCTCTGAAGCTGATCGGTGTTGCATCGACCGACATGAACCTCGGCGAGGCGTATCCGAACCCGGCTGTCTCGAAGATCAACTTCAACTTCACCGTTCCGGCCGAGCAGAAGGTGACGGTCTCCCTCTACAACCCGCTGGGTTCCGAGGTCGCTCGTCTCTTCGAGGGTCGTGTCAGTGGCACGCAGTCGGTCGAGTTCTCGACCGAGGGCCTTGCGGCTGGAGTGTACTTCTACAAGATGACGGCCGCGGGCTTCTCGCAGGTCCGCCAGGTTGTCGTCTCGAAGTAAGTCGATCTACGACATAGCGAGCGTAAGCTCTTCGAATCGTGTGATGGGCGGGCTCTGCAGAAGAGCTCGCCCATCGCTCTTTATGGCTCTATGATGGGATGACAGGGACAACGATGATTGCGTTGGCAGATCAGGATAACACAGAGAGAAAATCATGACCAAGCAGTTCTATCTTCTAGCAGGCATCGCAGCGCTGGCTGCGGCACCGATGGCGGCGCAGACCGTCGTGCGGTCGATCGACTCGATCAAAGTGCGCACCGACAATCTTCAGGACAAGCCGCTCCCCCGGCAGCTCTCGTTCGGCTATGCGACCGATTACACCGACAGTGTGGATGACCAGGATGGGAAGGGGGAGTTCTTCATTCCCTTTGCCGGTCCCCCCTCCGATTTCTATGCGATCCTGGAAGGGAGCGGCTATCAGAATGAGCTGGCCTATGGCTACCGGGATGTCAGGGGCTTCCCCGACTCGGTTGGAACCGGCATGACCGATACCTTCTCGCTGGTCTATACCATCAAGCTGCAGCAGGGGCTCGGCACGCCGATCATCTCCACGTCGCGGCCGCTTGCGCCGGGGATGGATTCCATCCATCTGTTCAGCACCCAGCCGGGAGCGAACTTCGACCATACCTTCACCCATGAGGGAGGAGAGGTGAAGCTCAACCGGAAGGAGATCTCGACGGTTCGCATGGTGGTCTACTACAGCTACGAGCGGACCCTCAGCGTCCCGATCGTTGCCGAGGGGCCGAAGCGCTTCAGCGTCTCGCCGAACCCGCTGCGCTCGGGCGAGCGGATCGATCTTCGCGGGGCAATCCCCTCAGGATCGCGGGTGATGGTAAGCGATATGCGGGGCGCGCTGGCCCATGAGGAGCGGATCGACGAGGGGGGAGAGGGGGCACAGCTCACTCTCCCGGCGCTTCCCGCGGGAGCCTATATGATCCGTGTGATCGGCAGAGAGGGGAACCTGGTGGGGGAGGGGCGGTTTGTGAACCTGCCGTAAAAAACGTTACGAACGTATCAGTTGATGATAAGGGCGATCATTCCCGGCCAGGGGATGATCGCCTCTGTTATGATGGGGCGGGATGGCGTCCTGATGATGCAGGGGGAAATCTTGAGATCCCCGGCGCGTCGAACCAATGCAACCCGGAGGCTCTTGAAACAGTAGTACGGCGATAAGGTATTGGCTCTATCCCTTTTTCCGGTGCTTCCCTTCTCCAGACGACGAAGCCTTCGGTCCACATTCTATCTACGCGAGTATCATCCCAGCATGATTGTACATACGGTAACCGAACGACTACGAACAGTCTCGCTCATCCTTATCCTGCTCGCCGGGTGGAGCATCGAGTCCATGGCCCAGCAGACGGGGGAGGTGGCTGGAACGGTTCGCGATGAGCAGGGGAACCCGCTGCAGGGGATCAGGATACAGATCGCGGGATCCCGCCTCGGCGCGATCTCCAAGGCGGGGGGCGGTTTCTCGATAGCCAACGCGTCGACCGGAGAGCAGACGCTGGTCGCCACATCGATCGGCTATGAGGAGAACCGTCTGAGCACGACGGTGCCTCCCGGCCAGACCGTACGGGTGACCATCACGATGAAGTCGCGTCCGCTGGAGCTGGAGGGGGTGGAGGTGAACGCGCAGGGGAAACGCCAGGAGCAGAGCGACACGCGCGCCAGCGTCACCAAGATCGATCCGCGCGAGGCGAAGTATCTCCCCGGCGCCGCCGAGGATGTGATGCGCTCGCTTCGGTCGCTGCCGGGAGTGGTCGCCCCGAACGATTTCAGTGCCCAGCTCGTGGTGCGTGGTTCCGGTCCCGACCAGAACCTGATCGTGCTGGATGATATCGAGGTGTTCAATCCCTACCGGCTGTATGGCTTCGTTTCGATGTTCAACCCCGAGACGATCACCGATATCACGCTGTTGTCGGGAGGATTCCCGGCCAAATATGGGGATCGCCTCTCGGCGGTGCTCGATGTTGTCAACCGCGAGGGGGAGAGCAAGAGCGCCATCAGCGGCAAGCTGAACCTCTCGGTCACCAACGCCAACCTCGTGCTCGAAGGGGCGTTGCCGGAGTCGCTCAACGGCGGGTGGCTGCTGTCGGGGCGCCGCACCTATTACGATCTGATCCTGGCGCCGATCGCCAAATCGGCGAAGCTGGTCGATGGCGATGTCGCCTTCCCGAACTTTCGCGACCTGCAGTTCAAGGCGATCGTCAGCCCCTGGGCGGAGCACAGCTTCGTGGTCAACGCGCTGACCAGCCGCGATGCCACCGCACTGATCTCGGGATCGGAGCGCGACAGGATCGACTCGATCAGCATCAACGACCAGTCGTTCAACTCCCTTGTCGGCGTCGCATGGCGATTCACGCCGAGCGCGAACTTCCTTTCCAAGACGATCGCCAGCTGGTACGAGAACAGCGGCGAGACCGAGTTCGGCGGCGAGGGGGGGAGCCAGCTTCTGTACGGCGATCTGTCGCGCGACAGCGTCTCGAAGCTCATACGCGCTCTTCCGCAGGCGATCCAGGATTCGCTTCGCAAGCGCGGGATCACCGCCGAGAACCCTCCTGCGCTCGGGATCAACGACGGAAGCGCCGGCTTCAGTTTCCGGAAGTACACCCTCCGCAACGAGTCGAGCTGGAAGCTGGGGGATCATCTCGTCGAGTTCGGGCTGGGAGGGGATCTGATCCACACCGGCGTCAACTTCTCGGCCGAGCCCGATTCGGTTCTCCGATCGTTCCAGGAAGCGATGGGGCGGATGGCGGTTCCCGACAGCGTGGTCAACTCGGTCGATTATTACCGGCTGCACGCGTTCGTCCAGGATAAGATCAACTTCGGCGACAGGTTCTATCTGCAGCCGGGGCTCCGGTTCGACTACTACAAGATCATCGACCGCGCCTATCTCTCCCCGAGGATCAGCGCGTCGTATGCGATCGACCCGCTGACGACGCTGCGCGGGGCGTTCGGCCTGTACTATCAGTCGCCCGGCTACGAGAAGCTGTTCGATCGCCAGATCTATTTCGATCTGACCAACCCGGCCATCACCGAACTGAAGGCCGAGCGCGCGCTGCATTATGTGTTCGGACTGGAGAGGCTGCTGACGCAGGAGTGGCAGGTGCGGGTGGAGGGATACTACAAGGACTTCTCCGATCTGATCGTGCAGGAGAAGCTGAGCGGCACGCGCTATACATCGACTCTGAAGCCGGGGGGCGATCCCCGCTACGCCAGCGGATGGACCGATCCGGTGGCGGTGATCGGCGACTCGCTCACGGCGGTGCCGGTCAACGATGCCACCGGGTCCGCCTATGGGATCGAGTTTCTGCTGCAGAAGCTCGGCTCGGTCGGCGATTCGAAGTGGAGCGGCTGGTTCGGCTATACGCTCGCCTGGGCGAACCGCTATCGCGATGGGGTGACCTTCCCGTTCAACTTCGACCAGCGGCATACGGTGAACCTGGTGCTCAACTACAAGGCGAACAACTGGCTGGAGCTTGGCGGGAACTTCCAGTTCGGCAGCGGCTTCCCCTATACGCCGCCGCGCGGCTTCAAGCCGGTGGTGGTGATGAACACCGACTCCTCCGGGATCAAGAGGCCGGCGATCGGCACCAATATCTTCGGTGAGACCCTCTTTTCGATCGATCGCGGCGGCGAGGAGACGATCAACTCGGCGCGTCTGCCGGCCTATCACCGTCTGGATATCCGCGCCACGGCCTATGCAGACTGGTGGGGACTCGACTGGTCGATCTATCTCGACGTGATCAACGTCTACAACCACAAGAACGTTCTATCGCGCAGCTACACCGTCGACAAGGCGACCGCCACGCTGAAGGAGCGCGAGATCAATATGCTGCCGATCCTCCCGACGCTCGGGCTCAGCGTGAAGTTCTAGGGGGCCGGGAACGGGTGTTTTGGGGGAAAGAGGGGGCGCAGGGGATTGCACGTTAAACGCAAGCATGTATTTTGAAACTAAACTGCTCCGGCTAATCGTCCGGTAGACACTATGCTCTCGTTCCAAATAACGATCAACCCCAGAGGAGACTCATGAAAACACGTGCTCTATTGCTGGCGCTTCCGGCTCTCTGCGTTGCGCTCTCGCTCGCGGCCACGGCGCAGCCTCTTGCATCTCTTTCAACGCTGCTTGCATCGCCGGGGGGCGAGCAGACCTCCGTGGCGAAGCTCGGCGCCGGCAAAGTGACCGTGGTGAGCTTCTGGGCCACATGGTGCAAGCCATGCAAGGAAGAGATGAAGGCGATGCAGCCGATCTTCGAGAAGATGAAGGACGATATCCAGTATATCGCCGTCTCGATCGACAACACCAAGACGATGGCGAAGGTCGCCCCCTATATCAAGTCGCAGGGATATACCTTCCCGGTGCTCCTCGACCCGAACAGCGAGCTGTTCCGGACGCTCAATGGAACCAACGTTCCGTATACGCTGGTCTATGCCGCCGACGGCAGCCTCTATACGAAGCACGACGGCTATCTGGAAGGGGATCAGGAGAAGCTGGTCGAGGAAGTGACCGCGCTTGTGAAGAAGGCCGGGGAAAGCGCCGCTCCCGCAGCGTCGCCGAACTGATGTGCCGGAACGTTTATGACGGTGGAACGGGAATCATAACCGGAGGGAAGCATGCTCTTCTCTCCGGTTTTCTCGTTTCAGCCCCGCCGGTTGGTCCCGCCATATGGTGTCAACTGAGCTGTAGTTCGTATTTTTGTGACCGATAACGTCTCCTCCCCTTCACCGAACCCGAGCAGCCACGTGCCTCGATTCAACTTCCCAGCGGCCCGACCTCTCGTTGCAGCGGCGGCGCTTCTCTCCCTTTTCGCGATGCCGGGGCTTCATGCCCAGGAGCAGTCGCTTCAATCGGCGATCTCGAACGAGTTCCGCTATGGAATCGGTCAGCGCTTCAACCAGGAGAAGAAAGAGACCAAGGAATACCTGGAGAATCTCTTCAATACCCGCCTGTACCTCGGTGACTTCACCGTCGGGTTCAGGTTCCAGATCGATAAGCCGCGCGAGTATGGTCCCGACACGGTCGGCATCAAGGAATACTACGCCGAGTTCCGTCGCGACGGGCTGCGTGCCCGCGCCGGAACGTTCTACAACCTGGTGGGACGCGGTCTGGTGTTCAACAGCTTCGAGAGCCGCCCGATCGGGTACGATACGCAGACCGAGGGGGTGAAGCTCGATTACGAGAGCGATGTCTTCTCGGCCGGAGCATTCGGAGGACTTCTCAACTATGCCGATATCCTCACCCCGACGCGCGTTGAGCCCTATCTGATCCGGGGTGCATCGGGCGAGGTGCGGCCGATCCCGGAGGTCGGGCTCGGCGGATCGTTTCTTGCCGCCAGCGGAAGGCGATCCACATCGTTCACGCGGCCGTTCGATGCGTATCTCCGCGAGGCATATATCAGCGCCACATCCAACGGATTCCGTGGCTATCTCAACTTCGCCGATAAGCGGACCCCGCTCGACAGCACGCTGATGACCCGCTACGACTCGGCCGACTACGGGTACGGCGCGTATGCGATGCTCGGCTACAGCAACGAGAGCTTCGGTGTCACCGCCGAGATGAAGAACTATCGCTTCGGCCTCGGCGATCCGGACCAGCTTCAGAACACCACCCGTCCGACGCGCGCCCTCCCGTTCCAGAATCCACCGAGCCTTGTGCCGGAGTACGACAAGACGCTGCTGGCGCGCAACCCCCATGCCCCCGACTACAGCGATGAGGTGGGGTTCCAGCTCGAGACCCTCCTCTATCCGACCGATGCTCTGACGGTGACGCTGGTCGGCGCCGGCGGCAGCCGGCATAACAGCTGGGAGGCGCGCCTGGATACGGCCGGGAGCAAGTATTTCGCGCGGGTGAACGATGCGCCCCTCTCCTTCCCCGAGCTGAAGGATATCAGCTACTCGCCATACTGGGAGATCTACGGCCATGGTGAATACGTCCTCAGCGACGATATCACGGTGGCGCTCGGCCTGCAGCACCGCGACAACGTGGTCTACCACGAGGGGCGTGGCGATGCCGCCAGCGGTCCCGGCGCCGAGATCTACCGCTCCTCCACCGCGATGCTCGAATCGATCACCTCGCTCACCGATCGCGACAACATCCATGCGATCCTCGAGATGCAGACGGTCTTCGATTCGCAGAAGGAGACCCACGCCAACGACTCGACCGAGGCATTCGACGGCAAGTTTAACAACATTCTGCTGACGCTCGAGTATTCCCGCTCTCCGCGCTGGGCTGTCAACACCCGCATCGAGTATACCACCACCAAGGATGAGCAGGGAGGGCGGCAGTGGTGGCCGGTGGTGGGGGCCACGTATCGTATCGGCAACGCGCACACTATCGGGGCGCAGTATGGCGCCGAGCGTGGTGGCGTTGTCTGTACCGGCGGCGTCTGCCGTCTGATCAATCCCTTCGACGGCTTCAGGCTGACGGTGGTAAGCAAACTGTAGAATGTCTCAGGTTGAATGTGACATCACTGTTGCCAGGTGCCGGTCGTGCCCTGTGTCTCGACCGTCGGGGAACGTTTCAGGAACCCGCCATACCCGCTCATCGGCTGGCATGCTCAGCCGATGAGGCGCGATCAAACAAGGAGACAGACGAATGCGTGTGATGGTATTGGTGAAAGCGACCGCCGACAGCGAACAGGGGCTTCTCCCCACGGCCGAGGCGATGGAGGAGATGGGGAAGTTTAATGACGAGCTTCGCAATGCCGGCATCCTGCGCGCAGCCGACGGCCTGAAGCCCTCCTCGCAGGGGAAGCGTATCGTGTTCGATGGTTCCGAGCGCACGGTCATCGACGGACCGTTCCCGGAAACCCGCGAGGTGGTCGCCGGCTTCTGGCTCTGGGAGGTCAAGGATATGGACGAGGCGGTCACCTGGGTGAAGCGCTGCCCCAATCCCATGCCGGGACCAAGCGACATCGAAATCCGGCCGCTCTACGAGATGGCCGATTTGCAATGAATCGGCAGATCGGAAACTGAACGGGCTGATACGTACACGAGGCGATACCATCTCATGTATGCAGAGCGTCCGGCGCATTCCCGCCCGGTTCCCGACAAAGGCTGAACGTCAACGTTGAAGTGAACCGCGCCCATTGTTCAGCCTGTGCCCCCGGCGGAAACCGGACCATATCCCCGGAATGCCGGTGTATTTCCGGTCCTCCCATCCCTCATCTTTGCCGGTCATACGGTTTCCCGGCCGGCCTGTTCCCTTCTTCCGATCGATATGATGCTTCCGGCGTCTCCGCCGGGGCCATGGCGCAATACGCTTGCGGAAAAGGGGCGCGCATGGCTACCTTGTGCCGGCCATCTCCTGTCGATCGGCATGCCATGACAATGCCGCGATCCTGCCGCGGGAAGCTGATGAGCGGTCGAATCTTCGGTGCGGTATACTATCGCCGGGAGATATTCGATCTTCTTCTACCCGACCCTCCGCCATATCGCCGTGCGGTGTGGTGGTTCGCCGATGATCCGTCGGCGCCAGCCAGCTTGATGACAACTGATATTCCAATACATACAACATCTCTAGGGCGTACTATGAAGAAAGCTATCGCATACCGTCTTGCGCTTCTGTCGGCCGGGCTGCTGCTCGGCTCAAGCACAGGGTGGGCACAGTTTCCGCGCACGGTGCTGATTGAGGAGTTCACCAGCGTCACCTGCGTCAACTGCCCGCTCGCCACCGAGGCGATCAACGACGTCATCAAGGCGAAAGGGAATCGGGTTGGAACGATCCGCTATCATCTGAACTTCCCCGTGCAGGGCGACCCCTGGTACAAGGCGAACCCGCAGCAGAACGAGGCGCGCAAGAGCTACTACAACGTGCCGGCGCTCCCCTATGGCCGCGTCGATGGCAACAACGCATCGGTTGCCGACAAGGGGGCGCTTTCCGATCAGGTCGATGAGCGGCTCGCGATGGAGTCCCCCGTGCAGCTGACCGTGACCCAGACTCGCAACGAGAACCAGGTCACCGTGATGGTGCGTGTTACCGCCGGGGAGAACGCGCTGGAGGATCAGGCCTATCACCTTCGCGTGGCCGCGGTCGAATCCCATATCCGTGATGAGTCGGTGAAGCAGATCGCCGCCAACAACGGCGAGGTCGAGTTTCACGATGTGATGCGGACGATGCTGCCGAATCCCGATGGCGTCGAGATCACGCTCGGACCGGGAGAGACCAAGGAGTTCCCGTATACCTACACGGTGGGAAGCGGCTGGCAGGCCGACCAGATGTATACGGTGGCCTTCGTGCAGAGCGGCTCCTCGACCGAGATCGTCCAGGCCGGATTCTCCGAGCGTCCTGCGGCATCGGGGGTCGAGAGCGCCGCGCTGGCCGGCTATTCGCTCGGGCAGAACGTCCCGAACCCCGCCGCGCACGCGGCAACGATCGGCTATACGCTCGGCGGACGCCAGAACGTGACGATCGAGCTCTTCAATGCCGCCGGCGAGCGCGTCGCGAAGCTCGACCAGGGGATGCGGGATGCGGGAGCGCACCAGGTGAACCTGTCGCTCGATGGCGTCCCGGCCGGTGCCTATATCTACACGATCCAGGCCGGTCCGTATCGCGCCTCGCATGGCCTGACCGTCGTGCGCTGATCGCAGCAGCCGGAGTCCGAATAATCAACAAGCCACGGGAGGGGAGATAGTCCCTTCTCGTGGCTTGTTCATGTTCGGGAGGTGTTCATGTTCGGGAGGTCGTTTCCTGCCGCGATGCTCCTATGCCGCCAGTGACGACGGACAGAGATCGGCGAGGGGGCAACGGCCGCACTGCGGCCGGCGGGCCATGCAGACGGCGCGCCCATGCTCGGCCAGCAGATGACTGAAATGGACCCAGTATTCCGGCGGCAGAACCTCCATCAGCTCCCCCTCGATCTTCACGGGATCGGTCTGCCGGGTAAGATCGAGGAGATTGCCGATGCGTTTGACATGGGTATCGACCACCATGCCGGGAACGTCGAAGCAGTGGCCGAGGATCACATTCGCGGTCTTCCGTCCCACACCCGGAAGGGTCAGCAGATCATCCATCGTCCCGGGCACCTCGCCGCCGAAGCGCTCGATGAGCGCCGCGCAGGTATTGCGGATCGATTTCGCCTTGTTCCGGTAGAATCCCGTCGAAAAGATCGCCTGCTCCAGCTCCTCCACGGGCGCGTCGAGGAACGCCTGCGGCGTAGGATATTTCCTGAACAGCCCCGGCGTCACGGTGTTGACGCGCGCGTCGGTGCACTGCGCGGCCAGGATCGTCGCCACAAGGAGCTGGAACGGACCGTCGTAGAGCAGCGCGATCTCCGTCCCCGGATGCTGGGCGTCGAGAATATTATAGATCGCGATGGCGCGCTCGCGGCGATCGGCGGGTGTTTCGTTCTTCTTGAGCATCACTGGTATGGTTGTATGATCATGCGGACTATGATGACGAAGAAGGTCGGCGGGTCGTGGATGCCGGGGATTGCCGACCCTGGTTTCCGGTATCCGATCGGTACCTTTTCAACCGGACCTGAAATGACGATCTTTGGAAAAGCGGGCCGTTGAGGGTGACAGCGATGCAGTTCCTTGCGAGCCTCGGCTATCATCCATTCGCTCTTGTGTGTCAGCGGTCTCCACTCATATATGAAGAGGACGATGAAAACGATACGGGATCGGTTCGGCCTGCTTCTGGTCTTTGCTGCTGCAATGCTGCTGCTGTGCGGAGAGGATGCCGTGGCACAGCTATCCGACGAGGCTCAGGATCTCACGACGCTGAGTTTTCTGCGGATGGCTCCCTGCGACGACATCGGACACCCGGTCGATCTGAACCGAGTCGCCGCCGGCTATATCTACCAGACGTATTCAGACTCCACGCAGATCGATTATACCGTTACGGAGTTCCGTCGCAACCGCACGAGCGTCATCCTGCTGAAGGGCTGGCGGAACGGGGATATCGAAGGGGATGAGGCCATCACCCGGAGCGACGATTTCACCATCAATGCCGGTGATACGCTGAGCTTCTATCGCGAGCTGGAGTGGTCGACGAAATATCCCGGAGCACAATTCCCCGACGACTACAGCGCGTCCGATACGCTCGATTATTCCGTGGAGCTTCTCGCCGCCGGGACGAACCTCCGGCTCGCATTGCTCGACAGCCTCCGTATCCTCCCTCGGAGCGCGCGTGGTTATCCGGTCATCCATATGCAGCGTCCAACGGCGGCGGTGGTACGCTTCGTGGCCCCTTTCGCGCTCGAGGGAGTCGCGGCGTACATCAGGGTGCACATCCACAGTCGTGGCGACGGCGATTCCCGCTTCATCCGCTACGGCATGCGCACCGTGCAGTTCTCCGATCGCCTGCTCGACCCGGCATATGCGGCCCGTGTGAATCTGGTGAGCGGCGCGCGATAGCTCCCGGTCGACACTATCCCGTTTCTCCCCGCGATGTATGGGTTGAGTCCTGATACAGGGGAGCATGTATAGAAAAAACCGAAGCCGGAGCGATCGTGCGATCCTCCGGCTTCGTGCGTTGATACGGAGCGTTCTGTACGACGGTGTCAGTAGTTATCGATCTGGGCGCGCTGGAGCGAGCCGGAGTAATCGATATAGACGGTCTTCCACTCGGTGAAGATATCGAACGCGGTCCATCCTCCCTCGCGGTGTCCGTTGCCGGTCCCCTTGACGCCGCCGAACGGCATATGGGCCTCGGCGCCGATCGTCGGCACGTTGATGTAGGTGATCCCCGCCTCGATATCGCGAACCGCGCGGAACGCATCGTTGACGTTCGAGGTGTAGAGGCTCGACGAAAGCCCGTAGGGCGTATCGTTCAGCACCTCGATCGCCTCGGTGAGATCGCGCACCTTCAGCACCGAGAGGACCGGCCCGAAGATCTCCTCGCGCGCGATCCGCATATCGCGGGTCACATCGATGAAGATCGTCGGGTGGAAGAACCATCCGCTGGCGGTCTCGGGCTTCTCGGTGGCACGGTCGCCGCCGAGCACGCAGAGCGCCTTGTCCTCGTCGCGTCCTATCCTGACATATTCCTCGACGCGGTGGAGCTGGCGCTCGTTGATCACCGGGCCCATCTCCGTCCCATCCTCGAGTCCCGGGCCGATCTTGATCTGGCCGGCGCGGGTGATAAGCTTGTTGATGAACGCATCGTAGATGGCCTCATGCAGGATCAGGCGGCTGGTGGCGGTGCAGCGCTGGCCGGTGGTGCCGAACGCCCCCCAGAGCACACCTTCGAGCGCCAGGTCGAGGTTGGCGTCGGGCATGACGATCTGCGCGTTCTTTCCCCCCATCTCGAGCGATACCTTCTTGTTCATCGCTCCGGCGCGCGAGGCGATCTCGTTGCCGACGGCGGTGGAGCCCGTGAAGCCGATCACCCTGATCTCCGGGTGCTCCACGATCGCCGCGCCGCACTCCGAGGCGCCATGCACCACGTTGAAGACGCCGGCCGGAATCCCCGCCTCCTCGAGCACCTCGGCCATCAGGTTGCCGGAGTGCGGGGCATCCTCCGACGGCTTATAGACGATCGTGTTGCCGCAGGCGAGCGCCGGAAGGATCTTCCAGCTCGGCACGGCCATCGGGAAGTTCCAGGCGGTGATGATGCCGCAGACGCCGATCGGCACGCGGAACGAGAGGTTGTACTTGTTGGCGAGCTCGCTCGGCGCGTTATATCCGAACAGGCGGCGGGTCTCGCTGCCGGCGTAGTACGCCGTGTCGATCGCCTCCTGCACATCTCCCTTGGTCTCGAACACCGGCTTCCCCATCTCGCGGGTCATCGCGCGGGCCAGCTCATCCTTCCTGCGGTTGAGGATATCGCCGGCGACGCGGAGCAGGTCGCCACGCTTCGGGGCCGGCATCAGCCGCCATGTCTTGTACGCCTCGGCGGCGGCGGCGGCGGCATCGGCCACATCCTGCGCCGTGCTCTGCGGGAAGGTGCCGATCAGATCGTTGTGGTCGGCCGGGTTGCGGTTCTCGAACGTGTTGCCGCTCTTCGAGTGGACCCACTCCCCGTTGATATAGTTCTTGAATGTCTCAGCCACAGCTATGGTCTCCTGGTGATCAAAAGTGATCCCGCAATTTAGCTATCCCCGGCGGGGTAATCAGGGGGGTGTAGTTATTTGTCACGTTCGCCCGGTGCCGGTGCCGGCGCCGGACGCGATCGGAGGGCAACCGGTATATTCGCGGCCACTGGCCGCGCGCCGCGGATGGCGGCGGCATTTCCATATACTCGTTGCCAATACTTCCACACATGATGATGAGCACTCCGTACGAAAGCGCCCAGCTTCTGCTGAAACTCTATGAACTTCGCCGCGAGCCGCTGATGCGGGAGGCGCGCGAGTGGTTCCTGCGGGAATTCCATCCCCGGAGCATGGATGATATCAATGCGGCCCTGGCGAGCAAGCATAACCCGTGGTTCAGGATGGTGATCGGCTACTGGGATATGGCCTGTTCGTTCGTGACCTACGGCGCCATCGACGAGGCGATGTTCGTCGATGCGTCCCGCGAGATGATCCCGATCTTCGCGAAAGTGCATCCCTTCCTCGCCGATCTGCGGGCACGGCCCACCACGCCCGGACTGATGAGCCATTTCGAGGGGGTGATGATGCGGATACCCGGCATCGAGGAGAGGCTCGCCGCGCTGCGCGATGGTCTGCGCGCGGCGCACGAGGCCCGGCTGGCTGCCGCTGCGGCCGAGGGGAAGGAGTAACAGGATTGCATGGGGGATGGGGCTGCAAGCGCCCATCTCCCGGATCTACAGATGGTCACCTCAGGGGAGACAGGACTCGTTCTCCCGTCTCCCGAGGCTGCGCGTTGCCGAAGATGCCGGGCCGAACCGCATGCCCGGCCAGCGGCGACATCTCCATACAGGCATCAGAACTTCAGTGCCCCGGCGTATCCGGTCAGCTCGACGTATCCCTCGCCGGCGACCGGCCCGCCGTTCCGCTGCGCCTCCACCTTCACCGCTCCCTCCCAGTAGGTGACGCGGGTGGAGTTCTCGGTGCGCAGCTCCTGGTCGGCCACATACGGCGTCACGGTCGCCACGATATTCTGCGAGGGGATCGTGATCCGCCATTTCGAGGGATAGGTCGCGCCGCTCGTCGGGCTCTTCCAGCGATCCAGCACCTCGATCGTATAGTCGGAGAGCTTCAGCGGGATCTTGGTGCCATCGGCCGTCACCAGGGCGCCCGTCGCATTGGGATCGTAGCTCCCGTCGGGGCGCCTGATGCCGTAGAGCATCAGCTCCTCGTTGTTGGCGAGCTGGAGCGAGAACCAGTCCCATCCGATCTGATTCTTCCCAAGTTGCGACGTGCCGAACTCGTGATCCATCCACGCCTCTCCTTCCACCTCGATTGGCTCCCCGTCGACCATCAGCACCCCCGCCACGCCGAGTCGTGGCATCGAGTAGTAGATCGAGGCGTTCGCCGGATCATCCCCCTTCCGCGAATATCCGTTCTCTCCCTGCAGTACCGCCGGCTTCGTTGGCGTCGCGATCAGCGACAGCGCCATCGAGTCGCTCCTTCCCGACATATAGAACATCCCCCCCAGCCCTTCGAGCCTCCAGTCCCCGATCCAGGTGCGGAGCACGCGGCTGTCGGCACCGGCGTCATCGAACTCCCCGCCGCGCGAGCTCCTCTCGGCATGGCGGAAGGTTCCTTTCTCCTTGTCGGTGACGGTGAAGTGGGCAAAGTAGAAGGTGTTCGCCTTGAAGCGGGAGCCCTCCTGCTGAGCGCGCGTCAGCCCGACACGGAACCAGGTGAGCTGGAATCCGAATCGCCGCCCATCCTTGGCGCGGAGCTGTCCGGTGTAGTACCACCACTCGTTCTGATACTCCGGGTGCGCCGCGTGGTCGGCCGGGAGCGTGATCGTCCGCTCGGGGGAGGCGAACCTGAACGCATCGTCGCTGTCGGAGCATGCCACGTAGACGAGGAGCGCCGCGAGGGGAAGGAGGGGGAGCACGATCTTTTTCATACGGAGTTCATCACTGGTTCATGATCCATGGTCGGCACGACTTCCCGGGGGATCAGCTCGCGCCGCGACGGCGTTTTCCGGGGTCGCAGCAAAAGTATGGTGCGCCGGGTGATCGGCCGGCATCCTCGTGTGCGCGGCGGCCGAATAGCGGAGCCTGGGTGCCGGGGATATTCTTTGTGCGCTCCCGCGTTTCTTCGGCGGGAAGGGGAAACAGTGGGGGAAACCGGGAGGGTCGGCTCCCCGCACTTTCGTATCTTCGGGCACATGAGTGCTACTCCGTACGTCGTATCCCTGTCGAATTTCGAGGGGCCGCTCGATCTTCTGCTCTTCTTCATCAAGCGTGACGAGCTCGATATCTACGATATCCCGATCGCCCGGATCACCGAGGAGTTCCTTCTCTATACCCAGGCACTGCAGGCGCTCGATCTGGAGCAGGCCGGGGATTTCATCGTCATGGCCGCCATGCTGATGCAGATCAAGGCGAAGATGCTTCTGCCGAAGCCCGAGCGCGGACTGGCCGAGGAGGAGGAGGAGGATCCCCGCGCCGAGCTTGTCCGGCGTCTGCTCGAGTACCGGCAGTATAAGGAGGTCGCCGGAAAGCTGCGCGACCGGGAGGACGAGCAGCGCTATGTCTACTACAGGCAGTTCTTCAAGGCCGATGAGAAGGTCATCCAGGAGGAGACCGCCGAGGATATGCTCCGGAACGTCACGCTCTACGATCTGCTGACCGCGTTCAAGCGGGCGCTCGATCGTGCTCCGAAGCGGACCGTGCACGTCGTCGAGCGGATCAACTATACCGTCGAGGAACAGACCGAGTATATCCAGTCGGTGTTCGTGCATCGCTCGCAGGTGACCTTCTTCGAGCTGATCGACAGGATGGAGCGGATCGGGGTGATCGTCACCTTCCTTGCGCTGCTCGAGCTTATCAAGAACAAGTTCCTCGCCTTCCAGCAGGAGGAGAACTTCGAGGATCTCCTGCTCTATAAACTGTAAACCGTGGCGCCGGCGGCGTGCCCACGCCGACCGCGCGTCCGATATCGCAATTCTCAATCGCGTCTGCGCAATCTCAGATCATAGTCGTATAGATGGCCAAGCAACCTCGCGTCGCAACCGACCCAGAACTTCTCAAGCCGATCATCGAAGCGGTGATCTTTGCCAGCGAGGAGCCCCTTTCCCCCCGCGCACTGATTCGTCTCCTGGCGGGTGAGAAGGAGAACGAGAGCCCCGAGGAGGAAGTTCCCCCGCTCGTGGCCGCCATGAACGGCCATGTCCCTCCGGTCACGACCGCCACGGAGGAGGTGGCCGATGCGGGAGTCGAGGCTCCCGAGGTGGAAATCGATCCGGTGACGACGGCGGTCGATGAGATCGGCGGGGAGCCATCCGGCTCCGTGAGCAGCGCGGAGGTGAGCTCCGGGGATGAGACAGTGTCCGCGGAGGCGGCGATCGATCCGCCGACCGTGAGCGACCCGGAATCCGCGCCGGAGACGGCCGTCGAGATGGATGGTGGCGACGAGCTGGCCGAGGCGATGCGCCGCGTGGAGGTGCGCGTCGATGCCGCCTCGCTCCGTCCGGAGAACGGGACGATCGACCAGGCCTATCTCCGCGCGCTGATCGATGAGCTGAACGACGAGTATGTGCAGACGGGACGTGCGTTCAGAATCGTCGAGGTCGCCGGGGGATTCCAGTTCGCCACCGTGCGTGACTACGGCGAGTTCGTCGCGATGCTCTCGAAGGACAAGGCGCGGCGCAGGCTATCGCCGGCGGCGCTCGAAACACTCGCCATCATCGCCTACCGGCAGCCCGTATCGAAGCCCGAGGTGGAGGCGATCCGCGGGGTCAACTGCGATCAGGTGCTGCTGAACCTGATGGAGAAGAATCTGGTGGCGATCACCGGCCGCTCCGATGCGGTGGGACGGCCGCTGCTGTATGCCACCACCGATGACTTCCTTCGGAGCTTCGGCCTGAAGGGGATCGGTGACCTCCCCAAGCTTCGGGAGATCGAGGAGCTGATGGAGGAGGATGTCTATTCGGCCGAGCGCGCCGAGGTGATCACCGTCGACGAGGCGAGCGATGTCGAGGAGATCGAGGCGCTTGTGGGCGCCGCCGGGCAGAACGCCGACCGGCAGGAGGATGGCGATGGATCCCCCCTTGAAGAGAACATCTCCGATGCCCCGCCGCAGAGCGAGGTGGCCGATGCGGAAGCCGAGGTGGCCGAGCCGCCTATGCAGGCCGCTTCCCCCGAATCCGATATGGAGCCCGAAGGGGAACCATCCGGGCCCGCCATCCCGCATAATGAGGATCGCGATGCCCCCGGGCGAGCCGGAGATACGGCCGGAGTGGAGAGTGCCACGGACGTCGAGGATGCCGTAAACGTCGATGACGTCGAGCTGGCCGGCAACGAGCGTGCCGATGAGGGTGCCCACGGTGGCGGTCGGTCGGGCGCCGGGGATGGAACGGAAGAGCGGGGAGATGAGGGAATCGATGAGGATGGGACGGGCGGTGAGGATCAGCCGGATGAGGCGAGGGTGCGCGAGGATATCGACGCCGCCTGATCCGGCATCACGCTCACGGCCGGGTTATTGAACATGTATAAGGAGATAGTGTGCCATGCAATCAATAGTCATGAAGTTCTCGATCGCGATGCTCGCCAGCGGGATGCTGCTGGTCGGCTGCAACACGGAGAACCCCGAGACCAAGCAGCAGGCGGCCGCCTCGGGATTCTCGGAGCAGTCGGCGTCGGAGCTCAGCCGGATGGATCTGACGACCGGGGAGATGCAGTCGATCGCCGAGGCGAAGCAGGTGGGGCTCGACGATGCCTCGCTGATCGCGATGGTCAAGAGCCTGCATAAGGATAATCTGAAGTTCGATATCGGCTTCGCGCTTCAGGTGCTTGTGCGTCAGGGGATGGGGGCGACCGCCCTGACCGAGCTTGTCGGGATGGGAGCGATCCCGCGCTGGACCGACGATATCGCGGCGCTGAAGACCGCGCAGGTGGGGGATGTTGCCGTGGTGGAGATCGCGAAGATCAAGTTTCAGGAGAAGAAGGAGCTCCTCTCCGGCGGCGAATACGGTAACCTGAAGGCGATGGGGCTTTCCGATGCGGGGCTTCTGAACTTCGTCCGCAAGGGTGGAACCGCCCAGCAGCTTCAAAAGCTGCGTCTGGAGCTTGCCAACGGCAAGGCGGAGCAGGATGCGCTCAAGGCCGTCGGGCTCTGATAGCGTTCTGCCGATCGGGGCGCGGCATGCCGGGCATTGAGTTCTTCGCCCGCCCCGCAGCTGAAGCCATTCGCCGCGACCATGGCATCGCCACGCGCGGCGGCATGATCGGCCTCACCCCGGATAGGGTGGTGTCTCAGTTTGCCGGAGGTCGGTCCGGAGTTGTACTCCGGACCCGTCGGCAACAGGGTCGGAGTACAACGCCGACCTACCTTGTGAGCATTCGATAATCAACCTGAGACACTACCCCGGATAGCTCGAACGCGCGGCGCAGCGGTCCCGGGGCACGATGGTATAGCGGCGAAACGCGCGGCGGGGATCAGGGCATATACTGCATCGGATAGGTGGATATCTCTCCCCCTATCATCACATGCAGGATATAGATCCCCGCCTCGAGGTCGACCGCGCCGGGATCGAAGTCGATGGTATGAACGCCGGGATCGCAATGGCCGTTGAAGATCTCGGCGATCACCAGACGGTCGGCCAGGTCTCGAAGCTGGATCAGGCAATCCTTGGCGGTGCCTTCTACGGAGAACGGAATCGTCATCGTTTCGGTTGATTGATTAGGGCGACTACAAACATACAAGAATGAAAGCGCTCGGAGCATATCTGTCGCTGCTCGGCGGCTACATGAGAGTCAATTGGCGAAGCGCGCTGGAGTACCGGGCCAATTTCATCTTCGAGACGCTCCTGTCGCTGGTCGAGGTCGGGATGTATCTCTTCTACTGGAAGATCTTCTTCTCGATCTCCAGCGGCATCCCCGGCGCGAGCTACGCGGAGCTGGCGGCGCTTGTCGCGTTCAACCACATCATCTATGCCGGGGCCGATACATTGATGGGAGGGCGCGTCTGGGATACGGGTGAGCTGATCGTCAAGGGACAGCTCGATACGTTCCTGGTGCAGCCGAAATCCCCCATCTACCAGATCTTCTTCTCCGGGGCGCAGCCGATGCGCGCCATACAGATCGTGGTGGGGGGGGCGCTCTACTTCTATATCGTCCCGCCGACCCCCCAGCACATCCTTCTGTTCCTTTTCGGCTTCGCGGTCGGGACCAGCATATTCGTCTCCTGGGTGATTATGATTCACTCGCTGACGTTTCGTCTCGGAAATTCCGTGGTGGTGTATAAACTTCTCTCGGTGATCCTCCATTTCGCCAAGAAGCCGGCCACCATCTTTTCGTTTGCCGTCCGGCTCATCCTCTATACGGTGATCCCGGCCGCGTATGTGGGGACCGTGCAGGCCGCGCAGGTCTTCAGTCCCGATCTCCGCACGCTTGCCGCCCTGGCCGTTCTTGCCGTGGTGGCGCCGATCCTGGCGGTCCGGCTCTTCCGGAGCGGCATGCGGCTGTACGAAAGCGGAAACCTGATCGGCGTCAGGATGTGATGCACGCGACGTGACGCTGTGCGCTTCCTCCTGGAGTTCTATATTTGCACCCCCCCCATCTTCCGGAATGTCTAACTCCGGCTGGATTCAGCCGTTCTCTAGCATGAGTCGGGCCTGATGCGCCCGGCTCGGCGGCGCTCGTCGTATGGCGATCTCTGCCCGGATGAGCCCGCTTTCCTTCACACCGGTCCGGCCGAAAATCATTTGGCCGGATGTTTGTTGTGGAGTGTTCAGATCAAGCGAATAACTTATGAACCTGATTTCTCTGCCAATTACGACCCGTCCGGAGCGCTGTGGCCGCGGGCTTCGCGCTATCCGACGGGGAATCATCAGCGCGGCGATCGCGGCGGTGCTGCTGGCGTCCGTTGCAGCGCAGTATGCCGCCGCCCAGCCCACGCCCGATACCACCGGCACCTTCTTCGCCGAGCCCCCCGAGGCTGACCCGCAGCCATGGCTGTATCTCGGTGTCTACGGCGGTCTCTCGGTGATCACATATGATGCGAGCCTTCCGCCCACCGTCTTCAACAGCACCCTCCAGCTTCCGCTGACGGCCAGCTTCCTGAGCGGCGACGGCACCGGGTTTCTGGCAGGCATACTGGCGGAGATCCCCCTTGGCGAGTCGTTCAATGTCGGCGCCCGCCTTGGATACCAGCTCCATAGCGGCAAGCTCGAACAGCGCTACGCCAATCGCTCCGACGCGATCGGTGTACAGGACCGCCAGGCTGCCGACGCAAGCGTGATGGGAACCGTGGACACCAAGTTCGCGCATATATCGATCACCCCGTATATGCGCCTGGCGCCCTTCACCTTCCCTCTGTATGTCTACGGCGGGCCGACGATTCTCCTCCCGGCGCAGGCCGAGTATACCTACACCGAACGGATCGACGGTCCTCCCGCGGTGGTCTTCCGCGCCAACAACCGGACCTCGCGCACGCTCGCGTCGCGGGATTTCGACAAGGCGACGACGGTCTTTGCCGTTACCGCCGGCGTCGGCTACGAGTATACGTTCGAACAGCTCAGGCTTTTCGCCGAGCTCCAGGTGCAGCCCACGATCAACGATCTGCTGAGCCCGTTGCGCGATAACGAGAGCTGGACGGCGACCCAGAGCTCGTTCGTGATCGGCTTCCGCTATCCGTTCATCGACGAGCCTTCGGGGCCGCCGCCTCCGCCGCCGGTGATTGCAAGCGTCGATACCAACGCGCCGGCTCCTCCCAGAGCCCCGGGCGATTCGTCCGAAGCGAAGGGGGTGACGCCGTCGGGTCTGAGCGATACGATCACGATCGCCAAGAGGACTGTGAAGGCAACCGAGGTGCAGGCACTTCTGCCGTATATCTTCTTCGAGGAGGATTCGGCGGTGATCCCGAGCCGTTATGTGCAGCTCGATACCAAGGGGCGCGCCCGATTCCAGGTGGAGCGCCTGGAGCGGGGGAACACCCTCGGCAACTACTACCAGCTGCTCAACGTGATCGGCGCGCGTATGCGTGACGCCCGCCGGGGCGATATCACCATCACCGGCTGCGTCAGCCAGTTCGAGCAGGATTCGACGCTCGCGCTGCGCCGCGCCGAGGCGGTGCGCGACTACCTGACGAATATCTGGCGCATCTCGCCACGTCGCATCAAGGTTGTATCGCGCGGTCTTCCGCTGAACCCGTCGCTGAGCGAGGTGGATGAGGTGGAGGGAGCGCGCGAGAACCAGCGCGTGGAGCTTGCCTCCGAGGGATACGAGTTCGAGCGCCCCATCGAGCTGGTCGATACCGCGTTTCTGGCTCCGGTCGGAACCGTCCGGTTCCTTCCGCCCCCATCACAGCCCGATACGACAGGGCTTGTGGACTCATGGGCGCTCGACGTGATGATCGGCGATTCGCTGATCAAGCGCGCGGTGAGCGGCGTCGGCAATCCACCGAAGCAGATCGATTATCAGATCGAGAACCGTCCCGATCTCGACCTGCGCGGTCCGGTCACCGTCTCCTCGACCCTGGTGATCCGCGATACATCGTATCAGGATCTTGCCCGCATCCCGAGCCGGTCGATCATCGTGCGTCCGGAGGGACAGTTCGAGGAGGAACGGAATGTGGTCGGCGGGAAGTATGTCGATACCTACAACCTGCTGCTCTACAGCTTCGACAGCGCGCAGACGGCGAGCTTCTCCACGCAGGGGGCCGATCTCATCAAGCAGAAGATCGCGCCGAACTCGGTGGTCAGGGTGATAGGCCATACCGACCGGATCGGTCTGGCATACTACAACCAGGCGCTCTCGAAGCGGCGCGCGGAGTTCGCCGCGCAGCTGCTGAACGTCACGCCGCAGGAGATCACCGGCCAGGGGGCGCGGAATCTGATCTACGACAACACCTACCCGGAGGGACGGTACTACTCCCGGACGGTGACGGTGGTCATCGAGACCCCGGTGGCGGGCCCCTCCAACGATACCGGGACGGGCTCGGTTCCGCGCCGCGCTCCCGATAACGGCGGCCAGTAGAAATCATGGCGGCCGTCTCCACGGCGGTCCCTTCCCCGATGCTGCGATGCCCGGCGACTCCAATGGTGAGCGCCGGGCATCCTTATAAATACCCACATCGATCTCCTCTATCCGGATGATCCTCCGCCATAGCGGCCACATTCGTCGGAACAGAGCGAGCATCGTGGGGGCCCGCGGGAGATCGGCCGTGGCGTTCAGGGCTCGTCGACGGTCATCGCTCCCTCGAGGGGGATCACCGACTGAAGCTCGGGCTGGTTTGCCAGCAGCAATATCCATTGCGCCGGGTCCCATGTCCCTTCCGGCCGCCAGAAGACTTTGGTGACGATATCCTCGGGAGTGGTGCCGAGGGTGATGATCATATCGCGCGTCAGGCCGTACCGGTTCCCCGGAGGGCCGAAGTTCGTTCCGGCCCTGTTGAATATCTCGTAGCCATGAATGCTGACGACGGTCTGGTAGTGGTCGGCGGGGATATGGGTGCTGGCCCATTCCGACGTGGGGTCGTAGGGCTCCCCCACCCGTGCACGGAGCCCCGCCCACTGCCCGGTGCCGTTGCGGACCTGCTGTCCGTCCTTGAACATCGCCCAGCGGAGCAGTGGCTGCTCGGCGATCAGGACGCGCGAGTCGCTGTCGTGCCGTCCGCCGATCGATGCGTGCACATCGATGCGGATGGCTCCAAAGACGGGCTCGTCGATCGTCAGCATATATTCGCCCCGTGCCTGGTTCGTCGGGACCAGCCTGGCGCCCCCGGAGCAGGAGAGCTTCGCTCCTTTCGGTCCAAGCCGTACCTTCACCCGATACGGGGTGACGTTGTACCAGTATACCGTGTCGGCGCTGGCGAGGATGGCGGCATAGGGGGTCTGTGCCGCCGCGCGGCCGGGGAGAAGTGCCGGAAGGGCCAGCAGCACGAGCGATGCGGAGAGTCTGCGGAGTGTCCGGTGGATTGCCGAATGCATAGTGAGCTCCTCATCAAGTGATACATCGGTCTCCCGATGCGGGGTGCGTTACAAGGGGCTTCGGCAAATATACCTGCGAAGAGGCTGTGACGCTCCTCGCCATCGAGCTATTTTCAGTCCGGGCGTCAGCAGGCCGGCGGCGCGTTACGCGGTCCGGCGGCCGGACGCCGTTTTCCCATGCGGCGAATAATATTCTCCCACGTGGGGTGCATTGCGTAATTTCGGCCCTACATTATGATAGTATCTTCCCGTACAAGCAACACATATCTGCAGAAGATCCGCCGCTATATCCGGCAGCATGAGATGCTGCTGGGGAAAGAGAGCGTTCTTCTCGCCGTCAGCGGGGGCATCGATTCGATGATGCTTCTCGACATTATGACACGCCTTGCTCCCACGCTACAGCTGGAGCTTGCGGTCGCGCACTTCGATCATGGGCTTCGCGGAGAGGCATCGCAGGACGATGCCGCCTTCGTCATTGAACAGGCGAAGCTCCGGGGGCTGAAGACGTTCGTCGGACGTGGCGACGTCAAGAAGATCGCCGCGCAGCAGAAGCTGTCGCTCGAGGAGGCAGGACGCAAATCGCGCTATCAGTTCCTGGGACGGGTGGCGCGCAAGCACGAGTACAACGTGGTGCTCACCGCCCACAACGCCAACGACAACGCCGAGACCCTTCTGCTCAATCTGCTGCGTGGCAGCGGCGTGAGCGGGCTTGCGGCCATCCCGCCGGTGCGCACGCTCACGGCCGGGGTTCTGCTGGGGCGCCCGCTGCTGGGTCTGGAGCGCTCCGAGATCGAGGCCTATGCCGCCGAGATCGAGCTGCAGTGGCATGAGGATGCGAGCAACACCTCCACCAAGTTCCTCCGCAACCGCGTGCGCCATGAGCTGCTGCCGCAGCTGGCCGAGTACAACCCCAGCATCGTCAGCACGCTCAACTCCACCGCCGAGATCATGCGGGGGATGGATCATTATCTGACCCATGCCGTCGAGCTGGCGATGAAGAGGGTGATCACCGCCAGCGATGCCGAGCATGTGGAGCTGAACCTCGGCCCGCTGAAGCATTATCTCCCGGCCATACAGTCTGAGATCGTGCAGCGGTCGATCTCCAAGGCGTTCGATATCCCCCATATCAACTATGGCGCCGTCGAGCGGACCCTTGGCCTGATGTGGAAGGAGAGCGGCTCGAAGGCAGAGCTGGGAGGGGGGCTGAGCGCCGTGCGCGACCGTGAGACGATCGTCGTCCGGATGGAGCCGCCACCGATTGTTCCCATCGAACGAAACTTTCACCCCGGCGAGAGCGTGCATACCGATCGCGCCTCGCTGATCACCGGCCGGATCGACCGCGGCAACGTCCGCTTCACGCGCAACAGCAACGTGGAGTTCATCGATGCCGACAGGGTGCCGGAGCAGCTTATGCTCCGCACATGGCGTGAGGGGGACCGTTTCCGTCCGCTCGGGCTTGGCGGAGAAAAGAAGATGAGCGATTTCCTTGTCGACAACAAGGTCGCGCTCGATAAGAAACGGGATGTGATGGTGGTGGCCGACGGCGAGAACATCATCTGGGTCTGTGGCATGCGGCTCGATGATCGCTACAAAGTCGAGCCCCATACCAAGAACGTCATCCGGCTCGAATTCCGCTCCCCGTCGAGGAATGGAGACTGAGATGCCGGAGAGCTCGGCGGAACCGGCTCCGGCCGTGGCGATAGGGGGCCTCCGTTTCGTGCCGCTGCTCGGCGCCGATGAGCTGCGGCGCGGGATCGCGCGGGTGGCCGGTGAGCTGACGGCCCGGTATGCGGGCTGTCAGCCGGTGATGCTCTGCGTGCTGAACGGTGCGGCGATCTTTCATGCCGATTTGGTACGAATGATGCCGATACCGCTGGAAGTCGATTATGTGCGGGTTTCGAGCTATCTGGGAGAGATGGCATCATCTGGCACAATAATTTTTACAGCTGATGCGAGCACTCAGCTGGCCGGCCGGAACGTCATAGTGGTCGAGGATATCGTCGATACCGGACGTACGGCCGAACGGCTGCGCCGGCATCTGCTCGAGCAGGGGGCCGCCTCGGTCGAGGTTGCCGCCCTTCTGTACAAGGCGGATGCGGATCTGGTGGGGAGAAGGCCCGACTACGTCGCCTTCGATCTGCCGAACCGGTTTGTGGTGGGGTTCGGTCTCGACTACATGCAGCAGGGAAGAAATCTTCCCGCCCTCTATGTCCTCGATGATTCCCTCCCTCTCGACGACCCGTATCCCGACCCATCAGCCGCGTGACCGGCCGGTCCAGAACCAGACCGGCACCGAGCAGGTGGCAACAGCAGAATCTTTACACAGACAAGCGAGACTTCCGATGAAGGATGATATGAATCCACGCAAGCCGATGCGGCCGATGCCTCCTCGCCGCGGACCCAACGGGGACGAGGAAGGAAACATCAATCGTATCGTGCGGAGCGTGCTGGTATGGATGACGATCCTTCTGGGCGCGTTCATCGTCTTCATGATTGTGAGGAACGGCGGAGCGCAGCCGGTGCCAGTAAGCTTTAACGAATATCAGCGGCTGCTGAACAACGGGCTCATCGCGCGTGCGGTGATCTATAAGTCGCAGCTTAATGACTTCGATTTTCATGGCGAGCTCACCGAGCCGAGCGAGGTGACCGTCGACGAGGGAAAGAAGCGGGTGAAGACCACGCTGATCTCCACCAAGCTCCTGACGGTCGATAACGCCGTGCAGAAGGAATGGCTCGATCGCGGCATCACCGTCACCGTCCAGCAGGACGGCGGGGAATGGTGGGGACCGCTGATCAGCTTCCTCCCGTGGTTCGCGCTGATCGCCATCTGGGTCTTCTTCTTCCGGCGTATGCAGGGGGCGGGGACCAAGGGGATCTTCTCCTTCGGTAAGTCGCGCGCCCGGATGCTCAGCGAGACCTCTCCGCGCGTCACGTTCGTCGATGTGGCGGGCGCCGACGAGGCGAAGGAGGAGCTGCAGGAGATCGTCGACTTCCTCCGCGAGCCGGGCAAGTTCCAGCGTCTCGGCGGCAAGATCCCCCGCGGCGTTCTGCTGCTCGGGCCTCCCGGAACCGGCAAGACCCTGCTGGCACGCGCCGTCGCTGGCGAGGCGGGGGTGCAGTATCTCTCGATCTCCGGCGCCGACTTCGTGGAGATGTTCGTCGGCGTGGGCGCATCGCGCGTCCGCGACCTGTTCGAGCAGGCCAAGAAGATCGCTCCGGCCATCATCTTCATCGATGAGATCGATGCCGTCGGCCGCCAGCGTGGCGCCGGTCTCGGCGGCGGACACGATGAGCGCGAGCAGACCCTCAACGCCCTTCTGGTGGAGATGGACGGCTTCGAGCAGAACACCGGCGTGATCATCATCGCCGCGACCAACCGTCCCGACGTCCTCGATCCGGCGCTGCTGCGTCCGGGCCGCTTCGATCGCCAGGTGGTGGTCGATCGTCCCGACCGACGTGGCCGCGAGGGGATCCTGAAGGTGCATACGCGGAATATGCCGCTGGCCGAGAACGTCGATCTGATGACGCTCGCCAAGGCGACCCCGGGCTTCTCGGGGGCGGATCTGGCGAACCTCGCCAACGAGGCGGCCATCTTCGCCGCCCGCCGCAACGGCGACAGGGTGACGATGTACGACTTCGAGATGGCGAAGGATAAGCTGATGCTCGGCCTCGAGCGCCGGACGATGGTGATGTCCGACGAGGAGCGGCGGATGACGGCATACCACGAGGTGGGCCACGTGCTGGTGGGCAAGTTCATGGCGAACGGCGACCCGGTACATAAGGTGACCATCATCCCGCGCGGCCGTGCTCTTGGCGTCACCGCGTTTCTGCCGGACGACGACCAGCACTCCCGCTCGCGCGAGTGGTTCGAGGCGAAGATCGCGATGGCGCTCGGCGGCCGTGCCGCGGAGCTGCTGATCTTCGGCAACTATACATCCGGCGCGCAGGGAGATATCAAGACGGTGACGCAGCTCGCCCGGCAGATGGTCTGCGAGCTCGGCATGTCGGAGAAGCTGGGGCCGATCAACTACGCATCGAGCGAAGGGGAAGTGTTCCTCGGCCGTGACTTCGCGACGCATCGCGATATCAGCGAGTCGACCTCGGAGATGATCGACAAGGAAGTGCGCCATATCGTCGACAGCGGCATGAACCGCGCGATGGATGTGCTCCGCGAGCATATCGATATCCTTCACAGGATGTCGGCGCTGCTGATCGAGCGCGAGACGCTCGACTCCGACGAGATCGAGATGGTGGTGCAGGGGATCGATCTTCCCCCGATGGAGGTCAAGCGGATGCTCCAGGCGCGCCAGGCAAGCGGCCAGGTGGTCGGCAGCGACAAGCCATCCTCGAACAACCGTCCGTCGGCGACGGTGATCGGACCGAACGCCGGGGGCTCCGGCAACGACATCAGCACCGGTCCCGATCCGAGCGTCCGTTGATCGACAGCGATTGATTATGTTGCCGCCCATCCCCCGCAGGAGATGGGCGGCTTCGTTATAATGAATACGGAATACGATTTGCGGTTGATACCGCCGGGAGCGATCTCCCCGATCGGTCGCGGTTCCCGGAACATCAGTTCCGGAGCCGCACTGCTCATAATCCCAGCCGAGCTTACCGTCCGGCGGTCGGCACCATGCTTTCGGATGCACTATATCTGATGACAGTTCCCAAGAAATATCCCTCCACACCGGAGCTCCAGCCCGCCGCGCAGCCGGCGCAGATCTCGATGCGGAGCGAGCTGCAGAGGAAGATGATCCATCTCAGCTCGATCGGCATCCCCATCCTCTACGCGCTGCTTTCGCGTTCGACGATGCTCTGGCTGCTGATCCCGGTCACGGTGATCGCGTTTATCGTCGAGGTGCTTCGCGTGCGGGTGACGGCGGTGGATAATTTCATCCAGAAATTCTTCGGCTCGATGCTCCGTCCGCACGAGAAATCGGGCGGTCTCGCCAGAGTGAGCGGCGCCACCTGGGTGTTCCTGTCGGCCTCGCTCTGCGTCCTCATCTTCCCGAAAATTGTGACGATCACCGGGTTCACCGTGCTGATCGTCAGCGACACGGTAGCGGCGCTCTTCGGCCGCCGCTTCGGCCGGCACCGGTTCCTGGAAAAAAGCGTCGAGGGATCATCCGCGTTCGTGGTGAGCGCGATCGGGGTGGTGCTAGTGGTGGCCGCAATCGTCGGGGCGCCGTGGCAGTTCATCCTGGCCGGCTCGATCGCCGCGGCGGTCAGCGCGGTGGCCGAGGCGATGAGCTACGGCGTCAATATCGACGACAATCTTACCATCCCTCTGTCGTTCGGCCTGGTTGCCTGGGGGCTGCTCGCGCTGATGGGGGGACCGGAAGTCGAGGCGCTGCTGATGCGATGACGAAGGATCGACGGCCGGCCCATGCTTCCTGAACATATCTGTTACGCTATCATCGGCACTGACTACTGACATGCTCGCTACTCCTGAACGCACCGAGCGCTATCACGCACGGCACACCGGCATCCATACCTCGGTGCTCGGCAGAACCGGGCTCCGCGTCTCCGGCGCCGGCTTCGGCGGCTACCGGGTGTCGGCCGGGATCGCGGCGCATCGGATGGCCCTTCGCCGCGCGCTGGTCTCCGGCATCAACCTGATCGATACCTCGGCCAACTACGCCGATGGCGGAAGCGAGGAGCTGATCGGCGAGGTGATCGCGGAGCTCGAGGCCGATGGTCTTCTCTCGCGCGGCGAGATCGTCCTGGTCAGCAAGGGGGGATATATCCAGGGGAGCAACTACGAGATGGCGCGGGAACGCGCCGAGTCGGGGAGCGGCTTTCCGGATGTGGTGGAGTATGGCCCGGGGCTCTGGCACTGCATCGCGCCGGAGTTCCTGCACGATCAGATTTCCCGGTCGCTCGACAGGCTTGGCCTCCCGGCGATCGATGTTTATCTGCTGCATAATCCCGAGTACTATCTGAACTGGGCGGCGAAGGCGGGGATCGATCGCGCTACTGCCCGCGCGGAGTATCTCAGGCGCATCCGCGATGCGTTCGCCTTTCTGGAGACCGAGGTGGAGAGCGGCCGGATCGGGTGCTACGGCATCTCCTCCAACAGCTTCCCGGCATCCTCCGCCGATGCCGATTTCACATCGCTCGAGGAGTGCATCAGGATCGCCGAGAGGATATCGCTGCTGCATAACTTCAAGGTGATCCAGTTCCCGGCGAACCTTGTCGAGCGGGGCTTCGTTGCCGAGCCGAACCAGTCGGAGGGACGGACGCTGATCGGGCTGGCGCGCGAGAAGAATCTGGGAGTGCTCATCAACAGGCCGCTGAACGCCATCGTCGGCGGAGAGCTGATCCGTCTGGCCGACTTCCCCGCCGCCGAGACCCCTCTCGGGGATGAGCATATCACCGCCGGGATCGACCGTCTGATCGGCCTGGAGAAGGAGTTCAGAATGCGCCATCTTCCCTCCTTCGCCGATGATCGGGAGGGGAGCGCCGCGCTGGCGGAGTTCATCGCGGTCGGCGCCACGATGCGCGAGCATTGGAAATCGTTCGGCTCGATCGAGCATTACAACGATATCCTGGCGCAGCACTTCGCACCGCGGCTCGCGTACGCATCGGAGTATCTTCGGGAGCATGGCACCCGGCAGCATGTCGACTGGTATGCCGGCTATATGGCCGATGCGCGAGCGCTGCTGCAGGTCGTGGCGGTGTACTACGGCCGCGATGCGCAGCGGCGCGCGATGCGTATCCGGGAGAAGATTGCCCCGGCCCTCGGCGAGGAGCCGCAGGGGTCGCTTTCGTCGATCGCCCTGCGGCTGCTCCTCGGCGTCGAGGGGGTCGATACGGTGCTGTTGGGAATGCGGCGGGAGGAATATGTCGACGACTGCATCGGCGCGCTGCGAGCCGGCCCGCTGGGGAATGAAGAGTTCTGGAAAACATTCGATCTCTCCGGGATTATCGCCGAAGAGGAGGGCTGAGTCCCGCGCCATGCCTGGATCGGGACTCAGCCCGGTGTCATTGCGTATCGCCGGGGAGCCCTGCTTCGCTATCCGCATCAATACAACCCCATCCTGATAACCTTGATGATAACGACCGCGTCATATATGCGAGGCCTGTTCGTTCTTGTTGCCTGCCTGCTGAGTTTCGTGCTTCCCGCCCGCGCGGAGGAGCGTGCCGGCCTGGCCCTCCATGGCCTCGATCGCGATGCGGATTTCTACGATGGCGTGTTGTTCGTCCCGGCCGATGGCGATCCGGCCGAGGAGATGCAGCCTCCGGCCGATCCTCTTCGCGTTAACGCGGGGGCCGATACGACGATCTGCAGGGGATCGAGCTTTTTCCTCAACGGCAGCATCACCGGCGGCGCTCCCCCCTATAGTGTGCAGTGGACTCCGACGACGGGTCTGGCGTCGTCCACCACGCTGTTTCCCGGCGCCTCGCCCGATACCACCACCACATACATCCTGACGGTGACCGATGCCGATGGGATCACCGCGCGCGATACGGTGGAGGTGGGGGTCGCGTTCGACCGGCCCCCGGTCGTTCTGCCGAGCAATACGTACCCCCGCTGTGTCGGGGAGACCGTGACCCTTACGGCCCCGAACTACCCGCATTATCTCTGGTCCACCGGCGAGACGAGCCAGACGATCGCCGTCTCGAAGCCCGGCAAATACGCCGTGACGGTGACCGATGCCAACGGCTGCAGCGGCACCTCCGATTCGGTGCTGGTGCGCTACCATGCCCAGCCATCCTCGCTGATCATCGGCGCGCGCAACTCCTGCCCGGAGATGGAGGAGCGTTATTCGGTCGATGGCGGGGCCGGACATACCTACAGCTGGCTGGTCAGCAGCAATGGCAGGATCGTGGGTGGGGATGGGACGGCGGAGATCACGGTGCGCTGGGAGACGAGCGGCAGCGGGTGGGTGCGGCTGACCCATATGATCGATACCTCCCGCTGCACCATCGATACGGTGATCACGGTGACGGTCAACCCTGGCATCAAGCCCTCCATCGCATCGAGCGGCGGGACCGTCTTCTGCGCGGGGGACAGTGTCGTCCTTTCGACCGACAGCCATGAGAGTTATCTCTGGTCCACCGGCGACACCACCCAGAGCATCGTCGTGCGGGAGGCGGGGCGTTACAGTGTGACGGCCACCAGCGGCGGCTGCAGCGGCACCTCCGATACGATCGAGGTGAAGATGCGCGATCAGCTCCACCCGGTGATCATCGGGCCATCGCTCGCCTGCCTCAACGTCGGTGTCTCCTATACGATAGAGGACGGTGAGAACTCCACGTTCAACTGGACCATCTCCGGTGGGGGGGTGATCTTCACCAGCCAGAAAGGGGCGACGATCGGCGTGCGGTGGACGCAGCCGGGGACATGGGTGGTGTCTGTCCGGCAGACGATCAATGCCAGCAGCTGCGCGGCCGATACATCGATGGTCGTGACCGTCGTCGAGGAGTCCCAGGCGAACATCACGCCGTCCGGTCCGACCAGCTTCTGTGTGGGAGACAGTGTGACGCTCGATGCCGGCGAGGGCTATCTCAGCTACCAGTGGTCGACCGGCAGCACCGAGCGCACCATCGTTGCGCGGACCGACGGAGATTACAGCGTCACGGTGCTCACCGCCGCGTGTCTGGGGACGAGCACGGCATCGATTCATGTGGCGGTCCATCTCCCCGTGCCTCCCACGATCGATGTTGATGGCGATACGCTTCGTGTGGCCCCCGGGCTCTCCTACCAGTGGTATCGCAACGACAGGCCCATCCAGGGCGCGGAGGGACGGGAGATTGTCGCGGTGCTCGGAGGGCGGTACACCGTGCTGGTTGTCGACAGCAGCGGGTGCTCCGCACTGTCGGACCCTCTGATCGTCACCAACACGACCTGGGCGGTGACCACCCCGACCGACAGCGCCCAGCCCGGCGATATCGTCGTTATCCCGCTGCTGCTCCGTGGCGCCACGGGGGTGGGGTTCCCGCGCGATTTCGCCGCCGAGCTTCACTTCAACCGAACCCTGCTCAAGCCGCTCGATGTTCAGGGGGCCTCGTGGACCAGCGCCACGCTGGGCGACAGCATGATCATTACGCTGCAGGGGGACGGGAGCATGGGGCAGAGCGATACGCTCGCGCGCATGTCGTTCCTGGCGCTGCTCGGCGATGCCGAACGGACGGCGCTCCATCTGTCCGGGTTCAGCTGGGTCGAGGATATACCCGCCCCCCAGCTCGTCGACGGCGAGTTCGTGCTTGCCGGCCTCTGCCGCGTCGGCTCGCCGCGACTGGTGGGAGCAGGGGGTACGTTCGGACTGAAGAGCATCGCGCCGAATCCTGTCGATGGCAAGACCGTGGTGGAGATCGATCTGGCCGAATCGGGCGCCACGCGGCTGCTGCTGGCCGATGTCCGTGGCCATCTCGTCGCGACGCTTCTGGAGGGGGATGTCGCGCCGGGGCACTACGCCATCGAGTTCGATGCGGCGCGGCTCCCCTCCGGCGTGTACTACTGCATCCTGTCGAGCCCCACCCAAACCGAGACGCGCAAGCTGCGGGTGATCCGCTAGGGTCGCGACCGACCGATTCTGAAGCTGCCGAAGCGCCCCGCCGCCGTCGTTCCGATGGGGCGGGGCGCACTGCGTAATGCCGTACGGGACCCGTTGCCGGAGGGCTGTCGGCGCCCCGGGAGATTTTTTACCATCGCACTGTAACTTCCTTCCAGGGGGTGTGTCATGCAATTGAATGCCGAACAGTTGACTACGGATGAGACTTGAATTACCCATAATCCGTTCCCGTCATCGAACGGTGCTCATTGCAAAGCGCGGGGGGCGTAGAGTGATGAGTTGTCGCTGACGGGGGCGGAGGGTAGCCCGGCATTTCCAGGTATCGGTTGTGTAGAGTTGGGTTGGAACATGAGAGCCCAGCGGTGGGATCTCATGAATCGGGCTCGCGGCGTTCTGTCGTGAGCCCGGTTTCATTTCAGGCCGTTCCCGTCCCACGCGGTCGGGACAATCGGCCCTCCTGTGCGATTCTGTCGGCGTGGCGGCCGTTCTTCTCCTCAAGCTTCCTCCTTGCCCGTCCCTTGTTTTTTCTTTCCGCCGTGCGGATGCCATCCATGCTGCTGCATTGATGCTTCCATGCCCGATTACGCTGGGCCGGAGTTCAACTTCGGCCCAGCGCTCCGGTAAAGGCCCGCTCCAAACAATCGTCGTCGGCCGGGTGCGATGCGCCTGCATTGGGCGGGGTGTAATATCTTGCAGGTTCATCTGACCCGGAGAGCATTGCGTGGCAGTCGATCGTTGTATCTGCAAAAAGATTCCGTTCTCCATGGCACTGGGGATAGCCCGGGATCATGGCTGCGCCACCGTGGCGGATCTGCAGGGGTATTGCGAGCTCGGCACGCGCTGCGGTCTCTGCGTCCCCTACATGCAGCGCGCGCTTGTCACCGGGGAGACCGATCTTCCCGTGCTCGGGGCGGGGGACTATGAACAATGGCTCCGGCGCTCGGGGCTTGTGACGGAGAATGGGAAATGAGCACTGCCTTTGCGATGTGGTCGGGAGGAAAGGATTCGCATTATGCGCTGCACCGCGCGCTGCAGGCCGGCATGGAGTGCGAGCTGCTGGTCACCTTCATCGACGAGGAGACCGATCTGGTGATGTCGCACCGGCTTCCTCCGGAGCTTATCGAGGAGCAGGCGCGGCTGGTGGGGATTCCCCTGCTGAAGGTGCGCGCCACCTACGCCACCTACGAGCGGGTGCTTCGCAACACGCTCTACGATATCCGCTCCGACGGGATCACGCGCGGGATCTTCGGCGATATCTATCTGCGCGAGCATCGCGACTGGTTCGAGAGCATCGTCGCCGATTTCTCCATCCGGGCGCTCTTCCCCCTGTGGGGCATCCCGACGGCGCTTCTGATCGAGGAGCAGCGGAAGACGATGAAGTCCATCATCATCCAGATCGAGCGGCGTATCAGCGAGTCGTATCTCGGCAGGGAGATCTCCAACGAGTTCATCGAGTATCTCGGGGAGCAGGGGCTCGACCCGTGCGGCGAGTCGGGGGAGTACCATACGTTCGTCTGCCGGAGCCCGCTGATGGATGGGGAGATCGTCCTGACGCATGCCGAGCGCCGCGCCACCACGCAGAGCGTGGGACTGGAGATCGACTTCTGGAAAGTGGAGCGCCCCACGCGCAGGGCCGTGTAGCCGTCACATCCTTCTTTCATCATTGTTGCCATTGTGAGCTCACTTCGTATCGCCGGGAAGTACTGGTCGATCTTCCGGATCGAGCTGCGGCAGATGACAGCCTATACGTGGGATTTCGTGCTGGGGAACATCACGATCGTCCTCTTCTTCTATGTGCTGCTCCAGGTCTGGATCGTGACGGTGCGTCCGGAGAATGTGGCGTCGCTGGCCGGGGAGGGGTTCACCTGGGAGAGTCTGATCTGGTTCCTCGCCGCCGCGCAGACGCTCTACTTCTCGGTGCAGAGCGAGGCGCAGCTCGATATCGAGCATGATGTGATCTCCGGCAACATCGCCATCACCCTGGCCCGCCCCTACGACTATCTGATGGCCCGCTTCGCCACGATGATGGCCCATACGCTCCTCTCCTTCGCGGTGGCGTTTCCGGCGGCGTTTATCGTGGCATGGATCGCCTCCGGGACGATCGCCATCACGCCGCTCGGCGTCGCCGCCTTCCTCTGCGCCTTCGTGCTCCGCACGCTCCTCTACTTCGCCCTGCAGGCGATCGCGGGCCTCGCCACCTTCTGGATCGAGAAGGCCACGGCGTTCGTCTGGGTTCTCGGTCTGCTGATCCTCACCTTCGGCGGCGGGGCTATCCCCCTCGGGTTCTGGCCGGAGCCCGCCCGCACGCTGGTGGAGCTGACGCCGTTCCCCGCGATGATGTACTACCCGGCGAAGCTCCTCGTCGATCCGGAGCCATCGGTGGTGCTCGGAACGCTGGTGCGCGGCGTTATCTGGCTTGCCATCCTCGGCTGGATCGTCTGGCTGATCTACCGGCGCGCGCTCCGCCGGCTCGATCTGAACGGAGGATAAGCGGAAGGGAGGGAGCATGGATGGCGATCGTTGTGTCCGCCGGGCCGCGTTGTCCCATGCCGTACGGCGTTCCCTCCGATAACGGAACGGGCCCTCCCGTGGGGGGAGAGCCCGTCGATCGTCCATCCTATCCGTGCGTCGCGTCTTATTCCGTGACGAACACCATCATCATATCGTTGTCACCCTTGATGAACAGCTCCTTGCCGATGATCTCGTACGACCGGGCGATCGGCAGTGCGTTATGATACTCGGACTCATCGAGCGGGCAGAGCACGGTGGTCGGCCAGTCGAGGTCAGTGATGCCCAGCGTGTTGCCGGTGGCGGTCTCGGCGTCCTCGTAGTGTGCCGTGAACGTCGAGCAGTAGCCCGTGCCGATCAGCATGCCGTTCGCGCCGAAGATGAGCGTCGGAAGTCTGTCCGGGTCCGAGGTCAGCGGTGCCCTGAGGCCGCCACCATTGGTCCCGATCGCCCCGAGCTTCCAGCGGACGCCGATCACATCGCTGAGCCTGGTTCCGGTGGTGCTCATGGGATCCCCCTCGAAGTGGAGGATCTTACTCCCGTTGTCGTACCCGATCTCCAGCCTGATCTGTCCGTTCCGCGAGAAGACGGTTGCCGACTCGGCGTTCTCCAGCGCCCCGTAGTATGTCACCTCCAGGTCGTTGATGAGCTTGCACCCCATCTTGGTGGAGTTGATGCCGATCGTCGTGAAGGCAAAGCCGGCCCCCGTTGCGTACGATCCGAAATAGGTGTTGCAGTTGGCTCTGCCCGACAGCGTTCCGGCGTCGGAAATCACCAGCGAGAAATCCTCGCCAGGGCCGATCAGCGCATACGACCCGTTGCCGGTCGCGGAACTCCTTACCTCCATCGCCACGAGCTTCCATTCCACCCCCGGCATCGACGCAATGGGAGCCGATTTTTCGTTCTCTTCGTTGTCGGTGAACTTGCCGAAGTTCAGCACCTTCTTGCCACCGTCGAAGAAGATGCGCAGCGTCTCGGCCGTCGCGTAGTAGCTCGACGCGGCGTTGAGTGCCTTTATATACTGCTGGTCGAGGCTCTGGTCGCCGCAGTAGGCGTTGGTCATGGTGTAGGCCTCGATCGCGATGCTGTAGGCGCTGCCAGCATTGTAGGATGCCCCGTAGGTATTGCAGTCGGCGATGCCGCCAATGCTCTTGCTGTCACTGAAGGTCAGCGTGTAGGTCTCTCCGTCGGGCACCGGAGTGACCGGGGTGCCGATCGTCTCGATCGACTGCAGCTTCCATTGCGTGCCGATGATCTTATCGACCGCCAGCCGTCCGCTGTCGGGATCGGGCTTGGGATCGGGATGCGGATCGATCGGAAAGAGGCTGCCGTCCCGGCATGCCTGCGTTGTCAGGGCGAGCAGGAGCACCGCCGCCATAAGAAATGATGTGCGCATGATTGGCCTGTATCTATTGTTGTTGATTGCTTCCCCGTATGCGATGCGATCGTCCCTTCTCCCCGCTCCCTCCGTGCTGCAGCTTTCGTAGAAGGCCGGGCGGTGGGCTGATCGCGCTGTCGTGGGCCGCCGCAGTGGCGGCGCCTCCATCAGAAGGCTATGGTCATCATATATGTAATTCCCGATTTTCTTGCGGAGTACCAGCTCCCTTCGCGCTGATAGAGCAGCGCCGTCCCCTCCGCGCCGATCGCAAGATCGATGCGGCCGCTGACCGGATAGGAGACTCCGATGGTCCCCTTGCCGACCCCTCCCACCGTCGATGCGCCGATCGTCCCCTGCGCGAACGGGCGGACCCCGCCGAGGATTGCGATCGGATCGGCCTGGAACCGGTAGACGCCGGCGACCCAGTTCAGATGGTCCTTTCTATTGGCCGATGTTCCGTCGAAGATGTACATCGGCAGGTATTCACGTCCGACCGCCACGCCGAGCGCATGGTGGGACGAGAGATGATAGAGCCCGCCAATGTTCACGTTGTCGAGGGGAGCCCCCCCTCCATCGGCCGCCGCCTCTCCCGGATAGAACCCGATATCGGATATCCCCCGGATCTGCAGCGAAACGTCGGTCGTCCCCTCGTCGTCCATCGGCTCGAATGACGGCGAGATCGATGGTATCCTCGCGCCTCGTGCCTCGGCGATTTCTCCTCCGGCGTTGTTCCGGGCAGGCGCTGGAGGGATGGCGATCGGCTCGCTCGGCTCGACGATCCTGCGGCGGTCGCGCTCGACGGCCGCATCGTACGCCCCATCGTGCATCGCTCCATCGCTCCGCATCGTTGGCGCCTCGTCCGGCGTGGCGACCGAGGCGATCCCCCGGGCCGGCCGGCCGCCGCTGAAGCTCGGTGCGCCGGCGGCCGAGATCCGTGCCGGCGGGGGCGTTGTTGCCCCCGAAGCCAGCGATTGCGGCCGGGCATCCTCTTCCCCGGCCGCAGTTGCCGCCGGACCCCCGCCGGGGAGAACTGACTGCGGCCTCGTGTCTGGTGCCCCCTGGTTTGCGGCGAGGCGGCGGATCTGACGCTCCATCTGGCTGTAGCGCCCCTCGTTCGCAATGCTGAACAGTGCTGCCGTGATGATGGCGCTCGCCACGGCGCAGAGGATCGGAATGCCGAAGCGTCCGAGCGTTCCCGTGACCCCCAGCGGCACGGTGGCCACCGGGGCGACGGCCGCCGGCGTCGCCGGCGCCATTCCGAATCCCGCCTTCTCGAAGAGCGACGCGGTGAGCTCGGCCGGGGGATGGACCTCATTGCGTTCCGTCTCGATCGCCGCGCGGAGCCGCACCGCCTCGGAGAACTCCGTCTGCAGATCGCTGTTATCGGCGAGCATGCCGAACAGCACCGATTGCTCGACGCCGCTTGCCTCGCCATCGAGGAAGAGATAGATCAGATCGGAGGGATTATATGTATCGCGGTTTTCCATCGCTATTGCCTGCTGTTGTTCACCGACGGTAATCTTCCAGATACGGGGAGAGGATCTCCCTGATCCTCCGTTTTGCACGCACCACGCGGTTGCGTACGGTAGTGACAGGAGCCTCGATCACCTCGCCGATCTCTTTGTAGGAGAGGCCGTTGTAGGTCTGCAGAATGAACGCTTCGCGCTGATCCTCCGGCAGAAGCTCCAGTGCCATCGCCACAAGCCTCGCCAGCTCCCTGGCCTCGAGCGAGGTATCCTCCACCGGCAGGTGGAAATCCTCGAGCGGCACGGTATGCTGTCCGGCCCGTTTCCTCTGGTTCAGGCAGAGATTCCTGGCGATCCGCAGAAGGAACGCCGGGACATTCGTCATGATCCGCTCCTTCTGCGCGCTGTGAAGGAATCGGAGGAACGTCTGCTGGAACGCATCATCGGCCCCGCCGCTTTTGCCGACGATCTTGTTGCAGTAGAGATAGACCTTCGAGGAATAGCGTGTATAGAGCTCGCCGAACGCCTGCTCCCGCAGCGGATTGCCGCTGCGAAGCATCGCGTAGAGCTCTGTATCGCTATGTCGGGAGATATCACTCATCGCTCAAAATCGTTTCGGAGGAACCGGCTGGCTGACCGCCACGCCCCAATAACCACCGGGCCGGAGGTTTGTTTCATTCCCGTCCGGACGGGGATGGGGAGGGCTCCCGCGCTCCCGTACCGGGCATCCCCCAGACACCGCCGGCCAGGTTTTGCATCACTCGCCGCGAAGCAACCCGGGCAGCGTCCGGCAGATCCCGGCCGACTGCGGTGGCCGTAGTACGAGGATATCACATGTGCGCGACCGCAGTGGCTTCGATATGCGATCTACGCCTGAAATGCCGGTCGGGGAGCTGTAGCGGGGGATCGTGGCGGCGGGATGAAATTGCGCGGTGGCTCAGCGGCGGAACGTGGGGCGGCTCATGTCATCAAACATTTACATATCGGAGGATCAAATCTTTCTTGTCGAGTGCCGTCAATGCTTACCTTGGCCCTTCTCCCATTGAATTATTGAACTAAGGATACGATTCGCGCATGATCACAGTTTCCGGCGTCACGAAAGCATACGGCGCAAAAACGCTTTTTGAGAACGTGTCGGTGCAGTTCACGCCCGGCAAGCGATATGGTCTGACCGGTCCGAACGGTGCCGGAAAGTCGACGTTCATGAAGATCCTGCAGGGGGACGAGGAGCCGAGCCGCGGTTCGGTGAGCATCCCGAAGCGGGTGGGCATCCTCCGTCAGGATCAGTTCCGCTACGATGATTTCAGGATCGTCGACACTGTGCTGATGGGAAACAAGGCGCTCTGGGCGGCGCTCGAGGAGCGCGACAGGCTCTATGCCGAGCCGGAGATCACCGACGAGATGGGGATGCGCCTCGGCGAGCTCGAGGGGATTATCGGCGAGGAGAACGGCTACATAGCCGAGCAGCAGGCGGCCGAGATCCTGCAGGGGATCGGCATTCCCGAGAGCAAGCACGAGGAGCCGATGCATACCCTTCCGAACGATATGAAGTTCCGGGTGCTGCTGGCGCAGGCGCTGTTCGGCGAGCCTGAGGCGCTGCTGCTCGACGAGCCCACCAACTACCTCGATCTGAAGTCGATCCAGTGGCTCGAGGAGACGCTCCATGACTACAACGGCACGCTGATGGTCATCTCGCACGACCGTCACTTCCTCAACTCCGTCTGCACCCATATCGCCGATATCGACTACGATACCATCATCATCTATACCGGCAACTACGACGACATGGTCGCCGCGAAGGTGCAGGGACGGGAGAAGATCGAGTCGGAGAACCGTGAGAAGTCGAAGAAGATCGCGCAGCTTCAGGACTTCGTCGCCCGCTTCGGCGCCGGCACCCGGTCCAGTCAGACGCAGTCGCGCAAGAAGGAGATCGAGCGTCTGGCGCTGACCGAGCTGAAGAAGTCGAACATCCAGCGTCCGTATATCAAGTTCGAGATCAAGCGCCCGTCGGGACGCGAGGTGCTGGAGCTGAAGAATGTCGACAAGTCCTATCTCCAGCCCGATGGTTCCATGCTCGACGTGATCCAAGGGCTTTCGCTGAAGATCGGCCGCGACGAGAAGGTGGCGGTGATCGGCAGCAACGGACTCGGCAAGACCACGCTGCTCAGGATGATCGTCGGCGATCTGGCCCCCGACGCCGGGACGGTGACAATCGGACACGAGGTAAATCCGGGCTATTTCCCGCAGGATTACAAACAGGGGATCACGCCGGGGGTGACGGCCTACGCATGGCTCGAGAGCTTCGCCACCGACGAGGGAGTGGAGCTGCTGCGCGGTCTGCTGGGACGGATGCTCTTCAGCGGCGAGGCGGCACTGAAGAAGACCGACAACCTTTCCGGAGGAGAGTCGGCGAGGCTGATCATCGCGCGCCTGATGCTCGACAAGAACAACTTCCTGGTGCTTGACGAGCCGACCAACCACCTCGACCTCGAGGCGGTGAGCGCGCTGGCCGGGGCGCTGGAATCGTATCCCGGCACGGCAATCTTCGTCAGCCACGATCGCGATCTGGTCAGCCAGGTAGCCACCCGGATCATCGCGATCACCGAGGATGGGATCGCCGATTTCCCCGGCACCTACGAGGAGTATCTCGACGCGCTGAAGACCGGCAAGCCGAGCGCTCTGCCGATGTCGCGCCGCGGTGCGCTCGTCTGAGCGATGCCGCGATGAGGACGATCTGATGATTATGGCGAGGGCCGGCTATATGCCGGCCCTTTGTCGTATCGGGGAGAATGGGGTGGGATCATCGTTCCGGGGGGCGTTCATTCCTTGATCCGCAATGAGGCGATCTGCCGCCGGAGATACGGCGGGAGCGTCGGGGCCTGGCTCCGCAGCACTTCCAGCTTCGCGGCCCGCAGCTCGGGGGAGCTGATGGACATCAGATAGCTGGTATACAGATTATAGAGCACGGCCCTGTTGAAGTCGTCGAGCTCGGGATCGCGCATCATCCCATAGGCGCGCCGCTCGAACTCCTCCGTATCGACCGCTTCCGACAGCGCCCGTCCCACCCGCCAGATCATCCCCTGATAATGGCCCCCGTGGGGATCGCCAGCGAAGATGGTGATGCCGAGCATCAGATCGAGCACATCGATATCGAGCGCCTCGAGCTCCCGGATGTAGGTTCTGCGCTCCCCCCATGCGTAGCTGCCGTCGCTTATCCGTGAAAAGTTATCGTTCATCACATCGAGGTGGGCACGGAGGAACACATCCCATCGTCCCGACTGCGCGGCCAGCATCGCTATATGCATCGCATGGATGCGTGGAGCCTGATCCTGGCTGCACATCCCCTTAACCCGGCGGCGGCGCATCAGCTCGAGCGCGAGCTCCTTCGAGACGTAGTGCTCCACCAGCCATTCCAGATCCTGGTCGCTGTATCCGTCGCGTATTCCGGCAATCGCCGCCGCTCTGAGCGTATCGGCAAAGCCGGGGATCGCCCCGGCCCGCTCCATTAGCTTGCGCTTCCGCTTTTCCCATCGCTTCTCCGCGCGATAGTATGCCATCATGCTCTTCTTGTTGGCGTAGTCGGCGGGAGCCGCGGGATAGGGGGGAAGGGCGAGCTGCGCGTCGACGCTCTTCATCAGCCGGACGAACTCGTCGGCGGGGCTATCCGGGAGATCCACGGAGATTCGGGTGGCGGTGTCGATCAGGCAATCGGCATAGCGCATCAGCCGCGCATAGTGCTCCGGGATCTCCTGTCGCTTCATCTCCTGTGGGAGATAATATGCCCAGAGATTGTAGTTGCTGTCCCAGGCCCCCTCCTTGGTGCTATACCGATAGATCCACCGGCCGGCCGGTATCGCTCCGGAGAAGAAGGGGGAGGCCTCGTCCACGCTCATCATCCCCCGGCTTCCATCTCCCAGCGGGGTAGTATACCGCAGCATGACCCTTTCTTCCCCGGCATCTATCTGTTCGATATCGCGATAGGTCATGAATGTATCGTAGTTGCGCGTGACCACGACATCCACAAACGTATCATGGAGGAGTGATGGAAACCGCGAGGCGATCTGGTCGAACGTCGCCCCGGCATCCATCGCCTCCTTGACCTTCGACAGGTCATCGTCCGGGCTGGAGAACTTGACATAGGAGCCGATCGTCTGCTCGACGGAATGGAATGGTCGATCGATATGGCAGGAGGTGAATTTTAGATGGAGCGAGTCGACGGCGCGATGCAGATGCCCGATCGTCGCGCTGTCGTAGATCAGGCCATTGTTGTGCAGAGGAAATTCCTGTGCGTGGACGGCACGGGAAACGACGCTCAGGAGGAGAAGTGCTGCAAAGGCCAGGATGCCTATTGCCGGGGAACGGAGAGTGGAGATCATGGTTCATGCTCCTGATAGTGTACATGCGGGGAATAACCAATAACCGGCAGCCCTTTCGAGAACTACTCCCCAGTCTCCGCCGGGTTACTCGTGGTGATCGTCCCGGCGCACGACGGCCGGTGCGCTGCATCCTGTGACAGTCGTAACCACTGGCATCTCTGCGTCGCTCCGTATATTCGGCACCCACGGAAGAACTTACATGGACTAACGGACTGTATCAATGGCTCGACTGAAGGATAGAGTTGCGATCGTCACCGGCGCGGCCGTCGGCAACGGCCAGGCATTCTGCCAGCGTCTTGCGCTGGAAGGGGCGCGCATCATGATCGCCGATATCGCCGATGCCTCCGAGGCCATCGAGCGGGTGCGCGAGATTGGCGGGGAGATCGAGGCGGTACGCGTCGATGCCACCGACGAGAAGCAGACGCAGAAGATGGTGCGCAAAACCATCGAGCGTTTCGGCCGCGTCGATGTGCTTGTCAACAACGTGGGCTTCTATCACGAGGAGCCGTTCGAGCTGATCTCCTACGACGAGTGGAAGCGGATGCTCTCGGTGAATCTCGACAGCCTGTTCCTGACCACCAAGGCGGTGCTGCCGGCGATGAAGGCGCAGGGCTTCGGAAGGATCATCGCCCTCAGCTCCGATACGATCTGGCTCGGCACCCCGTACCTGGTGCATTACATCACCTCGAAGATGGGAGTGATCGGGTTCGTCCGCTCGCTGGCAAGCGAGGTGGGGAAGTACGGGATCACCGTCAACGCCATCACCGTGGGGCTGACCGCCACGCAGCGTCCGGCCAATGAAAAGCTGGTGGGGAGCATCCTCGAGCATCTGCTGCCGCAGCAGGCGGTGCAGCGCGCCGACGAGCCGGAGGATATCGCCGGCGTCGTGGCGTTCCTCGCCTCACCCGAGTCGTCGATCATTACCGGGCAGACCATCAACGTGGATGGCGGGGTGGCCCGCCACTGAGGTTCCGGCGCCAGTCACTATCATCGAACGGGAGGCTGCTGTGATGCGGACACGGATCATCATCAACGGGCGCGAGGTGACCAACCCGGCGGTCAGGGCGGCCATCACGTCGATCATGCTCAGCATGATCGCGCTGATCCTCGGGCTGCTGGCGTTCGTGGTGATGCCGATGATCGGGATCGCCGTGGGAGTCGGGGCGGGGATCGCCGGGATCGTCGGCGGGACGCTCGCGCTGGGCGGGCCGCTGCTTCGCCGGCGCGCGCTCGGTGCCCGGCGCGGCCAGCTCGACGACGAGCCGCTCGAGCAGAAGCGGCTCGGGGAATAGGATCATCCGGCAATCCATCAACCGGACATTCCGCCGGTCGGGCGCGGCGGGGAGTCCTCTTTACAAGGCAACACGCATGGGGCTCGATATCGCGGTAGTGTATGGCTCGGTCAGGACGGAGCGGCAGGGGATCAGGGCGGCGCGCTATATCATCAGGAAGTGCGAGGAGCGGGGGCATCATATCGATTTCATCGATCCGCTGGAGTACCAGCTTCCGCTGCTCGACAGGATGTACAAGGAATATGCGCCGGGCGAGGCTCCGGAGACTCTGGAGCGGCTGGCGGAGATCTTCAAGCGGGTCGATGCGATCGTGATCGTCACCGGCGAGTACAACCACAGCATCCCTCCGGCGCTCTCCAATCTCCTCGACCACTTCCTGCAGGAATATTTCTGGCGTCCCTCGGCGATCGTCTGCTATTCCGCCGGCGGGTTCGGGGGCGTTCGCGCGGCGATGCAGATGCGGATGATGGTCGGAGAGCTCGGCATGCCCAGTATCCCATCCCTCTTTACCGTCCCGAAGGTGCAGAACGCGTTCGACAGCGAGGGGAACGCGCTCGAGGCGATCTACGATAAGAAGATCGTCCGCTTTCTCGACGAGCTGGAGTGGTATGCCGGAGCGTTGAAGAAGGGACGCGAGGGAGGCGTTCCGTACTGAGCACTGGCGGAGCCTCCGGTGGTAGAGCCGGGAGCGCTCCGTCTCCGCTCCCGGCCTGATCGTTCTCCCTCCTGTTATCCCCTCTGTCGGGTAGTGTCTCAGTCTGCCAGAATATTGGCCGGAGTTCGACTCCGGCCCAGCCGCTCAGCGCCCGACGGTCAATCTGAGATACTCCCCTCTGCCGCGTCGAGCCGCTTCAGACCCCCCTCGGCCCCCTGCCGCACGATATCGCCGTAACGATCATCGCCGAGGCTGCCGAAGCGCTCGCACGACAGAGTGTAGTAGCGGCGTGCCTCGGCATAATCGCCGAGCTGCTCATACGACCATCCCATGTTGAGATAGAGCGATGGATAGAATCCCCCCACCCGCTCGTCCGCGACGGCTTCGGCGCGGTTCAGCGATTCCTGGTTCCAGCGGAGCGTCTCTTCCGGACTCTCCTGATGCCGCGCCAGATAATGCGCCGCCACACATGCATCGAAGTCGTCCCGTGCTGCCTCCCATGCCTGCATGAACAGGTCACGTGCGCGCTCCGGCTTTCCCTCTCCTTCAGCCTGCATTCCCTCCATGCAGAGCTGCACGACCGGATTGTTGGTATCCATGATGGTTCCCTTCTATGAGTAAGTATGATATGATCTTCTGTGATGTCATCGCCGGGACGATGATACTAATGTAGGCTCGATTCTCCCAGCCGCTCAGTGCCGGCCTGCCCTGCGGGCTGCCTCAATGCTGGATTCCTGCCGATGTCCTCGGAACGATTTCCGGCCATGCGCGGTCACCTCCGCGATCGTTCTTCAGCCATCGTTCCGGTCGTCGGCGAGCGCTCGCCATGACGGTATCGTTCCGGTCGCATCGGGCCAGCGCGCCGCCAGCGCGCGCGCGAGCCGGCCGAAGCTTTCGGCGATGCCGGGGAGGTCGCCGGCGTGCGAGGCGCTGCGGGCGATCATCATGACGGTGCGGAGCAATGCATCGCGCGTCGTCCATGCGTCGATCCATATGCCGTTCTCCTCCATCGTTCTGGTGGAGAACCACCCGAGCATCGCCATCCCGCGCCAGATGCAGATCCTTTCCCATTCCCGCGTGAAGGCCCTTCCGTTCAGCTCCGGCGCGGCAGCCAGATACTCGGTGCGGTAGCTCTCCAGCAGCATCACGAGGAGCGCTTCCGGCAGCGGACAAAGGACGTTCCATACCGCCATGTCGTAGAGTGCATGGCGGAAGCCGCCGTACTCGAAGTCGATCAGGCGTAGCTCGCCGTCGCGCAGATGGTTGTTGCTCGGCGCGATATCGCCATGGGTGAACGCAAGGAACGCTCCGGGCTGGCGGTATGTCAGGTTGATCCCCGCGCACTCCCCGTCGAACCGCTCGTCGAGCGCGATGCCGGCCAGTGCGAACCACGTCCTGACGCGGTCGAGCGAGGCGCTCCATCGTTCCGCCTCGCGCTCCCGGCCGAGCCCCTCATCGCCCGGCAGCGCGCTTCGTATCGCCCTGAACGCCGCCTCGTGTGGGGCTCCGCTGCTCGATCGGTGCAGCCGCGCGCATCGTGTCGCAAGCCGCATCAACCCGTCGATCGCGGCTTCCCGATCATCGCCCCGCATCAGATCGTCGAGCGTAAGCGAGCCGCCCAGATCCTCCATGAGATAGATCCCTTTCTCCCGATCGCCTCCGTAGAAACCGGGGGCAAGATCGCGTCGTACCGGATCGGTGGCGATGAACCGGAGGCTTCCCCAGTCGGAGAAGCCGCACTCCTCCTGCGTCAGTATCTGTTTGACGATGGCGCCGGAGGGGGCTTCGTCGCCGCCGGCAATCCGGCAGCGGAACACCCTGCAACGATCGCTCTCCTTCAGCAGAATCATCTCTTCGATCGCCCCTATCGATGGGAACGTGTCGCGGAGAATTGTCGTGATGGAGAGATGGTCGGGGAGAGGTTGATGCGTCATTGCCGTCGCGGAGCTATGCTGTTCATACCGTTTCCGGGGGAGATCGGGCATGGCGTTGATCAATTCGGGAACCGGCCGGAGCCGGCCGGCAATATAGCCGCATCAGACGGGGGATTGCACAAACGGAACGCGGGCCGTACACCCTTGTGCACAGCCCGCGTTCATATGTCCCATCACTACGTCCGTCCCTTCTCTCCTCTGCTTCACTCAATCTCTACCTGGAACAGACACAAGCATCGTGCCTTTCCCCGCCAGCCATCGCGCCGAGCGTGGCATACGGGTTGTCTCGCGTCATCGCCCATTCCTCCAACGGCGGTGAAATCCCCGCATATGGCGCGTACGGCGGTCATTATGATGAGCGGACACCTCGGTCGCGATGTGGCGACGGCGCAGCATGCCGAGCCTTCTGTAGTTTAGGAATGGAATGGAGCGTTGCTAGAGGGAGGCTCGCGGCGCTCCTTCCGCTGCGGGAGGGGGTCCGTCCGGCGCGTCTCTGCGGCGGTGATCGTGGCGTAATTCAGGGGATTGCTTCGCAAAGTGTTACATTCCGCAGTTGCACAGGGGTAGGCCGGCATGTTATATTTGTGACCCTTTAGCTGCGGAAGTGGTGAAATTGGCAGACACGCCATCTTGAGGGGGTGGTGCTCACAAGGCGTGCGGGTTCAAGTCCCGCCTTCCGCACTTGAATGCCGGTTGACGATGAGTCGACCGGCATTTCTATTTTACACCATGTCCTTCTCAGTTCCACAGCTTCTTATCGGTCTCCTCGCCGCTGCCGTTGTCGGGGCCGCCGCCGCGCGCGTCGGCTTTCTGAAACCGTCGGGCGCCTGGGGTGCGTTCCTTCTCGGGAGCGTCGTCTTCGGGCTCGGAGGGATTTCCTGGAGCGTTCCGCTGCTGGTGTTCTTCATCCTCGGCAGCCTTCTGTCGAAGTACAGCCCGAAGCGCCGCCGCGCGGTGAAGGAACGGCTCGATCTGATCTTCGAGAAGGGATCGACCCGCGATGCGGCCCAGGTCTGGGCCAACGGAGGGATCGCCGGCCTGGCGGTGATCGCAGGCGCGCTGTATCCCGACCCTGCTCTCTTCATCGCATATCTTGGGGCGCTCGGCGCTGCGGCCGCCGATACCTGGGGGACCGAGATCGGCGTCCTCGGAAGAGGGCGGACCCTGTCGGTGGTGACGATGCGGCCGGTGGAGCGGGGGACCTCCGGGGGGATCTCCGCCGTCGGCACGCTGGGCGCGGCGGTCGGGGCGCTCTCGGTGGGGCTTGCCGGCGCGTTCTGGAGCGATCGTCCGCTCGTCGCCATCATCACCGCGATCGTTGCCGGCCTGTTGGGGATGTTAATCGACAGCCTTATCGGCGCGACGCTGCAGGCGCGTTACCGCTGCTCCCGATGCGGCGCGATCACCGAGCGTCGTCTCCACTGCGATGTGCCGGCCACGCTGATCGCCGGACATCGGTGGGTCACCAACGATGTCGTCAACACCGCCTGTACACTGACCGGGGCCGCCGTCGCCTATATCCTCGCACGCCTCCTGTAGTCTCTATCCGTCCTGCGTCCGCTCTCCCGTACTTCCGTGGGGAGGGACGGTTCGATTGCCTCGTTGCTTCATAAGCCGATCGTGGCGTACGCGATACGATCGGTATGCACGCACTCCATCCTCGCCCAGCGGTTCGTATGCATAAACCGGCGCAGCGCGATGAATATGCAGCCATATCCATTCTCCTCCCTCGCATCTCTCCACGCCCCGCTCCGTCCCCGATTTCACCCGCCGAAGCGCGCGCTCTTCACATCCGGACACAAATAATCCACAAGGATGTTTATGCATACTCTTGCATAAGTATGCATAGCTCTGTATATTTGTTCATCGATGGAAATCAAGGCGAACACATATCAGGACAACGGAGCGGCCAGCCTCACCGCGTCGATCATCGGCGCATCGGGATATTCCGGCGCGGAGCTGACGAAGATCCTCGCGCGGCATCGCCGGGTGAAGATCGGCGGACTGTTCGCCAACTCGCTTGTCGGCAAACGGGTCGATGAAGTCCATCCCTGGCTGCATGGCGATATCCTGGCGCTCTACGAAGCGTACGCGCCCGAGCTGATCGAGAAGAGCGATGTAGTATTTATCGCGCTGCCGTCCGGCGAGGCGATGAAATTCGTTCCGGAGCTGCTGGATCGCGGAAAAAAAGTGATCGATCTGGGGGGGGATTTTCGTCTGAAGGACCCCGCGCTGTACCGGAAATATTACGGGCGCGATCATACCGCGACCGATTATCTGGAGCGCGCCATCTACGGTCTGCCGGAATGGAACCGCGCGGCGATCGCGGCGGGTACGCTGATCGCCAATCCCGGCTGCTATCCCACCAGCGCGCTTCTGCCGCTGATGCCGCTGCTGAAGGAGAGCGTGATCGCCGGTCGCGGGATCATCATCAATTCGGTGTCGGGAACCTCGGGGGCGGGACGGAGCGCCTCGGTGGATCTCATCTTCAGCGAGGTGAACGAGTCGGTGAAGGCCTACAAGGTCGGGACGCACCAGCATAACCCCGAGATCAGGACGGTGCTCGGGAGCGTCGCGGCGGAGGATGTGTCGCTGACATTTATTCCTCATCTGGTCCCGATCACGCGCGGTATTTATTCGAATATCTGCGCGCCGCTGAATTCCGATATCAGCGAGGGGGATGTGGCGGCGATCTACGATGCGTATTACGCCGATGCGCCGTTCGTGCGCTGGTCGAGCACGGCGATCCCGGAGATACGGGGCGTCGCCCACACGAACTATATCGATATCGGCGTTCGGGTCGATCGCGATAACGGGCAGATCGTTCTGCTGTCGGCGATCGATAATCTGGTGAAGGGCGCGGCTGGACAGGCAGTGCAGAATATGAATATTCTTTTCGGGTTCGAGGAAACAGAAGGATTATGAACAGCTCCATGATTGCGTTGAATGAAATTCCCGGTGGGATAACCTCGCCGAAAGGCTTTACGGCCGCCGGCGTGCACTGCGGCATCCGTCGCAAGAAGAAGGATGTCGCGCTGATCGCCTCGGAGCCCCCGGCGGTTGTCGCCGGTGTGTTCACGACCAACAAGGTGCAGGCCGCGCCGATCCTCGTCAATCGCGCCCAGGTCCGCCGCTCCGATCTCTGCTCGGCGGTGGTGATCAACAGCGGCAACGCCAATGCCTGCACCGGCGAGCGCGGACTCAACGACGCATGGGCGATGGTTCGCGAGGTCGCCGGCGCGCTCGGCCTTCCGGAAGAGGAAGTGCTCGTCTCCTCGACGGGGGTGATCGGGCAGTACCTGCCGATCGACAATGTGCTGGCCGGCATCCGCGCCGCTGCCGCTGAGCTGAGCTCCGACGGGGGCAACGACGCGGCGCTCGCGATCATGACCACCGATACGTATCACAAGGAGCTGGCGGTGCAGTTCGAGCTGGGGGGGGCAACCATCACGATCGGCGCGATGGCGAAGGGCTCCGGCATGATCGCGCCGAACATGGCGACGATGCTCGGCTTCATCTCCACCGACGCGGCGATCTCCGGCGAGCTGCTGACCGAGATGCTTCGCAGCGGAAACAACCGCTCGTTCAACCGCATCAGCGTCGACGGCGATACCAGCACCAACGATATGGTGCTGGCGATGGCGAACGGCCTTGCCGGCAACACGCCGATCGTCGAGCGGAACGAGGATTATTATCTCTTCGCCGGGGCGCTGGACTATGTGCTGGTGAAGCTCGCCAAGATGATCGCCCGCGACGGCGAGGGCGCCACCAAGCTGATCGAGGTGCTGGTCAAGGGCGCCGCCAGCGAGGAGCAGGCCGAGCTTGCGGCGCGCGCCGTGGCGAACTCGAACCTGGTCAAGACCGCGATCCACGGCGAGGACGCCAACTGGGGAAGGATCATCGCGGCGGTCGGCTACTCGGGGATCGACTTCGATCCGGAGGCGCTTGCCATCTCGCTGAACGAGCTGCCGGTGCTTCTGCCGAACTACGTCATCGTGCTCGACGAGGAGAAGGCCAAGGAGACCCTTGCGGCCGATACCATCGTCATCACGGTCGACCTGAACCAGGGGGGATACCAGGCGAAGTTCTGGACCTGCGATCTGACCAAGGACTACGTCCACATCAACGCCAGTTATCGTTCCTGAGCCGATGTCCAACACAGATAATACTCATGGTGGAACGGCGGCCGTCAGGTGGGCCGTGATCAAGTATGGCGGCGCGGCGATGGAGGGGAACTATTCCGAGGAGATGTTCGCCGAGGAGCTGCTGGCGCTTGCCGAAGGGGGCATCACCCCGGTTGTCGTGCATGGCGGCGGCGCGGAGATGACCCGCATGGCCGCGGCGATGGGGATCGAGGCGGAGTTCGTCGCCGGACAGCGTCGCACCGACGCCCGGATGCTCGAGGTGGTGGTGATGGTCCTTGCCGGATCGATCAACAAGAATCTGGTGCGCGCCATCCAGTCGGCCGGCGGAAACGCGGTCGGTCTCTGCGGCGTCGATAACGCTCTGCTGGTCGCGCGGAAGCTCGGCGGCGATGCCGGCGATCTTGGGTTCGTCGGCGAGGTGACCGCCGTCAACACCCGCTTTCTGTCGCTGCTGTGCGACGGCGGGATGATCCCGGTGATAGCGCCGGTCGGGCTGGGGGATGGCGGGGAGCTCTACAACATCAACGCCGATCTGGCCGCCGCCGCGGTTGCCGGAGCGCTTGGCGCCGAGATGCTTGTGTATATGAGCAACATCCCCGGCGTCGAGGTCGATGGCGCGGTTGTGCCGACGCTGAGCCGTGCCGAGGCCGAGGGGCTGATCGAGCGCGGGACGATACGCGGGGGGATGATCCCGAAGGTGACCTCGGCGTTCGAGGCGCTGGAGGCGGGGGCAGCGTCGGTGAGGATCATCGACGGACGGACGCCGGGAGCCCTGCGGGGGCTGCTGGCCGGGGATGGAGTCGGAACCGCGATCGTGCGCGGGGGCTCCTCTGATACCATGGATATTCAACGACAAGCAACTATCTCATCTCTGGAAGGAGTATTGACGTGAAGAAAGATTTTCTCTCCCTGCTCGACATCAACGCCCAGGAGCTCGATGAGCTGTTCGCGCTGACCGACGAGCTGAAGCTCAGCGACAGCTTCAAGCCGCTTCAGGGGAAGGTCGTCTCCCTCATCTTCCAGAAGCCATCGCTCCGCACGCGGGTCAGCTTCGAGGTCGGCGTCCATCAGCTCGGCGGCTATGCCGTGTTCCTTCCGCAGGAGAGCGTCGGGATCGGCACCCGTGAGAGCGCCGCCGATGCCGGACGTCTCCTCTCGCGCTACAGCCAGATGATCGTCGCGCGCGTCTTCGAGCACAACGTGCTGACCGAGATGGCCGAGAACGCGACCGTGCCGGTGATCAACGCGCTGAGCGATCTGTCGCATCCCTGCCAGGTGCTCGCCGATCTCTATACGATGCGCCAGCACAAGAAGCTGCAGCCGGGGGTGAAGGTCGTCTTCGTGGGGGATGGCAACAACATCGTCAACTCGTGGCTGGAGATGGCATCGCTCTATCCGATGCACTTCGTGCTGGCCGCGCCGAAGGGCTATGGCCCCGACCAGGCAACGCTCGATATAGCGCGCGCCGCGGGCGTCAGCACGATCGAGATCATCGAGGACCCGACCGAGGCGGTGCGGGGCGCCGACGTGATCTACACCGACGTCTGGACCAGCATGGGGCAGGAGGCGGAGGCCGAGGAGCGCCGCCGGGCGTTCGCGGGATATCAGGTGGATTTTCGTTTATTGGGCCTGGCCGATCGCGACTGCGTGGTGATGCATTGTCTGCCGGCGCACAGAGGCGAGGAAGTGAGCGCCGAGGTGCTGGACGGGAAGCATTCCATCGTCTTCGATCAGGCCGAAAACCGGCTGCATGTGCAGAAGGCGCTCCTGGCGGCGATGGTCGCCGACGGGACCGAGGCCGGCTACACCGGCGCTCTTGCCGGACATGGCCGTGTGCCAGTATTCAGCCCATAAGATATCGCATGAGCAAGCAGAGCCGACATTTCGTCATCAAGCAGATCATTACTCGCCAAGTGGTGGCAAGCCAGGAGGACCTCCGCCTCGTTCTGGAGTCGGAGGGGGTGGAGGTGACGCAGGCGACGTTGTCGCGCGATATCAAGGACCTCGGGATCGCCCGGGTCAATACTCCGGAAGGGATGCGGTATGTGCTCCGCCCGGAGAGCGAGGAGCACCGGCTGAAGTCGCTGCTCAGCTACGAAGTGGAATCGGTCGAGGCAAACGAGGCGGTGATCATCATCAAGACCCTTCCCGGCCGCGCGCACGGCGTGGCCGAGATCGTCGACAGTATGCACGACTCCGATGTGCTCGGCACGATCGCCGGCGACAACACGATCTTCGTCGCCCCATCATCGACCAAGAAGATCCCGCATATCGTCGCTCGCATACGCGAGCTGATCACCAAGGGATAATCTCACACGCGTTCCCAGGCCCGGCCATCGTTCCCCCGGCGCGCGCTCACGCGCGGCGTCAGGAGGGGAGCGCCGTGTCCTGTCCGTTTCTTCCTGATCAACAATCAACTAGCAAAAGGTTTCGGAGTGAACAAGCTGAAGGTAGCGCTCGCATATTCGGGAGGTCTCGATACTTCCGTGATGGTCCATTGGCTTCAGGAGCGGTACGACGCCGAGGTGGTGACGGTGACCGGTGATCTGGGGCAGAAGAAGGAGCTGGTCGGCATCGAGGAGAAGGCACGCATGCTGGGCGTGCGCGACGTCAATATCGTCGACCTCCGTCATGAGTTCGTTCACGAGTACATCTTCCCGGCGCTGAAGGCCGGAGCCCTCTACGAAGGGGTCTATCCGATGGCGACGGCGCTCGGCAGGCCGCTGCTGGCAAAGGCGCTGGTGCGCGTGGCGCAGAAGTCGGGATGCAACGCCGTCGCCCACGGCTGCACCGGCAAGGGGAACGATCAGGTCCGCTTCGAGGCCGCCGTCGCTGCGCTCGCCCCCGAGCTGAAGGTGCTGGCGCCGGTGCGCGAATGGGAGTTCCGCTCGCGCGAGGAGGAGATCGCCTACTGCGAGAAGCATGGCATCAACGTCTCGGCCACCAAGTCGAGCCCCTACTCGATCGATGAGAATATCTGGGGGACCAGCATCGAGTGCGGCGTGCTCGAGGATCCGATGGCCGAGCCCCCCGCCGATGCCTATCAGCGGACAGTCTCGCCGTTCGATGCCCCCGACGAATCCACGTATGTGATGATCGAGTTCAGCGAGGGACGTCCGGTGGCGCTCAACGGCAAGGAGCTTCTGGGGGTCGAGCTGATCGATCAGCTGAACGAGATCGCGGGGGCCAACGGCGTCGGGCGGATCGATATGGTGGAGAATCGTCTGGTGGGCATCAAGTCGCGCGAGATCTACGAGGCCCCGGCCGCCGTGGTGCTCCATTTCGCGCACACCGAGCTTGAGCGTCTGACGCTCGACCGCGACGTGGCCCACTACAAGGCGAAGCTCGCGCAGGATTACGCCGGGCTTGTCTACAACGGGCTCTGGTTCTCGCCGCTCCGCAAGGCGCTCGACGGCTTCATCGACGAGACGCAGAAGACGGTCAACGGCCTGGTGAAGGTGAAGCTCTACAAGGGGAACGTCTGGATCGCCGGCCGCAGCTCCCCGAACTCGCTGTACGATACGGGGCTGGCGACCTATACCGAGGAGGATTCGTTCGACCACAAGGCGAGCGAGGGCTTCATCAAGATCTTCAGCCTTCCGCTGAAGACGTTCCATCAGGTGAACGACGTCGCCGGGAAGAAGTCGGAAGAGCTGACGTTCTAGGCAGGGCGCCGTGCCCGCAGGAAGTACGTCGGCGCAGCAGTCGCGTGGTCGTCATATTCAACAAGCCATGGAAGAGGGACGGGGATCAATGTCACAGCAGGCACTCTGGGGCGGGCGCTTCAAGGAATCGCTCGCCGATATCGCGCACCGCTTTTCCTCCTCGATCGATGTGGACGGAAAGCTCTATCGTGAGGATATCGCCGGGAGCATGGCGCATGTGGCGATGCTCGCGGTCACCGGGGTGATAGCACCGGCGGAGGCCGAGGAGATCCGCGCGGCGCTGCTGGAGATCCGCGACGAGATAGCCAGCGGGGCGATGGAGCTGGACGGACGCTTCGAGGATATCCATATGGCGATCGAGGGGAGGCTGATCCAGAAGATCGGTCCGGCGGGAGGACGGCTCCATACCGGGCGCAGCCGCAACGATCAGGTGGCGCTCGACGAGCGGCTCTATATCCGCTCCGCGCTCGACGGGCTGTCGGCGGCCGTCGGGCGGCTGCAGAGCGTGCTGGTGGATGCCGCCGAGGCGAACGCCGATGTGCTGATGCCGGGCTACACGCATATGCAGCGCGCGCAGCCGGTGCTGCTGGCGCATCATCTGCTCGCCTATGTGGCGATGCTCGACCGCGACCGTGAGCGTCTTGCCGACTGCCGTCGCCGCGCGAACCGTTCGCCGCTTGGCGCCGCTGCGTTCGCCGGCACCTCCTTCCCGATCGATCGGGAGATGGTGGCCGAGGGGCTGGAGTTCGACGGGATCGTCGAGAACAGCATCGACGCGGTGAGCGATCGCGATTACTTCATCGAGGCCGCGAGCGCCTGCTCGATCGCGATGATGCATCTCAGCCGGCTGGCCGAGGAGATCGTCCTCTGGGCGACGAAGGAGTTCGGGTTCATCGACATCGGCGATGCGTTCGCCACCGGCAGCAGCATCATGCCGCAGAAGAAGAACCCCGACATGGCGGAGCTGGTGCGGGGGAAGACCGGCAGGGTCTATGGGGCGCTGGTCAGCCTGCTGACGCTGATGAAGGGGCTGCCGCTCGCCTACAACCGCGATATGCAGGAGGACAAGGCGCCGATGTTCGAGGCGATCGGCACAACGCGCGACTGCATGGAGATCATGGCGCATATGCTGGAGAACAGCAGCTTCCGGCGCGAGCGGATGGAGCGTGAGGTGAGGGATGATCTGTCGACGGCGACCGAGCTGGCCGATTATCTGGTGCGTGCCGGCCTGCCGTTCCGCGATGCGCACGCGGTTGCCGGGCGCGTGGTGGGGCACTGCGTGGAGAACGGGAGCACGTTCGAGGATCTTTCGCTGGAGGATCTGCGGGCGTTCTCCCCAACGTTCGAGAAGGACATCTTCGATTATCTCATCCCCAGGAAAAGCGTCGAGCAGAAACGCTCGGCCGGCAGCAGCTCACCCGCACAGGTGGCATTGCAGCTGGCGCGCTGGCGCGAACGGCTTGCTGTGATCGAGCCGGTTGCGCCCGAACTTGGCTAGCGCCGTGGACTCCTTGATGGAGATGTGGCTTCTCATGTGCGGGGCCGGAGCAAAGCTCCGGCCCCGTCTGTTGTAAAGGATCGTCTGGAACGTAAACGCCACGGCGAGCTCCACCCATCCTCACCGGCGGTGACAATGTTTAACGGGGAATGAAAAAAGAGAGCGTGGAAATCTTCTCCCACCGATTTTGCGGGCTCGGCTATCGCATCGGTTCTTCCGGACGTCCGCCGAACGGCATGGGGGTTGTGCGATGCCGGGAAGAACGAACCGATCCCTCATAACATAGAACGAACAGATATGTCAGCAATTCATATTCAGCGCAATCATACGCTCGGCAAGGCCGAGGCACGGAGCGTGGTGGAGGATATCGCCCGCCAGATGAAGAGCAAGCTGGAGATCGAGTATCGCTGGAACGGCGACCGGCTCCAGTTCGACCGTCCCGGCGCGCATGGCCGTATCGATGTAACCGATACCACCGTCACCGTCGATATCGAGCTTGGGCTGATGCTTACGGCGTTCAAGGGGATGGTGCAGGATCAGATCAACGGCTATCTCGATCAGCGTATCGGCAAGGCATGACCGGCCGAATGGCGATCGCCGGTATAGCGACGGGCTCCCCTGCGTGACAGAGGAGCCCGTGGGATGGGGTAATGTCTCAGGGCGCCGGAATGCCGGAATGTTGGGCCGGAGTTCAACTCCGGCCCAGCGTTCAACGCCGGCTCAGCGTATCAGCGCCCGACCGACCACCAGCGTGGGTGAATCGCGGCCACCACCGCAGCTTATCGATCCAGCACGATTCTGCCGGCGATGATATTCTCGATGGCTCCGTTCGCGCACATCACGCGGAGCTGTCCGTAGTGGGTGATCCCCATCGCCTGCCCGGCCACCGGCTCGCTGAGGGTACGGCCGTAGAGCCAGTCGCGCCGGGAATATTCGGCAAGCTCCTTCAGGCCCAGCTCTCCGGAGCGGGCGGGGATCTCCCTGAGCAGATGCTTGATGATCGCCCCGAGGATATCGATGCGTCCGATCCCATGCCGCAGATGAGGCCCCAGAAAGCCCGGGGGGATCTGTCGCGACTCGTCGAGCTTCAGCGGAAAGGGGGCGATGTTCAGGCCGATCCCGACGGCGATCGCCGCCTCTCCGCCATGTCCCTGCCCCTCGCAGAGAATCCCTCCGGTCTTCGCATCGTCGATGATAAGGTCGTTCGGCCATTTGAGCATGACCTTCGGCAGATGCTCCGACGTTCCGGCGATCAGTTCGTCGAGCGCGCGCGCCACGATCATGCCGAGCCGGATCGGAAGGAGTGCGGCCTCGGCGATGCCGGGGGGGCGCAGCAGGAACGAGAACATCAGCGATGCTCCGGCGTTGCCCAGCCAGCGGCGTCCGTGCTGTCCGCGGCCGGCCAGCTGATGGTCGGCGACCACGAACGTCCACTCCGGCGCATCCTCCACCATCAGGCGCCGCAGCACGTTCTGCGTGGAGTCGACCGTATCGTGAAAATCGAGGCGGGGGATGCCCCAGATCTCGGCAAGATGTCCTCGGGCCGTCGGGTCCTCCCCGACGTATGTGAGCGAATCCTTCATGAACGTTCTTATCCCGACAGTCCCAGAAGTGCGACGGCGATTGCTGCGAGCGCGATTCCGATCCAGGCCGTTCTGTTCGGATGCTCCTTCCAGAATATCACCGCCGTTGCGGTGACAGCGATCACCCCGCCCACGCTGACGGTGGGGAAGACCACCGAGGCGTCGAGCTGCTTCAGCGCCAGCAACAGGAAGTAGACGCTGAAGTAATTCGGTATCCCCAGCAGCACTCCCCGTCCTATATCGGCGGCGACCACCGGGATCCTCCGGGCCGCCACCGTCAGCCAGCAGAATGCCGCGGCCGAGATGAACACCCAGAATGCAAATCCGTCCTTGTCGGCGCCCCCTGTCTGTGCCGCCTTCATCGAGAAATCGGTGATCCCCACGATCGTGAAGATCGCCGCCAGCACCCCCACCGCGCCCAGATCGAGCTCCCCTTTGTTATCGCGCCGGCGCTGGGCGGCCCCGAGCATCAGGAACGCCGCTATGCCGGCGCCGATACCGGCTATCTGCAGCGGCGAGGGGCGCTCGTCGAAGCAGATGATCGATCCGGCAACCGGGATCAGCATCGAAAGCCGCGCCGCGCTTGTCGGGATGGCAAGGCCGATCTCCTTGATCCCCCGCATCAGCATCAGGAATCCGCCGATGAAGCCGCCGCCGGCCGCTATCCCGATCCAGATCCACTGTCCGCCGAGATCGAGGTGCGACCACGCCCCCATGACGAGCGCCAGCATCGCCGCCACGACGTAGTTCGTGCCCGCCACTACCAGACGGCTTCCGCCGCGCGTCTCGTTGACTTTGAGCATCACCGAGGTCAGAAGCGAGCTTAGGATCGTCAGCAGAAGAAAGATCATAGGCGAACGGCCAGCGGTTCGGAGTACTCCGCCGCCGCATCGGGAAGGTGGCGCGGGAGAGAGTTTGAACGAAATGCTAATATAGGGACGCGCGTATCTTCGGCGAACGCATTATCGGATGGGCAGTGTCTCAGTGTGATCGTCGAGCACTGATACGCTGGGCCGGAGTTGAACTCCGGCCCACCATGCTGGCATACTGACGAACCCATTATCGGATGACTACTGGAGGGATGATGGCGTCGGCTTTTACCCATGGGTTTGTCGGTCTGGTGCTCGGGAAGATCTCTACATCCCGGAAGATGCCCGCTCGGTTCTGGATTCTCTCGGCGCTCTGCGCCATCCTTCCCGATATCGATGGCATCGGCCATATGCTGGGGGTGGAGTACGGAGGGCTGTTCGGGCATCGGGGGATCATCCACTCGCTCCTGTTCGCGCTGCTTGTGGGGGTGACGGTCCCGATGCTGGCATTCAGGGAGCCGGGACGATTCTCGTGGCGCTGGTGGGGACTGGTCCTCTACTTCACCGTGGTGACTGCCTCGCATTCCCTGCTCGATGCAATGACCACCGGCGGCCTCGGCGTGGCGTTCCTCTCGCCGTTCGACCTCACGCGCTACTTCCTGCCGTGGCGTTTCATCCGCGTCTCGCCGATCGGCGTCGTATCCTTCTTCGGTCGTCGTGGAGCCGTGGTGATCCTCAACGAGCTGTGCACGGTCTGGCTGCCGATGCTGCTGATCCTCGGGATGGTCCTGCTTGCCAGACGCCTGCGGGAACGTGAGCACGGGGGATAGCCGGGCCGGAGTCGTGGCTGGGCCGGAGTTGAACTCCAGCCCCAACGGACGAAACGGCAGCGATGCCATGCTCCATCACCACCGCGCCCTGTGCGTCATCGGGCCGAGCATGCCTCGGCGACGCGCACGCCATCGATCGCCGCCGAGACGATGCCGCCGGCATAGCCCGCTCCCTCGCCGCATGGATAGAGCCCCCTGACTCCCGGATGCTCGAGCGTCGCCGGATCGCGCGGAACCCGTACCGGCGAGCTTGTGCGGGTCTCCACGCCGACGATCACCGCATCATCGGTCACATAGCCCTTCATCATCTTCCCGAAGTTCTTCAATCCCCCCTGCAGGCGCCGCGCAAGCGGAACCGGAAGGAGCTCGTGCAGCGGCGCGGAGGTCAGTCCCGGCTTGTAGCTGCACGACGGAAGCGTCTCCGACAGCCGGTTGGCGATGAAGTCGGTCACGCGCTGTGCCGGGGCGCGCTGGGCGCCGCCGCCGGCCATGGTCGCCATCACCTCGAGCGATTTCTGGTATCGGACCCCGGCAAGATCTCCATGCTCCCGGAACGGCGCCAGATCCTCGGTCTCCACCGCCACCACCATCCCGGAGTTCGCATAGGGTGAATCGCGCCGCGAGAGGCTCATCCCGTTGACCACGACCTCGTCGGGCTCGGTGGCCGAGGGGACGATAAAGCCGCCGGGGCACATACAGAAGGAGAAGACCCCCCGCTCGCGCACGGTGGAGGCAAGGCGGTAGCTGGCGGCCGGGAGCCGTGGATCGCGCCCCCGGCTGTGGTACTGGATGCGATCGATCAGCGGCTGCGGATGCTCGATCCGCACCCCCATCGCGAACGGTTTCGGCTCGATCAGCACTCCCCGGCGAAGAAGCAGCGCGAAGATATCGCGAGCCGAATGGCCGGTCGCCAGGATCACCGCATCGCCGGTCACCTCGTCTCCGGCTGCGGTGATCACCCCGCGGATCCGGCGCTCCGCGTCGATGATCAGGTCGGTCACGCGGGTATTGAAGCGGATCTCGCCGCCGGCGGCAAGGATGCTCTCCCGCATCGCGGCCACCACCTTCGGCAGCAGGTTCGATCCGATATGGGGATGGGCGTCGATAAGGATATCGGGCTGCGCGCCGTGCGCCACAAGGGTTCGCAGCACCCCCTCGACGCTGCCGCGCTTGGTGGCGCGGGTGTAGAGCTTGCCGTCGGAGTAGGTGCCGGCACCCCCCTCGCCGAAACAATAGTTGCTGTCGGGATTGACCGTTCCCTGTCGCTGGATCGCCACCAGATCGCGCCGCCGCGCGCGGACATCCTTCCCGCGCTCCAGGATGATCGGCCTGACGCCAAGCTCGATCAGGCGGAGCGCGGCGAACATTCCGGCCGGACCGCAGCCGACGATCACCACGCGGCGATCCCCCCGCACCGGCGAATAGTCGGGACGGGGAAGCTCTTCGGCGGGAGGGGGCTCGTCGTGGTAGACATCAGCCTGCATCCGCACAACCACGCGTCCGCTGCGGGCGTCGATCGAGCGCTTGCGGATGCGGATGCCGGTGATCCGCTCCCCGGCAATGTCGAGCAGTCGCGCCGCCAGAGCACGCTGCGCCTCATAGCTGGCGGCGGTATCGAGGTCGAGAGGAAGTTCGAGCGAGCTTATCATGGATGCTTCGAGATCTGTGTGTCGGCGCCGGACCGTTCCGCACGCCCTGTGGGGACGATCGGGCGGAGGGGGCATTTTCCGGCCGAACGGCCGAAGAGCGCCAAGTTAGAGAGAAGATCCCCACGCCCCGGCCGGCGATTGTTATCAGAACGTATCGGCTCCGGCGGAGTGCGCAGCAGGCCGGGAACCATGAAAAACATCCTGTCTCTAATCCCCCTGAACGCGGTTCCGATGGCCTTCGAACACCGGCCGGGCTCGAGATGGATCGGGCATGGCGACGTGGAAGCTTCAGATGCCACACGACGAGGGCCGAGGCCAGCCGGATAAACCATGTTCACCCGCTGTTGTCTTCCTGCCGGGCCCGCTGTGAAGAATCCGTGGCGGCGGAGAATATGCAAACATCCAGACTCACACATAACCTGGGAACATGACAATGATGACGAAAACGTTTTTGAGCAAGATTGGACTGGCACTGGTCGGCACGATGATCGTCTGCTTTGCCGCATTTGCCGCGCAGGGCGAAGGCCACAAGGGACATGGCGGCAGGGGACCCGGCGGGCCGGGCGGCGGCGATCTTATGAAGCTCGCCCAGAAGCTCAATATCACCGATGATCAGAAGGCGCAGATCAAGGCGCTCCGCGATCAGTTCCAGCAGCAGAATGCCGGAACCCTCGGCGAGGTCAAGGCGCTGCATGAGAAGATGAAGGAGTACCGCAAGAGCGATGACAAGACCAACGCGATGGCGACCCGCGAGCAGATCAAGACGAAGATGGAATCGCTCCGTCCGGCGCACGAGCAGCTTCGCGCCAAGATGCTGGCGATCCTGACGGCCGATCAGCGCGCCCAGCTCGAGCAGATGAAGGCGGAGCGGAAGGAGAAGGGGGGGAAGCGCCATGGTGACTGCAAGGGGAAGGCAAAGGGAAGCCCCAACAAGGGGGGCGATGCCGGCACCAGCAATGGCGGCAGCACGATCAAGTAACGCGATTCGACCGATCGGTCGAATATCGATGCGGGCTTTGCTGAAGGGATATGGCTGATGATATGGAAGAGAACCTGGTTGGATGATATGCTCCTTCCCTGATGTGGCCCGCACGGGGCGATGGCGGCTATGCACTGCGACGGAATGGGCCAGCTTGTCTGGCCCGTTTCATTTCTGCTGAGATGATGAACATGACTGGAGAATGATGATGCATGCACGAAACATCACCGGCCCGGATATCCGAAACACTGCGTGGCGATGGGTGATCCCCCTCCTTATCGCGGCCGCCTGTAGCGTTGTGGCCGTTACGACCGCAGCCGCCGATCCTCCCGATGCTCCATCGGCGTCCGGACCCGACCGGAAGATCGCCCACCTGCTCGGCCGCATCGGGTATGGCGCGCGCCCCGGCGATATCGAGCGCGTCGGGCGCATCGGCATCGAGCGCTACATCGACGAACAGCTCCATCCCGAGCGGATCGACGACGCCATCGCCGACGAGCAGCTGAGCGGCTTCGGGATCATCCGGATGACGATACCACAGCTCTACGAGCACTATCCGCAGCCCGGATCGGTTGCCCGGAAGCTCGGGCGTGCTGCGCGCAGCGGAGCCGACAGCGCCGCGGGGGTGAGCCGCGAGGAGATCGAGGCATACTACGCGGCCAACGATCTCGGGCGTCCGGCCGAGATCCTTCAGGCGCTGCAGGCGCAGAAGATCGTCCGCGCCGTCTACAGCAACCGACAGCTTCAGGAGACGATGACCGATTTCTGGATGAATCATTTCAACATCTTCTGGGGGAAGGGGCAGGACAAATGGCTCACCGCCGACTTCGAGATGTATGCCGTACGTATGCATACGCTCGGGAAATTTCAGGATCTTCTGATGGCGACCGCCAAGAGCCCGGCGATGCTCTTCTACCTCGATAATGTGCTCTCCTCGGCCCCAGGGTCCGCCGGGAAGAACGGGGGCGTTCCGGCGAAGCGTATGCCGGGGATCAACGAGAACTATGCACGCGAGATCATGGAGCTGCATACGCTCGGCGTCGGCGGGGGATATACGCAGAAGGATGTGCAGGAGGTGGCCCGCTGCTTCACCGGCTGGACGATCGATCGCTCCGGCGAGGGCGCTCGGTTCGTCTTCAGGCCCCGCATGCACGACCGGGGGGAGAAGACCGTGCTCGGGGTCACGATCCCGGCCGGCGGCGGGATCGAGGATGGGGAGAAGGTGATCGCGATCCTTGCGCACCATCCCAACACCGCCCGCTTCATCGCCGCGAAGCTGGTCCGCCGGTTCGTCAGCGACGACCCTCCCGAGGCGCTCGTCGAGCGGATCGCCAGCGTCTATATGGCGACCGATGGCGATATCCGGGAGATGCTCCGGGCGATCCTTACCTCCGATGAGTTCAACGCGCCGGCCGCCTACCGCGCCAAGATCAAGTCGCCGTTCGAGCTCGCCATCTCGGCCATCCGGTCGCTCGACGGCGTCACCGACGGATCGCCACGGCTGGCGCGGTTCATCGCCGGGATGGGGCAGCCCCTTTACATGTACCAGCCTCCGACCGGCTACCCGGACCGCGCCGAGCAGTGGGTGAACACCGGCGCGCTGGTCGAGCGGCTGAACTTCGCGCTTGCGCTTGCCGGCAACCGTATTCCCGGCACGAGGGTCGATCTGGCGACGCTGGCATCGGGGCTTGAGGGGGCTGCCGATGACCGGCTGGCCGATCACGCCCTGCAGACCCTGCTCGGCGGCGATGTGTCGGCGCGGAACCGGTCGATCGTGATGAGCGGGATGGCCGACAGTACCGTCGTTGTGACCGCCGGCGGAGCCGGGAAACAGCGTCGGCAGGGGATGCGGGTCGCGCGGGCGTTCGGGCTTGTGCTCGGCTCGCCGGAGTTCCAGAGACGTTGAGATCGAGAAGACAGATTATTCCGATAGAGGTGCTACGATGGCTATGACGCGCAGAGTGTTTATGAAATCATCCGGGATGGCGATGGTCGGGTTCGCCGCCATCCCCTCCTTCCTTCGCCGCGCGGCGCTTGCCGCCCCCATCTCCGGCGGTACCGATCGTCCGGTGCTGATCGTGCTGTTCCAGCGCGGCGCCGCCGACGGGATGTCAATGGTGGTGCCGTTCGGCGATCCTGGTTACTACGCGGCGCGCCCGCAGATAGCGCTGCCGGCGCCGAAGCGCGGCGATGCGTCCTCGGCGATCGATCTGGATGGATTCTTCGGACTCCATCCGGCGCTGCGGTCGCTGGCGCCGATCTATGCCGCCGGCCATCTCGCCGCCGTCCATGCCGTCGGCTCCCCCGACAGCACCCGCTCCCACTTCGATGCGCAGGACTTCATGGAGTCGGGGACGCCGGGACTGAAGAGCACGCCGGACGGATGGCTCAACCGTCTGATGCAGGAGCGTTCGCTGCCGAAGGATTCTCCGTTCCGGGCCGTCGCGTTCGCGCGGAGCCTTCCCCGCACGCTGCTCGGCGCCGCCCCCGCCGTGGCGATGACCTCGATCGCCGATTTCGGCGTCCGGGGTGGCGGCGCCACCGGCGGCTTCGAGGCGCTCTACGCGGATGGTTCGTCCGATCTGCTCGGCAGCGCGGGGAGGGAAACATTCGCGGCGGTGAAGATGTTGAAGAGGGCCGATCCGGCGCGTTACGCCCCGGAGCGCGGCGCCATCTATCCGAAGGGGGAGTTCGGGCGATCGCTGCTGCAGATCGCTCAGCTGATCAAGTCCGACGTGGGGCTCGAGATAGCGTTTGCCGAGATCGGGGGATGGGACACGCACGCCAATCAGGGGACGGCCGATGGACAGCTTGCCGGAAGGCTGCGCGAGCTTGGCGACGGCATCGCAGCCCTCTACAACGATCTCGGCGACAGGATGCGCAACGTGGTGATCATGACCATGACCGAGTTTGGACGCACCCTCCGGCAGAACGGGTCGGGAGGGACCGATCATGGTCATGCCAGCTCGCTCTTCGTGCTCGGCGGCCCGGTGCGCGGCGGGAAGGTATATGGCACATGGCCCGGCCTGGCCGCCGAGCAGCTTTACGACGGACGCGATCTCGCGCTCACAACAGACTTCCGTTCCGTCTTCGGCGAAGTCGCCTCGCATCACCTCGGTGCCGGGTCGCTGGCGCGGATATTTCCGGGGCTCCCCGGCGGCGCGGGCTCCCTCCCCGGTTTGATCGGATCGTAAAGACCATACATTCCGGGGCTTCCCTCTGGCCCGTGGAGAGATCACACCCCATCTCTTCACGGGCCGCTGCCGTTGGGTACGGCGGCACTCTCGCGCTACGGCATCGCGGCCTGTGTATCGCGGTTGGTATCGTCATCGGCGGCGCTGTATCTTCCGGTATGAGCGACGCAAACGATCTATCGCGGGATATCCCTCCCCATCCCCGTATTCATATGCGCCACGATGTTCGGGCGTGCGACGTGATCGGCGATGTCCATGGCTGCTACGATGAGCTGGCGGAGCTCCTCGACAGGCTCGGCCATCGCGACCTTCTCTCTCCCGACATCGCGCCGGCACCGCCGGATATGCCTCCGCGCGTGATCTTCGTGGGGGATATCGTCGACCGGGGCGATAAGATCGTCAGGGCGCTCAGGCTTGTGCACAGGCTCTGCGTGCGGGGGCATGCGCTGACGGTGACGGGGAACCACGACGACCGGTTTCTGCGATGGCTGTGCGGCAAGGATGTGGAGATTCGTCATGGTCTCGAGGAGAGCGTCAGGGAGTTCAACGCGATCCCCGCGCAGGAGCGCGAGGAGTGGCGCGGCGAGCTGATCGCGTTTATGCGGGAGCTCCCCTGGGCCATCCAGATCGATGGGGGACGGGCCGTGGTGGCGCACGCGGCGTGGCACGCCGAGCTTTCCGCCGAGCGGAGCCCCGGACGCATCCGGGCCTACACGCTCTATGGGCCCGTCACCGGCCGCACCACCCCCGAGGGATTTCCGGAGCGGATCGACTGGGCTCCGGAATATAACGGACCGGAGCTGGTGATCTTCGGCCATCAGGTCTATCCGGCCCCTTATATGCACGACTATGCGATCGGCATCGATACGGGATGCGTGTTCGGCGGCGCTCTGAGCTCGCTCCGCTATCCCGAGCTTGCGGTGACGAGCGTCCCCAGCCTTGGAGCCCGCTACCGGAAGCAGGGGGGGAAGGTGATGGAGTACCGCTCTGCCCCGTCGCGCTATTAGCCGTGGATCGCGGGCCGTTGCCTGTGGCCTTCGTGATACTGCCCATGCTTCCGGCACCCATGCTCTTCTGCTCTGCCGCTAGAGCGTCTGCAGCAGATCGTTCACCTTCAGCGGGGCGCCCACCGTCGTGAACGCCTCGCCATACTCCACGCCGATCATAAATCCCCAGTGCCGCATCCGCGCCAGTGCCGACTCCATGAACCCCTGGCCCGAGATAAATGTCTGCGGCCCCTCGATGTTGTGCGCCGCCTCGCGCCCCGGCACGGTGAACTGCGTTCCATAGGCGGCGATCGCCTCCAGCTTCCGGTCGATCTGCGCGCTGATATCGACGATGAAGTCGGGGGTGCGCTCGTAGGTATGGAAGAAGCAGTACATCCGCTCGGGCCGGTGCGGCTGCTGCGGGCTTTCCTCCCACTGGCTCTCCACGTTGGTCAGCCCCGCATCGAAATATGCCTGGCGGATCAGCCTGTGCCCATGCTCGTGATCGGGATGGCGATCGCGCTCCCAGGAAAACAGCATCACCTTCGGCCGGAAGTGCCGGATGACGCGCACCACCTTCAGGATGTTCTCCTGCGTGCTCTGGATGTTCCCGTCGGGGATCCCCAGGTTCCATCGGTCGTCGTCGCCGATGCCGAGAACCCGGTTGGCGCGCGACGTCTCCTCGCGCCGTGTCTGGCGGGTTCCGCGCGACCCCCGCTCCCCCTCGGTAAGATCGCAGAGGGCGATGCTCTGCCCCTGGTCGCGGGCCTTCAGCAGCGTGCCGGCCACGCTGAGTTCGATATCGTCAGGGTGCGCTGAGATCGCAAGAATGTCGGCCATGAATACTCGCTCGGTTCTATGGAGAAAAATATCGGCCGAATATAACAGTCCTCTGCTCTCTGGCCCGCAGATGCCGACGGATGGAATCGTGCGCGCCATCGCGTTCGGCCCCGGAGCCATGGGCCGACGCCCACAAAGTATTCTCCGGGCAGCGTTGCCGCCGGCCCGCGCGATCAGGTATTCTTCCGGCACGCTATATTGCGTTGACGTGCGCATCGCGCCGGTGCGCCGCCAGGCCGCGATCATATTCTCACAGCGGGCTGAAGCTCCTGGGATCTCCATCAGAAATCGATCGTCCTGCATTCTTTTGTGGTACCTCATCCGGTGGCATCGGTCCGACGGTGGGGCCGATCGCTCTCCGCCGCCCGTGCGATGCGCGGAGCCGGCATGGAGATACCTCTGCATTCCGCTTCTTTTTTATCGTAGTTGACCCATGAACAATGCCGATGATGGCGAGATGACCAATGGTGCGATGATGCCGAACGAACAGGCGGGGGGGCATGTGAAGAAGCAGAACTCGCCGTCGGATGACTGGTGCGCGATCGTTGCGATGGGAGCGTCGGCGGGGGGGCTCGATGCCTACGCCAGATTCTTCGAGGTGATGCCCCTCGACAGCGGCATCGCGTTCGTGCTGCTCCAGCATCCGGACCCCGAGCAGGAGGAACTTCTCCCGGCGATGCTCTCGAAGCATACCAGGATGCCGGCCCAGAGCATCACCGGCGATATCCGCGTCGAGGCCGATACGATCTATGTGGTCCCGTCCGACGCGGTGATCACGATCGAGGACTGTATACTCAAGGTGCGCAGGACGAAGGATCGTTCCGGGGTGATGCCGATCGATGCGTTCTTCCGCTCGCTGGCCGAGGATCAGGGGGATCATGTGGTCTGCATCATCCTCTCCGGCTCCGGCACCGATGGCACGCTCGGGCTGAAGGCGGTCAAGGAGGAAGGGGGGATGGTGATGTCGCAGTCGATCGGCTCGGCGAAGTTCCAGGGGATGCCCGAGAGCGCGATCGCCACCGGGCTGGTGGATTATATCCTTCCGGTCGAGGAGATGCCCCGGAAGCTGATCGAGTATGTGGGGCACCTGAAAACGCTCCACGAGAACAAGCGGGTCGAGACCATTCGCGAGGAGGCCTCGGCGAACCTCACCCGTATCTGCGCGCTGCTGCGCCGCAAGACCGGGCACGACTTCAGCCGCTACAAGAAGAGCACCGTGATACGCCGCATCCAGCGGAGGATGCAGGTGCTGCACACCGAGTCGGTCGCCACATACGTGGAGCGTCTGCGGCAGGAGCCGAAGGAGGTGGAGAATCTCTTCAAGGATCTGCTGATCGGCGTCACCCATTTCTTCCGCGATGCCGATGCGTTCGAGGTGCTCACCGAACGGGTGTTCCCGAAGATCTTCGCCGACAAGGGGAACGACGAGTTCGTCCGGTTCTGGGTTCCGGGGTGCGCCACCGGCGAGGAGGCCTATTCGCTGGCGATCCTGGTGAGCGAGTATCTCTCCCGCGCCGATGCCCATCCCCATATCCAGATCTTCGCCACCGACATCGACAACCATGCCCTCGAGGTCGCCCGGCAGGGACGCTACCCGGAGAGCATCGCCGAGCATGTGTCGATCGAGCGTCTGGAACGCTATTTCTCCAACCAGGGAAATCGCTACCAGGTCACCCGCGAGATCCGCGATATGTGCATCTTCTCGACGCACAACCTCATCAAGGACCCCCCCTTCTCCCGGCTCGACCTGATCTCCTGCCGCAACCTGCTGATCTACCTGGAGGGGGATCTGCAGAAGAAGCTCGCGCCGCTGTTCCACCAGGCGCTCCGTCCGGGCGGGTTCCTCTTCCTCGGTCCGTCCGAAAGCATGGGGGCGCATGCCGAGCTGTTCAAAACCATCGAGAAGAAGCACAGGATCTTCCAGCGCAAGCATGCGGTGATACGGCCGTCGGTGACCCTTCCGCTGGCCGAGTCGTCATGGTTCAGCCGGCAGAATATCGCATGGCAGGGACAGTCGGCATTCGGGCGGGAGCAGCAGATCGCCAAGACGTTCGAGCGCATCCTGATCGAGAGCTATGCCCCGGCCGGGGTGATCATCAACGAGAAGAGCGAGATCGTCTACTTCTCCGGCAGGACCGGGAAGTATCTGGAGCTTCCGGCCGGCGCGCCGAACTTCCATATCACCAGCATGGCCCGCAAGGGGCTCCGGCTCGATCTGCGGACTGCGATCCACAAGGCGATCTCCACACGCCAGCCGGTGATCCAGGAGAACGTGATGGTCGAGACGCATGGCGAGATTCAGCGTCTGAATATCATCGTGCGGCCGCTGGCCGATGCGGGGGAGGAGGCGGGGCTGCTGATGGTCGTCTTTCAGGAGCTTGGCCCCGCCAAGACGCGCGAGAAGGCGGAGGAGGATGACGATCTCGAGAAGGAGCATCCCGCCGTTGCGCAGCTCGAGAACGAGCTGCGCGCCACCAAGGAGTATCTCCAGACTACCGTCGAGGAGCTCGAGACCTCCAACGAGGAGCTGAAATCCTCCAACGAGGAGCTCCTCTCGATGAACGAGGAGCTGCAGTCGGCCAACGAGGAGCTGCAGACATCGAAGGAGGAGCTGCAGTCGGTCAATCAGGAGATCCAGACGGTCAACATCGAGCTGAAGCAGAAGATCCAGGAGCTCGACCGCGCCAACAGCGATCTGCAGAACCTGTTCCAGAGCACCCGGATCGCGACGATCTTCCTCGACGGCCATTTCCGCATCAAGAAGTTCACCGCATCGGCCACCGATGTGTTCAGGCTGATCGATTCGGACATCGGCCGTCCGATCACCGATATCGCCCCGCGCTTCAGCAACGGCGATATCATCCCGGAGATCCACGAGGTGCTCCGCACGCTGGCGCCGAAGGAGCGGCAGGTGCGGCTTGCCGACGGCGCGTCGTGGTTCATCATGCGGATTCTTCCCTATCGCACCGTGACCAATGTGATCGATGGCGTGGTGATCACCTTCGTCGACATCACGCAGCTGAAGCAGGCCGAGTCGCAGCTGGCACAGCTCGGCGGGATCGTCGAGTCGTCGCACGACGCCATCATCGGCAAGACGCTCGATGGGGTGATCACCAGCTGGAACAGCGGGGCCGCGCGGCTGTACGGCTACAGCGCCCAGGAAGTGGTGGGGCGACCGATCACCATCATCATCCCTCCCGACCACGTGCCGGAGCTGACGCTGCTTCTGGACCGGGTGAAGCAGGGGGAACGGATCGAGCCGTTCGAGACGCTTCGCGTCAGGAAGGATGGCGCCCTGCTCCATGTCTCGCTCCTCTTCTCGCCGATCCATGATATCAACGGACAGATCATCGGCGTCTCGGCGATCGCCCGCGATATCAGCGACCAGAAGCGCGCCGAGGAGGAGATCCGCCGGAGCGAGGAGCGCTACCGCTTCATCACCGAGGCGCTGCCGCAGGTGGTATGGATCTCCGACGCGAACGGGAAGCTGGTGGAGTGCAACAGCTACTGGTACGAGCTGACCGGGCTCACCGAGGAGGAGATGAAGCATGGCGACGGAACGCGCCTGAGCGTCCATCCCGATGATCTGTATCATATCACCGAGGATGTGAGGCAGCAGCGCGACGCCGGGCTTCCGTATCACTTCGAGTACCGTGTGCGCCGTGCCTCCGATGGGGCCTACCGCTGGTACCTGGGGCATGCGATGCCGATCCGGGACGACTCCGGAGCGGTCTCCCGGTGGCTGGGCACCGCCTTCGATATCGACGATCAGAAGCGGGTGCAGGAGCGGCTCCGGCAGAGCGAGGAGCGCTACCGCGCCGTCGGCGATTCGTTCAACTTCGGCGTCTGGATGGCCGATCCGGAAGGGAGCTGGCAGTTTGCCAGCCGCTCGTTCCTCGATCTTGTGGGAGGGACCGCGGAGGATGTGCTCGGCTTCGGCTGGATGAACTATCTGTCGCCGGAGTGCATTGATCCCACCCGGCAGCGCTGGGAGGAATGTTGCCGCAACGGGGAGGACTGGGACTGGGAGCATCGCTTTCATGGAAGCGACGGCGCATGGTATACGGTGCTCAGCCGTGCCCGCGCCATCCGCGACTTCGAGGGAACGATCATCGGATGGGTCGGGGTCAACTTCGATATCACCGATCGCAAGCAGGCCGAGGCGGCGCTCCGCGCCAGCGAGGAGGAGTTCCGCACGATGTTCGAGCTGGCCGGCAGCGCCAAGGTGCAGATCGACCCGGTTACCAATCACTTCGTCCGGGCCAACCGGAAGTTCCTGGGGATGATCGGATACTCAGCCGAGGAGCTGGTGACGATGACCCTCGACGTGATCACCCATCCCGAGGATCGTGACCGGGATATGGAGGGGATCGTCGGGCTGATCGCGGGGGAGCATCAGGAGTACGCCGCCGAGAGCCGTTATATCCGGAAGGATGGATCGATGGTATGGGGCTATTTCACCGCGACGCTGATCCGTTCGGACGACGGGAAGCCGCTCAGGGTGATCGCCGTGATCCAGGATACCACCGAGCGGAAGCTCGCGCAGCTCGAGCTGCAGCGGGCAACGCGCGAGGCCGAGGCCGCCAATGCCGCGAAGGATCAGTTTCTTGCGGTGCTCAGCCATGAGCTTCGCACCCCGCTGACCCCCGTGCTGGCGTCGGTCGAGGTGCTGCGCGAGGAGCTGCTGCCGGAGGAGATTCGCCCGTTTATCGATGTCATCCATCGCAACATCGAGCTGGAGGCGCGTCTGATCGACGACCTGCTCGACCTGACCCGCATCATCAAGGGGAAGCTGCGGCTGAACGTGGAGATGGTGGATGTGCATGCGCTCGTGCAGAATGTGCTCGATATCTGCCGCGCCGATATCAGCAGCAAACGCCTGCTGCTGGTGGTGGATCTGCATGCGGCGGCCCATCATGTGAAGGGGGACTCGGCGCGGCTGCAGCAGGTGTTCTGGAACCTTGTCCAGCACGCTGTCAAGTTCACTCCCGAGGGGGGGACGGTCACCCTTTCATCGCGCGATGCGGGGGAGATGGTGGTGGTGGAGATCGTCGATACCGGTATCGGAATCGAGCCGGATATACTGCCGATCATCTTCAACGCATTCGAGCAGGGGGAACAGTCGGTCACCCGCCGCTTCGGCGGCCTCGGGCTGGGGCTGGCGATCAGCAAGTCGATCGTCGATATGCACGATGGTGCCATCGAGGCGCAGAGCGGCGGGCGCGGCGCCGGGGCGGCCTTCACGGTGACGCTTCCCACGGCCGATGCGACGCAGAGCATCGGGACACGGGAGGAGCCGGAGCATGCCGGGGTGCGCATCCTCGTGGTGGATGATCACAAGGATACCGCCAGCGTCCTCCGGCTGCTGCTGGAGCAGCGGCGCTATCAGGTCTACACCGCCTACAGTGCCGATGCGGCGCTCGACGCGGTCGAGCGCCACACGTTCGATCTGGTGATCAGCGATGTGAATCTCTCCGATGGCAATGGGCTGGAGCTCTTCCGCTGGCTTCAGAATCGTGGGGATATCAAGGGGATAGCGGTGAGCGGATTCGGGATGCAGGAGGACGACGAGCGGAGCCTCGCGGCAGGGTTCTCGGCCCATCTGGCCAAGCCGTTCAGCGCCCGGAAGCTCTATGAAGTGATCGATCGCATCCTCGGCAACGGCGTATCGGACCGGGGGATGGAGCCGGGATAGCGCAACCAATGGAATTCCCCGGATGGTATCCAAAGGACGATGCGGAAGCTATGATACCAGCGATAACGGCGGGCGCGGAGTGGAACTCCGCGCCCGCCGCCTGAGAAACTCTGATGCCGGATGCGGCTAGAAACGGTCCTGCACGGTCGAGACCATGAACTTCGACCCGGCGCTGTCCTCTGCCAGATTCTTCCCCCGCCGCTGCGCGTCGAGCTGCGGCAGGTTCGCCAGCCCGACGAATCTGTTCTCCGTTGCCGCCGCGCTCGGACGCCGGGCCCGACGCTCGGCCGTATCTGCCGTGGACTCCTCCGGTGAGCCGGGAGCGGTCGCGGGGCGATCGCTTCGCACCACCACCGTCCGCACCTCGACCTGTGCCGGGCGCTCCAGCTCCTCCTTCAGACTATCCACCACTCTTCGGACGATCTCGTCGGTATCGACAGCTGCGGCCGGGGCGGCTATCTCACGATAGACGATCCGTTCGCGCGGCTGCGGCTCCAGCGTCGCCCCATGCAGCAGCAGGAGCACCGCGAAGGCCGCCAGCGCTCCGGTCACCGGCTGATAGACCGGGACGCGATAGCGCGCGGCGCGGGCCAGCGCTCCCCAGATTGCGTGCGCGGGCCGGCGCCCGGAGCGCGCCCGCATCGCCGCGTGCGCCGCCGCGCGGATCGTCTCCCGCGGCTCGAGCATCTCCCCCTCGGCCATCAGCGTCCGGCGCGTGGTCATCAGCAGCGCCCGCATCTCCTCGTAGGCCTTCGCGCCGCCGAGATGGGCGACCACAAATGCACGCTCCTGTTCGGTCAGATCGCCGAACGTCTTGTTCATCGCGAGCGCCTCGATATCGGGCTCGTACATCTCAGGATGGTGTTTCATAGCTCTATCGCCGAACTGTGTGGATTGAATCGTTGCAGCCGCTGTCCAAGCTTTCGTACCGTGTAGTAGAGTCGTGATTTGACGGTTCCTTCGGGGCATCCCACGATCTCGCTGATCTCCCGCAGCGACAGCCCTTCCCGGTAGCGGAGCAGAAAGGTCGTCCGCTGGTCCTCGTCGAGCGTATCGAGCTCGAGGGTCAGCATCCTGAGGAAATCCTCGCGATGGATGCTCTCGAGCGCGCTCTCGGCCTCGATCGGCAGCTCGTCGATCTCCAGGTCGACCATGCGTCGGTTCTGAAGCCTGCGATACTCGTTCTTGCACATGTTGTACGCGATCGAAAATATCCAGGTGGAGAACTTCCTGTCGAGCGCGAACAGCTCGGGACGCTCGACGACTTTCAGGAACAGATCGTGCAGGAAATCCTGTGCCCGCTCCCCGTCCTGCCCGAGCATCTTCTGGAAATAGTAGAGCAGCCGTTTGCTGTACCTGCCATAGAGCTCGTCGAAGGCGGGGAGTTCCCCCCGCCCGACGAGTCCCATCAGCTCCTCATCGCTGCGCGACGTATAGTTCTTCTTCCGAAAGAGTGCCATATCAGATTGGACGAACTTCCTGTTCGCGCGCTATCACCGGATGATCTGAACGTTCTTGCTGAAATGTCCCTTCGCCGTTTTGATATGGACCACGTAGGTGCCGGCGGCGGCCCCCTCGGTGCTGATCCTGATCTCCTGCTGGCGCGTGGTCATCGTGCGGAGCACCTTCCCCTGCATATCCACCAGCTGTACCTCCGCCTCCGAGGCGTCGGGCATCCGGATGGTGATCGCATCGGTCGCGGGGTTCGGGACGATCATCACATCGCGTCCCAGCGTGCTCTTCTCACGCTCGGCATCGGCGGTCTTCTGCTGTTCGGTCGTCCCCTCGGTCGTCTCTCCCGCGTCGAGCCCCGCCAGATACTGCTCCACCTCTTCGGCCTGCTCTCCCTGCCGCGCGATCCTGAGCGCGAACTCGCGGTATCGCGACGCCTTCTCGGTCTCGCCGGAGAGTCTGTAGTGTTCGTACAGCAGGAGCGCCGGGGTGACATAGTTCATGTTGAGCTGCGAGAGCGGGCTCAGGGTGAAGGGATAGTCCTCGTTGTAGAAGTCGAGGTCGAGGTAATCGAGCCTGAACGCGTTCCAGTTCCTCTTCAGCAGGGCGATGTTGTCGATCCGGTCCGGGCTGTAGCGGTTGGCGAGCCCGACGGTGTAGAGATCTCCCTTGATCGGCTCCAGGTACTGCGGATCGCAGGTGAGCGCGAAGTAGATCGGGCGCGCGGTATTGCTCTCGGCGACGCTCTTCAGGAACTCGGCCACGCAGGTCGCGTACGGGGTGGTGTCGAGGCGCTCCATATCGAGCCGCGAGCCATCCCCCTTGATGTTGTACTTCTTCATCTTCATCGTCCGGTAGGCCGGATCGGTCGCCAGGCTGACGTTCAGCACCGTCACATCGGGACGGATCCCCTTGGCGTACTGCAGCAGCCAGAGCGGGTAGGTATCGTTGTCGCCGGTCGTGATGATGACGGCGTTCTTCTCGAGCGAGACCAGCACGTTGTAGTTGTACTCCAGAAGCCCGGTCGGCATATCCTTCGACTGATAGAGCTTCTGCGAGAAGAACTTCACCTGCTCCTCGTTTCCATGCATTTCGTAGTACGTTATGAAATCGTCCGACAGCTCCGCGTAGTCCTGCCGGATGGCGTAGGCCTTCTCGAGCTCCGGAAAGAGATCTTCCTGGTTGCCGCCGTTCCACCACTTCACGTAGTGCGCGGTGAACGTGTTGGGGATGGCGCGCTCCATATCCGCCAGCAGCTTCTCCATCCGCTCGGCCTTCGCCCTTCTGGCGCTCTCCCCGTCGGTGTCCTCGTAGCCGCGATACATCATCCCGGCGTAGCGCGTCGCCTTGAAGTAATTGAACCATGCCTCCTCGCTCTGCGGGTTCAGCGCGACCTCACGTTCCCAGAGCTTCTGCTGCGTGGCGTACCACTCCGGCGCATACTGAATCTTGGTGATGCGATGGATCGTCTCGGGGCGCTCCTGCGCCCTGGCGATGCCGGCTCCCGCCAGGAGAAGTCCCGCGCAGATAATGCCGTTGAATAGCTTCTTCATGAGTATATCCTCTGCAAGATCGATTCTGATCGTTATTGTTTCCGTCGGAAAGTACTTTCGTCCGCCCTCCTGTACACCCCCCGCTTTAAAAGGTTCACCTCCCTCGAAAAAAAATCACGCACGAGGATGATCTGGTTGCTTCGCCGGGCATGTCCCGCCATTGCTGCGCCGCCGGCCCGGTGGCCGAGCCCTCCGCGGTGTGAGGGTTATGTCGTCTCCCATCCCCATTGCACTGGGCCGTCAAGAAAGCGTTAAGTGCGAAGAGGTTATTTGCCGGCGACAACGATCCGCATTGCATGTGAATTGAAATTATCATGATCAGGAATTATCTGCCGGTCGCCATGGCCGCACTCTTTGTTCTCCCCGCCATCGCGCACGCACAGTGTCTGATGGAGCCCGTTCCGCTGGAGAGCCGCATCGATGCCGCGCGGACCATCGTCGAGGGGAGCGTGGTTGCAAGCGAGGCGTTCGAGGATGGCGGGCGGATCTACACCCGCCATCTGATCGATATCTCCAGGTTGTTCAAGGGCTCCCCGACCTCATCGCGCATCGAGCTTATCACCGAGGGGGGACGCGTGGGGGGGAGGATGGAGGTGGTGACGCCGAGCCTGCGCCTTGCCGTGGGGGACGCCGGGATCTTCATGGTCGAGGATGGCGGACGATCGCTGGCGAGCGCCCCAGGTCTTGCTCCTCAGGGGAGCCCGCAGATGTTCATCCGCTACGATATGGAGCGCGGGACCGCTTCCGATCCGTTTGCCCGCTACGCGTCGATCGAGAAGGAGCTGTACAGGCGTATCGTCCGCCGGACAGGCTCCTCCTACAAAACGCTCACGCCGCTCGGGCCGGCCACCGGCGGAGGTGGCGGGGGGAAGGAGCGGGAGCTGCTGGGGAGCCCGGTGGGCGCCATCACGATGAGCCCCAACCCGATCGCCGCCGGGACCCACGACACGCTGACGATCACCGGATCGGGCTTCGGCAGCGCGATCGGCAGCGTCAGGTTCATGAACGCCGATGATGGCGGGGACTCATGGATCGTTGCCCCCAGCGATCATATCGTCTCCTGGTCCGACACGAAGATCAGGCTGATGGTCCCCGACCAGGCCGGGAGCGGGCCGGTGCAGATCAAGGGCGTTCTCACCGGGGAGAGCCTGGTGATCCCCTACAGCATCACGGCGATCAACACGGGGCGCCTGGAGATCCCGTATCTGACCGATATGAACGGCATCGGCGGCTATACCTATACGCCGAACAGCGGGTTCAGGGGGAACAGCGCGGCGATGGCCGCGTTCGTCAGGGCGCTCCGATCGTGGCGCTGCGCCTCCGGCGTCAACTTCAACATCGGCCTCGGCACCACATCGATCGGCGATCGCGCGTACGACGGCGTGAACCTGGTGAGCTTCGTCGGGAGCCTCGGAACCGGCGTGCGCGGCAGATCGGTGGGCTACCTCGTCAACTGCAGCGATGCCGGCGGGAAGGAGCGCTGGTACATGGAGGAGAACGATCTGATCTTCTCCACGACCACCGACGGGGGATGGAACTTCGGGCCGGAGGCGACGAGCGGCGGGCAGCTCGACTTCGAGTCGGTGGTGGTTCATGAGCTGGGGCACAGCCTCAGGCTGGGGCATGTGATCGATCAGTCACATGTGATGAACTGGAAGATGAAATCGGGTGCCGATCTGCGCGAGCTCGATCCCACGTCCGATGTTCCGGGCGGGCTGCGGAGCATGGCCTACAGCCTCACCTTTCCCGGCTGCGATACCGTCTCCCCGATGATCGCCGTCAAGCCGGGCGCATGCGCTCTGGGGAGCCCCGTGGCCGGGTTCAGCGCATCGGCCACCAGCGGCTGCGCGCCGCTGACGGTGAGCTTCGCAGATACCAGCGCCAACGCGCCGCTCTCCTGGAAATGGGATATCAACAACGATGGGCGCACAGACTATACCGTCGCCGAGCCGACCCATACGTTCACCCTCCCCGGCACCTACAGCGTGAAGCTGACGGTGGAGAACTCCTTTGGAACCAACAGTGTGGTACGGACTGGATTGATTACTGTACTACCGCCGGTAACGGTGCGGGCTGGAGCCGATCTCGATCTATGCGCGGGGGAATCGCGCGAGCTCGGCGGCCAGCCCGCATCTGCCGGAGGTTCCGGCAGCTTCACGTACGCATGGGCGCCGGCGGCGGGGCTGAGCGACTCGACCATCCCCCATCCGATCGCCACTCCGGCCGTCACCACCGAGTATATCCTGACGGTGACCGATGCCGCGGGATGCCAGCAGAGCGATACGGTGATGGTGCGGGTGAACGATCTGCCGGAGAGGCCGACGATCGTCCGCGACGGGCCGCTGCTGATAGCGGTATCGGCCCCGGCGAGCTACCAGTGGATGCGCAACGATACGCTGCTCGACGGAGCCAACCAGCAGACCTACAGGCCGGTCGTATCGGCCGCGTACAGCGTGGCGATCGAGACCAGCGCCGGCTGCGGAGCCGTATCGGAGCCGTTCAATTATCTGCTGGATGTCTTGGGGGTGGATGATGTGGCCGGGCCCGCCGGAGCGCTCCATATTTCGCCGAACCCCTTCGGCGGGGAGGCCGTGCTCCACTACGAGCTGCCACGCCGGTCGCATGTGACGATCCTCCTCTGCGATCTGCTCGGCCGCGAGGTGCGGCGCCTTGTCGATGGCGAGCGGAGCGGTGGATCCGGAAGCGTGACGATCGATGGGGAGGGGCTTCCCGCCGGGGTCTATCTCTGCAAGGTGATGGTCGGCGACAGGGTTTGGACACAGACAGCCGTTCGCCTCTAATGGTGGAAGATGGCGGATGTGACGTCTGTCGACAACGGGTGCGGCGCGATCAGTTGCGCGCCGCACCTTTTTGTTGGTGTGGCGCCGGTCAGTTCGCCACCACGAGCTGGCTGATACGGCTGATCGATCCGTAGCGGAGCCGGCAGAAGTAGATGCCGTCCGGCAATCCGTCGGTGCTCAGCGCGACCCGGTAGCTTCCGGGAGATTTCGGCTCGTCGACCAGCCGGGCTCTCTCCCGGCCGAGCTGATCGACCACGCTCAGTACCACGTGCGTCTGCGTGCCATTGTGCTCCGGCAGCGTATAGGTGATCGTGGTCCGCGACGTTGCCGGATTGGGCTCGGCGCGCACCGCATATCCCTTCTCCTCACTCGGAGCTGCCACGAGGACAGGAACCGATGAAATTCCTCCTTCGCTATATACCGATATTCCGCGTTGTGTCCCGAACCATATATTGCCGGTGCTGTCGATGGCGATTGCGTTGATGTCTCCGTTCACCAGCCCGGAATTCTCGGTGGTATAATCCCGCCATCGCGTGCCATCGAATTTTTGCGCCCCCGCTTCGATCCCCGTTATCCCTCCCATCCCGATCCAGAGTGCGTTGTTTCTGTCGACCGCGAGGGATGATACTTTCGTGTCGATCAACCCGGAGTTCTCCGATGTATACGTTCGCCAGGTTGAGCCGTCGAATGCGGCTATGCCGAAATTATACGCGCTGACGAGAACGATGCCGTCGCGATCGACGACGACCGAGCTTATCTGGCGCTCCACGAGGGGGGAATTAAGGGAGTTGTAGAGCGTCCACTGCGTTCCATCGAACTTCACGAGGCCCTTGGTATACAGGCCGACCCATATGTTGCCGCTTCTGTCGCATGCGATCTTCTCAATCCCGTCGTCGTACAGTCCCGAGTTGGCGTGCGTGTAGACGGTCCATGATGTGCCGTCGAATTTCACGACGGCGCTGCTGCGTTTTCCCAGTTGGATGTGGCTGGTTCCCATCCAACAGCTTCCCTGCTGATCGATTACGACCGCCTTGATCTCATTGTTCGGGAGTGGGGAGTTCGTCATATCGTACAGAGTAAAATTCGTGCCGTCGAATCTCGCCAGACCTTTGTTGGTCCCTATCCATACGATGTTGTCGTGATCGACAGCGATGGCGTTCCAGGCGGTTCCCGGCAGCCCCGAGTTCGACGGGGTATAGGTACTCCAGACCCCGTGATCGAAGCGTGCCAGGCCATAGTTGGTGATGATCCAGACCGCGCCCGACGGTGCGACGGTTATCGCGCCGATACCTGAGCCGGGCAGTCCCGAGTTGCCGGTTTGCACGGTTGTGGCCTGACTTCCATCGAGTTTGTAGAGGCCTACCCATGTACCGATCCAGCATTTCCCATCACGGTCGACCAGGAATGAGGTGATGGCTGAGGCTGGTCCCACCGGCAGGTTTACCTCGAAGCGTGTCCAGGCCGTGCCGTCAAATTTTGCCAGGCCGGATCCGGTTGCGACCCAGATGGCATCATCGGGGCCCTCGGCGATCCTAAGAACGTCATCGGATGGGATAGCGGAATTAGCGGTGGTATATACCATCCATGAAACCCCATCGAACTTCGCGAGACCCTTATCGGTAGCAAACCATAGGATACCGCTATGATCCTCGATCACATCGTTCGCTATATCCGACGGGATGCCGGAATTTTCTGTGTCGTAGGTCGTCCACTCGGACCCATGCAGCCGGCCAGTTCTTATGGGCGTATAATTATTCGATGTCACCCACTTATCATTGTTGCGATCGACGATGATGGAGTTGATGTCCCCATTATCCCGATAATATTTCCCGTTATTGATCGCCCCTACCGTGGCAATCCCGCCAGTCGCGTACCACGGAACATTATTATGATCGATGGCGATCGATTGAGTGATCCCGTCAGATATATAGTGAGGTTTCCATGTGCTTCCATTGAACTCCATGATGGCGTGGCGATCGTAGGTGCCGACGGCACACCAGAGCGTTCCGGTGCTGTCGATCGCCAGCGCGGTGACGCTATTGGCGATCATTCCCGAATTGCTCTTGTTGTAGAATATCTTCTGGCCGGTAGCTCTGTTGATCTTCACCAGCCCATCCTGTGTTCCAACCCAGATGAACGCTCCATCCTCGACAAGCGCCGAGATCGACGTGCCGGCGGAATAGCTGGTCCATCCTCCCTGCTGCGCATACGACGTGATCGAGACGATAATGAAAAGAAGTACGAAGAATAGATGGCGCATGGTGTGGTGATGAGATGAATAAAAAATATTATCGTTTATTTCGGCGATGGCGCGTCGGAGATCCGCAATGGGCACAGCGGTGAGGCGCGCCATTATCTTTTTGCCATCGCAATTCCCCCGATACATGATCGAGGTGATCATCATGCAGTCGGGCCATCGCTATTACCGTACCAGGAATGAAATGGGGCAAATAATGGTGATAACGTGCCGCCACCGTGATGTTCCTTCACGCTGATGCTTCCACGGAGAGAATATTCGTGAAGTTTTTTCACGGGCGACATTCTCTCCGCGATATGCGCGTACGAGTGGGCCATCGCGACAACCGACCGCGGTTACGCCGCCATCCATCCGCCATCGACGGCGATGATCTGCCCGTTCACGTAATTGCTGGCGCCGGATGCAAGGAAGAGAATGGTGCCCTTCAGGTCATCGGGATCGCCCCAGCGTCCGGCCGGAATGCGGGCCAGCAGGGCGTCGTAGCGCTCCTGGTTCCGCTGCAGCGCCTCGGTTGCCTCGGTACGAAAATATCCGGGGGCGATGGCGTTGACGTTCACCCCATGTTTGCCCCACTCGTTCGCCAGCGCCCGTGTCATCCCCGCCAGCGCGCTCTTGGCGGCCGTGTAGGCTATGACGTTCAGTCCGCCGCTGAAGGAGAGGAGGGAGGCGATGTTGATGATCCTGCCGCCTCCACGCGCTATCATCGCCCGTCCGATCCGCTGCGACAGGAGGAACGGCCCGGTCTGGTTCACCGCGATCACCTGGCTCCAGTCGTCGAACGGATATTCCTCGGCCGGCGCGCGCCGGATGATTCCGGCGTTGTTGACGAGGATATCGACGCCACCGAAGGACTCGAGCGCCTCGGCCGCCATCGTCTCCACCTCGTCGCGGCTCCCCATGTCGCAGACGATGGTGCGCCTCCGCACGCCGTGGCGTTCGAGCTTCTCCTGCTGCTCCCCGAGTGTCCGCTCCTCGCGGCCGACGAGGATGATGTTCGCCCCGGCCTCGGCGAGTATATCGCAGGCGGCGGCGCCAAGCCCGCGCGACGCGCCGGTGACGAGCGCGGTTTTCCCTGACAGATCGAAGAGCGACTGGATCGGCATTGTTCGGCTGGTCTATGGTTCCTGAAATTCCGGCGGCGACACTGTATCGCCGGGGATATCTATCTGTATCCTTCCGCCTGCAGCCTGAACAGCTCGGCGTAGAGCCCGTCGCGCGCCACAAGCTCGTCGTGCGATCCATCCTCGACAACCTCTCCTGCCTTGAGCACGATGATCCTGTCGGCCATCCGCACGGTGGAGAAGCGGTGGGAGATGATCACGGCCATTCTGCCGGCCACCAGCTCGGAGAACCTGACGAAGACCTCGTACTCGGCCCGTGCGTCGAGCGCCGCGGTGGGCTCGTCGAGTATCAGGATCTGCGCGCTCCGCATATAGGCGCGGGCCAGCGCCACCTTCTGCCATTCCCCTCCGGAGAGATCGACTCCCCCCTCGAAGCGTCGGCCGAGCATCTGCCGGTAGCCCTCGCGGAAGCGTGGCAGCAGCGTGCTCGCCAGCGATTTCTCGGCCGCCGTCACGATCGAGCCGGGGATCTCCGCGCCGCTGGCTCCGGCGGATGCGGTGCCGTTCGCCGCGCCATCGGCGACGGGGGCATCGAGATAGTCGGCCATCTCCTCGATCTCGCCGACGCCGATATTCTCGTCGAAGCGGAGATCGAACCTGACGAAGTCCTGGAAGATCACGCTCACCGCGCGCCTGACCGATCCGAGGTCGTATTCCCGAAGGTCGACGCCGTCGAGGAGAATGCGCCCCTCGGAGGGATCGTAGAGCCTGGCGAGGAGCTTGGTGATGGTCGTCTTGCCGGCGCCGTTCTCCCCGACGAGCGCTATCCGCTCGCCGGGACGGAGGTGGAACGAGATATTGCGCACGGCCCAGCGATCGGTCCCCGGATAACGGAAGCCGACGTTCTCGAAGACGAACCCTTCGCGGATGGGCTCCGGGACATCGGGTGCGCCGGAGCGCGATGCTATCGACGGCTGTATCTCGAAGAACTCGAAGAGATCCTTCAGGTAGAGGATCTGCTGGTAGATATCGCTGGCGCCCAGCAGTATCCCCTCGATCAGGCTTCGGCTCCGCGCGAACGAGGCCGCCAGGAACGTGAGAGATCCGAGCGAGATGGCGCCGCTCACCGCGCGGAGAAGGATGATGGCGTAGGCGCCGTAATAGCCCAGCGTCCCGAACAGCGAGAGCGCCGAGGCGACGATCCCGCGGCGTATCGAGAGCTTCTTGTTCTCATTGTAGAACCGCTCTGCCAGCGTTCTGTAGCGCCGCACCAGCCAGGGGGCGAGGCCGAACATCTGCACTTCCTTCGCCGTGTCGTCGCTCGCGCCGAGGTACCGGATATAGTCGAGCTGCCGGCGCTGCGGCGTCCAGCGGAAGAGGAGGGAATATTCCAGCGATGCGAAATGCGTCTCGCCGAGGAAGCTCGGGATCACCGAGATCACAAGCAGCAGCAGCAGCCAGGGGCTCTGCAGAAAGAGCGCGGCGCCGAGCGTGGCGAGTGTGATGAAGCTCTGTCCCATCGTGAAGAGCTGCGCCAGAAGCCGTATACGGCTGGTCGTCTGCTGGCGCGCCCGCTCGAGCCGGTCGTAGAAATCGGGGTCCTCGAAATGGTACAGGTCGAGCGTGGCGGCGTGCTCCATCAGGCGGATGCTGGTGTAGTTCGAGAAGAGATCCCCCAGAAGACTCTCCACCAGCGACGATGCGCGGTTGAGCACCTCGCCGACCAGAACGATCCCAAGCTCCAGCGCGACCAGTTGCCAGAGGTGCGTAAGATCATCGCCCCCATGCTCGCGCAGATCCACGACTGCATCGATGATCAGCTTCCCCACCCAGAGCGTGGCGACCGGCACCAGCGAGCGGACCAGCCTGAGGGCGATCATCCAGATGGTATAGCCGTGGTGAGTCTGCCAGATAAGCCTGATCAGCGGCGGAACGTAGCGTAGCGTCGCGATCTTCTCGCGCCATGTGGCTCCCCGCGCCGCTTCGGCGGCCTGCTCCCGTAGTTGCGATCTTGACTTTGCCATAGGCGCAACATACATACAAGCGCCTTGCCACAGGGGGAGATCGGGCCCCGCCGTTAGGTGATAATCCGTTGCACCCTTCCCACCTGGCCGCTCTCCAGACGGACTTTTATTCCATGGGGATGGCTGGGGGAGTTGGTGAGGATCTGCCGCACCACGCCGCGCGTCAGGCGCCCGGTGCGCTGGTCCTCTTTCATCACCACCTCGACCTCGATGCCGGGGCGGATATCGGCTCTCCGTATTCCGTTCATTGCTTCGGTGCTGTTGGTATCTGCCGGCTCGCGCAACGGCCTGATGGCGCGCGGGCGATTGCCGCTTCCGCGAAGTTCGTGATCTCCCATCATACGCACGCCATAAAGAAGCCCGGCTGGTGGGGCCGGGCGGGCTGGCGTTGAGCCGGCTACTTCGCCCCCTTCTTCTTCGGCTTGATGGGGCGCACCGCCAGCAGCGCGTTGCTGACGCGCCGCGTTGTGGGGCGGTTCCCCTGCCGGCTGATCATCTCGCCCTGGATCGCCATCGAGGCCGAGCCGCCGCCGTCGAAGTTCATCGCCTGGTAGGCGCCGATCGAGCGCATGAACGCGGCGAGCTGCGCCAGCGTCATCCCGGTTCTGTTCTCCGATTCGCTCGGGCTGCTGACCGTCACCAGGAAGAGCGTATCGCCGCCGCGCGAGATGCCGACGGCGGTCCGGGCGAGCTTCCCATCGATAAACCTCCGCGCCTTCGATCCCTCGATCTCGTACTCCGGGTCGTCCCGTCCGTCGCGCACGAGGCGCGGGGTGCCGGTGAGCGCCTCCTCCACCCGGCGGCCGGGAGCGGGGGCCAGGGTGTAGAGCATCCGGACCGTATCGCCCGGCTGGATCACCGTGAACCATTCCGCGGCCGTCCCCGTCGAGATCACGTAGCCGTTCTCGGGGCGCTCCACCACGCCGGTATCGATCGCCGTCACGATCAGCTTCATCGTGTCCCCCACCGATGGCGCCGGCATCGGGTCGCGCTTCCGCCGGGGCGCTATCGGGCGGCAGGCGATCTTCAGCAGCGGATGCTCGGCGTCCTCCTTCACCCTGGCCGTCCGGTAGCTTCTGATCAGCTCCGTCGTATCGATCGTCTCGGTCTCGTCCCCCACATCCGCTCCCACTTTGTTGGCGACCGCCTCGGCGATGATGGCGCTGTCGCTCTTGCGGGAGCCGCGCGGAATCGAGTCGCCGTAGAACCGGTTGTAGACCACCACGCCATCGACATCGCCGCGGCGATTGACCCCGCCGATCGTGAAATGGCGCTGCTTCCAGAAGAGCTCCCCACGCAGCTCGATCCTGTCGATCGATGCGCTGCCGTCGTCGTGGATCATCAGCGACGACCATCTCTTGTAGCCGGGCATCTCCACGATCTCGCCGCCGGTGATCGTCGCCCCGATCGGGGTGTTGGAGCCGGCGCGCCAGAAGCTGGCGTTGGTCGCGGCCACGACGGTATCCTGGATCTCCCCGGCGGCCATCTCGCCGATATCGCGCGCGTTCTGCAGCCCGTCGCAGCGGCCGAGCGCCTTGTAACTGCGGAGCCGTGCTCCCTTCTTCAGATCGATGGTCACCACGTTGACGGTCTGTCTGCTTGTGGTGGTTATCCAGCGATGGGCGATCCCATCGGCCAGATCCTCGGCGTACGTGGAGTCGGGGCGGATCTGCTCGGCCAGCGGGACGATGATCTTTTTCGGTTTGGGAGCGCTTTTGGGGATGCTTCTGGCGCCGGGCTTTTTCTTTGCCGGGGCGCTTTTGCCGCTTTTGGCGGCGGCGCGCGGCTTACGCTTCTGCGCGTGCGCGGGGAGTCCCGGATCGGGGAGGAGCATCAGCAGAAACGCCAGCAGGATCAGCGTGAGGGCCGATGCGCGGGGAAAACGGGTATGGGGATATCGATGATCGGAGGCCAATGTGCGCAGGGGAAGAAAGGGGGTGAAGCCGGCGATACGTTCCGGGAACGGAGCCGGGGCCAGGGAGATCGGAGAGCGATGACGGGGAGCGGTCAGATATCGTCGAACGATTTCGGCTCCCATCCCTCTCCCTCGCATGGAAGATAGAACTCGGAGACATGCTCGTCGAGCTGCATGCAGTGCAGCCCCTCGGGGTTGAAATACCGGCAGCTGGAGCAGAGCGTCTGCTCGATCAGCTTCTTGCTGGTGCGCTTGAAGTATGCGTACTGGATCTGCGCGGGATAGATGGCGATGCCATAGATCGCCGCCACGGTGATCCCCCACCACTCGGTATAGTTGCTCCCGAAATGCCCCTTCAGGTACCACGCCACGAAGATCGTCACCGTAAGCCGGAGCATCGCCAGCCAGATGATCGAGCCGAGCGTGTGACGATCCCCGCGACGGCGCGACCGATGTCCCTCGGGGGGATCGGCTGGCCTCTGCGGGCCATCGATGCGGAATTGAGTGGATCGCCGTAACACAGTGCGCGCCTTTGAAAATAAGATCTGAAAGACTGACGGCCCGGAGGCCTGCATCATGGGCAAGAAGTGTTCATCTGAACAGGTGACGATATTACTGCATAGTCGCCTTCCAGACAATACTCTATGCGAACAAAGCAAAGATTTTACGATGAAGATTTGTTCATCCCCCTTTGACGCCCCTTTTCGGGCCATCCGGGCGGCCGTAGCTGCGCCCTTTCCAGCGTGCTCCCGCCGGAGAGTATGCCCACCGGGCGGAGTTGATGGCGATGATGGCGGCCATCATCGCCGAGAGGGGCTGATAGAGGATCTGCCGCGCGCTCAT